>Ga0299907_10001652_pt1 | contig 12988 bp, 15 predicted proteins | sample RVTome_16_FD_198680 | JGI IMG/M metagenome (GOLD analysis project Ga0299907, IMG submission 198680) | Soil microbial communities from uranium-contaminated site in the Upper Colorado River Basin, Wyoming, United States - RVT152D67 (version 2) ... | reverse complement strand
GATTCACTCGTTGCCGCTACGGAGTCGATGAAAATCGGTCCGGGCCTCGACGAAGATACGGTGATGGGTCCGGTCGTTTCCGCCGAGCAGCTCGACCGTGTGACGAACTACATCGAAATCGGCAAGTCCGAGGGTGCGGAGCTCGTTACGGGAGGGGAGCGCGCCACCGAGCTGGGCGAGGGTTACTTCGTTCGGCCGACCGTCTTCACCGGCGTTCGCAACGACATGCGGATAGCACAGGAGGAGATCTTCGGTCCGGTAGCCGCCGTGATCGAGGTCGAGGATGTCGACCATGCGATCTCCGTGGCGAACGACACGATCTACGGCCTGGCCGCGGCGATCTGGACGACCGATCTGTCGAAGGCCCACCGAGCGGCGCGTGGCATCCGAGCCGGCACCGTGTGGGTGAACACGAGCGGTCTCTACGATCCTGCGGTGTCGTTCGGAGGGTTCAAGCAGTCCGGTTACGGCCGCGAGCTGGGTCTGCACTCGATGGAGGCATACACGGAGCAGAAGTCGGTCTGGATTTCGCTCCGCTAGGCGGTTAAACGCTTTCTTTTCACATAGCACCGCGGAAATCGCGGTCGTGTGAAAAGAAGCACATTAGTGAGCAGAGCCACAGCGGGGTAAGTCGGACTCTGTCTTCATGCGGTCAGGGTCGACGGGGTTCCGAATCCGCGTATGCAGCGGCTCATGCACTTGGCGCGCTCCCAGTACGGGGTTTTCACCCGCGATCAAGCACGGAGATGCGGCCTCACCGACGATACCCTTTGGCGTCGAACAAGATCGGGTTTGCTCGTGTCCGAGTACAGGAACGTACTCCGGTACTCCCTGATCCCGCCGTCGTTCCATCAGCAGCTGATGGCGGTATGCCTGCGAGTCCCTGGCTCTATCTGGGCATCGCACCGCGGGGCGGCGGCCCTATGGGGACTTGATGAGGTCAGGCCCGACATCATTGAGGTGACTTCATCTATCCCCGTTTATCCCGGCCGGTCTGAAGTCGTAGTTCATCGGGTTTCGGATATGACCGCAAGGGACACCTGCGTTGTGGCGGGGATTCCTGCCACTACAGTCCACCGAACACTGATTGATCTGGGCGCCGTCGCGGATGCAGGTGTGGTGGAAGCTGCAATGGAATCGGCCCTTCGCCGCGGGATGACATCCATCGAGAGACTTGAAAGGAGACTCCGCGAGATCGGCGGACGCGGAAGGCGAGGCGTCGGCGTTCTGAGAAAGGTGCTGGAGAGGAGAGAGCCGGGTGTGCCATCGACGGACAGCGGGCTAGAGACAAGTTCGTTCAACTGCTTCGGAAAGGAAGACTTCCGCAACCAAATCGTCAAGAAGTGATCCGCAATGAGGACGGGTTTGTGGCGCGCGTCGACTTCGAATACGTCGGTCGAGACATCATCATTGAGGTTGATAGCCGCAAGCATCACCTCAGACTGAAGGAGTGGGAACAGGATCTCAGGCGACGCAATCGGCTTACGGCGCAGGGTAAGCGTGTACTGCATGTGACGTACCGTCGGATGACAGCCGATCCGAACGGAATCAACGATGAGATCCGAAGCGCGTTGCGGCTGTAGCGAAGGGGCAGCAGGGGGCGGCGCGCCGGAGGGCTAGCGGATCGAGAAACCCGACGTGCCCTCTGGTTTCTCGTCCGCCACTTCTACGGACTCCACCCGGGAGTACGCCGTCCCCTCCTGGCACCACCTGACCACCGCATCAACCGAGCCCGGATCTCCCTCCACGACCACCTCGACGCGCCCGTCCGGGAGGTTGGTCGCCCAGCCCGCAACGCCGGCCTCCGACGCGACGCGCCGGCAGGTGTCCCTGAAGAAAACCCCCTGCACCCTCCCGGTCACGAGCAACCGCTTCCGCACCGTCATCCGGGCTCCCCGGGCCGGACCACCACGGTCTCGTGCTCCGGCTCGAGCGCCACCACGCCGGAGGGCATTGCCTCGGAGACGGAAGGATCAACGAAGATTCGGATGCCGCCGGTCTCAACGATCTCCTCGCCCTCGGACGGCGCGTCGGCCAACTCGACGTGCACTTTGAAGCCACCGCCGAGCTCCCGGCCTCCCCGGAGCCGGATCCCCCCGGACGCCACATCCACGCCTCCGAGTTCCAGAGAGCGCTGCAGTACCTCAAGCGCCTCATCAGTCACCCGAATCGTCACTTGCTTACCAACCCTCCACGAACCCGCCGGCTATGCCTACGTAAGTGTACGTAGGTCCCATCAAGCACTTAATCACCTTGGTCGATACGTAAATGCGCGGATAGGCGAGCCGACCGGAAGGGACAGGGTTGAGCGAAACACTCTTCGACGGGACTCTGGCCCGCCGGCATGGATCAGATATTGACTCGTATCGGGAACTGGCCGATGTGTTTCGCTACCTGCTCGAAGAACAAGACATCAAGGGCCTCCTGGACCGTATTGTCGACGTCCTCGCTACCCTCATCCCCTACGACTCCCTCACGATCTACGAGGCAGACGTCCCAAGCCGCCTATTGACGCCGGTGGTCGCACGCGACCAGTGGGCGAAGGAGGTCCTGAACAGAACCATCAGCTTCGGCCAGGGAATCACCGGGTGGGCCGTCGAGCATCGCGAACCCGTGTGGTCGAACGAGATACACCTCGACCCTCGAAGTGAGCAGGTGCCCGGCACTCCCCTCGAACCCGAGGCTCTGATCTGTGTTCCCCTTGTCTCCCGGGATGCGGTCATGGGCGCCCTCAATATCTACCGCACGAGCGACGACGCATCATTCACTCTTGAGGAGTTTGAAGTTGCTAAGGGACTGGCCGACGCAGCCGCCCTTGCGCTGGACAATGCGCGCATTCGGGCCGCTCTCGAGTACCAGGCGCAGACCGATTCACTCACCGGTCTGTACAACCACCGGCACTTCCACGAACGCCTGCGCGCCGAATTGACACGCGCAAGCCGCGCCCGCGATGTAGTGACTCTGGTGCTGCTCGACCTAGACGACTTCAAGCGCGTTAACGACGTCCATGGACACGGCATCGGGGACCACGTTTTGATCGGACTGGCCGAGATTCTGACGCATGCCGTTCGCAGCTCCGATGTGGCGTTTCGTATAGGTGGCGAGGAGTTCGCCGTCATCCTGCCGTCGAGTGACGCGGGCGATGCGTGTGTGCTTGCCAGGCGGATCAGCGAACGTCTGGGAGAGGCGAACTTCGAACCCGCGGGGAAGATGACCGTATCCATCGGGGTCGCCCAAGGACCCGAGCATGCGATGAACCCGCGCGAGCTCGTCGCGTGTGCCGAGATGGCGATGATGACGGCAAAAGCCAGAGGCAAAGATCGCATCGTCCTGTTCGACGAGAGGGTGGGGGAGCGGCCCCAAGCGAGGCGTCACGACCGAGACGATGTCCGGTCCATCGCCCACCTCAAGATGCTTCAGAGCCTCGGCGCGAAGCTGAACCGGTTGAACGAAGTGCGCGAGATCGGAGATGTGATAGCCAACGAGTTGCGGACGCTCATCGACTACCACAACTGCCGCGTCTACATCGAAGAGAACGGATGGCTGCACCCGGTGTCCTTCCGCGGCGAGCTCACCGACAGCAAGACCGGGAACCTGAGCTCCATTACGTGCCGGGTCGGCGAAGGAATAACGGGGCGCGCTGCCGAGACGGGCAAATCGTTGTTGATCCCGAATGCGCTGGAATGCGAGTTCGCAGTCACGGTCGCCGGCACCGCGGAGATCGAAGAATCCATCCTCGCCGTCCCGCTCACCTACGGCGTACGCGTAATCGGCGTGGTAGTCGTTTCCAAGCTGGGCACCAATCAGTTCGATGAGGACGACAAGCGCCTCCTCGAAGTGCTCGGCGGGCATGCTGCAGTGGCGCTCGAAAATGCACGCCTCTACGAATCCCAGCGCCGAGAAGCCACCCAGGCCAAGGCTCTGCTCGAGTTTGCCGACGCGGCCACAAAGGCTCGCTCTCACCACGCGATTTGTGACGAGGCAGTTCGAATGGCGGCCAAGCTCCTCGACGTCCGGCAAGCGATCCTGTGGCTGGAAGACGAACGCAGAGGTGATTTCCGATGTGTCACGCATATCGGCTACGTCGGTGACGTCCGGGCGGAGAAGTTCGTCCGCGAACGGATGAGCAAAGCAGTCGCGGAGCAGTTTCTTGGAGACCATACAAAGCCCTTCCGCCTTCTCCCGTCGGAGCTGAAGAAGATCACCCCCGTCCCCGAAGGAGTGGACCCCGTAGAGCTGGCGGTCGCACCGCTCGACCTCGGCGCTGAGATCAGGGGCTGGATCGCCGTTCGCCACCCTAGTGACCGGCAGGACCATTTCACAGATCACCGCATGCTTCTTCTTGCGGGGCTGGCCTCGCACGCATCGATGGCTCTTCAGAAGGCCCTTGCCTATCAGGATCAGAAGGAGAGCGCGGAGATTGCAAACTCGTTGCTGCAACTCGGGCGAGAGCTCGCGCTCGCGGAAGGTGCCACCGATGTTTTGGAGCGGGTAGTGGAGATGTCCGCGCGCATGCTCGGCTCACCGAATGCGATCGTGTGGCTCGGAGAACTTGGTACCGGCGAGGCATTCCCCAAGGCCACCTACGGATATCACGGCAAGAAACTGCACCAGATACAGAGTTCGCGACTCGACCGGCAAACCGCAACTGCCTTCGCAAGGCTCACAGAACCATTTGCCATGGGGGTCGGTGGATCTCGGGATGTCCCCGGAGCCGCCATCCTCAACGGAGGTGCACCCGCAGCGGTGGCTCCACTCCGTCTTGAGGGTGGCCGCATGGGATGCATCGTTGCCGGCGCGCCGGCCCTGGGTGACTACGAATTCTCGGAGCGGAAAATGAGGCTCTTGGAGGGCATTGCCCATCAGACCTCTCTCGCAGTCAACAACGCGTTCAGTTTCGAGAGCCTCGAGCGCACCTTCCTCGACACCGTTGAGGCACTGGCGAACGCGCTCGAGGCCAAGGACGAGTACACCTCCTCGCACGCTCGGTGGATAACCGACACGTCACTGGAGGTTGGCCGGTTGCTCGGGATGGACGCGAGATCGTTGAAGAGACTGGAACTCGGAGCCCTCTTCCACGACATCGGGAAGATCGGAATACCGTCGGACATCCTCCTTAAACCCGGTCCTCTAAACGATGAAGAATGGGAGATCATCAAGCTGCACCCAGAGCTCGGAGAGAGAATCCTTGCACCTATCGCTCGACTCTCCGATGTAAGGCCAATTGTCCGCCATTGCCACGAGCATTTCGACGGCAGCGGCTATCCGGACCGGAGGGCGGGCACGGAGATTCCCCTCGAGTCGCGCATCATCCTTGTAGTGGATGCCTTTCATGCAATGACGAGCGACAGGCCCTATCGGAAGGCGCTGCCGGTGGAAATCGCGCGTGACAGACTCGAGAACTCATCGGGGAGGCAATTCGATCCCAACGTCGTGCGGGCGTTCACCCGACTCATCAAGATGAACCCCCAGCTGGCAGAGTCCGCATAGGTCCGACCAACTCGGCAAACCTCTTCGCTCCGACGTTCCCCCCGGAAAGGATGACACCAGTCCGGGAGCCCTCCAGCTTCGCCTTGCCCGTCATTGCCGCGGCCAGTGCGCTGGCTCCGCTCGGTTCCAGGACGGTCTTCAGATAGTCGAAGGCAAACACCATGGCCGCAACGATCTCCTCGTCGGATACGACGACGACGTCGTCCACGAGGTCCTTGTTGATCGCAAAAGTCAGTTCTCCGGGAACTTCAACCTGCTGCCCGTCGGCGATCGTCCGAGGCACCGAGATCGTGACCCGGCGCCCGGCCCGGAGCGACCTACGGGTGTCGTCGCCTGCTTCCGGCTCGACGCCGATCACTCGCGTCGTCTCGTTCAAACCCTTGGCTGCCGTTGCGCACCCCGCGATGAGGCCGCCGCCTCCCACCGGAACGAGTAATACATCGAGGGGTCCGTCGGACTCGACCAGCTCGAGGGCGACCGTCCCCTGGCCGGCAATTATGAGTGGGTCGTCGTACGGCGAAACGAACGTGAGGCCTCGCTCGTCGGCAAGCGCGCGCCCGAGAACCGACCTGTCCTGCGAGTAGCGGTCGTAGGTAACGATCTCGCCGCCATACGAACGAGTGGCGTCCACCTTTGCAACCGGTGCATCCTCCGGCATGAGGATGATTGCTCGGCCTCCCAGCAACCGGGCCGCCAGGGCCACCGCTTGAGCGTGGTTTCCGGACGAGAACGCGGCAACGCCGCGTTTGATCTGGGTGGGCGCCAGCGACGAGATCTTGTTGTATGCCCCACGGAACTTGAATGCGCCACCGCGTTGCAGGTTCTCGGCCTTGAGTTTCATCGACCCGTTGGTAAGCCGGTCCAGAGTGCGCGACGTGATCACCGGCGTGTGGTTGACGACCTCACGCAGCCGCTCCGCTGCCGCGGCAACGTCATCGAGCGTTATCACGCTCGTTCGGCTAGATGGGTTTGAACTGCTCGAAGGGATTGCGGCAATCCTCGCAGTAGTACAGAGCACGACATGGCGTGGGCCCGAAGGGACTGTCGTTGCGCGTATTTGTGCTCCCACAGAAGGGGCACTCGGCAACGATGGGTAGGCCGATCTCCGTGATGAGCACGGGAGCCACGCCGGTCGGCGGAGCCAATCCAAACTCTCGCAGCTTCGTTCTGCCCTGTTCGGTAATGCGGTCGGTGGTCCACGGCGGCGAGTATGTGGTGTCCACCTCGACCGTCTTTACCCCCTCGACACGGACCGTTGCTTCGGCCACGTCACGCTTGATGACGGAAATCGCCGGGCAGCCCGAGAAGGTCGGGAGGATGACTACGCGTGCCCGTCCATCCTGCACATCGACCTGTTCGACCATTCCCATGTCGACTATCGAGACGACGGGTATCTCTGGATCCATCACGGAATCCAAAGCAGCCCAGATGCTCTCGGAGATCGTTGTCGTCTTCACCACGTTACTCCCGGGTTCTCGCGGTAAGTGACCGTCATCTCGTCCCACAAAGCGTCGAAGTCGGGCGAGTGGGTGCCTCGCCGGCCGCCGAGGCCGCTCGGTTGCCACTCCCTCCCGTCCGCGCCGTTCCCATTGCGCTCGATGAGATCCCCCGAAGACGAGGCGACGAACTCCGCCGACTGATCGGAGGGCGAGACGACCTCGGCAGGGAGTCCAAGCTGGTCGAGTCCGTCCGCGGCGTGCGCCAGGAAGCGGGACCGCATCTCGTCCGAAGGGACCGGCAGCCAACCCTCCTTGACCGCCTCCTCCTCTAGCTCAATAGGTTCGAAGAGGGCCAGCGCTTCGGCAAATGCTTTGGTAATGGAATCGATCAGTCGTGCCCGGCCTTCAACGGGGCCATGGGCGATCCGGCTCATCCACGTGGTTGCATGGAGCATGTGGTACCGCTCTTCGCGCTGCAGCTTGACGGCTACTGCGGCGAGATCCTTGTGGGCCGTGCCCGACAGTGCTTCGAGTCGGAGCGCGTCGGCAGTGTCGTAGAGCCAGTGACGTGCCAGCGTGTAGGCCCAGTCGCCGTTCGGGCGCTCGCACAGGATTGCATGGCGGTATTCGTCCGGACTTCTACCGAGTGCCAGCCGATCCGGGTCGTCTCCGGTGATCTGTGCCAGCAGTTCGTAAAAAGCGGTCGCGTGCCCGATCTCGTCCTGCGCTATCGATGAAAAAGCGACGTCTTCCTCGATGTGCGGTGCGTGTCCCGTCCACTCCGAGTGGCGATGGCCGATGATGAGTTCGTCGTCACCGAGCGCGGTCAACAGCGAGATCAGTGAGTCATTCATGCCCCGGCAAGCTCCTCGGCGCGTGCCCGGGCCTTCTCGCGCTTCTTCACGACGTCACGGTAGGCGCTGGCGAAGCGGTACGACTTGTCGCCGGCGATCTCCAGGAGGCTTTCATCAGAAAAGCTGTGGACGTCGCTGCGCCTCACGACCCACAGGTGATGACCCTCGCGACGGCGCAGGAAGCACTCCTTAGCCATCATCAGAGCCATTTGGGGATCGGGAGCGATCACGGCCCCACAGTGCTCGAACGGATCCTTGTGACCGCTGCGTCTAAAGACCTCGTATACGTCCATCTGAGTGCCTCCGTGCTTTACGCCGCGTGCATCGCGGGTTCAGACATCGCCTCTCGCACCCAGCGGTGATCGTCGTACATGCGGCGGCGCCATCCGAGGCGGCGAGCAGTCTCGGGGCCATCGTTGCGCTTAATGGCATCGAGCGGCGTCCAATCGATCTCGGATTCAACCACCCTCCAGTGGCCGTCCTCGTCGTGGAACGGCACCGGAGTAGGGAACGAGAATCCAAGTTCGAGGATCTTCGGGACGTAACGATCCAGGAACTCCTGCCGTAGGTCCTCGTTAGTCCGGGTCTTTACTTTCCACCTCAACAGCAGGTCCTTCTCCACATTCGACTTGGGGCCAAAGAAGTGGATGATGGCAAGCCACCACCGGTTCAGGGCCTCCTGGAACATCCACCGCTGCTTCTCCGTTCCGGAGGCCAGTGCCAGAGTGATGTCCTCGCCGTGGCGGAGGTGCAACTGTTCCTCCGAGCAAATGCGCTTGAGGACGCGTGTATAAGGCGCGTAGGAGGACTCGAGAAGCGCTGCCTGTGTGACGAGCGCCGCTCCGTCGATGAGCCAGCCGATGATCGCAACGTCGCCCCAGTGGGCCACCGGATAGTGGAAGACATTGTGGAATTTGGACTTGCCGGTGACGAGGTCTGCGTACATTGCCTCGCGGCTCTTGCCCAGGTCCTCGGCAACTCGATACAGAAGTTGTGAGTGACCGACCTCGTCCTGAATCTTTGCGGCAAGTGACATCTTGCGCCTCAGCGTGGGCGCCTTTGGAAGGCACTCCCGCTCGGGGAGCGCTCCCATGATCTCGGAGTTTGCGTGCATCTCGATGAACTTGAGCACACCACGGCGGTAATCGTCGGGCATCCAGTCCTCGGCCTCGACCTTGCCTCCTGTAGCGATGTGATCTGAGAACTCCGCGAGCTTTTCCTCGTAGGTCATTCCGACCCCTCCTCCGGATCCACCTTCAACCCGGAAACAATCAGGTCCCCAAACTTCTCCCCGATCTCCTGCGGCCCCAACCGCCCCCCAGGCCGATACCACTCGTACACCCAGTTCCCCGCCGACAGCACCAGAAGCACTGCGAATCGCGTGTCGGCGTCGGAACGGAACTCCCCGCTGTCGATTCCCTCGGAGACGATCTTCGTGATCATCCCCTCGTAGTGGTCTCTCTTGGCCTGGACCACCGACCGAAGGTCGTCTGACAGATATCGCCATTCATTTAGGAACACAGTGGCCGCGTCGAGGTGCTCGATCGCCGTTTCGATGTGGCCAATTAGGAAGGCTCGAAGGCGGTCTGCCGCGGTCCCCGATACCGCCTGTGCCTCCGCTCCGCGCGCCAGGAAGCGCTCTGCGCCGTCATCGACGACATCAAAGAGGAGCTCCTCCTTGGATCCGATGTGGGCATAGAGCGATCCCCGCTTGAGGCCCAGGGCATCTCCAAGGTGCTGCATCGAGGTGCCGTGGTAACCCCGCTCCGAGAAGAGCCGTGCTGCCGCCCCGATCAGCTCGGCTCGCCTGGCGCTCCGAGGTCTCTGGGCTACCTGCGTCATGGTGTCCCCCAAACGAACGGTCGTTTGACCATTCTAGCGGCTATTCTCCCCCTATGTCACCCGATCGCAGCGCACCCGCTCAAAAGCGTGTCCCGCTCATCCTACGGCTACTGAAGCAGCAAAATCCGAATGCCAAGATTGCGCTCGAATTCACAACTCCACTCGAGTGCGTTGTGGCGACCGTCCTCTCGGCCCAGTCCACGGACGCGATGGTCAATCAGGTGACCAGAAAGCTGTTTCAGAAGTACAGGCGCCCGGAGGACTACCTGGCGGTTCCGGAGGAGGAGCTGCAAGAGGACATCCACGCGACCGGCTTCTTCCGCCAGAAGACCAAGGCGCTGCGAGGGCTGTCTCAGACGCTGCTGGACGAGTTCGACGGGGAGGTCCCCAGGACGATTGCCGAGTTGATCAGGCTCCCGGGCGTGGCCCGCAAGACGGCGAACATCGTCCAGGCGAACTGCTGGCCGGATGTCCAGATGACCGATCCTGACGCCGGGGTGGCCGTCGATACCCACGTCGGGCGGGTCGCCGTGAGGCTTGGGCTGACTACTTCCGGGCCCAAGGAAGCAGTGCCGATCGAGCGAGATCTGATGGCGGTCGTGCCCAAAGGCGACTGGCATCTTGTCACGGACCTGTTCATCGAGCACGGGCGCACGATCTGCGACGCAAAAAAGCCGCTGTGCGCCGACTGTGTTGTAGAGGGACTCTGCCCGTCGAGCCAGGAAGCCGGCCTCACCGACCTCTACCGAGCGGCGCGGCCCAAGAAGGGCACGGCCGCCGAGAAGACCGTGCGCCCCAAGAAGCCCACAGCTCGGGGCAAGAAGACGGTCCGCCGCACTAAGTGAGAACCACGCCGGCGGCCGCCCGAGGGGCGCGACTCCAGATCCTGTTCGCGTCGATGCTGTGGGGTACGACGGGGACCTCGCAGGCGCTCGCCCCGCCCGGGACTACTCCGTTGGGCGTCGCTTCGGTTCGGGTCTGCCTGGGCGGCATCGCCCTGTTCCTCGTGGGGTGGAGCCGCGGCCTTCTCCGGAACCGGCACATGTCCCTCGCCCACATCCTCGCCGCCTCCGGCAGCCTGGTGGCTGCGCAGCTCTCGTTCTTCGCAGCAGTGGATCGCACGGGTGTTGCCGTCGGAACAGTGGTTGCAATCGGCAGTTCGCCCATTGCGGCCGGCGCCCTGGCGTGGCTCATCCGCCGCGAACGTCCCGGACGGCGCTGGGCGATGGCGACCGCCGTTGGGGTGACGGGTGCGGTGCTCCTCCTGGCCGCAGGCCGCTCCGTCGACGTCGATCCGGCCGGTGTCGGACTCGCGCTCATAGTAGGCCTGGGGTACGCCGGCTATATCGTTGCAACGAAGGATCTGGTCGAAGCACATCCACCGGACGCGGTGACCGCGGCGGTGTTCGGAGTCGCGGCGACGGTGATGCTGCCCTTCCTCTTTCTCGCGGATCTGGGTTGGACGGCCGACCCGAAGGGCCTTGTTATCGCGCTCCACCTTGGACTCGTGACCGTTGCGTTCGCGTACTCGATCTTCTCCCGGGGTCTGATCGTCGTGCCCGCCGCTATCGCCGTGACGTTGACGCTCGCCGAGCCGTTGACGGCCGGCATCCTCGGAGTCGCCGTTCTCGACGAACGCCTATCGATGGTTGCAGGGGTCGGAATCCTTCTCGTCCTGGCAAGCCTGGTGCTGCTGACCGTCCCCGCGCGCGCCGCTGCCGGCGACTGACTCACGTGAGATGTGAACGGACCACCATTTGTCGATGGTCGTTTCACATCTCTGAATCCTTCACATCTCGGAATCAAAAATTTGGGAATAGGGGAGGGAGCGAAGGCGTTTCTCGATTGGTCATTGAACAGGTGAAGGGAGAGAACATTGCTGGGAGATAGCCCAATCAACCCCGTTTTATTGTCGAAAGACTTGGCCGAGACGAGGCGCTTTTATCACGACATGCTCGGCCTCGAGATCTAGAGAGAGCGAGGAGGAAATCGACTTCAAGTGCGGAGGCGGCACGCATCTGGCTGTGACGAAGAGCACGACCGGAACCGCAGACTCTCAAACCCAGGCCGGGTGGGAAGTGCAGGACCTGCGCGCCGAGATTGCAGAACTTCGCTCGCGCGGCGTCAAGATCGAGGAGTACGACATGCCCGGGCTCAAGACCGAGGACGGGATCGCAGACATAGGTTTCGCATGGATGGCATGGATTATTGATCCGGGCAAGAACGCCCTGGCCATCATGGAAATGAAGAGGTAGGCAAGCTGAACTGTCTGCTCTCACTTCCGGAATCCGGAAACCACAGCAGACAGTTGGCCGGCGCCCGGTTCGCTCGGTAAACCCATTCTCATGGGGCCACTACCATGGCCCCATGAAGAAGGTGATCCTCGCCGCCCCACGCGGCTACTGTGCCGGTGTCGATCGGGCCGTGAAAATAGTCGAACGTGCGCTCGAGACACTCGGCGCGCCGGTGTACGTGCGCAAGGAGATCGTCCACAACCGTCACGTCGTGGGTGAGCTCGAGCAGCGCGGGGCGATATTCGTCGACTCAGAGAGCGAGATCCCCGAGGGTGCGGTGTGTATCTTTTCGGCCCACGGAGTGTCGCCCGAGGTGCGCCGCAACGCCGAGGAGCGGCATTTGAAAGTCATCGACGCCACCTGTCCGCTCGTGACGAAGGTCCATCTCGAAGCCAAGCGGTTCGCGCGCGCGGGAAGAAAGATCGTTCTGGTGGGGCACGTGGGCCACGAGGAGATCGAGGGGACCGCCGGCGAGGCTCCGGCCAGCACCGTTGTGATCGAGAACGTCGATCAGATCGGTGAACTCGGACTCGACGCAAGCGAGCCGGTTTCATATCTGACGCAGACGACTCTATCGGTCGACGACACGCTGGAAGTTGTCGAAGCACTCCGGTCCCAGTTCCAGGACATCCGAGGGCCGCGCTCGGACGACATCTGTTATGCGACACAGAATCGGCAGGTCGCCGTCAAAGCGCTTGCTCCGGAAGCGGATGTGGTGTTGATCGTGGGCGCGGTCAACTCGTCGAATTCCAATCGTCTTGTTGAGGTCGCAGAGGTTGCGGGGACGCCCGCCTATCTCGTGCCCGACGAATCACACCTCGATCCCGCGTGGTTACAGGGAGTCGACGTCGTTGGGGTTTCGTCCGGAGCCAGTGCTCCCGAGGTTTTAGTAGAGAGGCTCCTCGAGCGCCTCGCCGCACATGGTTACAAAACCGTCGAGACCAAGGAAGTAACGACCGAAGACGTCACTTTCTCCCTCCCTCCCTGGCTGCGAGAGGAAACCGCCGGCTCGGTGCCGGTCCCGGACTGATCAGCCGATAGTCTGCTCGATCTCGTTCGCCAGGTCGAA
>Ga0299907_10001651_pt1 | contig 12990 bp, 10 predicted proteins | sample RVTome_16_FD_198680 | JGI IMG/M metagenome (GOLD analysis project Ga0299907, IMG submission 198680) | Soil microbial communities from uranium-contaminated site in the Upper Colorado River Basin, Wyoming, United States - RVT152D67 (version 2) ... | reverse complement strand
CTCGTTGAGATGCCCCGTCTCGCCGGCCTTGACGAACAGGGCTTCGAAGGCGGAGTCCTCTCCCGCCAGCTTCTCCGCCTGATCGATGATCGACCGCACCTGCCTGCGGGCCACGGTGATCCCGCGCTCCGCCCCTTCGACGAGTCTTTCCAGGTATTCCCCGTAGGGCTGATCGATGCTCTCCAGCCGGCTAGCGATGTTCGACCAATGCTCGGCGCTCTCGGTGGGCATCACGTCGAAGATCTGCCTGATTCGGTGGAAGGGCGAGCCGAGGTGTCTCAGGTCGCGGAAGTGATCTCCGGCGTGATATGACTCCAGCGACTCGTCGATTGAATGAGCCGCAACCCGGGCCGCCAGCCGCTCCTTGGGCTCGTCGGAGTCGAGGTGGGGCTCCAGCTCGGTGCGAAAGCTTCGCTGCAGCTCGTGATTGGCTTCGATCCCGCCCATGCCGTGGTCGCCCCAACGGTGGTCATGACCGGGAATTCCCAATGACGTGGCCAGTGTCGGATTGAGCTGGCACAGCGCCGCGACGTACCGGTCGCTGATCTCGAAGACGGGGTGCAAGGCGCCCGACGCTACCAACGCCGGTGCGACTTTCACATGGTGCCCGGTGGGAATCCTCCGAGGGGCGGGACGAGACGATTCTGCCTGGTGTCGTCCTGGTCCCAGCTCAGGTCGTCGGTCACCGAGGCCACGCCATCGACGCGCTTGCTCAGCTCCACCAGGAGCTGAGCCTCGGTCCGGGTGTGCAGACGACCCGACAACTTGACGTTGCCGTCCTCCGACCTGACCTGGACACGGTCCGGCTCGATCCAGAGGGTCTCCGGGATCAGCTTCACCGTTATCTCGTCGATGATGTCGTGATCCGCCCGGGCAAACGCCCGCACGATGTCGGCCCGGGAGATGATGCCGCGCAGCTTCGATCCGTCTACCACTGGAAGCCGCTTCACACCGGTCTTCTCCATGATCCGGGCGGCCTCGGAGTGGTCGGCATCGGAGCCGATGGTGACCAGGTCGGTGGTCATCACATCCCCGACACTTCGCTCGCGGGCGAAGGGCTCGGCCTCCCCCGTGAACAGACGGAGCAACCTGGCAGTGCGTCCCTTGCTCCCCCGCTCGGACTCGGTGGCGAGGAAGTCGGCCTCGGTGATGATCCCCAGCAGGCCGCCATCCCCATCGGTCACCGGGAGCCCGCTGACGCCCGCCTCGAGCATGCGCCGCGCCGCTTCTTTCAGGGACGCCTCGGGCCCGATGGTGAGGACGTCGGTCGTCATCAGGTCTCTGATCCGCATTGAACCGCTCCTTCGCCCGAGCTTACCCACACCACCAGAGCAGGTCTATGGTCGGAAGCATGAGATTTGGAGCCTTCGTACCGCAGGGATGGCGTCTCGACCTCGCCGGCATCGACGTCGAAGATCACTGGCCCACCATGCTCGGCGTGGCCGAGCGGATCGAACAGCTCGGCTACGAGTCGCTGTGGGTCTACGACCACTTCCACACCGTCCCCGAGCCGACCCAGGAGGTCACGTACGAGGCGTGGACGCTGATGGCTGCGCTGGCTGCGGCCACCAACTCGGTCCGTCTCGGCCAGATGTGCACCTGCAACACCTATCGGCCCCCGTCCTATCTGGCCAAGGTTGCGGCAAGCATCGACGTCATCTCTGGGGGGCGTCTCGAGATGGGAATCGGCGCCGGCTGGTACGAGGGCGAGCACGACGGATACGGCTATCCCTTCCTCTCTCCGGCGGGGCGTCTCGGCATGCTGCGCGAGGGCGTGGAGATCATGAAGGCGATGTGGACCGAGGACGTGGTCGACTTCGCAGGGAAGCACTACCAGCTCGAGGGGGGCATCTGCCAGCCCAAGCCGGTTCAGCAGCCGCACATACCGCTCTGGATTGCCGGGGGCGGGGAGCAGATCACCTTGAACATCGCCGCCGAGCATGCCGCTTACACCAACTTCGGGAACATGAATTTCGGCCAGTTCAAGCACAAGTCCGAGGTCCTCGAGGGCCATTGCCGAGACCTGGGCACCGACTTCGATGCGATCACCCGCTCCTCCAATTTCATGTTGCTGTGTGCCGAGACCGAGGCGGAGGTGGAGGAGAAGAAGCGGTGGCTGCGAAACCATCTGCTCGACCGGGTCTCCGAGAAGGAGGCCGAGCGAACTGCCGCGATCTACGACACGATGTCAGGGACCCCGACCGAGATCGCCGAGCGACTCGACGAGTGGGATGCAGCCGGGATGGGCTACGCCATCGTCTACTTCCCCGACGCCGCCTACGACCACTCCAGCCTGGAGCTGTTCGCAGAAAAGGTGATCCCTGAGCTGGCCTAGACCTTTGCCCGGTTTAGCCGCGAGGAGCCCTCACCCGAGTCCACCGTTGACCGGAAAACGTCTGACCACTCTGCTCTGCTCTCTGATGCTCGTCGGCTCCTGTAGCCCGTTGACGGAGGGCGCCTCCCCCGACACCACTACCACGGCTCCGGCGACCACCACCACGACGGTGGCGTTACAACCTCCAGCGCTGGCAGTCGCTCCCGAGGGCGGAGCGGGTCTACGCGAAAGCGCCGGCGGCCCGCTGAGCCTCACCGCCCACGAAGGATTGGTGTTCCCCATCCTCGAGGTGCGCGGCTCCTGGTACCGGGCGGTCGATACCTGCGGCCGAGAAGGATGGATGGACCAAGCCGAGGTGACCACAGTCCCGATGTCGGGCCCGAACGGCGAGCCAGGAGCAGAGTTCGACCTCTCCTCTGCGGTCATCGTCATCGACCCCGGGCACGGCGGCCGCGACCTGGGAGCTAAGGGACCCGCAGGGGCTACGGAGGCTGAAATCAACCTGGAGATCGCAGCTCGGCTCCGTGACCGGCTGACGAACGGTCACTCGATCGACTGGGAGACGGGACTGGTCAGGTCCGGCTCCGACTATCCCGCGGTGGACCAGGTGTGGATGACCCGCGCCCCGGAGTCCCCGTCAGGCGGTGACATCGAGCTCGCCTTGGCCTACCGGATCGGGATCGCCAACCAGGTCGGTGCCGACGCTTTCGTCTCCATCCACAACAACTCCCAGCCCGGGGTGGTCTCGTCCACACCGGGTACCGATGTCTTCTATTCGGTGGCCGCATCCGGCTCCGACCGGCTCGCCTCGTTGATTCACGAGGAGCTGCTGCGAGGCCTGGCCGAGCTGGGAAACCAGTTCGGGGCGGCAGAGATAACCGGGGCGCGTACCAGGGTCGAGGCCGACGGGACCGACTTCTACGGCGTGCTCCGCCGCGGCGAGCAGCCGACCGTCATCGTCGAGGGTCTCTACATCTCCGAAGCAGCCGAGGAGCGGATCCTTGCCAGCGGGGTGGGTCAGCAGGCTTACGCCGACGGGGTCTACCGGGGTCTGATCCGCTTTCTCACCACGAGTGAGGATGGGACCACGATCCATGCCCCGGAGGTGTTCGACAGCGACGTGGGCTCGGCCACGTACGAGTCCTGCGTGGTGCCCACACAGCCTTGACGACTATCGGGTTGTGACCGATGTGTGAGCAGCTGTGGTCGAATATCGACCACAGCTGCTCACACTCGACTTAGGGCGTCAGTTCCCCCAGACCCCCTGCTCGTCCTCTGGGATCGGAACGACCACCACGTTGGTGGGCTCCCCGTCCTCGGGCGAGTTCCAGAACAGTCTGACCTGACCCCCCGGTTCGAGAAGGTCGGGATCGACCTCGATCGTGAAGCTGCCCCAGCACCCTGTGCCACAGGTGACCATGGTGAAATCGCCCTCCACCACCTCGCCGGCGGCGTCCCGGATCTCGTAGGCCACGGTGGCCTCGAACACGTTGGCGATGCCGGAGATCTCGGTGCTCTCCGGGCCGATCGGGGTGGTCACCACCACGTTGTTCAGCTCGGTCAGGAAGTAGTCCCGGGTAAACACGGTGTCGAGGAGAAGCCCGTCGCTGCCGTATGGCCCGGGCTCCGCGCCGTTGACGGTGAACCTGACCCCGACGTCCGGGCTGCCTTGGGAGGCGGTCCAGATCAGCTGGTTGAGCATGGTGACGTCGGCGAGGAAGCCCCCGGCTCCCTCCAGGAACCGCGGGTCCATGTCGACCACAACCGTGTCGTCTTCGATGATCACCCCGAAGACCCGCATACCTTCGGGGATGGAGCTGCCCAGCCCCGGCGGCGGGACGAGGGTCGGGCCCACCAGCGCGCGCAACGCAGCGAGCACCTCGGGTGCCCCTTCCGGTGCCGAGCCGAAAACGCGCACCGGGACCAGGGCCGGGTTGCCTTGCAGACTGTTCTCCGGCTCCTGGGTGAGGTAAACCACGACTTGCATCGTCACTTGTTCCTCGGGTAGCGCGGTCGTCGCGGTCTCGGGGACCGACGTGGTGGGGACCGGAGCGGGGACAGTCGTCACCGCCGGATCGACACCGCCGTCACCCGAGAAGATGATGAGGGGGAGCGCCACCAGAAGCACGGCCGCCGCAGCCGCGGCGAAGACGAGCACGGGTCGCATCGAACGCCGGGCCGGTCGAGGGCTCAGGGTCACGGTCTCCTCGGGGAAGGGAGGGGCCTCCGGTGCCATCTCGACCACCCTGGCCATCAGATCCTTCATCTTCTCGTCACTCATGACAACAGCTCCCCGAGTCGTTTCCTGGCCCTCGCCAGATGGCGCTTCACCGATCCCACCGACACCCCCATTCGCTCCGCCACCTTCTCCGGAGTCAGATCCTCCCAATAGGTGAGGTAGACGGCGGCACGTTGTTGCACCGAGAGGCGATTGACCGCCTCCAGGACGTCGACGTCGACCTCGGGAGCGGGCACCGACTCCGGCGTCGCCGCCTTCACTTCGCGAAGACGCCGCGCCAGGGTGCGGCGGTGGTGGTCGGTGGCGACGGAGAACACCGTCCGGTAGAGGTATGCCCTCGGATTGTCTACCTCGCCCCAGTTGTGCGACTCGAAAGCTTTCAGGCAGGCATCGGTGACCACGTCGGCGGCGTCGAAGGGACCGACGAGACCGGTGGCATACCGGGTGAGCTCCGTGGCGTGGAGCCGGTAAAGCTCCTCGTTGTCCATCACACCTGCGACGGTGATCATGGTCGTGTGACGGAGCCGCTGCCGGTAATGGGTGACAGGGGGCAGTCTCCAAGCGTGAGTAAATGACGTCGCTGAGCGACGTCATTTACTCACGCTTGTCCACCCAGAAGCACAGGAAAAGTGAAGAACCCGATGAGTGGCTCCTTGCGCTGGCATTACCCAGACTCAAGTGATACCGGTTGCCCCACTCACTAGTGGGACTCTCAGCCGACTAACAGTCAGCTCCCGAGCACCCTTCGGGTTCTTCATTGCGAACAATGCCACACGTCTCTGAACCTGTCCAATCGGATCCATCATGAATTTTCGCGATCCCGAACCATCGATCGTCCCGGCACGTACTTTCGGCCAGATGCACCCCTCCGACTCGGCTCTGCGCCGAGCCACCTCCCCCGCGAGCGGGGAAGGAAAAGTAGGTTCGGATCATGAGCAGAAAGCAGAGAGCCGACGAGACGTTCGCCAAGGTCGAGGAGGATCTCCGGGAGATCTCGAGGTGGATGTACGAGAACCCGGAGCTCGGGTACAAGGAATACCAGGCTTCGAATCGTCTCGGTGACTACCTCGGCGAGCACGGGTTCGACGTCACTTATCCCGCATACGGCCTGGAGACCAGTTTCGAGGCCACTGCGGGCGACTCCGGGCCCAGGGTCGTCATCTGCTGCGAGTACGACGCCCTCCCCGAGGTGGGTCACGCCTGCGGGCACAACATCATCGCCACCGCTGCCCTCGGTGCCGGGATCGCGGTGGCCGACCTGGCAGACGAGTTGGGAATCAGGGTCACCGTCCTGGGGACACCTGCCGAGGAGGGTGGCGGGGGAAAGGTGAAGTTGATCGACGCCGGCGCCTTCGAAGACACCGCCGCCTCCATGATGATCCACCCCAGCCCGCGCGACATGCTCGACCCCTCCTTCCAGGCCAGGGAGAGCTTCGTCGTCGAGTACCACGGAAAGGAGTCCCACGCGGCCTTCGCACCGTGGGAGGGAGTCAACGCCCTCGATGCGTTTGTGCTCGCTTACGTCAACGTGTCGGCGCTCCGGCAATCGCTACTCGCCGGAGATCGGGTCCACGTCGTCGTCGACCACGGTGGCGACGCCTCCAACATCATCGCCAAGTACACCAAGTCGACATGGGGCATCCGCTCCGAGGACAACGAGCGTCTGGCCGAGCTCATACCAAAGGTCCACGCCTGCTTCGAGGCGGCGGCGGCAGCCACCGGGTGCCGGCTGGAGATCACCCCGGTCGACCATCCCTACGACAACATGAGGAACAACTCGCTCATGACCGCGCTGTTCGCCGCCAATTCGGTGGCTCTGGGCCGGCCCATGCCCACCGAAGTCGAAGTGGGGAGATCGGGCGGCTCCTCCGACATGGGCAATGTCAGCCAGGTGGTGCCCTCGATCCACCCGATGATCGGGCTCGACTCGGGAGGCGCGGTCAATCACCAGGCGGACTTCGCGGCCTGCACAATCACCCCAACCGGTGAGAAGGCCCTACGCGACGGTGCCCTTGCCATGGCCCACACCATCATCGACCTGGCCGAACAGGACATATGGGATCGTCTCTGAGACCCTGCCCCTACACGCACGCATCGACGGCATTAGCCTCGTCGGCCTCATGAGTGACGAGACCGGGGTCCTGGCCAGCAAGGAAGAGGAGGTCCTGGAGCGGCCGATCGTGCTCGAAGTCGACGACCTCCGCACCCAATTCGACACCCAGGACGGGGTGGTCCACGCCGTAAACGGGGTCAGCTTCGACCTCCACCGCGGCGAGTTCCTCGGGATCGTCGGAGAAAGCGGCTCGGGCAAGAGCGTCACCATGATGTCCCTGCTCAGGCTGATTCCCATGCCCCCGGGGGAGATCGTCTCCGGCGAGGCCATGTTCGACGGGGTCGACCTGCTCAAGCTTCCCCTGGAGGAGTTGAGGAAGGTACGAGGCGGAAAGATCGGGTTCATCTTTCAGGACCCGATGACCTCACTGAACCCGGTGCTCACCGTCGGCTACCAGATCGTGGAGTCTTTGAAGATCCATCAGAAGATGGAGGAGAAGGCAGCCGAGAAGCGGGCCGAGGAGCTGCTCTTCATGGTGGGCATCCCCGATGCTAGACGCCGTCTCGACTCCTACCCCTTCGAGCTCTCCGGAGGGATGCGGCAGCGGGTCATGATCGCCATGGCTCTGGCCTGCTCGCCGCAGGTGATCATCGCCGACGAGCCCACCACCGCCCTCGACGTCACCATCCAGGCGCAGATCATCCAGATCGTGCGTGACCTTCGAGAGGAGTTCGGGACCGCAGTGATCTGGATCACCCACGACCTGGCCGTCGTCGCCGGGCTGGCCGACCGGGTCCTGGTGATGTACGGGGGGGAGATCGTGGAGGAGGCCATTGTCTCCGAGCTCTACGCCAACCCCCAGCATCCCTACACCGAGGGGCTGCTCGGCTCACTGCCCCGCGTCGACCTCAAGGGCGACGAGCTGGTCAACATCAAAGGCTCTCCACCAAGCCTCTACGAAGCCCCTGACCACTGCTCCTTTGCCCCCCGCTGCCCCTATGTGTTCGACAAGTGCTGGGAGGTGAACCCGCCGTTGATGCAGATCACCGAGACGAGGAAGACCGCCTGCTGGTGGGACATGGACAACGACAGGCCGCGACATGACCGTTAGCACCCAGGAGACCACTGGCTCCGTGCAATCACCCGAGCCCGAGGTCCTGGTCAGCGTGGACGACCTAAAGAAGCACTTCCCCATCATGCAGGGGGTCATCCGTCGTCAGGTGGGTGCGGTGCGCGCCGTTGACGGCGTCACCTTCGACATTTATAGAGGAGAGACTCTCGGGCTGGTCGGTGAGAGCGGATCGGGCAAGTCGACCGTGGGCAAGACCATCCTCCAGCTGGAAAAGGCCACCGAGGGGCATATCACCTTCAAAGGGATAGAGCTCACCGACATCAAGTCGGAGCAGATGCGCAAGCTCCGACCCGACATGCAGATGATCTTCCAGGATCCCCACGCCTCGCTCAACCCGAGGATGACTGTCTCCTCGATCATCTCTGAGCCTCTCATGGAGCACAACAAGGCCAAGGGCAAGGAGCGCCAGGCTCGGGTCGCCGAGCTCCTCAGCCTGGTGGGGCTGGAGCCGAAACACGCGAACCGCTATCCCCACGAGTTCTCCGGTGGACAGCGCCAGCGGATCGGCATCGCCCGCGCCATCGCGCTCAATCCGGATTTCATCGTCGCAGACGAGCCCATCGCCGCACTGGACGTCTCCATCCAGGCACAAGTGGTCAATCTCATGGAGAACCTCCAGGACGTCCTGGGGCTCACCTATCTCTTCATCAGTCACGACCTCTCGATGATCCGTCACATCGCCGACCGGGTGGCGGTCATGTACCTGGGGAGGCTCATGGAGCTCGCCGATGTCGACGCGCTGTACACCGACCCCCAACATCCGTACACGCGGGCGCTCCTCTCCGCGGTCCCGGTTCCCGACCCGGAGCTCGAGAACACCCGGAAGCGGATCATCCTCGAAGGGGACATACCCAGTCCCGCCAATCCCCCGCCGGGCTGCGTGTTCAACACGCGGTGTCCCATCGCCCAGGAGCGATGCGTGGCGGAGACACCGGTGTGGCGTGAGTTGCGACCCGGTCATTGGGTCTTCTGTCACTTCCCTGGTCAGGCCCCTGCCGACACCGTCATCAGCCGGGCGGCCGCCGCGGGTTAGCCGCGGATTATGTAGCCGAAGTTTGGTTTTTTGTTACCGTCAAGCCCATAAGCCGGTCGTGACACGGCCGGCATACGGAGGAAAACCCTATGAAAGCAAGCAAACTGCTGGCGCTACTCGCCGTATTGGCCATGGTGGTCGCGGCGTGTGGTCCCGGCGACGAGGGGGCGGATACCACCGCCCCGGATGACGGTGCCACCACCGAGGCCACCGACACCACGGCTGCTACCGATACCACGGAGCCGGCCGTCACTGGTGAGGCCGGCGCGGGTGGCAACCTGCTGCTCCTGCAGTGGCAGGCGCCGTCACAAGCAAACTCGTATCTATCCACGGGTACCAAGGACCTCCTCGCTGGTTCGCTGGTGTTGGAGCCCTTGGCCGAATACGACCCGGACGGGAACGTAGTTCCGGCCCTGGCCGCGGAGCTCCCATCGCAGGAGAACGGGGGCATATCCGAGGACCTGACCCAGATCACCTGGACCCTCCAGGAGGGGATCACCTGGTCGGATGGGACCCCGCTCACGTCGGCCGATGTGGTCTTCAGTTGGGAGTACTGCTCCAACGAGGCTACCGGATGCGCCACCAGCGCATACGTGAGCGTGGCGAGCGTGGAGGCGGTGGATGACCTCACGGTCACCGTCACCTTCAACGGTCCTCAGCCGTTCCCGTTCGTTCCGTTCGTCGGCTACACGAGCCCGATCATCCAGCAGGCCCAGTTCGCCGACTGTGTCGGTGAGGCTGCCAATGCCTGCACCGATCAGAACTTCCAACCGATCGGCACCGGTCCCTACATGGTGACCGAGCTCCGGCCGGAGGACACTGTTCTCTACGAGATGAACCCGAACTATCGGGGCATCGAAGAGGGTCAGCCGTTCTTCGGCACGGTGGAGATCAAGGGTGGCGGTGACGCCGAGGCGTCGGCCCGCTCTGTCCTCGAGATCGGTGAGGCCGACTACGCCTGGAACCTCCAGGTGGCCCCGGAGATCCTGGGCCCGATGGAGGCCGCCGGCAACGGAACCGTCCTCGTCGCATTCACCTCGAGTGTGGAGGCGATCAGGCTCAACCAGACGGATCCCCGCGGCGACCCGGCCTCGGAGTACGAGGGTGACGCGACCGCTCCTACCGGCGGTACCAACCCGTACTTCTATCAGAACGAGGTTCTGGCACGGGCCCTCTCCATGGCGATCGACCGTGAGGAGCTCACGGCTGTGGGCTATGGCGAGACGGGTCTCCCGACCTGCACGTTCTGGCCGCTTCCTGACCAGGCGACGACCAGCTTCGACGACTTCTGCATGACCCAAGACATCGAGGGCGCCAATGCGCTCCTCGACGAGAACGGGTACGTCGACACCGACGGTGACGGCATCCGGGAGACCCCGGATGGCGATCCGCTCTCCTGGGAGTACCTGACCTCCACCAATGCGGTGCGTCAGTCGTTCCAGGATCTGGTCTCCGGATACTGGGATCAGATCGGCGTGGAGACTGACATGCAGAACGTCGACGCCGGCCTGTTCTTCGACGGGACCTGCGCCAGCGACGACTGCATTTGGAAGTTCTTCCAGGACGTCCAGATGTACACCAACTCGTCGGTCGGACCGGATGCGGTGTCGTACTTCCAGGGCTTCCTGTGCGAGCAGATCCCGAGCTCCGGCAACAGCTGGGGTGGGGAGAACCTGGACCGCTACTGCGATCCTGAGTACGACGCACTGTGGGCCGAGTTGGCCGGAATGTCGATAGACGATCCGGCACGGAACGAGACGATCCACCAGCTTCAGGACATGGTGCTCGAAGTGGCGGTGATCCCGCTGGTGAACCGCGGGACCGTCTCGGCGGTCTCTAACGCGATCCAGGGTGTCGACCTGAACGGTTGGGACTCCGAGTACTGGAACATCGAGGAGTGGACACGTAGCGAGTAACTACTCGCTCCCTAGATGAGAGGAGCCTCCCGGGCAACCGGGAGGCTCCTTTATTTCTTTGGCACCCGTGATCCCACGCGCCAGGTCATCGATTTTGATAGCGTCCCCTCACGATCGCCGGTCACCTGACCGGCACGGGAGGAGAAGATATCGATGAAAGCAACCAAACTGCTGGCGCTGATCGCCGTATTGGCCATGGTGGTCGCGGCGTGCGGCCCCGGCGACGAAGGTACCGATACCACCGCGGCGGGTGACACGGCCACGACGGCCGGTACCGACACCACCGCGGCCCCGGATACCACCGAAGCTCCAATGGGCGAGGCGGGCAGCGGGGGCAACCTGTTGCTCTTGCAGTGGCAAGCGCCGTCACAAGCGAACGCCTATCTGTCGACCGGCACCAAGGACCTGCTCGCAGGCTCGATGGTGCTGGAGCCGCTGGTGGAGTTCGACCCGGAGGGCAACGTGGTGCCGGCACTGGCCGCGGAGATCCCCACCCTGGAGAACGGTGGGATATCCGAAGACCTGACCCAGATCACCTACACGCTGTTGGATGGCGTGATGTGGTCGGATGGGACCCCGCTCACCGCGGACGACGTGGTGTTCAGCTGGGAGTACTGCTCGAATGAGGCCACCGGCTGCTCGGCGGACTCCTTCGTGAGCGTGACCAACGTGGAGGCGGTGGACGACCTGACGGTCACCATCACCTTCGACTCGCCCCAGCCCTATCCGTTCATCCCGTTCAGCTCGTACACCAGTCCGGTGGTGCAGAGGGCGCAGTTCGCGGATTGCGTCGGTGAGGCGGCAAAGGCTTGCACCGATCAGAACTTCCAACCGATCGGAACCGGTCCCTACATGGTGGCCGAGCTCCGACCGGAGGACACGGTGCTCTACGAGATGAACCCCAACTACCGCGGGGTGGCAAGCGGGCAACCGCACTTCGCCACTGTGGAGATCAAGGGTGGCGGTGACGCCGAAGCGGCGGCCCGCTCTGTTCTCGAGATCGGTGAGGCCGACTACGCCTGGAACCTCCAGGTGGCGCCGGAGATCCTGCTGCCGATGGAGGCGGCCGGCAACGGGACGGTATATGTCTCGTTCGGATCGTCAGTTGAGGCGATCCGTCTCAACCAGACCGATCCCGACGGCAGCCCGACGTCTGAGTACCAGGGTGACCCGACCGCACCGACGGGCGGGACCAACCCGTACTTCTATCAGAACGACATCCTGCATCAGGCGCTGTCGATGGCAATCAACCGCGAAGAGCTGACTGCCGTCGGTTATGGGGAGACGGGTCTTCCCACCTGCACCAACTGGCCGGTTGGCGACGAAGCCAGCACGTCATTCGACGACTACTGCATGACCCAGGACATCGAGGGGGCGAACGCCCTCCTCGAAGAGAACGGGTATGTGGACAGCGACGGTGACGGGATCCGGGAGACCCCTGACGGCGATCCGCTGTCGTGGACCTTCCGGACTTCGACCAACGCGGTGCGTCAGTCGTTCCAGGATCTGATCTCCGGATACTGGGATCAGATCGGGGTGGAGACGGAGATGACGAACGTCGATGCCGGCCTGTTCTTCGATGGCACCTGTGCCAGCGACGACTGCATCTGGAAGTTCTTCACGGACATTCAGATGTACACCAGCAGCTCGTCCGGTCCGAACTTCGTCGGGTACTACCAGAGCTATCTCTGCGACCAGATCCCCACCTCGGCCAATGCCTGGGGCGGGGGCAACGTGGAACGTTTCTGCGACCCCGAGTTCGACACACTCCTCGCCGAGCTGGGGCAGGTCCCGCTCGACGACCCCGGTCGAGTGGAGATGATCCACCAGGCTGTGGACATGGTGAACTCCACCGCAGTGATCGGCCTGGTAAACAGGGGCACCGTCTCGGCGTTCTCCAACGAGATCCAGGGTGTCGGCACCCTGAATCCCTGGGACTCCGAGTACTGGAACGTCGAAGCGTGGACGCGTAGCGGCTAGCCACCGCGAGTTAACGCAAGAGAGCCTCCCCGTTCACAAGGGAGGCTCTTTTGCTATCCTGGCGGCTTGCCGAGCGATCGGATCTAGGGATGGGCCGTTACATCATCCGGCGCACGCTGTTTGCCATCCCCACGTTGGTGGTGATCAGCCTGATCATCTTCGCCATCCTCGACCTCGCCCCCGGCGACCCCACCGGGCAGTTGCCGCTGACGATCCCCGCAGAAATACGGGCGCAGATTCGGGAGTCGCTGGGTCTCAACGACCCCTTCCTGATCAAGTGGGGCAAGTGGATGCAGCTCATG
>Ga0299907_10001650_pt1 | contig 12990 bp, 12 predicted proteins | sample RVTome_16_FD_198680 | JGI IMG/M metagenome (GOLD analysis project Ga0299907, IMG submission 198680) | Soil microbial communities from uranium-contaminated site in the Upper Colorado River Basin, Wyoming, United States - RVT152D67 (version 2) ... | reverse complement strand
CGACTGCTCGGGTAAGCATGCGGGATGGCTCCGAGCCTGCCATGCCCAGGGGTGGTCACTCGATGGCTATCTGGCCACCGATCATCCTCTTCAGGTGGCGATCACCGACCTGATCGCCGATCTGGGTAGCTTCCCGGTGTCGCCGGTGGGTGTTGACGGGTGCGGGGCGCCGGTTCATCGCACGACGACCCGGGCCATGGCCACCCTCTATGCCCGTCTTGGCTCGGTCCCGCGACTTAGGGAGGTATTCGACACCATGCACCGGTATCCAGCACTGGTCTCGGGCACCGGCAACGGCGATGCATCGATAGCCATCGCTCTGAACGTAGCCGCCAAGCGAGGGGCGGCGGGATGCATCGGCGTGGCCATCGACGGTCGTCTCGGCGTTGCGGTGAAGTCGTGGGACGGGATCCAGGAGGTTGCCGATGCGGCGGCCATCGCAACGCTGGCCGGACTAGGTGAGCTGTCTCGAATCGCAGCCGATCGCCTCGCCCTTCTCGCCCGGCCCACCGTGCTCGGGGGCGGGCGGCCGGTCGGGGAGCTCGAGCCCAGGGTGGAGCTGAAATGGGCATGAGGGAAGTGCTCGAGCGACGGATCGAGCGATGGCTCGCCGACGCCGACTCGAGCGTGGAGTACGCGGAGGAGGTGGAGGGCCGCTGGGCGGTGCGAGTGCGTCAGGAGGCGCGCGATGCCACCACCGTCTGGTTCACGATCGGGCAACGAAGTCTCGAGTACGAGGCCTACGTCATGCCCGCAGCCGAGGGCGGCCGTGAGCTGTACCGCCAAGCTTTGCATCGGAACATGAAGGGTTGGCGGGCGCACTACGCACTTGATCAGGAGGGAGGGCTGGTCCTGCGCGGCCGGCTCGCCGAGCCTCATGTCACCGACCTCGAGCTCGACCTGGCGCTGGGCGAGATCTACGACGCGATCGAGGTCGGCTTCCGGCCATTGCTTCTGGCCCTGATCCCGGGTCGCGAAAATTCCGGTTAGAAACTTGTGAACAAACCCTTGTGGACAAAGCCTGTGGAAAGCGGGGATTCCTGTTGGTAACCCTGGTCAGGGCCGGGGCGGCGCCCTAGTTGGCGATGGGGAGCGTTACTCGGCGATGGATGACATCCGAGCCGGGGTCGTTGCTTCCACTCGGCAGAGCCCGTACATTCGGCGGTGCGAACGCCCGAGAGGCAAACCAGAGAACCGTCCGTTCGGGGAAGTGCGGAGGAGGCTCAGGTGGGTCACTCGGGCGTTCTCTGTTGGCCGTCGACTGACCCGGGAGGGCCCCCGGGAACTCAATCGTGACAGAGCTGGGCGAACCGGCTGGCCTCGATGCAGGACTGACCGGGGACCACCGCCCGGTCCGGGGGCACGACCATTGTCGTTGTCGTGGTGGTCGGTGCCGTGGTGGTGGTCGAGGGAGTGGTCGTGGTTGGTGCCGGGGACGCCGGCTCGCCTCCCTCGTCAGACGGCGGTGCCGTGGTGGCCGGTGAGTCGGCTGGTGGTGGCGGTGCCTCGGTCGTCGGTGGGGCAGACTCGCCCTTCTTCATGAACACGACGGTGACGTACAGCGATCCATCGCTGCTGGTGTCGGTGCCGACACCGACGTAGTTGTAGTCGCCGAGGATGTTGGCAGCGTGCCCTGAGGAGTCCATGAACGCCCTGTGCAGCGATGACGGCGACTGGCCTCTTCCTACGTTCTCGCCGACCCGTGACCAGCCACTGCCTGCGGCCGCCGAGAGCTCGCCCGAGCTGGAGTGATAGATCTCCCCGTTCGCGATCATCTCCTGGGTGTGATTCCTGGCGTGGGATCGGAGACCTCCGTCGACCTGCAGCGCTCCCAGCCCATTGTTGGCTCGGGTCGAGTTGATCAGTGAGACGAACTCGCTCTCGGTGCCCGAATCGGCGGTGGCGGCGACACCGAGGGCGGTCGAGGCGAATACGACCAAGAGCAGCGAGAGCCAATGCTTCTTCCCGGGCATCGGCTATTCATCGGCGCCGGGCCGAAATCGCTTTAGCTTCGACGGATCAGGATCAAATCCCGAACATGACCTCGCGCAAGCTGATCACGCTCGATTCGAGCGTCACCGGGTCGAGGCGCATCGATCCCAGACGAAGGCCCTTCATCCCTTCTCCGGTGTTGGTCATCACCCTGAGACCGTCTTCCTCGTTGCTCAAGATCCCGAGACCCAGACAACCGCCGCCCTCGTCCTGTACACCGACCAGCACATCGGCGAGACGGCCCAGATTGAGACCCATGGGGAGCGTCGGTGCGAAGACGGTGGGGCGGACCTTCCATCGATCCAGTGGCGGGGCGAGCGCTCGGGCAAACGCCTCGGTCCTCCGCTGCGCCCTCTCGTCCGGGGATATGGGCATCACGTTCGGGTCGGCGGGGGTGACGGTCACCTCCATCCCGAGGAACCTGCGCAACATCCCGACCACCGGCTCCATCTCACCACCCCGCTGCAGGGCGACGACTTTGTCTGGGCGGCACAGCTCGGCCTTGTGGTACTTCAGGGTCTCGCCGGCGACCCCGGAGACGACCGCGGTGGTGTCGAGGATCACCAAGTCGGCCATCTCCCTTGCCAGGTCCACCATCGCCACCGTGGCGACGACCTGTTGCAGCACGAGGCGTGCCGGGGAGATGGTGCCTACGAAATGAAGTCGGTCCGGTGTGATCACGTCGTCGAGATCGTCCGGAGAACGGAACACCTTCAATCCGACACACGCCGGAGGCCCGATAGTCGAGTTGCCCACGTCGGCATCCACCATCGCCACGGTCCTGGCGGCGCCGAGGGCGAGACGAGCCGCCTGGAGGGCCAAGGTCGTCTTCCCCGTGTCGACGCTGCCCATGAGCATCGCCACCCGTGCCCGGGACACCTCCCGCGCGACTCCGTCGTGGCTGGCCTCGGACATCGCGGCAATATAGGGACAACGCATGACTCACAACGCACTCCCCATCAGCTTCCTATCCGACTTCGGGCATGCCGACGAGTTCGTCGGCGTCGTGCATGGGGTTCTGGCCAAGCTGGCGCCGGAATCACGGGTCATCGACGTGGGCCACGGGACTCCGAGAGGCGATGTGAGGGCGGCCGCTCTCAGCCTGACCCGGGCAATCCAATATCTGCCGGAGGGTGTCGCCCTGGTCGTGGTCGACCCGGGGGTCGGCTCCGAGCGCAAGGCGCTGGCACTGGAGACGGACTGGGGCTTCTTCGTCGGTCCGGACAACGGAGTCCTGTCGCCGGCGGTGGCCATGGTGGGCGGGGCGAGGGTCATGGTCTCAATCGACAATCCGGAGGCCAGGATCCCCTCACCCGGCGAGACCTTTCACGGCCGCGATGTGTTCGCCCCTGCGGCCGCCCTCCTCGCCTCGGGTGAGGCTGCGATCCAGGACCTGGGCCCCGAGGTGGGTCCCGATGATGTGCAGCCCCTGCTGCTCCCTCTGCCCGAGACCCAAGGATCTCTCGTCACCGGCGAGGCCTGGTGGGTGGATCGGTTCGGGAACGTTCAGACCAACATTGGGCCCGAGGACCTGGCCGCGGTCGGTCTCTCACCCGGGTCCGTGTTGACCATGAAGGTGGGCGCGACTCTCCATACGATTCAGTGGGCCGCCGCCTACTCCGAAGTGGAGCCCGGTGAGCCGCTGGTTCACGTCGACTCGGCCGGGCTGATCGCGATCGCAGTGCGGGATGGCGCCGCCGATGAGGAGATGAACCTCTCGGCGGGGGTGGCGGTCACCCTGGCGGGGACAGGATCGACGTCAGCTGGATGATGCCTGCGACGGCGATGAGAAGCAGGAGTATGACCAGGACGACGGCGGTGGCAGGTCTCAACGCATACACGATGGCAGACCACGATTGCCTGTCGAAAAATGATGAGGCCCCCGCTGAGCGGGGGCCTCATCTACACACGAAGGTGGGTTCCGTACCGTGGGGCGGGCTGGGAGGCTATCCGTTCACACCTTGGACGAACGTGCCCTAGGTATGAGGGGAACGGTTGACCCTCCTTCTTGCATGCGTGTCCATTATCGGTCACCCACGGTGGTTACTTGAACAATTCTGCGTTCAGATTCCTGATTAGGCCCGGATGCCATCTCTGCGACGAGGCGCGGCCGGTCGTCGAGAAGGCGGTGGCACGGGTCGGTGGCACCATCGACGAGATCGATATCGACGCCGACGATGCTTTGACCAGGGATTATGGGTTGCGCGTGCCCGTCCTCCTCGGTCCGGGTGACATCGTGCTGGCCGAGGGGAAGATCGAGCCGAGGCCTTTGCGACGGGCTCTGCGAAGATTGGGGAACTAGAAAAAAAATCCGACGGTCTGGCTATTGGGCAGGTGCGATGGCGGCTTCGGCGCCGCTCACCGTGGTCGTCGTCTCCCCTTCGGGTGGGGGTTCCTCGCCCGGGACGGTCTCACCGGGATCGCCCCCTTCCTCACCCTCGGCCGGGGCCAGGCCGCAGTCGGTGAGAGTCTCGGCAGGATCGGCGCCTCCGAAGCGGACCCGCTCGAAGGCGACCACCGAGGCCAATTGCTCCTCGGTGAGAGTGGTGCCGAAGGCGGGCATGCCTCCCGCAATTGCCTTATCGGTGTCGCCGTAGGTGCTGGCCCCTGCATCCAGGAAGCCTTGTGAGCCGAGAGCGACCCACTCGATGTGATCAACACACGATCCGAAGGTGGTGAGGACACCACCGAAAGCCGGGCCGACCCCGCCTTGCCCCTGGGCGCCATGGCACCCGTCGCAGCTGGCCACATTCACATAGACGTCCTCGCCGATCGCGACGAAGTCGCCGCCACCGCCCCCGGCACCTGATCCGGTGAACTCGGTGCCGTCGCAATTGACCACCTGACCGGTGATGACGTTGGTGGCAAGCTCGGTGGCCTCACCGCACTCACCGGTGGCGGAGCCGCCGAGAGCGAACAGTGCGAAGGCGGGGATGATCAGCATGACCGCGGCCAGCCAGCGGGGGATGGCCAGGTTCGTCCTCTCCCGGATGCCTGCGGTGGGCACCGTGATCACCTCGGGAAGCCCGGCAGCCTCCGCCGCGGTCACCTCGGCCGGGATCGGGGAGCGAGTCACCGGGCGCGAGGGCATTTCTCCCCCCGAAGAGGGGGGTACTTCCGGAGGTGGGGAGGGGAGTGCCTCTTCATCCGGCGCATCCGCCGGCGCATCCGCCGGCGCTTCGTCGGTTTCCGCAGCTTCACCTGGAGCCGGCGCCTCCTCCGCGGCGGGGGGTGTGGATCCGGCCACCGATCCTCCCCCCGCCCATGCGGCCAAGACCTCGTCGACCGTCGTCCCTGTCTCGGCGGCTCGGGCGGCGGCGGAGCGCGAGACGATGGCCTCGGGGATGCCGAGAGCGGCGGCAGCGTCGCTCAGGTCGCTCATGATGCCGTGGTTTCCTCGGTTGGCGTCTCCCCTTCGGGGGCGGGCTCCTCATCTGAAGGGTCCGCTTCGGACGGGTCACCAGGAGGGGTCTCCGCGAGGGTGGCGGACTCGCTCATGTACGCCACCAAGGCATCGAGGTCCTCTGACGACAGCGACAGGGCGGGATGGTCGTCGAGCCCGGTGATGATGGCTTCGATCTGGCTGGAGGAGACCCGCGCTCCGACATTGGAGAGGTCGGGCCCAAATCGCCGTGACCCCAGCACCTGGTTGGTGTCGTTCAGGGACACTGCGCCGAGACCGACATCGGCCACCACCGGACGAACCATCTGGGTGTGACAGGAGGCACAGCCGACCGACTGGTAGATCTCTTGCCCGTGCAGGGCCGTCTCGGTGTAGGGCAGGTCACTGGTCCGTGCCCCCGGGTTCTCGGCGGGCAATGCGGGGCCGATCACACCGACCAGGAAGAGGGCGACCAACAACCCCACCGCCCCTACCAGCACTGCGATCGGGTTGTCCTCCTCTCCGACGAGTACCGGTGGCTTCCCCGGGAGAGACGACGCGGCGGGGACCGGGGGAGCGCCCGACGTCTCGATTGCTGCTGTTGGCGTCGGGGACGGTGCGGCCACCGGCTCGGCGGGCTCATCGGTGGGCGCCGCCGGCTCCTCTTCAGCTTGGGGCTCCGCGGACGCGGGCGCGGTGGGTGGAGGGATGTCGCCACCGCCGGCCCAAGCGGCCAGCACGTCGTCCACGGTCATCCCGGTCTCTTCGGCCCGGGCCGCAGCGGAGCGCTGCACGATGGCCTCGGGGATGCCGAGAGCGGCCGCGGCGGCGGCGCTCAGCTCACTCATCTGTGTCCCCATCGTCGCTGTCGTCCGGCCCGTAGACCAGGACCTCCTGTGAGACGGCCCTGCCCGCGGTGACCGTCCCGATGACGGTGGCCGCATACGCCAGCTGGCCGATGAAGGCCACGATGCCGAAGCCAAAGGCGACGAGCATCAGGACTTCGGCCGAACCTGCCCCGGCGGCCCAACCCTCGCCGGCGTTCACGTAGGCCGCGCTGTTCGACCCCGCCACCCACGAGTAGCCGCTGACCAGGCCGGCGCCGATCATGCTCACCGTGACCCCGCCCACCCCGACGACGGTCCACCGGTTGAAAGAGCGCGGACGGTCCAGCGTGGCCGGTTCGCGTCCGGCGACCCGGGGCAACGCCTCGAAGACGACGCCGGCAGCCAGTAACACGCCAACGCCGTACAACGCCACGTATTCGATCGCCTCCCAGTAGGCGGTGAGTGCGGTGATCGAGCCGACGGAGGGGAAGGCGGAGAAGGCGGCCAGGATGGCCACGGCCACTCCCAGGTAGAGGCCGACGACGCCCGAGACCACTCCCGGCTTGTCCCCCAATTCCTCCCAGTGCCCCTGGAGGGTGACCGAGGCGTTGGCGGCATTGGCCAGGGCGCCGATGAGGAAGGCGAGGCCCAATGCAGCCGAGACCCCGTCGATCCAACCTGGCCCCGGGCCAAAGACGAGTTGCGCCGACCCCCACCAGGCGGCGGCGAAGCCAAGCGACCAGAAACCGACCGAGGCCAGCTGGCGTGAGGCGAGAGGGATGTCCAACTCCTTGACCAGCGTGTAATAGAAGAGCCCGCTGCCAACGGTGAACACCCAGAGCGTGACGAAGCCGGCGGAGAAGAAGAGATCGGAGTATTCCGCGCCTAGGGAGCTCACGAACGGCAGGTTTCCTGCCGTGTAGACGAGATAGAGCAAGGGCAGCCAGGCGACTCCGCCGATCACGAACCACAGGGTGACGAAGGTCCGCTTCTCCTCCCGACGCCGGATGGTCATCATCGTGACGGCAAACGGGATGGTCAGCACCGCCAGCATCGGGAGGTGGAGCCACCAGGGCAGGCCGAGCGGCTGCCGACCCTCGCCGAGGCCGAAGACGACGGCCAGGAGGTCGACCACAACGAGGCCCGAGACGCCGAGCAGCCCGAGATAGGCCAGCTCCTTCCGCCAGAGTCGGGCGCCGGTGAGCCGGGGAAGGACGTAATAGATCCCACCAGACAACGTCAGCACCAGAAAGCCGAGCATGACGGTGATGTTGGCCATCGACTCGGCCCGGCCGTAGCTGATCGGGGACAGCCCGGCGAATCTCAGCGAGAAGAGGGCGAGGAGCTGGAAGACGCCGGCCAACACCAGGAAGAGCGCACCTACCAGGAAATGGGCGACGGCGACGCGGTCCTCATCTCCGGCCCCGAGGAGGGCCCTGATGTCTGCAGTTTGGGTTGCGGCCAAGGGTTCCCTCGTCGCGGAACGGGACGGCGGGAGCATAACTACTTCCTCGATTCCTTCCGCAGCGACGACACTTGTCGCGATAGCCCCCCACCAGGGTTCTCTCACGAGACCCGGGTTGTGGTAGAAACGACGTGAACAGGTATAGGACCGCGTCCGAAGACGAGAGATGTATCGCCTCGCAGAACTGAGCGACAGCAGACGCAAGAGCATCGGATGGGGACTGCTCGGTCTTGGCTTTGTCGGTCTCGTCGTGGCGGTGATCTGGATCCACTACACCAGCCTGCCGGCCGAGCAGGACAAGGGCATCTTCGATTGGGTGCCGAGCAGCCATTTGCTCAAGGGTGTCGGCTATCTGGTGGTGTTCGCAGTCTCCCAGATGCTCGTCGTCGGGGCACTGTTCGTCTGGGTGCTCAACCAGAGGATGACGTGGGCCCGTGCCCTGTTCGCTTCTTTTGTCACCTGGATCGAGCTCGTCATCATCTTCGGGATGGTCCCTTCGGAGTGGCTCAACTTCGCCCAGACCGATCTCGACTGGTCGTCACAACGCGTGGCGGTCACGATCCCGCCGTTCCTGGTGCTGGGCAATGATGTCGAGCTCAGCTGGGCCGCCATCAAGGACTCGATCTCGATGGGATATCACCTCGTGATGCTGGCGGCCGCGGCGGTATTCACCCTCCAGCTCCAGAAGATGAAGAAAGGCCCGCCCGCTTCGGCCGAGAAGGCCGCTCCCCGATCGCCTTACGGGCGTCCGCTGGTCAGGGGTGAAGGCTGATGCCCAAGGGTGTCGTCGACGAGACGCCCCCGTATCGCGACGACTATCAGCTGGCAGTGGTCGAGGGCGACTACTTCACCGACAAGCTGCGGCCTAAGCAATTCCTCCACATCGACCAGTCGGAGTGCATCCTCTGCGAAGGATGCGTCGACATCTGCCCCTGGAAGTGCATCCACTATCTCTCGCTGGATGCCATCACCGAAGGGGTCAATGTCGACCACCCGGGGGAGGACCCACAGAACCTCGGGTTTTTCGTGGTGGACGAGGATGAGTGCACACGATGTGCCCTCTGCGTCGACCGGTGCCCGACGAACGTCATCACACTGGGCAAGTTCGAGGGCTCGCTTGCCGAGCAGGCCGCCGAGCTCGGCCTCGACCGCCGCCCCTGGGATTTCGACACTGGGCAGCGTGACTTCAAGAATGGATACGCCTACGGGATGCGCTGGTAGGAGGCGGATTGGCCAACGGCAACGGTAAGACCGGCATCACGGACAAGATCAAAGAGGTCAACGAGAAGCTCTGGGGCTCCCAGGTCGCCGAGTCGATCCTCCGTCCCGGCTCGCCCTTCAAGAAGGGATATTCGGACAGCCCGAGGAACCGGTCGTACGTGGTGATGAACAACGTGCTGTATCACCTTCACCCGGTGAAGGTGAAGCGGCATGGGGTCAAGCTGTCTTACACGTTGTGCCTGGGCGGTCTCAGCTTCTTCCTCTTCATCCTCCTCACCATCACCGGCATCTTCCTGATGTTCTATTACACGCCGTCCGCGGAGACCGCCTACGCCGATATCGAGGCGCTGTCCACCAATGTTGCCTTTGGCTCCCTGGTGCGGAACATGCACCGGTGGGGCGCCCATCTCATGGTGCTCTCGGTCTTCCTCCACATGAGCCGGGTCTTCTATCACGGTGCCTACAAGCCGCCCAGGGAGTTCAACTGGGTGGTGGGCGTCCTGCTCCTCTTCCTGACCCTCTTGCTCTCCTTCTCCGGCTATCTGCTCCCCTGGGATCAGTTGGCCCTGTGGGCGGTCACGGTGGGCACCAACATGGCGGGGTTCGTCCCCGTGGTGGGCAATGAGGTGAAATTCGCCCTGTTGGCCGGGGTCGAGGTATCTGGTGCCACTCTTCTCCGCTTCTATGTGCTCCACGTCCTTGCTTTGCCTTTCATCCTCGTGATCTTCCTTGCGGTGCACTTCTGGAGGGTGCGCAAGGACGGCGGGGTCTCCGGGCCCCTCTAAAGGAGTTGTCATGACAGAAATTCCAGAGAGTCTCCTCAGGAGGTCGGCGGAGGCCAAGGCCAAGGCATTGGGCTTGCCTGTCGAGCAGGTGCTGGCCGAGATGAAGGGGGAGGCCCCGCCCACGCCACCGCTCTCTGCAGAGCCGGAGCCCGAGGCTGAGGCCGAGGAGACCGCGGCCGAGGAGATGAAGGAGGCTGCGGAGCGCTCCGAGGAGATCGAGCAGGCGGTGGAGTCGGTCGACGATGAGCCTGCCCCCGCAGAAGAGGTGGCGGGCGAGCCGGCAGCCAAGACCGAGCCAGAGGTCGTGGCCGACACCGAGGCCGACGTGCCCCCGGCTCCGCCCACCGAGGCCCCGACGATCGAGGATAGTGAGGAGGCACTCACTCCTCCGGCCTCGGCGGAGCCGTCGGACGAGGCCGGGCCCGAGACAGAAATCGAGCCTGCCGCCGCCGCGGTGACCACCGCGGTGGAGGACCGGCCCGCCCCGGACGGAGATGGCGGTGGCGATGGCGCCGGCGACGGCGCGGGCGATGGCGCCGGCGACGGCGCGGGCGACGGCGCCGCTAATGGGTCCGGGAACGGCGCAGGCAAAGTGGCCGCCGTGGTGAGCACCCGTCCCACCGTGCCCCCCAAGGGGACCCCGGAAGGAGTGCGGACCCAGCGTCTGCTCACCGTGGTCAAGGCCAGGGCAATCCAGACGGTCAAGGCCGAGCCAACGGACAAGGTGAACACCTGGCCCCACTTGATGCTCATGGAGTTCGGGGCGTTGCTGGCCATCACCGGACTGCTGGTGATCATGTCGGTGGTCATCCACTCCCCGCTGCTCGATCCGGCCAACTTCAACGCCACTCCGAATCCCTCGAAGGCGCCGTGGTACTTCCTCGGTCTTCAGGAGCTTCTTTCCTACTTCGATCCCCAGATCGCCGGGGTGACAATCCCCACGATCACCGGGATCATCGGGTTCATGATGGTGCCGTATGTCGACAAGAACCCCTCCACCCGCCCCAGTGATCGCAAGTTCGCCATCGCCCTCTACTCGGTGTTCCTCGCCGGGGCCGCGACCCTCACCATCTTCGGCGTCCTCTTCAGGGGTCTCGGGTTCAACTTCTCCTATCCCTGGAAGGACGGGGTCTATTTCGATGACTTGAAGGACTGGGTGCAATTCGAATGACCCTGACCAACGCCGCCCTCTTTGCGGTCGCCGTCGTGGCGATTCTCGGGGCGGCCGGGGCGTTTGCGGTTGCATATCGCCGGTCCCAGACCACCGAGAAAGCCGATCCGCTGGCCGGCGTCTCGCCGGAGACCCGCGCCGCCGACCGGTCGGCGACTGCGGTCGTGATTCCACCCCGGGTCGACGAGGTGGAGGAGACCGTCGAGGACGAGGTTCCCGAGGCCGAGGCCGAGCCGGTCGAAGCGGAAGACGATGCAGTCGTCGAGATCCTCGAGAGCCAGCGCATGGTCGAGGTGTCGCCGGAGGCAGGTGGGGTCAGCCGGCGGCAGTTCTTCAACCGGGCGATTGCCGCAACCTTTGGCGTGTTCCTGGCGGGACAAGGTCTCTACTACCTCGCGTTCTTTTGGCCGAAGCTGACCGGTGGCTTCGGCGCCGACATCGATGCCGGCCCGGTGACCGATCTGCGCACCCAGGTCTTCACCCCGGACGGCGCCGTGCTCCCCCTTTTCATCCCCGAGGCCCGCGCCTATCTGGTCCCCGCTCCCCCGGAGCCGTCCGCCCAGTTCGAGGGTCAGGGCGTGGAGACTGACGGCCTGATGGCCCTTTATATGCGATGTGTTCATCTCGGGTGCCGGGTGCCCTGGTGCGCCCCGTCGCAGGGCTTCGAGTGCCCTTGTCACGGATCCAGATACAACGCCATTGGCCAGTACTTCGGTGGGCCCGCCCCCCGCAACCTCGACCGGTTCGTGGTGGAGAACCAAGGGGGCAACCTCATCATCCGCACCGGGACCATCATCCAGACGCCCCGGGCGCCGGTGTTGAGCGTCCAATACCCGCAAGGACCCAGCTGCATCAGCGCCGTGGCCGGGGCATGACCGCCAACATCATCACGGTCATCGCCCTGGTCGCCGGGATCGCCTGGCTGGGCATGCTGTTCGTGTCGGCGATCCGCAACCGCGGCAGTGAGGAGGTGGCCCCGAATCTCCGGCCCGGGATCGACGACGAGACGGTCGAGACGCGGCGGCTGGAAGGAGGGCAGAAGGCCGCCATCGCCTTCTCCGCATTTCTCGCCATTTCTCTTCCCCTTTATTTCCTCACCGAGCAGCAGCGGCAAGAGGGCTTCGTCGCGGAGTTCGCTCAGGGCTCGATCGAGCGGGGTGAGCATCTCGTCGCGGAGTTCGGCTGTTTCAACTGTCACGGCCCCGAGGGGTCGGGTGGTGTCGCCCCCTATGTCGAGAAGCGCTCTGGTATCGCCGTCGAGTGGGCCGTCCCATCACTGAACGACGTCTTTTTCCGCTACGACGAGGACGAGGTCAACTTCTGGGTCACCTACGGCCGGGGCAACACCCCGATGCCGCCTTGGGGTGTCCCCGGCGGTGGGCCGCTCAACGACCAGCAGGTCGAAGATGTGGTCAATTATCTGGCGACAATTCAGGTCACTCAGGACGAGAACTTGGCCGAGGTCGATCCCGGGATCGACTCTGCGCTCGACCGGCTGGCCAACGCCGACGCAACAGTTGAGGCCGCCATCCTCGACCAACATCAGGTAGTGGCTCAGATCCAGTCGGCGCCCGACGACGTGGATCTCGTGGTTCCGCTCGCAACCGAAGCGAGGGACGTGCTGGACGAGGCGGGCAGCGGCATCGATACCGACGCCGACGGCATCTCCGATGCGGCCGAGACAGAGCTCAGCGCCATCTCAGCCGAGGCGGTAGAGGGGTTTCGAATCATGGAGCCGATCGCCCTCGACCCCGAGACGGCCGATGCCGAGCTGGCCGATGATGCCTTGGCTGCCCTGGAGCTCGCATCCGAGACCGACCCCATTGTCACGACGAACATCGGGGCCATCGAGATCGCCATCGAGGAAGGGACGGTCGACCCGGCCATCGGGCTCAGCTCGGAATCATTGACCACCCTCGAAGAGACCCGTGCCGCGGCGGAAGAGGCCGGCATCGAGGTCGCGGGCCCGATCGAGGATCTGGACGGCGCCAACGCGCTGGTCGCGGCCCTCGACGCCGCCGCAGCTGCCGAGGAGCCCGTCGAAGGAGCCGCCGACCTGGCGGCGGAGGCGACGACGGCGATCGAGGACGGCTCTGACCCCGATGGAGACGGGCTGCCGACGGGTGCCGAGAACGATATCAACGGCC
>Ga0299907_10001648_pt1 | contig 12995 bp, 11 predicted proteins | sample RVTome_16_FD_198680 | JGI IMG/M metagenome (GOLD analysis project Ga0299907, IMG submission 198680) | Soil microbial communities from uranium-contaminated site in the Upper Colorado River Basin, Wyoming, United States - RVT152D67 (version 2) ... | reverse complement strand
GACGACGCCGGCCACCGCCGGCAGGCCCACCGCGGCCGCGTGCGCGGCGTCCACGTTGCCGTAGGCGCCCTGGAGGGCGGCGGCCAGCGCGGCGATGACGATGATCGCCGCCAGCGACGTCCCGGTCGCCTCGCGCGTCTCGTAGCCGAGCCACAGGACCAGCAGGGGCACGAGGATCGAGCCGCCGCCGACGCCGAAGAGGCCGCTGAAGAGGCCGGCGGCCGTCCCGATCGCTCCCAGCTCCAGCCAGCGGCGGCGCGTCACGGGGGGCATACTAGAAGTCGTGACCACCGCCGCTACGCTGGCCGAGCAGCTGGCCCCGCTGCGGGCCGACCCCGGCCGCTCGGCGGTGCTGCTCGACGTCGACGGGACGCTGGCGCCGATCGTGCGCCACGCCGACGACGCCACCGTCCCCGAGGCGGTGCGCGGCCTGCTGATCCAGGTCGCCAAGCGCTACGGGACCGTGGCGTGCGTGAGCGGCCGGCGCGCCGCCGACGCGCGCCGGCTGGTGGCCATTGGCTCGATCGCCTACGTGGGCGCGCACGGCGGCGAGCTGCTGCGTCCCGGGACCGTGCGGCCCGAGGTGGACCGCGCGCTGGAGGAGTGGACGCGGCGCGTGCAGGACTTCGCGCGCGAGGCCGACAACGCGCAGCTCAGCCGCCTGCGCGTGCGCCTGGAGGACAAGTCCTCGATCGTCGCCTTCCACTGGCGCGGCACCCCCGACGAGGACGCCGCGCGCGCCGCGGTCGACGAGCTGGCCAACCGGGCCGAGGCCGTGGGGTTGAGCACGCACTGGGGGCGCAAGGTGCTGGAGGTCCGTCCGCCGGTGCGCATGGACAAGGGCATCGGGATCCGGCGGCTGCTGCGCGAGACCGACGTGACCGCCGCGCTGTACGCCGGCGACGACGCGACCGACCTCGACGCCTTCGACGCCCTGGCCGACCTCGCCGGGCAGGGACGGCTGGAGTCGGTGGTGCTGGTCGGCGTGGGCTCCGAGGAGGGGCCGCGCGACATCGTGGAGCGCGCCGACGTGGTGCTCGACGGGCCCGGAGAGGTGAGGCGGGTGCTCGAGGCGCTGCTGGCCGAGTGAGATGCGGTTCACCGACTTCCTCAAGGCCACCGTCCTGATCAGCGCCGGAGCGGCCAGCGCGCTGGCCGCCGTGACGGCGATCGGGATCAACGCCGAGCGCGACGTCACGCTGGCCGCGGTCTCGCTGGGCTGGTGGACGGCCGCCGGGCTCTTCGGCGCCTTCCTGGGGCGCCGGGCGGACGCCAACCCGCCGATCGCCCGCCTGCTGGCGGGCGCGCGGTTCTCCCCCGCCCTGCCCGAGCTGCGTCCCGGGCGCGTGCTGCTCAACCGGCTGTGGCCGCTGCTGGTCAGCATGGTCGCGGCGGGGGCGGTGGCCTTCGTGTTCCCGCAGGTCCCGATGATCGCCGCCGGGTTCGCGATCGTGTGGGCGCTGGCCTGGCGCCGCCAGGAGGGCGCGGTGGCGGCGATCGAGGATCGCGACGGCGTGCGCTTCTACGTCGACCCGACCTCGCCGGTCGAGCCGATCCGCCTGCTGCGCACGCCCGGCTTCCACTCCGAGTTCCCGTCGACGAACGGGGCCGGGAAGGTCGACCCCGCCACCTTGCGCCGGTAGCTTCGGTGGACGTCGACGTCCTGCTCGTGGGCCTGGGGACCACGGCCGGCCTGCGCCGCGTCGAGGACGAGCTGGCGGGCTCGCTGCGCCGCGCCGGGCTGGAGGTGGAGGTGGCGCGGGCCGCGCCGCGCCGCGAGCCGCCGACCTTCGCCCTGCTGGACCTCGAGCAGGCGCGGGCGGCGCGGCGGGCGGCGCGAGAGGGCCTGGAGCGCGTGCGGCCGCGCGCGATCCTGTACTCGACGACCACGGCGGCGCTGCTGTGGCCCCGGCCGGGGGTCATCCACTTCGACGCGCCCGCGGCCGGCAACCGCCCAGGCCGCCACGGGATCTGGCAGCGCGCGGTCGAGCGGCGGCGGTTCGCCGCCGCGCCCCTGGTCGTCGCGCAGAGCGCCGGGGGGCTGGAGGAGGCGCCCCCGCACGGCGAGGCCCTGGTGATCCCCGTGCCCGTCGAGCCGTCGGGCCCGGCGAACGAGGAGCGCGACCTGGCCGCGGTCACCTACGCCGCCGACGTCGCCAAGAAGGGCCTGGCGCGGGTGCTCGTCGCGTGGCGGGAGGCCCGGCGGGAGGGCGAGGAGCTGGTCGTGGCGGGGATCGATCCCTTGGGCGAGTCCTCGCCGGGAGGGCCCTCCGCGAAGGCGGCCCGCCTCGAGGGCATCCGCTTCGCGGGGCTGCTGGAGCCGAGCGAGTTCCGGGCGCTGCTGCGGCGGGCGCGGGTGTACGTCACGGCGCCGCGCCGGGAGGACTACGGGCTCTCGCAGCTGGAGGCCCTCTCGGACGGGGCGATGCTGGTCACCACCGAGGCGCCCGGCCCGTACGCGGCGCTGCCGCTGGCCCGCGAGATCGACCCGCGGCTGGTGGGCGACGACCTCGCCGGAGCCCTGCGCGCCGCCCTCGACGACCCGCGGCCCGACTACGCCGAGCGCGCCCGCGGCGCCCTCGTGCCCTTCCGCCGCGGCTCGGTCGACGCCCTCGTCCTCCAGGAGCTGGTCCCCCGGCTCGCGCCCTAGCGGGCGGCCGCGCGGGCGCGCTTGCGCAGGCGCGCGAACTGCTTCCACGTGCGGGTGTTGGCCACGTCGCGCCGGGTCAGCCACGCGCGCCGCGCGGTGGCCACGCCGAAGCGCAGGTAGTCGAAGTCCGAGGGCCTGTGCGCGTCGGTGTTGACGACGATCGGCACGCCGGCGGCCGCGGCCGCGCGCGCGTGGAGGTCGTTGAGGTCGCGGCGGTCGGGGCTGGAGTTGATCTCCAGCATCGTGCCGGTCCGCGCCGCCGCCTCGATCACCCCCTCGACGTCGAGGGCGTACGGCGGGCGGCGCTCGATCTTGCGCCCGGTCAGGTGGCCGATGCAGTCCACCCACGGGTGCTCGCAGGCGGCGACGATGCGCTCGGTCTGCGCGTCGGCGGGCAGGCGGAAGGACGTGTGCACCGAGGCGATGACCCAGTCCAGGCGCGCGAGCAGGTCGTCGTCGTAGTCCAGCGAGCCGTCGGGCGCGATGTTCACCTCGCTGCCGATCAGCAGGTCGAGGCCCTCGATCGACCCGTCGAGCTCGCGCACGCGCTCGATCTGGCGCTCCAGCTCGCCGGGCGCCACGTCGCTGCCGAACCCCATCGACGCCGAGTGGTCGGTGATGCACAGGTAGGAGCGGCCGCGCTCGCGCGCCGCCGCCGCCATCTCCTCGATCGTGCTGCGCCCGTCGGAGGCGACGGTGTGCGAGTGCAGCTCCCCGCGCACGTCCACGGCCTCGACCAGGTCGGGCAGCCGTCCCTCCGCGGCCGCCTCCAGCTCGCCGCGGTTCTCGCGCAGCTCGGGCTCGATGTAGTCGAGGCCGAGGAGCGCGTAGACCTCCTCCTCGGTGGCGCACGTGCGCGTCTTCCCGTCGGAGTCGTCGAGGATCCCGTACTCGGAGACGTGGCGCCCGCGCCGCACCGCCGCCCGGCGCAGCGCCTCGTTGTGCTGCTTGGACCCGGTGAAGTGCTGGAGGAGGTTGCCGAACTGCTGCGGCGCGACGATCCGCAGGTCGACCTTCATCCCCGTGTAGGTGGTCAGCCGCGCCCCCGCCTCGCCGACGCCGGAGGCGCCGGCCACGGTCGGGAGCTCGGCCGCCGCCCGGGCCAGCGCGCGCGGGTCGTGGGCGGTGGCGATCAGGTCGATGTCCTTGACGCTGTCGGTCCGGCGGCGCAGGGAGCCGGCGATCTCGACGCGGTCGGCCGCCGGGTGGTCGCGCAGGGCCGCCACCAGGGGCTCGGCGACGGCCAGGGCGCGCGAGAGCACGACCCGCTCCTCAGCTCCCTCGCCCGCCTCGGCGGCGGCGATGCCGGCCAGGACGTTCTCCTCCGCCTTGGCGCCGAAGCCCCGGACCTCGCGCAGGCGCTCGCCCTCGGCGGCCGCGCGCAGCGCCTCCAGCGAGTCGATCCCCAGCTCGTCGTAGAGGACCCGCGCGCGCTTGGGGCCCAGCCCGGGCAGCCGCGTGACCGCGAGCAGGCCGGCGGGGAACTTGGCCCGCAGCTTCGTCGCCGCCGGGATGTCCCCGGTCTCGACCAGCGCCTGGACCTTCTCCTGGAGGGTCTTGCCGATCCCCGGCAGCTCGGTCGCCCGCCCCTCGCGCGCCAGCGCCGCCACCGACTGCGACGCCTCCCGGATCGCCCTGGCCGCGTTGCGGTAGGCGACGACGCGATGCACGATCGCGCCGTCGAGCTCGTAGAGATCGCCGAGCTCGTCCAGCGCCAGGGCGATCTGGGCGTTCGTGGGGTCCGGCACCGGTCTAGGGTACGCGCCTCCCATGTCCGGCCCCGCCTGGCTCGTGCTGCCCACCTACGACGAGGTCGCCAACCTCGAGCCGCTCGTCGGCGCGGCCATGGAGGCGCTGGCGGGCGCGGCGCCGGAGGGCTTTCGCGTGCTGGTGGTCGACGACGCCTCGCCGGACGGGACGGGCCGTCTGGCCGACGAGCTGGCCGCCCGCCACGCCGAGGTGTCGGTCCTGCACCGCACCGCCAAGGAGGGCCTCGGCCCCGCCTACCTCGCCGGGTTCGCGGCCGCGCTGGAGGGCGGAGCGGGCTCCGTGCTGGAGATGGACTCCGACTTCTCGCACGACCCGGCCGACCTGGCGCGCCTGCTCGCGACGGTGCACGGCGGCGCCGACCTGGCGCTGGGGTCGCGCTACGTCCGGGGCGGCGGGGTCCCCGAGTGGAGTGCGCTGCGCCGGGCGGTCAGCCGCGGCGGCTGCTGGTACGCGCAGGCGGTGCTCGGGCTGCGCGTCCGCGACCTCACCGGCGGCTTGAAGTGCTTCCGCCGCGAGGTCCTGGAGGCCATCGACCTGCCCAGCGTGCGCTCGCGCGGGTACGCCTTCCAGGTGGAGCTCACCTACCGGGCGCTGCGCCGCGGCTTCCGCGTGGTGGAGGTGCCGATCGTCTTCCACGAGCGCCGCGAGGGAACGAGCAAGATGTCGGGGCGCATCGCCCTCGAGGCCATCTGGCGCGTCCCGCAGATGCGACTGCGGGCCCGGTGACTCACGCATGAGGCGGCGACTGCCGATGCAGGGCGGGATGCACGCGCGCGTCAACGACCTCGTCCTCGTCCAGGGGATGAAGGACACCCGGGCCACGTTGCGGGCGTGGAACCGCCGGCCCGGCTCGGTCCTGACCGGCTGGCTCGCGGGCTCGTTCGCCATCACCGCCGCGCTGCTGGCCGCGGTGCTGACCATCGCGACCGTGACCACGCCCGACCCCACGCCGGTCCTGCTGCCCGGGCTCAACGAGCCGGCGACGCTCGGCGCGACCGCCCACGTCCTGCTGCGCAACTCGCTGGTGCTGGCGCTCCACGGCTTCGCCTGCGTGGCCGGGTTCATCGCCGGCTCCTCGATGCCGCTCACCGCCGCCCAGTACAGCGGCGCGTGGCGCTGGATCCACGAGAAGGCGGGGCCGCTGGCGATCGCCTTCGTGGTCGGCGCCACCACGTTCTCGCTGGCCACCCAGGCGTGGGTCCTGGGGGGCGCGGCGGCGACGCTCTCCGCGCAGCTCGACATGCCGCCGTGGCTGCTGGTCTGGGGCATCCTCCCCCACGCGCTCCCCGAGCTGGTCGCGCTGTTCCTGCCCCTGGCGGCGTGGATCATCGCCTCGCGTCGCAACGAGTGGGAGCAGCTGCTGGCCGCGACCTTCGTGACCGTGGGGATCGCCGCGCCGGTGCTGGTCGCGGCCTCGTTCATCGAGGTCTACGTGACTCCGCACGTGCTCCGCTCCCTTGCCGGGTAGCCTGCCTCGCATAGCGAAGCCGTGCCCGCGGGCGTCGCTATACTTTGTCGGAATTATATACTTGACAAACCCACGCGGTGAGCGTAGGGTTTGTGCATGGAGTCCAGCGCATTCAGCCTCCTAGACCCCCGCTTCACGGACCCCGTTGCAGCCGCCGAGTACCTGGAGGGCCTGCGCTGGGCTGACAACGTTGTCTGCCCCCATTGCGGGGAGTCAGAGCGCGAGCCGTACCGGCTGAAGTCCAACGCCACGACGCGCCGCCTGTGGAAGTGCCGGACCTGCCGCAAGCAGTTCACGGTCACGGTCGGGACCATCTTTGAGTCCAGCCACGTTCCGCTGAACAAGTGGCTCGCGGCCTTCTATCTGCTCTGCTCATCGAAGAAGGGCATGAGCGCCCACCAGCTGCACCGCATGCTGGACGTGACCTACAAGACGGCTTGGTTCATGTTCCATCGCATCCGCGAGGCGATGCGGGACCCTTCTTTCGCCGGTCTGCTCGGCGGAGTCGTGGAAGTTGACGAGACATACATCGGCGGGCAGCGCAAGATGCGCGGCGAGCGCGGCCGCTCCCGCAAGCACAAGACGCCTGTTGTGGCCTTGGTCGAGCGCGGCGGCAAGGCCCGCTCGATGCGCGTCCCGGACGTGACCGGCAAGGAGCTAAAGGGCGCGATCCGCGAGCACGTCGATCCCTCGGCGCGGCTCATGACCGACGAGTTCTCGTCCTATCGCAACATTGGGCGCGAGTTCGCCGGGCACGACACCGTGGCGCATAGCTACGGCGAGTATGGGCGCGGCGAGGTCCACACGAACACGGTCGAGGGCTACTTCGCGACGCTGAAGCGCGGCATCAACGGCGTGTATCACCACGTAAGCCGTCAGCACCTTCCGCGCTACCTCGATGAGTTCGAGTTCCGCTACAACCGTCGCGAGCTTGGCGACAGCGCCCGCACTGTTGCGGCGCTCCGTGGCGCAGAGGGAAAGCGGCTCAAGTTCCGGGACTAGTCCAGGGGCTTTTCAAAGCCAAAGACAATCCCTAATATTTCAACGATAGCTTTAGATGATTGCTAAGTGATTTGCAATGCGTCTAGCAATCGCTTAAGATTCTAAGAATGTTCTTTCCATTCGATACGGTCCACGAAGATCGCCAGTTGGCCGAACTGGACGACTGGCGCGTGCGCTTTGACGAGGGCCGACCGGTCCCGCGACGTTGGGCTACTCGACTTCGCCGCGACCTAGAAGCTGAGTCGGTCGCTGCTTCCACTCGAATGGAGGGCATCCCGGTCACGGTCGATGACGTACGCCAAATTCTTGCGGGGGACACACCGCGCAACGTCTCCCAGACTGACGCCGACTTGGTACGCGGCTACCAGAACGCGATGACTTTTGTGCTCCGGCGGGCAGACGATCCGAACTTCGAATGGAACCGCGAGCTTCTAGTCGGGATTCACGACCGCGTCCTAGCTGGTCGCCAAGAGGATGGCGCTGGTCGCTTGAGGGTCGGCAGCACCCGCATAGCCGAACGCGAAACCAACACGACCGTCTTTGTGCCTCCCCCAGGCGAAGAAGTCCCCGGCCTGGTCGATCAACTTTGCGAGACCTTCAGCACGATGCAGGCTCATCCCGCGATCTGCGCTGGGTGGTTTCACGTCGCCTTTGCGGCGATCCACCCGTTTCGTGATGGCAATGGGCGTACGGCGCGAGTTCTCGCTTCGCTGATCATGTATCGGGGCGGCTTTCGCACCCCGGCCTTCACGTCCCTCGAAGAGTGGTGGGGACGACGCCCCGACGATTACTACGGCGCGTTCGCCTGTCTCGGGAATAAGTTCGACGCGTCGAAGGACGTGACGCCATTCATCAGCGCGCACGTGACCGCCCAGCTGTCCCAGGTGCGCGCGCTTGACCTAAGGGAGCGCACACAACGTGGGCTGTGGATCATGCTCGAGAACCTGCTAGACGATCGCGGCCTACAGGAACGGCTTACGAATGCCCTTTGGGACGCGTTCTTTGGTCGCCCCGTGCGAGCGGGCTACTACCGGGGCATTGTGGACGTGAGTGCTCCGACCGCTACAGCGGACCTGAAGGCTGCAACAACCGCAGGGCTCTTGGATGCTCACGGCGAGCGACGTGGCCGCTACTACACCGCTAGCACTCGACTCTTCAAGCTGTTGGCTAGGGAACTCGGTCTCAAGGAACAAATCGACTCCCCAGACGCTGCGCGCACGATCATCATCACCGAGTTGTCGTCGCGGCTCTTGCGTCGCGCCCAGAGTCAGCCAACGCTGTTCCAAGTAGCCGAGTAACGGGCTACTCTTGCCCTAGATGGCTACGAGCCGCGATGCGAAACCACGCAACGGCAAGCTCTCGATCCCCCTCCCGTTCGATGAGGCGGTCAAGGCGGCGCTGAAGGCCAAGCCGCCCGAGAAGCGCAAGTCCAAGTCCGCGCGAGACAAGGCGCGCAAGAAGCCTCGGGCGAAGTAGTGCGCGGCGTGGCGCTTGTTGCGCTAGCCGTTCTGGCGGGTGTCGGGTGTGGGGGCGGGGCGGATTCGAACGGTGGAGCCGACCCGTCCCCGGCGCCCCAGCGTCCCGACGCGGAAGAGATGCAGCGCAACGCTGAGAGTTCGGCCCGTGATCTATGTGGGTCCGTGTCGATCAGGCAACTCGCGGAGGAGTACGGCGGCGATCCCGCTGATCCGTCGAGCGTCGCCCGGGCCTACGCTGACGAGAGCCATACGCCTCGCACGGCGGGGGCGGGGGAGCGTGGCTGTTTGGCTGGTCTAGCGGACCGGTAGGGCCGGTCAAAACGCGCGCTATACTTTCTGAAGTAGTAGCGTCTGGGTTTGCGAAGTACCCAATCCCCTACTTTGTATAGCAAGCAGCCAAGGAGCCACATGGGAGCCATCACCGAAGTCACCGACAGCAACTTCCAGGCCGAGGTCATCGAGTCCGACACGCCGGTGCTCGTGGACTTCTGGGCTCCCTGGTGCGGGCCCTGCCGGATCGTGCACCCCGTGCTCGAGCAGATCGCGCAGGAGCGCGGCGAGGCGCTGAAGATCGTCAAGCTCAACGTCGACGACAACCAGCAGACCGCGATGACCTACGAGATCCTCTCGATCCCCACGCTCATCCTCTTCAAGGGCGGGCAGGTCGCCCACAAGGTCATCGGGGCCTACCCCAAGCAGAAGCTCGAGGCCGAGCTCGAGCCGGCCCTGGCGGCGTAGCCGCTACGCCTTCTCGACCGAGATCCTGAGCGGGCGGCCGTCGATGGTCGCCTCGTGCGGCCGCGCCGGGCGCGGGCGGCGCTCGCCGTAGAGAAGGTCTTCGGCGCGCCGGGCTCCGGCGCCGGCGTTGTCGCCGTCGTAATCCAGACTCTTGGCGAGGGTCTCGCCCATGACGTATTCCGCGTGCGCCCGGGCGGCCTCGATGAGGTCCTCGTGGCCGCCGAGGTGCAGGGTGATGCGGTCCTCTACCGCCAGGCCCGCGGCCTTGCGCGCGGCCTGGACGGCATGGACCACCTCGCGGGCCAGGCCCTCGCGGCGCAGGTCGTCGTCGAGGGCCAGCTCCAGCGCGACGGCGTGCGAGCCCTCGCGCTCGAGCTGGTAGCCCTCCAGCGGCCTCATGGCCAGCGCGAGCTCGTCGCCGGTCAGCGCGTGGTCGTGGCCGTCGACGGTCACGCCGATCGGGCGCTCCTCGCGCAGCGCCGCGGCGACGTGGGCCGGGTCGAGCGCGGCCACCGCGGCCTGCACCTGCGGCATGCGCTTGCCGAAGCGCGGCCCCAGCGCGCGGTAGTTGGGCTTGACCTCGTAGCGGCCCAGCTCGTCGGCCGCCTCCACGAAGCGCAGCGACTTGACGTTGAGCTCCTCGCGCACCACGTCCGCCAGGCGCTCGATGGCCTCGCGCTCGCGGCCCGCGGCCACCACCACCGCCTCGCGCAGCGGCTGGCGGACCTTGAGCTTGGCCTGCCCGCGAGCGGCCAGCCCCAGGCGCACCGCCTCGCGCGCCACCCCCATGTCGTGCTCGAGCTCGAGGTCGCGCTCGCCGGGTGCCGGGAAGTCGCACAGGTGCACGCTGGGCTCGGTCCCGTCGAGGTTCTCGTAGAGCTCGTCGGCGACGAACGGGCAGAACGGCGCCAGCAGGCGGGCGACGGTGAGCAGGCACTCGCGCAGCGTCGCGAACGCCGCGGGATCGCCGTCCCAGAAGCGACGCCGCGAGCGGCGCACGTACCAGTTCGACACGTCGTCGACCAGCTGGGCGATCGCCCGGCCGCCGCCGGTGGCGTCGTAGCCGTCCAGGCGGTGGTCGACCGTCTCCACGGTCGCGGCGAGGCGGGAGAGGATCCAGCGGTCCAGCTCGGCCGGCTCGCCGGTCCGCGCGTCGCGCCCGACCCCGTTGACGTTCGCGTACAGGACCAGGAACGAGTACGTGTTCCACAGCTGGAGCAGGAACTGGCGCACCCCCTCGCCGATCGTCTCCAGCGAGAAGCGGTATCCGTCCCACGGCTGCTTGGACGTGAAGAAGTACCAGCGCAGGGCGTCGGCGCCGAAGCGCTCGATCACGTCGCCCGGGACGACGATGTTCCCGCGCGACTTGCTCATCTTCTGGCCCTCGGCGTCGAGGATCAGGCCGAGGCACACGACGTTGCGGTACGGCGCCCGGTCGAAGAGGAGCGCCGACTCGGCCAGCAGCGAGTAGAACCAGCCGCGCGTCTGGTCGAGCGCCTCGCAGATGAAGTCGGCGGGGAAGTGGGACCGGAAGTGCTCGTCGCGCTCGAAGGGCGCGTGGTGCTGGGCCCACGGCATCGCGCCCGAGTCGAACCACACGTCGATGACCTCGGGCACGCGGCGCATCGTCCCGTCGCAGTCGGCGCACGGGAACGTCACCTCGTCGACGTAGGGGCGATGGGGGTCCTCGAGCTCCACCCCGCTGCGCTCGCGCAGCTCGGCGAACGACCCGACGCAGTGGACGTGGGACGGCTCGGCCTCGCAGCGCCACACCGGCAGCGGCGTGCCCCAGTAGCGCTCGCGCGACAGCGCCCAGTCCACGTTGCTCTCCAGCCACTTGCCGAACCGCCCGTCCCGGATGTGCTCGGGATGCCAGCCCACGGCCTCGTTGGCCGCCAGCAGGCGGTCGCGCCGGCGGCTGGTGGCGATGTACCAGGACGGCTTGGCGTAGTAGAGCAGCGGCGTCCCGCAGCGCCAGCAGTGGGGGTAGGCGTGCTCGTAGAGGTCCTCGCGGAACAGGCGCCCGCGCTCGCGCAGGTCGGCGACCAGGTCGGGGTCGGCGTCCTTGACGAAGCGCCCGGCGTAGGGCCCGATGCGCTCGTCGTAGGTGCCGTCCGGGCGCACGGGGTTGACCACGGCGAGCCCGTACTGCTCGCCGAGGCGGAAGTCGTCCTCGCCGAAGGCGATCGCCGTGTGCACGAGCCCGGTGCCGTCCTCTGCGGTCACGAAGTCGCCGAGCAGGACCGTGTGGCCGCGGGCCCCGTAGTCGGCGGCCCCGAGGAAGGGGAAGGGCGGCGCGTAGCGCACGCCCTCGAGCTCGCGCCCGGCGAAGCGGTCGAGCAGCTCGGCCTCCTCGCCCAGCACCCGCTCCATCAGCGCCTCGGCCACCACGTAGACCTCGCCGTCGCGGCGCGCGCGCACGTAGACCAGGTCGGGGTCGACCGCCACCGCCGCGTTGGACACCAGCGTCCACGGCGTGGTCGTCCACACCAGCAGCGTGTCGCCCGGCTCCAGCGGAGGGCCGGCGTCCTCGGTCGGGAAGCGGACGTACACGGAGGGGTCGGCGACGTCGCGGTAGCCCAGCGCCACCTCGTGCGACGACAGCGCGGTCCCGCAGCGCGGGCAGTAGGGGACGACCTTGTGGCCCTCGTAGAGCAGGTCGCGGTCCCAGATCTCGCGCAGCGCCCACCACACCGACTCGACGTACTCGGGGTCCATCGTGCGGTAGGCGTCGTCGAGGTCGACCCAGAACCCGATGCGCTCGGTCATCGCGTTCCAGTCCTCGAGGTACTCGAACACCGACTCGCGGCAGCGCTGGTTGAACTCGGCGATGCCGTAGCGCTCGATGTCCTCCTTGCTCTTGATCCCGAGCTTCTCCTCGACCGCGATCTCCACCGGCAGGCCGTGGCAGTCCCATCCGCCCTTGCGCTCGACCGAGAACCCGCGCATGGTGCGGTAGCGCGGGAAGACGTCCTTGAACACGCGGGCGAGCACGTGATGGACGCCCGGCGGGCCGTTGGCGGTGGGCGGCCCCTCGTAGAAGACCCACGGCGGGGCGCCCTCGCGGCGGCGCAGCGACTCGCGGAACACGTCGCGCTCGCGCCAGCGCTCCAGCACGACCTCCTCCAGCCGGGGGAAGTCGGGACGCGGGTCGACGGGGCGGTAGGGCGGGCTCGCGGCCATCGCCGCCGATTCTAGGCGGGGGCGATCGGCGCCTAGCCGCGCGCGGCGGCGGGCGCGCGGGGCGCGCTCACGCCCAGGCGCCGGTCCTCGAGCGCCTCGACCAGGGCGTCGCGGGCGGCCACGGCGCCGTCGCCGAGGCGCGTGACCGTGCTCGCGCCCGTGTCGGGCACGGCGCCGCGGAAGTCGAAGACCGCCACCTGCCGATCGCCGCCGCGGGCGCCGTAGACCAGCCGGCCGAAGGCGTCGAGCTGGGACGGGCGGCCGGTGAGGACGACGGCCGCGGGGTCGAGCGCGCGCAGCGCGCGCCCCAGCCGCGCGGGATCCACGTTCACGGGCAGGACGAGCGTGCGCAGGCCCGCGCGGCGCAGCGCGAGCTCCAGCGCCTGGACGTGGAGGCTCTCGACGTGGAAGGGATCGGAGGCGTCGAAGACCAGCACGCCCTCGTCGCGGTGGGCCGGCGGCGCCACCCGCAGCGCGGCGGCCAGCCACCCCGCGCTGTAGCGCCACGCGAACTGGTACTCGGGCCCGGGGCCCGCTTCCGAGTCGCCGGCGTCCAGCGTCTCGACCGCGGGGATCAGCAGCTCCTCCACCGTCCGCTCGACCGAGCGCAGGGCCAGGCTCTCCTCCATCAGCCGGTCGGCCTTGAGCTCGTCGAAGCGGCCGAGCGCGTCCTGGAGGCGGGAGGCGGTCGAGGGCCCCTCGCCGC
>Ga0299907_10001647_pt1 | contig 12997 bp, 14 predicted proteins | sample RVTome_16_FD_198680 | JGI IMG/M metagenome (GOLD analysis project Ga0299907, IMG submission 198680) | Soil microbial communities from uranium-contaminated site in the Upper Colorado River Basin, Wyoming, United States - RVT152D67 (version 2) ... | reverse complement strand
ATCCATTCCGAGAGGACGACCGGCATCCGGAAACACGGGCACACCCCGACATACCAACAATGTCGGGGCGCCATATCCCTTTAGAGTACCGAATACCAGCCCGCTCAGGCCAGGGTGATCAGGTCTCGCGTCGGGGGGGCGAGGCGGGCAGGACGGCCGCTCCCACGATGGGACGGGTCAGCTTCAGGTCGCCGGTGGAGCCCATGAACTCGGCCTCCCCGTAGCTGAACACGCCACCGTCGGCAGCCACCAGCCAGTAGCCGTCGGCGGCGGTGTTCCGGCCCATGCCGATGATGGGGCTGTTCAGCTTGATGGCGCCGGTCGAGCCCATGAATTTGGCGTCGCCGAAGGTGAACACGCCACCGTCGGAGGCCACCAGCCAGTAGCCGTGGCCGGTCGGGGTCGGGACCATGCCCACGATGGGGCGCTGAAGGGGGATGCCTCCGGTCGACCCGAAGAAGGCTGCGTCGCCGAAGCTGAAGATGCCGCCGTCGGAGGCCACCAGCCAGTAGCCGCGTCCGGTCGGGGTGGTCGCCATGCCCACGATGGGCCGGTTGAGCTCGATGGCTCCCGTCGACCCGAAGAAGGGAGCGTCGCCGAAGCTGAAGATGCCGCCGTCGGAGGCCACCAGCCAGTAGCCGTTGCCGGCCGGGTTGGAGGCCATGCCCACGATGGGCCGGTTGAGCTCGATGGCCCCCGTCGACCCGAGGAAGGCGGCGTCGCCGAAGCTGAAGATGCCTCCGTCCGCGGCCACCAGCCAGTAGCCGTTGCCTTTGACCGTGGGCGCCATGCCGACGATGGGCAGGTTGAGCGGGATGTCACCGGTCGACCCCAGGAAGTCGGTGTCACCGAAAGCGAAGATGCCGCCGTCGGATCCCACCATCCAGTAGCCCCGGTCGCTGGCCTCGATGGTCGCCTCCGCCTTCTTGCGGTCGAGCCGGGCGTTCACCGGATCGGACAGCTCGAGCATGAAGTTCTCCTCGGGCTCGTCCTCGAGATCGGCGAAGACGGGAATCTCGATCTCGGCCTCCACCTCACCGGGCGGGAACACCACGGTGTCGCTGACGGCTTCGTAGTCCTCGTCGGCCACGGCGGAGCCGTCGCGTGTGCGGTAGCTGACCTCCACGGCCCGTCCACTCTCCGAGGACAGGCGCAGGGTGAAGACGGCGTCGACGTCCTCCTCGTCCTCCTCGGCGACCTCCGCATCCTCGATGGCGATGGTGAGATCGTCATCGAAGATCTCGGCTTCGGCCCGCGTATCGGCCACTCTGGCGCCGCGGGGATTGGAGAGGTCGATGAAGAAGATCTCCGGGTCGGCCGCGCCCTCGTCGACATCGTCGTCCACGATGCGAACCTCGATGCTCCGGCTCACCTGACCGGGGGCGAAGGTGACGGTCCCGCTGGACCGCTCATAGTCGTCCGGGGCCGTGGCGGTGCCGTCCACGGTGCGCCATGCCACCGTGACCGTGTCGGGGCTCGGGGCGGAGAGGGTCACGGGGAAGGAGGCCTCGAGCCCACGGGAATCACCCTCGGTGATGACGACGTCCTCGATGGCGATGAGATCCTCGTTGTCGAGGAGGGTGATCTCGGATTGCCCGTCGAGCACCTTGGCGCCGGAGGGGCTCGACAGCTCCAGGTAGAAGATCTCCTCTTCCTCGGCGATCTTGTCGTCCTCGATGTCGATCAGGATGCGCTTGCCGGCCTCCCCGGGCTGGAAGGTGAGCGTGCCGCTCTGCTCCGTGTAGTCGTCGGGCTCGATGGCCGAGCCGTCCCGGGTGGCGTAGCGGACCCGGACCGTCTCGTCGACGGGCTTGTTGAGCTTCACCTCGACGATCGCTTTGTCGGCCCCTTCCATGACGGCGACGTCCTCGACCTCGATGGTGACGTCGGCGTCGACGATCTTGCCTTCGCCCACGCCGTCCCCGATCTCAGCCCCGGAGGCATCGAAGAGCTCGACATAGAAGAGCTCGTCGTCCTCCTCGGCGTCGCGGACGGCGTCGCTCTTCACCGGCACCGAGATGCTCTTGCTGACCTCGCCGGGCGAGAAGGTGAGCGTCCCCGACCGGGACTCGAAGTCGTCACCGGCGCGGGCCGATCCCTCGACGGTCCGGTAGTGGACCGTGACATGGCTGGTGGCGGGAGCGGACAGGTTCACTTCGAAGAGCGCCTCGGTGGTCCCCGAGTCGGGCTCGGCCACGGCCGCGTCCCCGATCTCGATGGTGGCGTCGTCGTCCAGGATGGTGACGACACCGTGGGAGGCAGCGATGTCGGCATGGGAGGCGTCATTCAGCAGGACGGTGAATTCCTCCAGCCCCTCCTCGCCGCCTTCGGCGAAGGTGTCGCCCTTCACGTCGACGGTGATGGTCTCGCTCAGCTCCCCGGGCGAGAAGGTCAGGGTGCCGCTCTCGCCGACGTAGTCGGCGCCGGCCCGGGCCGTCCCGTCCGCCGTTCGGTAATCGACGGTGACGTGCCTCGAACTGACCGAGGACAGGGTGACCGCCAGCGTGGCCCCAGTGGTGCCGGAGTCCCCTTCGAACACGGATGTGCCCTCGATCTCGAGCGTCTGGTCGTCGCCCACGATGAGACCGACGGCGACGTGGCGCGCGATCTCGATGGCCAGCGCGTTCTCGTCGATGGCGTCGGCCAGCACGACGAGGAAGTCCTCATCGCCCGTCTCCTCGTCGACCACGTCGCCTCGGACGTCCACCGTGATGGTCTCGACCGTGTCCCCGGGCGCGAAGGTGACCGTGCCTTCGTCGGCCTCGTAGTCCAGCGGAGCCGCGGCCTCGCCGTCCTCGGTGGCGAACTCCACCGTGATCTCGAAGGGCCAGGCCTCGGACAGCTCGACGGTGAACTCGGCGTGGCTGGTTCCGCTGTCCCCTTCGACCACCTCGGCGTCGTGGATCGCGATCGTCGGGGCGAGAGCGGCACCGGCCGTCCCCAGGGGCAGGACCGAGCTGACCACGAGCACCGTCAGGCCCGCCACCCCGAACCGGAAGCCGTACCGGTGCGCCGAGGCGGCGGCACGCGAGAAAGGATGGAAAAGGCCCACTTTATTCCCAGCCTCCTGCACGCAAGGGGATCAGAAACGTACGAAGTGTTTCCGGAGAGTTCGCTCTCAGTCAGGCACTTCCTTTAAACGCAGAAGGGACGAAAGGGAGCCCCAAACTCAGACCTGGCAAAGGGAGTAGCGGGTAGAGAAGGGGACCGAATCGCCCGCAATCACCGCAAAAGACATCCGGTCAGAAACGGCCATAACGCCAGAATGGGTACCGGGCGCCCCCGCACAAGCGTCGCTGAGAGTCAGGGGCTGGGTGATTCCTCCGGCGGCCACGTCCGACGAGATTCGTCGAGCGGGCTCATCAGACCGATGTCGTTTCCGTCGGGATCGGCCACGATGGCGTAGCGGGCGCCCCAGAAGGCGTCGAAGGGCGGTTGGCGCCCCACGTGTCCGGCGGCGGTCAACTCGGCGTAGCGCTCGTCGACGGCTTCCCGGCTCGGAAGCGCGAACCCGACGACGACGCCCACGCTCGACGGATCCGCCCGCCAGCCCGCGTGCCACAGCCGGGCCGACTCCGCCGTGTCGAGCTCGAGGCTGAAACCCCCGGGCAGCCGCAGCTGCACGTGGGCTTCGGAGGACTCCACACCGTCCGGCACGGCAACCCCGAGCCGTCGGAAGAAGTCAAGGCTCGCCGCCATGTCACGGACCACGACGTTGAGCATGTGCAGATCGGGGGCGCGGTCGCTCATCGCCGTGACATCACGCCAGCCGGTACCGCCGGACCGGGGGGTGCTCGACGTCGAGCCCCTCGACGGTGGCGAAGCCGGCGTCGGCGGCGTAGCCCCGGACCGTGTCGGCCCGGATGACGGTGCCGGTGCCGGCGCCGCCGTCCTGGAGGCTGACGGCCAGGCAGTGCAGCGTGCTGAAGGTGTAGAAGAACCGCTCCATCTCGGTGGTGGGCACGGTGAAGCGGTCCTCGGTGCGCTCGTCCACCACCAGCACGGTGCCCGCCGGACCGGCCAGCTTCTTCATGGTACGCAGGATGCCCACCGGGTCGGGCATGTCGTGGAGCATCTCGATCGACATGACCAGGTCGTAGTCGCCGGTGATGGTGGGGTCCGCCGCGTCACGCACCTCGAAGCGCACCCGGTCGGCCACCCCCGCATCCTCGGCCGCCCGGCAGGCCGCGGCGATGGACGCCTCGTCGAGGTCGTAGCCGTCGATCTCGACCTGGGGATAGGCCTGGGCGATGATGATGGCGGCCAGGCCCTCGCCGCAGCCCACTTCGGCGATGCGCACCCGCTCCCCCGCCGTCAGCCTGGCCTGGACCTCGGGGAGGGCGGGCAGCCAGTTCTGGGTCAGGTGGTTGACGAACACCGGGCGGGTGAAGGCGGCCTGGACGTCGTGCAGGTCGAACAGGCCGAAGGCGGCGCCGGTTCCGCGGCGGAACTCCTCGACCATGATGTCGAGCGCCTTGCCGACCCAGGGCACGACGGCCGAACAGGGCTTCATGCACGCCTCGCTGTCGTCGTCGGTGAGCACGTGGGCGTGGGCGTTGGGCAGAGTGAACCGCCGGGCGGCGGCCGGCTCGGCCACGTCCTCGACCTCGACGACGCCCGCGGTGGCCTGCTGCTCCAGCCACTCCTGGGCGTAGCGCTCGGCGATGCCCGCCGACTTGGCCAGGTCCCCGGCGGTCACCGGCCCAGCGCCCGCCATCGCCTCGTAGAGCCCGAGCCGGACCCCCAACTCGACGTTGGCCAGCTCCATGGTGGCCAGGCAGGCCATGAACAGGTTCCCGGCGAACTCCTCGACCCGGGCCTCGTCGTCCGCGGTCAGCTCGATCGTGCTCACCCTTCCTCCTCGGTCATCGTCGCCGTTTTCGACATGGCGTGGCGGCGGGGTACGTTCCGGGCCATGCCGCGGCGGACGAAGATAGTCGCCACCATCGGGCCCGCCTGCGAGGATCCCTCCACCCTGGCCTCCATGGCCAAGGCCGGCATGGACGTGGCCCGGCTGTCCCTGGCCCACGGTCCGCTCGAAGAGACCCTCGACCGCCTGGCCCGGGTCCGCGCCGTCGACCCCGGCCTGGGCGTACTGGCCGACCTGCCGGGGCCCAAGATCCGCTCCGGGGTCTTTCCCGAGGGCGGAGTCCACCTGGCCGACGGGGCCATCCTCGACCTCGTGCCCGGCACCGAGGGCGAGGGCAGCACGGAGGACCGGGTGGTCGTCGACCACCCCGATCTGCTCGTCGACCTCGTCCCCGGGGACCGGATCCGCCTGGGGGACGGCGCCCTCCAGCTCGAGGTTCGCGACGTCGACGCCGACCGGGCCTCGGCCCTGGTCACCGTCGGCGGGTGGGCACGGGGCCGGCCCGGCGTCACCCTGCCCGCCGGACGCCTGTCCATGTCCTCCCCCACTTCCACCGACCTGCGTCTCCTCGACGCCCTGGCCGGCGCCGGCGTCGAGGCCGTGGCCATCTCCTTCGTGCGGTCCGCGGCCGACGTGGAGCGGGCCCGGGCGGCCGTCTCGGGCAGCGGCCTCATGCTGGTGGCCAAGATCGAGACCCAGGAAGCCGTCGACGCGGTGGAGGAGGTGATCGCGGCCTCCGACGGGGTCATGGTGGCGCGGGGCGACCTCGGCATCCGCTGCGCGCTGGAGGACGTGCCCCACCACCAGAAGCGCATCATCCGCACCGGCGCCGCCTACGGCCGGCCCGTCATCACCGCCACGCAGATGCTGGAGTCGATGGTGGTCTCCCCCGTCCCCACCCGGGCCGAGGTCTCCGACGTGGCCAACGCCGTGCTCGACGGGACCAGCGCCCTCATGCTCTCGGCCGAGACGGCCATCGGTGCCGACCCGGTGGCGGCGGTGGCCACCATGTCCCGGGTGGCCGTCCGGGCCGAGGCCGACTTCGACTACTCCGGCTGGGGCAACAGCCTGGGGCAGCAACAGGCCGGCGCCCACGGCGCGCCCGCCGCCTCCCGCATCACCGCCGCCATCTCCGCCGCCGCCCGGCGGGCCGCCATCGACGCCGGCGTGGTGGCGATCATCGCCTGCACGACCTCGGGCCTCACCGCCCGGGCCGTCTCCCGATTCCGGCCCACCATGCCGGTCCTGGCCGTCACCCCGTCCCTGCGCACCGCCCGTCAGCTGCAGATGGCCTGGGGCATCAGGTCCGTCATCGACCAGAAGCGGGCCACCCAGGACGAGACGGTGTGGTTCGCGGTGGAGGCGGCGGCCCGGCTGGGAGTGGTGAAACCGGGGGATGTGGTGGCCGTGGTGGTCGGCTCCCCCGACACTCCCGAGCCGCTGACCGACACGCTGCGCCTGGTTCAGGTCCGCTGAGGGCGGGCGTCCGGGCCCGCTCTCCGGCCGCGAGCGGCCCAGGCCCGCGCCATGAGGCTGATGCTCCCGTCGTCGGCGGTGGGAAGGACGGAGCGGATGCGATCCCGCAACCCGGCCCGGTGTTCCTCCGTGAGGGCCATGGCATAGCCCGGAGCGGGACCTTGGCCACCGAGGAACGGCGTCCAGTAATCGTCGAAGTCGCCGAAGGGTGTCGGCACGTCGATGGCCCGCACCTCCACACCGGCCAACCCCGCCCCGAGGAACAGCCGTCGGAGCGGCTCGGCCCCACAGACCGGGAACCGAACGCCTTCGTCCAGATCCCGGGCCCCCGGATCGAGCGCCACCGCCGCGTCCCAGAAGTAGCGCATGAGTTGCATGTCCCCGGCGTAGTCCCACACGTAGGCGCCGACCACGCCACCGCCGGCGGCGGCACGCGCCATCTCGCGCACGGCTTGTGCGGGGTCGGGGACGAAGTTCAGGACGAGACCGGAGACCACCGCGTCGAAGCTCTCGTCCGTGACCGGGAGCGACAGCGCGTTCCCCACCTCGAAGGTGGCGCGCCGGTCGTTGATCTGGTGGCGGGCGTGCCGCAGGTAACCCTCCGACGGTTCGACTCCCATCACCCGTGCCGGTGCCGCCACGGCGAGGACGGTCTCGGTCAGGGCGCCGGTACCACAGCCCACGTCGAGCCAGTGCCGATCGGGCTCGACCGAGAGCCACGGCAGGAACTCATGGGCGACGCGCCGGCTCCAGCGCCCCACGTACGGTTCGTAGGCGTCTCCGCTGGCCCAGGTGTCGCCCGGTCCACGAACCATGGTCGTCCCCTCCTCAACCCAACGATAACTGCCCCGGCCGGGGTGCGGGGAGGAAGGCGGCGACCTCCTGCTGGGAGCGCAACCGGACGAAGCGCAGGTGGGCGTAGGCGGTGTCCTCCATGGCAGAGCCGTAGCGCTCGACGTACCCGGCGTGCTTGAGCCAGACCCAGCGGATGATGTTCTGCTCCGGGTCCAGGCGGTAGAAGTTGCTGAGCGGCTCCCGGTTGCCGTTCCACAGGCGCTCCCGGGTGACGGCACGGCGTACGGTGCGCAGGATGATCCGGCGCATGACGAGCCGGCGGGGCAGGTCCAGCCACACGACGGTGTCCGCTCGCTGCCACACGAGATCCTGCACCATGGCGTAGTTGCCGTCGACGACCCACGCCTCGGCGGTCAGCGCCTCGCTCACCTGGCGGCGGAAGTCGTGGCGCGGGAGCTCCCCCCAGCCGGGTTGGTGGAAGATCGAGTCGAGTTCGATGAACGCCACGCCCAGCGACGCGGCCAGCTGACGACCGACCGTGGTCTTTCCGGAGCCCGGGACGCCGACCAACGAGACGCGACGCACGGGTACAGCGTGCCACCTCTCGGGCCGGGCGATGATTCGCGCGTCGACGTGCCAGGCTGGGGAGGTGGCGGTCGCCGACACCATCATCTGCGTGGACTGCGGCGGCCTTTGCCATCGCAGTCCGGCCGAGGCTCCTGAGCTCGGCTGGGAACCGGGTGACGTCGTGACCTACCGCTGCCGCGACTGTGCCGACGTCTGGTACCTGGAGGTCCACGAGGACGACCTCAGAGACGGAAACGGGTAACCGTCGGGCTGTTGCACGAACCGACGGTCAGTACCCGCCGCGTTCATACCAGAGGCCGTCACTCCGCCTCATGCACTCGATGAGGTACGGGTGGGACGGGTCCGTGTCGATCTCGACCTCGGCGCAGTCGCCGTCGCTGACCACCCGCACCACGAAGACGCCGGCCGATTCCGAGTACGACGCCAGCGCCGCATCCTCCGGCGTGTGGTAACCCATTTCCCTCATTTCGCGACGTCACCGCCCGCCGTTTGGTGGGCGGTGACGGGTCCCGTCCTGAACTAGGTGCCGGTGTTGTCCTGCGCCTCTTCGGCCGACCGGGCACGGGTCCAGGGCTCGAGGATCTCGTCCTCTACCGCTTCGGCGTCGGCCACCTGAGCGCCGCCTTCGCCTTCCCATTCCTTGTCGCCCATGAGGGCGCCGGTGACTCGCTTGGTCTCGCCTTGGGCCTTATCGGCCGTGCTGTCGTAGCCGCTGCGAGAACCGGTGTTGTCGGTCTTGTTGTCCATATCGTGCTTGTCCATCGGTATTCCTCTTCTCACTGTCTCGACGCTTGTTGGTCGGACCACCCAACGATCTCGGCGCTTGCTGATGAGCTACCCATCGCACCGATGTGGCAACCACGCTCCGGGGTGCGAGGCTGAGGCGGTGGCGGATCGGGAAGAGCTCGAGGAAGTGTCCGCCTTCGTCCGGGCGCTCGATCTCGACGGACGAGGCTGACGGTGGCCACTCTGCTGGCCGCGCTCGCCGTCGCCCTCGGTGCGGTGGCCCAGTTCGCCACCGGCTTCGGATTCTCGCTGGTGGCCGCGCCGTTTTTGATCGCTGCCTACCGGGCACCGACCGGGGTCCAGCTGGGTCTGGTGCTGTCCATGATCGTCAACGTGACCATGCTGGCCCGGGAGCACCGCGGCGTCGATCTCCGAGCCGCCGGGCTGCTGCTGGTCCCGGGCATGCTGGCGGCCGTCCCGGTCGGCTATGCCCTCCGGCACGTCGAGCCCGAGCCCCTCACGGTCGCCGCCGGCGTGGTCTGCCTGGCCGGGGTGGCGGCGCTGGCCAGCGGCCGCCGGTTCCGCGTGGTGAGCGGCTGGGCGGGCACCGTGGCGATGGGCGCCATCAGCGGGGGGATGAACGCCACCACCGGCATGAGCGGCCCGCCCATCGTGCTCTTCGCCGTCAACGCCGGCTGGCGGCTCGAGCGGGCCCGCCCGACCATGCAGGTGCTCTTCCTCGGCCTCAACGTGGTCACGCTGGCCGCCCTCGGGTGGCCCGATCGGTTCCCCCTCGGCATGGTCGGCGGCTTCGGCGCCGGCGTTGTGGCCGGCGCCCTGCTGGCCGGGCGGCTGGCGGAAAGCGTCGTGCGCCCGGCCACGCTGGGCCTCGCCGCCGTCGGCAGCGTCCTGGCCATCGTCCGGGGCCTGGCGGGCTGAAATTCGACCGCACTGACTTCGACACCGAGCCGGTGCGCCTCAGGACCCCCCGGCCGCCCACGAGCAGCCGCCCCGCTGACCCCGCCCCAGCCGGGCCCATCACGAGTCCGTCACGAGTAGCGACGGACCGGCGGGCCGCTATCCCGGTTCGGGCTCGTCCGCCCGGTCAGCGCCGATGGCTTCCAGAAGATCCTCGTGCATCTGCATCCAGACGGTGTGGTACGAGTCGCACCGCGGCGACGCCATCCATTGGCGATCGGTCGCGATCCGGTCCAGGGCGTCGGCCAGCCGGGTGGCGTAGCCCGAGAAGCGGGGGACGGATTCGCCCAGGCGATGGAGCAGCGGGGCGACCCGCTCGTGGAGCTTGTCGAGCTGTTCGAGGACCCGGAAGTCGTAGGCCCGGTCGGCGTGGTCGTTGACGCTGCCGTCATCCCTCAGCTGCCACGCCGTGCAGATCTTGAGCAGCTCGGTGTTCAAGGGCACGAAGCGCTCGTAGACCTGACGGGCGGCCGCCTCTTGGGCTGATCCTTCCGGAAGCCGGGCCCAGATGGCGTGCCGTTCCCGTCCGGACGCGGTCAGGGCCAGGTTGGAGCCCCGCAGGGTCAGGAGCCCGGCCTCGATGAGCTCGCCTTCCGTCGCGCTGTTCTCGGCGGGCAGGAATCCCCGGAGCCGCACCTCGTGGAGCAACCCGTTCGCCTTGTCGCTGAGTCCGGGCGTCATCGATCCCGCCGTGAACGCCGGCTGCTTACTCCGGCGCGGGTTGTGCGGCGCGGATCTCTTCGACGACCCCGCGCCGGGCCAGCTCGAGTGCCTCGAGGTAGGTCACGTTGCCGGCGTCGGCCACCAGCCCGAGGTGATGGCGCAGACGCTCCTGGATCTCCGCCGCCGTGGGACGCTTGTCTCCCGGCCACCGGCCCCGGAGGAGCTGGGCGGCGGTTCCCTCCACCCACGACGCCACGCGTCCGAGGAACTCCGAGCCCGCGTCTTCAGACCCTTCCGTTTCCCAGGCCGCCCAGGCTGAACCGACGCTCATCTTGGGAGGAGAGGCGCTTGACAAGACGTTCTCCTAACGTAGATACCTTTGACGGTACACCCTGGGGGGGCAAATCAGGCTTCAGGGTCTTTCAGCAGCGAACGGTCGAAGCCCGTGCCGGGGCCGCGCAGCTCGGGCTCGAGGAGGCCCTCGGCGATGAGGGCCAGCCGCCGGGCGATGGTGGCGAGACGGTCCCGGGCCGGGGCGGGAAGGACGGTGGCGGCCTGCGCCACCCGGGCCGACTCGGCGTCGACCAGGAAGCTGAGCGCCGCCACCGCCGACCGCACCCGGCCGTCCTCGGGATCGGGGGCGACCCGCAGGGCGGCCACCGCCGCCAGGTAGGTCTCGGCCAGCTCGCCGAGGCGGGTCCCGTCGCCGGCGGTGATGGCGGCGGCCAGGTCGGCGCCCGAGGGGAAGCCCGCCCGGCGCACCCGGTCCAGCCACTTCCTCTCCGGCTCCTCCTGGCGCGGCCCTTCCCGCCGGGGCAGTACCTCGGGCGGCGGCGGGGGCGTCTCGGCCAGGGGGGGTCCGGCGGCGAGGCCCTCGGCGTCCCAGTCCGGCACCTCCGGCCCCCGGCGGATCTCCACGCTGGCGTCGCCCGGTGACTGGCTCGACGGATCGACGAGGGCGTGAGCCTGGTCGTAGATCTTGTCGGCCACGACCCGGAGCCGGCGGGCGGCCAGGTCCAGTTGCGCCCGTAGGGGCTCGGCGGCCGGGTCGGTGGCCACGAGGTAGATCCGGCCGACGTCGACGTAGAGGCCGATGGAGTCCCGGTACAGGTCGCGGGCCGTCGGAGCCTCGGTCAACGGCGGGATGGCGGCCACGGCCTGGCGGGTTTTGGCCGCCTCGGGCAGGTAGAGGCCGAGTTCGCCGGCGAAGCCCTCGGCCGTCGCCTTCCCCTCCATCCACTCGCCGGCCGCCCGGATCAGCGCCGGGAGGCGGTCGGCGGCGAAGGGGCGGATGGCGTCCTCCACCCGGGTCTGGAAGGCTTTGCCCGCCGCCGACGCCGGTCGCAGCGTCGTCGTGGTGGCGGACACCACCGGGTTGTCCCCGCCGAAGTCGGATCCCGAGGCCAGAGCCACGAGGGCGACGGCCAGCAGCAGCGGCAGGCCGATGGCGGCCGCCAGCTTGGCCTGCCGCCGGTTGTTCCGGTCCCGTCGCGGAACGGGACCCCGGGACCGGGAAACGGTCAGGCGCCGGCGGCGAATACGGCGCCTCCGAAGGCGACGGCGGTGACGACGAGTGCGAACAGCAGGCCCTCGGTCACCGGGCGGGGATCGTTGGGCGAGCGCAGCATCACCCCGCCCACCAGCAACCCGCCGATGAGGCCGCCGACGTGGCCGCCGATGGACACCCCGGGGATGGCGAAGGTGAAGATCAGGTTCAGGGCCAGGAGGGGCCCGACGCCGGACTGCCACACGTTGATGCCCCGGTGGCGCAGCCCGACCGCGGTCGCTCCCACCAGGCCGAACACGGCCCCCGAGGCGCCGGCGGTCACCCCGTTGGGCTCGAGCAGCACGACCCCGAGGGACCCGGTGAAGAGGGCGGCGGCGTACAGGGCCAGCATCCGGGCCTTCCCCAGGGCCGGCTCCAGCAGCGTGCCGAAGCGGTAGAGGATCAACATGTTGAAGGCGATATGCAGCAGGCCGAAGTGCACGAAGCCGGACGTGGCCAGCCGGTACCACTCGCCCGCGGCCACCGCCGGGCCGAAGAGGGCGAGGCGCAACTGGAGGTCGCCGCCCCGGCCCACGGCGCCCCCGGTCATGGCCGTGAGCAGGTACACGGCCGCGTTGAGGGCGATGATGGCCTTGGTCACTACGACTTCGGAGGAGGCGTTCCAGCGGCGGAAACGTTCCCGGGCCAGCGGCCGGGCGGCCCGGATGCACTGCCAGCAGTGGGAGCCGACGGGCGCATCGTGCAGGCAGTCGGAGCAGGCCGGACGCCCGCAGCGGGTACACGACCGGCCCGTCTGACGGTCCGGGTGGTGGAAGCACGTCGTCTTCTCCATCGGTTCGATGGGGTGGAATATACGGCCCGGGGTGAGCCGGAAGGTTCGCCCCTCCCGGCCCTTCCACGGGTCGCTGGGTGGCCGCCCGCCGGCCGACCCCATCGTGGCCGTCGCCGCGCTCTGACCGGCCGCCCGGCGCGGAATCATTGGAACACCCACTGGCGGCGGCCGGTGCCCGGGAGCAGGCGGCCGAAGCGCAGGCCGGGGAAGTGGGCGGCGGCCATGGGCACGTCGGTACCTTCCAGCTCGCGGGCCAGGGCCTCCCGGGTGCGGGCGGCCAGGGCAGGGTCGACGTCGACCACCGCCTCCCAGTCGTCCTCCATCAGCTCGACGGGGCAGTGGACGATGTCGCCCAGGAGCACGGCCCGGTCCTCCCCGTCGGACACGACGACCACGGCCGAGCCCGGCGTGTGGCCGGGGGCGTGGCGGACGCTCACGCCGGGGGCGACCTCGGTGTCGCCGGCGAAGGGCTCGAGGCGCTCGGCGATGGGCGTCAGCTTTCGCACCGAGCCCGCCTCCGGCTGGGGGCCGGCGAGGAAGTGGTCCCAGTCGGCGGGGTGGC
>Ga0299907_10001646_pt1 | contig 12998 bp, 12 predicted proteins | sample RVTome_16_FD_198680 | JGI IMG/M metagenome (GOLD analysis project Ga0299907, IMG submission 198680) | Soil microbial communities from uranium-contaminated site in the Upper Colorado River Basin, Wyoming, United States - RVT152D67 (version 2) ... | reverse complement strand
GTTCGATCCTGCGGGGCCGGCCGCGTCGCTGGCGGAGCACCGGGAGTGAGAGACTGGCGCGGTGGGCGAGCAGGGCGAGCGGGCCCCCATCCCCATCGAATCCCGAGAATCTTCGGCCGCTGGAGCTGGGTCGACTGCCCGCGAGATGGCGGCTCACCGGCGCTTGGGTCGACCTGGAGGCAGCGCCGCGAGGCGACTGCTCGGTGCTCAACCTGGTGTACGTCAACCTGGTGTATGGCGACCCCGACGCAGGATTCGGGGACTACCTCTGGCTGACCCAGGGGTGTGTGGTCATGTTCGACGTCACCGCCGGCCGCCGGCCGTTCACTGTGGGACCCTTCGAGGGCTCGGTGGTCGAGTCCTCCTCGGGGACGGTCGGCGCCCTGTTCGACGGCACCACGGGCATCGGATTCGAGACCGACCTGCCCGTCGACGACGTTGCCGCCCTCCTGGCCTCGCTCCGGCCGTTCGACCCCGACGCCGAGCCCCAACCGCCGGCCGCGGCGTCGACGGGGTGAGGGCAAAACGCCCGTGCGGCGGTCGACGGCGTTGGTAGCCTGCGGGCACCAGAGAAAGGAGGTGGTCCAACGCATGAATGACGGTAGTCACGGGACCCTGGAGGTGGCTGGCCGCTGAGCGGCCGTCGGACCACTCGGTGGAAACCAACCAGTCCACCGTCGAGGCAGCCGCCGGGGACTAGTCCCTCCCGGCCACAACAGGCTGCGTCGATCTTTCCGACGAACGAGAGTGACGGGAGGCCGCGGGCCTCCCGTCACCGCGTCCGACCGCAGGTTCACCCGTGCGGACCCGGCGCCGAGCCGTGCTGGCCCGTAACTTTGGCGCCTGGATGGCCGAGACCAGCGACCCCCACCCCACAACCCCTGTCGTCGAGCGACCCGACCAGCTCACCGCTGGCTGGTTCGCCGACGTCCTCTCCAGCCACGGCTCTCCCGCCGTCGTCGATCGGGTGACAGCCGAGGAGGTCGGCACCGGCCAGATGTCCGTGACGCTGCGGGTGCTGCTCGAGGCTGACGGGGACCGCAGCCGCACCGTCATCACCAAGCTGGCCCGACCCGAGATCGCCGCCGGCCCTCTCGCCCGGGCGGCGTACGCAAAGGAGATCGCCTTCTACACCGAGTTGGCCCCGCGGCTGCCGGTCCGCACTCCGCGGTGCCACCACGCTGCCATCGCCGACGATGCGTCGTCGTTCACGCTCGTGCTCGACGACCTGGCCGAGAGCCGTCCGGGCGACCAGATCGAGGGCTGCCCGGTCCCCGCCGCAGCGGCGGCCGTGGCCAACCTGGCGGCGCTCCACGGACCGACCTGGTGCGACGAGGAGATCGCGGATCGTCCCTGGCTGTCGGGCGATCCGTCGCTGACCGCCGACGCCCTGGCACCGGTCCTGGAGATGGCGGCCGACCAGTTCTGCGACCGGTTCGCCGCCGAGTTGACGGTGGGGGAACGCGCCGTGCTCGACGCGTCGCGCCGAGTCCTGGCGGAGTGGATGGTTGCACCCGCGCCCACCTTCGCCGTCGTTCACGGCGACTACCGACTCGACAATCTCCTGTTCGCGACCGACGATCCCGGGAAGGTTGCCGCCGTGGATTGGCAGACGGTCGCAGTAGCCCAGCCGGGCCGGGACCTCGCGTACTTCCTCGGCACATGCCTGTCGGCCGACGACCGCCGCCGCCACGAGCGCGACCTCGTCGCCCGTTACCACGGGCACCTGACCGCCCATGGCGTCGACGACTACCCGTTGGAGCGATGCGTCGACGACTACCGGGCGGGCATGTTGCACGGTCCGCTCATCATCCTGTTGGGACGCCTCACCGCCACGACCACCGAACGGGGTGACGCGATGTTCCTCGCCATGTGGCGCCGCTGCTCGGCGGCCATCACCGAGCTCGGCACCCTCGATCTGCTGCCAAGCTGAGGCCATGACGACTGACGCGAACACGGCCGGCTCGAACGAGGCCCAGCCTGCGACTGACGAGGTGCAGAACGTCGTCCAGGCGGCGGTCGACGTAGTCGGACGCGCGGGGAGCGCGTCCGCCGGCGCCGTCGCCGACGCCGTCGAGGGCGCGGGTCGGGCCCTCACCCGCAAGATGGTCGGCGATGCCGTCACGAGCCCCCGGGCGATGGCCGATCGGGAGTCGCTGGCGCGCGCCCTGGCCGAACGACCGGTGTCGCCGGCGCTGGCGGGAGCCACCGTCGCCGCCCTGGGGCTGCGCCTGGCCGGTCGGATCCGGAGGCTCGGGTTCCTCGCCCGCCGTACCCCTCTGTGGTTGCTCGCGACGGCCGTGCCCGCCCTCCTTGCGTCGGTGGCGCGCGGGGCGGACGAGCTGGGACTGGTGGCGTCGCACCTGGTGCTCCGCGCGCGGGCGAAGGGCATCGAACCGGATCCCGAACGAGTGCGCCGGGTGGCCGTGCAGGTCGCCTCCCGCCGCGCCGTCGATCCGGAGCAGGAGCCGAAGCACGGACCGCTGGTCGTGTCGTGGCTGCGCCGAGCGTTCCGGGCGGCATTGCCGTTCACGGCGGGGGTGGCGACCAGCGATCCCGAGGGGTTGGCAGCGGCTGCCGCCGACGTGGATCCGACCCGGCTCGCCGCCGACTGACGGCCGACCTGGCGGCCGCCGGCGGCCGTCCGTCACTCCCGGGGCAGGAGTTCGTCGATGCCGGCGATGTCGAGGACACGGGCCACGCCCGCAGACGGCGCACGCAGCACGAGCGTGGCGCCGAGCTTCTCCGCCGCGCGGCGGATGTCCAGCAGTGCGCCCAACCCGCTCGAGTCGCAGAACTTGACTTCGCCGAGGTCGACGGCCACCCGCTCGATGTCGGCGTTCTCGACCAGGGCGCCGTTCACCTGCTCGGTCACGACGGGGCGTGCCGCCAGGTCGAGCTCGCCCGACAGCCGGACGGTGAGGACCGCGGGCGGATCCGTGTTGATCTCGATGTCCAAACCTGTGTCCATCGCCCGTCCCTGCCTTGGGACGCCCACTCTAGGCGGGCCGATCGGGTGCCGGACCGCCCGGGCGCGGCCACCGGCACAGGTCGGTCCGAGCCGTGGTCAGCCCAACAGCTCGCGCTCGATGGGTGTGCGGAAGCGGGACTTGACCCGCGCCGAGCCGAGCCACTTCCCGAGGCGGCCGGCGGCGTCGTCGACGGCAACTGCCGTCTCGCGGCCGGCATCGACGAGGAGTCGAACCGCGACGTCGCCGTCCTCGCGTTGCACCCAGCATCCGACGATGCGACCGTCGGCCCAGACGGTCGGTGCGACGTTCCCGGACCGGTCGTAGAGCGCCCTGTCGTCGCCGCCATAGAACGCCCGGTCGGTCCAACCCATGGCGGTGGGGTCGAGTGCGGGGAGCAGAGCCACCCACGGCTCGGGCGGCGTGGGCTGCGGCTCGACGTCCTCGGGCAGCACGTAGGCGGTGCCCCCGCTCAGGTCGACCTCGACGGCGCCCACGGCGGCGAGAGCGCTACGGGTGGCGGTCTTCGCCCAGCCCGTCCACCAGGCGAGGTCCGCGAGCGTTCCCGGCCCGAAGGCGGCCAACCAGCGCCGGGCCAGCTCGGCCTGCGCTGCGGCGGTGTCGAGCGGGGGCTCGCCACGGGGCTGCCACTGCGGCGCCGGCGACCAGCTGTACTGGCTCGATAGCCACGACCCCCGGGGGCGCCCGCGCACGATGCGCTCGTCGGCCGCCAGCAGCGTCAGGACCCAGGTGGTCATCGAGGTGGTTCCCGCCCACTTCTTGCCCTCGCCGAAGCTGATCTGGGAGCGGAGCTCGGGAACGTCGGCGGACAGCTCGGCGCCGAACGCATCGCCCCGCCGCTGCAGTGCTGCCATCGTCGCGTCACCCACGCGATCCAGCCACGCGCCGCCGTCGTCGGAGATGCCGCCCTGCTCGATGAGGCCTGCGTAGCGCCGCCGCTGGGTGGCGGCGATCGCCCGGGTGCACGCAGCGTGGACGATGGGCACCAGCGCAAGCGGAACGACGAACAGGGTCCGGCGCATGCCGAGGATGCGGACCAGGGCGCGGTCGTCGTAGAGGGCCTTCTCGACGTGTGCCACCGTGCCGTCGTGCATGCGAGCGTTGGCGGACAGGAACACCGACGCGGGATCGGTGGAGTGGAGGGCAACGAGCGAGTCGGCCACGTCGCGGACGTCGGAAGCGCGCGTCGCCGCCGCCAGGCGATGGCGGGTGCCCAGTCGCGCCCGCCGCTCGGCGTCGGTGATCTGTCTGCGAGCGTTCACGGCGCCTACTCTGTCACACCCGATCCGTACGCTTGTTCGCATCAGTTGGGGCACGTCGGGGTCCACCCATTCCCGGCGGGGCCGCGAAAGGATCGGGGCCATGAGGAAGCGCACGGGCAAGCGGCACACAGGGCGTCGCACGGGACCGGGAAACGGCGGCACGGGCGTCCGTTTCGACGCCCGTGCCGTTGGTGACGTCATCGACCGGGCGGTAACCGCGTGCTCACCCCACGTTCGGGCCAGCCCCGCGGGCGAGCTCGTCGGGGCTTTGGCCCGCGGCCCAGCCCACCCGGAGGGACCCGCGCTCGTCGATCGCGCCCTCGGCCGGGCGCTCGTCGACGCCGTCACGGCGGCCTGGAGTCGGGGCTGGCAACCGGCCGACCTGCATCGCCTGGTGCAGCGCACCTCCGGGCGGGCCCACGCCCGGCTCAGCGCGGTTGCCCTCGGCTGCGAGGCGCTGCGCTATGCCCGCGTGTCCGTGCCGGTCCGTTGGCGACAGCAGCTCGACGCCGTCGGGGCGGAGCCGCCACCCGACGGCGACGACCGCTGGGCCGTGCCGGTCGGGGCGGAGGGTGGCGACCTGTGGGGCGGTGGCGTCCCCAGCATCGACGACCGGGCCGATGCCGTGCGGGTGGCGATCGAGACGCTGGCGCTGATCCGCAGCCTGCCACCGCTGCCCCAGCTCGGGCCCCATCCCGGCGACGCCACCGGGACGCGTGTTCGGGGCGGCCCGTCCGGCTCGGCGGGCCCCGGTGGTTCGGGCGATTCGGACCATCTGGCTGATGCGCGCGGCTCGGGCGGCGGCGTCGATCCCCGCATCCTCCACCGGGTGACGGCGTTGTTGGCGAAGGCCGAGTCGACCACCTATCCCGACGAGGCCGAGGCGCTGACGGTCAAGGCGCAGGAGCTGATGACGCGTCACGCCATCGACGTGGCGGCGGTGGAGGCCGAGCGGGGCGGCGGAGCCCGCACGTCGGGCCGCCGCATCGGCATCGACGACCCCTACGCCCGGGCGCGGGTTACGTTGCTCAGCGAGGTGGCCCGCGCCAATCGCTGCCGGGCCGTGTGGTCGCGGGGCCTCGGCTTCGCCACGGTGTTCGGCCTCGACGGCGACCTCGACGCCGTCGAGGTCCTGTACACCTCCCTGCTCGTGCAGGCCACCCGCGCGATGGTGGTCGCCCGCCCTCCCGGTCCCGGCGTCGGCAGCCGTGTGGCGCCGTCGGGCGCGGCCACCCGGTCGTTCCGGCAGTCTTTCCTTGTCGCCTACGCCCACCGGATCGGTGACCGGCTGCGGCAGGTCGCCGAGGCCACCGCGGCCGAGGCCGCGGCCGGCCCGGGAGGCGGCGGGCTCCTGCCGGTCCTGGCGCGGCGGACCGATGCCGCCGAGGCGGCTGCGGCCGCCGCCTTCCCCAACCTGAAGACGTTCTCGGCCTCGGGCCGCGATGCCGACGGCTGGCTGGCGGGCCGGCAGGCCGCCGATCGCGCCGACCTCGGGACCGAGGGCGTGCTCGGCACTCAACGAGGGCCCACGACGTCGCCTTCACTGGGGGCGGCGTGATCCCGCCGGCGGCCACGTCGGGGGACGCGCTGGTCAGTCCTCGCCGGCGACCAGCTTCTGAGCCCAGGGATAGTCGGGCTTACCGCTGGGTGAGCGCTGCACCTCCGGCACCACGTGCAGTTCGCGGGGGATCTTGTAGCCGGCGATCCTGGCGCGGCAGTGCTCCTGCACCGAGTCCAGCGACGGTGTGGTGCCCGGCCGTGGTTGCACGACCGCAGCCACCCGCTGGCCCCAACGTTCGTCGGGCACGCCCACCACCAGGGCGTCGTACACGGCCGGGTGCGACTTCACGGCCGCCTCGACCTCCTCGGGGAAGATCTTCTCGCCACCCGAGTTGATCGACTGCGAACCGCGACCGAGCAGGGTCAGTGAACCGTCGGCCTCGACCGTGGCCAGATCGCCCGGGATGACGTAGCGGGTGCCGCCGACCTCGAGGAACGTCTCGGCCGTCTTGGCGGGATCGCCCAGGTACTCGACGGGGATGTACCCGCTCCGGGCCACCCTGCCGATGGTGCCCGAACCGGGTTCGACCGGTCGCAGGTCGTCGTCGAGCACCGTTGTGCCCGTCACGGGGGTCACGGTCGGCCCGCCCCGCATGGCGGTCCTTCCGGGCTCCACCACCACGATGCCGTTGGCCCCTCCCTCCGACGAGCCGACGGCGTCGGTCATCACCAGATTGGGGAAGCGGTCCAGGAACTGGTCCTTCACCGACGGGGAGAACACCGCCGCGGTCGACGACAGCGACATGATCGACGACAGGTCACGGTTCTTGCTGGGCTCGTCGTCGAGGGCCTCGATCAACGGCCGGCCCATGGCGTCACCGGTAATCATGATCGCGTTCACCCTCTCCTCCTCGACGAGGCGCCACACCTGGTGGGGGTCGAAGTGGGGCACGAGCACCACCTTGTGGCCGACGAAGCTCTGCCCCATCACCGCCCACTGGGTGGCGCCGTGCATCAGGGGTGCGATGGGCAGGAACGTGAGCTGGAGGCCCAGGGCCTTGCCCCGCTCCACGAGGTCCTGCGGCACCTCGGCCTTGTTCCCGGTCAGCAGATCGATGCCACCCCCCAGCGCGAACAGGACGTCCGCGTGCCGCCAGACGACGCCCTTCGGCATGCCAGTGGTCCCGCCGGTATAGAGGATGTAGCGGTCGTCCCCGGACCGGCGACCGAAGTCACGCTCGGGCGACTGCGCCGTCATGGCGTCCTCGAAGTCACCGCCGATGATCAACCGGTGCGACAGGTCGGGCAGGGTGGCGAGCACGCCGTCGACGCGTTCCGTGAAGGCGGCGTCGTGCACGAGCGCCTTCAGGTGCGCGTTGCCGAACAGGTAGGCGAGCTCGTCCTCGACGTAGCGGTAGTTGATGTTGATCCAGACGGCCCGCAGCTTGAACACGGCCCATAGCGTCTCGATCCACTCCGCCGAGTTGACCCCGTAGATGCCGACGTGGTCGCCGGGCCCGATGCCCTCGGCGGCCAGGTGGTGCGCCAGCCGGTTGGCGCGGGCGTCCATCTCCGCGTACGTGCGGCGCTGGTCGCCGGCCACGAGGTACTCGCGGTCGCCGAAGTGGTCGACCGAGTGCTCGAACAGATCGGCCAGGTTGAATTCCAACGTTCCCCTCCGGCGCACCTGGGTTGCTAGAACACGTTACAGACCGCGCGGAACGGTCACGTCTGCACGTGCTCGGCGGCTGCGCCGCCGAGAGTCAACCCACGTTGCTTCCCGCTCTTGGCGCCTCCGGCGCCGGGCCGCTCGGGCCACGGCTGCGCCCCTCGGCGCAGCCTCTGACAGATCGCACTGAGTGTGGCCGGACCTCAGCTTCGCCAGGTCTGGTGGCGGATGAAGTCGTAGACGCCGGTGAAGTCGGTCCTGGCCTTCTCGGGCAGCTCCGACACGCCGCCCAACAGTCGGGCCCCCCACACGATCTCGGCGTTGTGCTCGACGACCAGCGCCGAGTGCAGCGCGTCCTCCACCGACTTGCCGATGGTGACCAGTCCGTGGTTGGCCATGAGCGCCGCAGAGCGATCGCCGAGCGCGGCCGCCACGGCCGCCCCCAGCTTGTCGCTGCCCGACGGGTGGTACTCGCAGACCGGGACGTCGCCACCGATGTAGACGACGAACTCGTCGATGACCGCAGGGATCGGTTGGTGGGCGACCGCGAACATCGACGCGTGCTTGGCGTGGCAGTGCACGACGGCGGCCGCCTCGGGATGGGCTGCCAGCGCCGCCAGGTGGACCCCCTTCTCGGACGTGGGGGATCTCTCGCCGGCGACGACCGCACCGTCCAGGTCCATCACCACCAGATCGTCGAGGACCATCGCCTCGTAGTCCAGGGACGACGGCGTGACCACGACGGTCCCGTCGTCGACCCGCCCTGACACGTTGCCGGCGGTTCCCTCGACGATGCCGCGGCGGTACATCGCCTTGGCCACGGCCAGCACCGCGTCCTTCACTTCGGCGAGCGGCCGGCCATTGGGCTTGTCGCTGCCATTGTTCATCGTCGGGAACCGTTCATGGGAGCACCTCCGGGTTGGCGCAGTGCGTGGGCCGCTCACCCCGCAACAGCCGCCCGATGTCGTCGGCGATCATCGCCGTGTGGGTGATCTCGGTGTCGTATGTGGCGCCACCGATGTGCGGGGTCAGCACCACGTTGTCCAGGCTGGCCACGGGGTGGTCGGCCAGTAGCTGCTCGCCCTCGAAGTGATCGAGCCCGGCGCCCCCGAGGTGCCCGGACCGCAGTGCGTCGGTGAGCGCATCGAGGTCGTGGAGCGCCGCCCGGGCGGTGTTGAGGTAGACGGACCCGGGCGCCATGGCCGCGAACTGCTCGGCACCCATCATCCCCCTGGTCTCGGGCGTGACCGTGGCGTGCATCGACACCACGTCGGCGTCGGCCACCAGCTTGTCCAGCGAGTCGTGCGTCGCCTCGGCCGAGTACGGGTCGAAGGCGATGACCCGCATCCCCAGGGCCTCCAACCGCCAGCGCACCGCGCGGCCCACGGCGCCCAGGCCGACCAGGCCCGCGGTCCGCCCGGCGATCTGCCAGGCGCGGAAGCGCTGGTAGGGAATGCTCCCGTCCCGGAACACCGCACCGGCGCGGACGTCTCGGTCGGCGGGCAGCACCCCGCGGGTGACTGCCAGCAGCAGGGCCAGCGTCAGCTCGGCGACACCGTCGGCGTTGCGGCCGGGCGTGTGCAGCACCGGAATCCCGCGGGCGGTGGCGCCGGCGATGTCGACGTTGGTGGGATCCCCCCGGGTGGAGCCGATCACCCGGAGGGGCCGGTCGAGCACCGGGCCACTGACGAAGTCGGCCTCGCACACGAGCACCGTCGCCCCGAGGGCGTCCACCCGCTCGGCCAGTGCGGCACCGTCCCAGATCCGCAGCGGGCGCTGCTCGATCCACGGGTCGTACGTGACGTCGCAGATCCGGCCCAGGGCGTCGAGCCCGGGCCCCCGGCAGGCCGCCGTCACCAGCGCCACCGGACGGCCGCCTCCCGCGGCGCCGCCGTCCCCGGTCGCCGTCCCCGCCCCCGCGCCCTCCGAATCTGACATGGGCGTCACAGTAGAGGAGCGCGCCGGCGGCCTGCGGGCTAAGGTCAAACCTGACGTTGGCGTCAGTCAGGGGAGCCACCGTGGACGAATCGCACCAGTCAGTGGGGCTGAGGGCGAGCGAACGGGAGCCCAATGGGGCCCGAGCGGCCAGCAGCGAAGCTGCAAGAGCGGAGAACATGTCCCGAGCCGCCCGCAGCGAAGCTGCAAGAGCGGAGAACAGGTTCGACGACGATCCCTTCGAGGCGTTCAACCGCGCCATGGGCGCCGAGGGGGACGCCACGCCCTACCCGACGTTCGCCCGCCTGCGGGCCGAGGCGCCCGTCCACCCCGGGGTGCCCGACCTCGGGGCCGTGGCCTACGACGAGGGCTCGACGTTCACCGCCTATGCCTACGACGCCGTCAACACCATCCTCGGCGACGGCGAGACCTTCAGCTCGGCCGGCTACGGGGAGGTCATGGGCGTGCTCATGGGGCGCTCGATCCTGCAGATGGACGAGCCCGAGCACCACGCCTACCGCTCGCTCCTGCAGCAGGCGTTCACCCGTGCGGAGATGCAGCGTTGGGAGGTCGAGCTGGTCGGACCCCTGGTCAACGGGATGATCGACGAGTTCGTGGACGACCGCCGCGCCGACCTCGTGCGCCAGTTGCTGTTCATGTTCCCGGTGCGGGTCATCGCCGCGCTCCTCGGTCTGCCCGAGGAGGACCTGCCGCAGTTCCACCGCTTGGCCGTCCAGCTCATCGGCGCCACCACCGTGGACTGGAACCGGGCCCTGCTGGCGTCCGCCGCGCTCCGTGACTACTTCGCCGGGATCGTGGAGGAGCGCCGCCGGCGGCCCGCCGACGACATGATCTCGGTGCTGGCACAGGCCGAGAACGACGGCCAGCGGCTCACCGACGAGGAGATCTTCGCCTTCTGCCGGCTGCTGCTCCCGGCCGGCGCCGAGACCACCTACCGCTCGTCGTCGAACCTGATGGTCGGGCTGCTCACCAACCCCGACCAGCTCGCCGCCGTGGTGGCGGACCGGAGCCTGGTGCCGCTGGCGATCGAGGAGGGCGTGCGCTGGGAGCCGCCGTTGCTGATCATCTCCCGGACGGCCACCCGCGACACGGAGGTCTGCGGCGTCGCGATCCGGGCCGGCGCCAGCATCGTGTGCAGCCTCGGCTCCGCCAACCACGACGAGTCCCGCTGGCCGGACGCCGAGCGCTTCGACATCTTCCGTGAGCGCCGCCCCCACATCGGCTTCGCCCACGGCCCCCACATGTGCCTCGGGATGCACCTGGCGCGCATGGAGACCCAGGTGGCCCTGGGGGCGCTGTTCGATCGCCTGCCGGGCCTGCGCCTCGACCCCAGCGCACCCGACCCCTACATCTCGGGACGCGTGTTCCGGGCGCCACCCAGGTTGGACGTCGTCTGGGATTGAGGGCAGCGTTGGGGGCGTGAGCGACACAAGCACAAGCGGTGTGACGTCCACCACCCCGACAGACCCCAAGCTCGCCGACGATCTCGTCGCCACGGTACGCGACTGGGTGCGCAAGGACGTCGTGCCCGTGGCGTCCGACTACGAGCACGAGGACCGCTTCCCCGAGCCCCTCGTGGCGCAGATGCGTGCGTTCGGGCTCTTCGGGTCGAAGGTGCCCGAGGACTATGGCGGGCTGGGTCTCGACACGGTCACGTACGCGCGGCTGATGGAGGAGCTGTCGTACGGCTGGATGTCGCTGGCCGGTGTCCTCAACACCCACACGATCCTGGCCACGCTGCTGGTGCGCCACGGGACGGCCGAGCAGAAGGCGCGGCTGCTCCCCGTGCTGGCCAGCGGCGACGTGCGGGGCGCGTTCTCGCTCTCGGAGCCCGACGCCGGCAGCGACGCCGGCGCCATCCGCTGCAAGGCGGTCCCCGACGGCGACGAGTACATCCTCGACGGCACCAAGATGTGGGTCACCAACGGCGAGCGCGCCGGCCTCGTCGCCCTCGCCGCCCGCACGCCCGAGGGCATCACGTGCTTCGTGGTCGAGAAGGACCCCGGACCTGGCTACGGCGGCATCGCCACCAGCAAGACCATCGGCAAGCTCGGCTACAAGGGCATCGAGACCGTGGAGATGACGTACAGCGGCCACCGGGTGCCGGCGTCGGCGGTGCTCGGTGGCGCCGAGGGTCGCGGGCAGGGGTTGCGCTACATCCTCGGCGCGCTCGAGGTCGGACGCGTCAACATCGCCGCCCGGGCCGTCGGCGTGGCGCGGGCCGCCTTCGACGCCGCCATGCGCTATGCCCACGAGCGCGAAACCTTCGGCGTGCCGATCCACGACCACCAGGCCATCCAGTTCAAGCTCGCCGACATGGCGACACGCGTCGAGGCGTCCCGACTGCTCACCCGCAGCGCCGCCGAGAAGGTCGACGCCGGCGAGCGCGCCGACGTGGAGGCGGGCATGGCCAAGCTGTTCGCCTCGGAGACGGCGCTGGAGGTTGCGACGGAGGCGATGCGCATCCACGGCGGCTACGGCTACACCACCGAGTTCCCAGTCGAGCGCTACTACCGGGACGCGCCCCTGATGATCATCGGCGAGGGCACCAATGAGATCCAGCGGGTCGTCATCGCCCGGGGCCTGTTGCGACGCTGGGCCGAAAGCGGAGCTAGAGACTGACCGTGCCGACCAGGGGCCCGCAGCGGCGGCAGGGCGTCGAGACGCGCGCCAAGCTGCTCGACGCCGCGGTCCCGGCGCTGGCCGAGAAGGGCTACCACGCCACCCGGGTCGACGACATCGTGCGCCTGGCGGGCGTCTCCCACGGCACCTTCTACCTGTACTTCACCAACAAGGAAGACCTGTTCCACACGCTGGCGGAGCGGTGCGCCGACGAGGCGGGCGCCCTGGCCGAGTCGCTCGGCGTGGTCGACTCCGGCGCGGCCGGGGTCGCCACGCTGCGGGCATGGCTCGGCGAGTTCCTGGCCTTCTACCGCCGCTACGGCGTGGTGATCCGGGCCTGGGCCGAGAACCAGGTGACCGACCGGGCGCTCGGCCGCCTCGGGTCGGCCTCATTCGAGCGGATCACCACGACGCTGCGGGCCTCGATGACCGGCGCCCGGGGCGACGCCGGCGACTCGCAGCGCCGGCTCGAGCTGCGGTCCGCGGCGCTGCTGGCCATGATCGAGCGGTTCGCGTACGTCACCACGAGCCGCGATCTGGGGTTCGGCGAGGACGTCCTGCTCGACAACCTGGCGCTGGTGGTGCACCGCGGCTTCTTCCGCCCACGATCGGTGCGTACGGCCCCACTAGCCTGACGCCCGTGTCAGGCCAGGGCTGGAGGGGGCCGGCGCGGCACCGGGGAGTCGTCTCGCCCCTGGTCGGCGCCGTGGCGCTGGGTTTGGCGTGCCTCGCTGCGTGTGGCGCGGATCCCGCCGATCCCCGCCCGATCGACGAGTGCGACTGGCCGATGTGGGGCCACAGGCCCGACCGCACCTTCTCGTATCCCTGCGACACCGCCCTGGCGCCGGGCACCGTCGGCGACCTCGAGGAGGCGTGGTTCTTCAATGCCGAGGACGCCGTCACGGCCACGCCCGCCGTCGTCGACGGAACGGTGTACGTGGGCGACTGGTCGGGGAACTTCTACGCCCTCGATCTCGACACGGGGGAGCGGCGCTGGAC
>Ga0299907_10001645_pt1 | contig 13001 bp, 13 predicted proteins | sample RVTome_16_FD_198680 | JGI IMG/M metagenome (GOLD analysis project Ga0299907, IMG submission 198680) | Soil microbial communities from uranium-contaminated site in the Upper Colorado River Basin, Wyoming, United States - RVT152D67 (version 2) ... | reverse complement strand
CTCCTGGAGCGTGGCCATGCCTACCTCGGAAAGAACGGCGATGTCTACTACCGGGTGGCGAGCTTTGTCGAGTATGGGAAACTCTCGGGGAAGCGACCCGAAGCGCTGCGCGCCGGCGCCCGGGTCGAGGTGGACGAAGCCAAGGACGATCCGCTCGATTTCGTGCTCTGGAAGCACGCCAAACCGGGAGAGCCGGCGTGGGCATCGCCCTGGGGACCCGGGCGTCCCGGCTGGCACATCGAGTGTTCGGCGATGGCCACCCATTGCCTGGGCGATTCCTTCGACATCCACGGGGGCGGACAGGACCTCCAGTTCCCCCACCACGAGAACGAGATCGCCCAGTCCGAGGGCGCAACCGGCCAGCCCTTCGCCCGGGTGTGGATGCACAACGGCTTCGTGCAGGTAGAGGAAGAGAAGATGTCGAAGTCGCTCGGCAACTTCTTCACCGTGCGCGAGGTCCTCCACCGCTACCACCCCGAGGAGGTGCGCTGCTTCCTCCTGGCCAGCCACTACCGGAGCCCGCTCCACTACTCGCAAGAGAACCTGGAGCATGCCCGGCAGGCGCTCACACGGCTCTACCTGGCGCTACGCGCTTGCCTCGACGGCGGGCAACCGGGCCGACAAGGATGTCGGGCTTTTGCGGAGGTACAGGATGACCCGGGCCGACAAGGATGTCGGGCTTTTGCGGAGGTACAGGATGACCCGGGCCGACAAGGATGTCGGGCTTTTGCGGAGGTACAGGATGACCCCCCGGTGCAGGAAGATGGCTTCGAAGCGCGCTTCCGCGCGGCCATGGACGATGACTTCAACACCCCCGAGGCCATGGCCGTGCTCTTCGATCTGGCGCGCGAAGTGAACCGGCTGCAGGAGTCCGACCGCGCGGCCGCAGGGCGGCTCGCGGCCCGGCTGCGTAGTCTGGCCGCGGTCCTGGGTCTGCTGCAATCGGCGCCCGAGCGCTACCTCCGCCACGGATCCGTGGACGACGGGCCGGCCGACGCCGAGGTGGAGGACTGGATCACCCGGAGGACCGAGGCCCGCGCCCGCAAGGACTGGCAGGAGGCCGATCGGATCCGCGTGCGGCTCGCCGCCCAAGGCGTGGTGCTGGAAGACGGGCCGGGCCGCACGCGCTGGCGGCGGGGATAGCTCCGGGCCGGCACGTGCCGGTCCATTGACGCCTTGGAGACGGGTGCGTATCATCCCTCGCGCTTCCGCGACCATCTCTATACCTTATTTGGCGATGCACATCGGCCTCTCGGGGCATAGCGCAGCCTGGTAGCGCACCTGCTTTGGGAGCAGGGAGTCGGGGGTTCAAATCCCTCTGCCCCGACCACATCTCCCTGGTGAAACGTCTATACTTCACGGCGGGGACCCGCAAGGCGCCTGTAGCTCATGCGGATAGAGCATCGGCCTTCTAAGCCGAGGGTAGCAGGTTCGAGTCCTGCCAGGCGCGCCAAAGCGCTGTGGGGTTCAGGGCATCGCTGTACGAGCCCCCTGCCCACTTTCGAGTGCGAGGGCCCGGCCAGCGTATGGGGAGGCCCGTTCGGGACGCGAAGTACCGTTACGCTTTCGAGCGGTTTACGATGGTGGGCGTAGCTCAATCGGTAGAGCCCCGGATTGTGGATCCGGTTGTTGTGGGTTCAAGTCCCATCGCTCACCCCATCCCTTGACCGCACCTTGCCAGCACCCGCGCGGGCCGTTAGCTCAATTGGTAGAGCAGCTGACTCTTAATCAGTAGGTTGGAGGTTCGAGTCCTCCACGGCCCACCAATAAAATGAATACGTTACGTATTATTCACTGCTGCTAAGCCGCCGCTCGGGACACTGACGGGACACTTGGCCCCAACAAAGCGCAATACTACGGGCAGCATCGGAGCAAGCCCCCACCCGAGGTTGAGTTCGACCAGCGGGTGAGGGGGTAGGCGTTTCCCCTCCTTGTTCCTGCCGTCACCGCACCTCGACTCGCATGCACTCGCGTCCAGGCGCCGGACACCACCCCAAAACGCACTCTTGAGCCGCCACCAAACGACGGGGCCACCCGACTGAGCGCTTCCCCCGGTGCCGGCCCCCCCTTTCAGACCGCCAAATCACCGCCCAGCCTGTCCGATCAAGCATTCTCGATTGCAAGCCCACGTTGAATCTCGTATCTTTACCCTCATCCAGCGGGCGGTGGAGTTCGGCCAGCTCCGTCCGGCCCGCCGTACGGCTGATCGGTTGCTTCCTGCGGAGTTCCGCCTTCCCGAGCTGCTCAGTTCGGGGCTGGCAATGCACTTGCTTGATGAGAGACCCGTGGGATAGGAAGAGAGAGCCCGATGATGGATGCCCCGGCCCCGCCAGCGAAGCCACTGAACGTTCCTTCCGCTGGGGCCACGCATTTCTCGAAGAACTTCATCCGGTTGGCGGTCTGCGAGCTCCGGTTCCCAACGCTCTTCGAGCTCGAAGCGGAACGGCCGCCCCCTGGGTTCGCCAAGGCGGTCCGCAAGGAGTACCCATTGTACGACCTTGTCAAGAACGTGAACGTGAAGCCGGGCAGCCTCGCACAGAGCAACGCGCACTCGTTCCGTTCCAAGAAGGGTACGTGGACGGTGACACTCCGGGCTGCGGCACTCTCCTTGGGGACATCGAGCTACGACTCTTTCGCTGAGTTCGAGAAGCGCTTGTGGTTCGTCTTGAAGGCAGCGGAAGGAACCATAGACAGCGACTTCTTCACTAGGGTCGGCCTCCGCTACATTAACGCCATGCCCTTCGCCCCCTCCGAGGTCAAGCAGTGGGTGAGCCCTGCGCTCGTCTCGCCCTTGGGTGAAGGAACTTTCGGTGATGTTGAGGAGCATTGGCAGCGCGTTCGCGGGCCGACCACTGTGGGCGGCTACTACTTCCAGCACGGGCTCGACACTAACCCGCAGGCGGGACAACGGGAGTACATCCTGGACTTCGATTTCTATCGTGAGGACGTGACCGTTGCCGAGACGCTAAGCATCGTTCGGCAACTTCATGACCAGGAGTATGCGATGTTTGCGTGGTCGCTTGTCGGCGACCGGGCACCGGGCCGCGATCGGCCCGTTTCGGACCGTGACTGTCCCAGATGTGTCCCGCGACCGCTGCGTGTGGCGCATCGATCCATGCTACCCAGTATGTTACGAGTGTACAACAACTGATATAGTATCAGTAGTTGCCTTTAGCCGCGTCTTTCTGTAGGCTGTCACTCACGATAGCCGAAACCAGGGAACGCAACATGGCAACGATCGAGAAACGTGACACCGACGAGGGTGTCACCTACCGCGCCAAGATCCGCATCAAGGGACATCCGGCGCAGTCCGCCACCTTCAAGCGACTGACCGGCGCCAAGCGCTGGACGCAGTCCACCGAGGCGGCGATCCGCGAGCGGCGCTACTTCAAGACCAAGGAGGCACAACGGCGAACGCTCGGCGATCTGGTCGACCGGTACATCCGCGACGTGATCCCAGGGAAGGGCTTATGGGCTCGGGATCAGGCGAAACAGCTTGCGTGGTGGCGCGCCGATCTGGGGACCCGAACCCTGGCCGACGTGACGCCGGCCGTGATCGCCGAGGCCCGCGACAAGCTCGCTCGGGGCATTACGGTACGCGGCAGGCAACGCGGCCCGGGCACCGTGAACCGCTACATGGCGGCGCTTTCGCACGCCCTCACCGTCGCCGTGAAGGAATGGGGGTGGCTGGAAGACAACGCGCTTCGTAAGGTCACAAAGCCCAAGGAGCCGAGGGGGCGCGTCCGTTTTCTCTCCGACCATGAGCGCGCCCGCCTACTCGAAGCGTGCCAGAAGAGCGAATCACCCGACCTCTACTGCGCCGTGGTGCTCGCGCTCTCCACCGGTGGGCGCCGAATGGAAATCCTCGGTCTGCGGTGGGGACAAGCGGATTTCGCCCGCCGGGCAATCACCCTGCTCGAAACAAAGAACGGCGAGATCCGATCGCTTCCGCTTGTAGGCCATGCCTTCGGCCTCATGGAGGAGCGCGCCAAGGTGCGGCGCATCGACACGGACCTCGTGTTTCCGGGGCGCAAGAGGAACCGGCCGATTGACCTTCGCACCCCCTTCGAGACCGCCGTCAAGCGTGCCGGTATCGAAGACTTCCGCTGGCACGACCTGCGGCACAGTGCGGCCAGCTACCTGGCCATGAACGGCGCCACGCTGGCAGAGATAGCCGAGGTGCTCGGGCACAAGACCTTGGCGATGGTGAAGCGGTACGCGCACCTATCGCAGGCCCACACCACCCGCGTCGTCGAGGCCATGAACGCCAAGATATTTCGATAACGGGAACCGGGACGGTGCTATCCGTCCCGGCACCCTGACCACCACCAAACGAGAGAGGTTTGACGATGGCTGATCGCATTGTAACGGTCGGGGGGGATGATGGGACCCGCCGCCTGAATTGCTATTGCTCGCGCCGCCAGACATGCCCATGCCTGGGTGGTTCAGGAGGCCCGACGGACGGTATGAGCGCATACTCCTCCCTCTACAGCGAATTGATTGGCCGCGGTTCGAGCCCGCGCCGGAAGAAATCCCCGATCCGTTCGGGCGGCACTTGTGGGGCCTGGCGCAGCTGCTTTCTTGGGTTTACCGTAGAAACCGTGCCGTGGTGCGGGCTGCTAGTCCACAGGGCGTTTTTGAAAGCGAGTTAACGCGAAAGAACCTTCGGGATCTGGGTCGCAATGGTGCTTGCTATCGAACATTCGAGGAAGCGGAAGATGCGGTAATGCAGGCGCTGCAAGCGGGGCGGCTGACCGCGACCGGGCTGGCGAACGGCGAGGGTGATCGGAGGGAGATACCGTCGCTACAGTGGGTGGATCGCGAATTCTCGGAAGATCTCATTTCTGCTAAACCTAAGGACTTCTCGCGCACTACGGCTACTGTTTGGCATAAGCTGCGGGTTCCGCGTGAGGCCGTGTTGGCGCTTTGGCCGGACCCTCTCGAATCGCTCGCGATGGCGGACGATCACAACCGCACGCTCAGCGACACGCGCACCGGCGCGGCAATCGCGGCATGCCAGACCAGAAAGGCGAACCGCTTGCGGGCCTTAAAGCGGTTCATCGATGATGTATATGAAGCCGCTAACCAAGGCGACCTCAATCTCGGAAGCGGCAACGACCGCAAGGCGCTGCCGTTTTCCACCCGCGCCCTTCGCGGGGTGTGTTTCTAGAGCGCCACCCGGAACACGAGATTGGACAGGCCACGCTCAACGACGATTTACCCCAGATATCCGTGAAGGTTAAACCAGGGCGAAAACGCTTGACCATCAAATACTTAAGAACGATGCTCGCCAAGAACAATCAAGGGTAGACTGCCCACGAAATACCCGAGAATTCCCCACGTATTACCCCAGATATCCCCACGAAATACCCCAGAATCGCCAACTGCATCGCCAGTCGTAACCCGCTAGGCTTCGTGGAAACCCGCCAATCGTGGCGGCATCCATTCATAGAGGCCGCGAAATATGAGCGACGCTGCACCCGCACTGCCGCAGGGCAAGCGCTATTTGACCATCCACCAAACGGCCCAGGCATACCCGGCGCTGACCGAAAGCGCGCTGCGCTGGCTTAGGTTCAACGGCGATAGCAACGGGTTCAACCGCTGCGTTCTGGCCGTAGGCCGCAAGCTGCTGATCGACGCCGAAGCCTTCGAGCGCTGGCTTGAGTCCCACCGGGACGGCCAGGCCGCTGCTTGAGGGCGCGCCATGAACCCCATAAACGAGAACCGCCGGTCGGGCCGGGGGCGGGAGACTACTGTCGCCGCCGTCCTCGCCCGACTCTACCGCGAGATCCGAGTGCTTCGGGACTTTGTTCCTTTGGCACTCAAAATCGACATCCCACCGAGCGATGCCACACGCGGGGCGACCGGTAAAACGAGGCGCCGAGCGCTCATTGATCATTGTATGGACCCGCGCTACCTCGAAAACGTCGCGAACGGGGGAGAGCGTTTCGCGTTGGATGGCACGCCGTCCGGCGAAGTCTCCGAGCTGCAGCGCCGGGCCGCGAAGGCGCGGTTGGAAGGGATCGCCTGGGAGGCTGAAAAACGCAAGGCGGCGCGTCTGGCCAAGCAGCGGAGGCGCGAATGAGCGAACCCCCGGACGCCCCCTTCGTCGATAAGCTCGACAAACTCTGCGACAGGATCTTCGCCGCGCTGGAGCGGGGACCAGGCATGAGGGGCGGGGTCGCTCTCAGCGATCCAGCGCCCGAGCCGGAAACGAGCCTCAATTCCGAGGCGAAACCACCGGACGGCGCGGAGCGGGGCGGGGCCAAGAGCCAGAAGCGCCACGCAAAGCGGAGCCAACCGTCCCGACTGAACGACTCGGGCAGCCGCGTTCCTATCACGGCGGCGACTCTGGATGATGCGCTTCGAGCCGCCTGCGCCGAGGTGGGGATCATCGATCGGGACGTCCCATCCGATGGCCGGTGGCACAAGACCGATATCGAAGGCGACCCCCGAGGCCGCGGCGATGGCCGCATCAAGTTGTTCCCTGACGGCGAGGGCGGGATCGTTTGCAACTGGAAGGGCGGCGAAACCCTCCCTTTCTTCGTAAACGATGGCCGCAAGCTGACCGAGGCAGAGCGCCGCGATCGTGAACGCCGACGGGCCAAGAAGATCCGCCTGGCGCAAGAGGAAGAAGCCCGCATCCACGCCGAAGCTCGCGAGAAAGCGGCAGCGATCCTGGAAGGCGCGACCGGGGACCCGTCAACTCATCCCTATGCCCTCCAGAAGCGTGTCCCCTTTGGGCCGCTGGTGAAGCGCGGCGCATGGCCGCAACGCGAGTGGACAGATGCGCTGCTGGTCCCGATCTACGGTGGCGACGGGCGCTTGTGGTCTGTTCTGGCGATCAATAGCGACGGCGCCAAGGACTTTCTCGCAGGCGGCAGGATGGGCGGCGGCTTTCATCCTTTCAGAAAGGTCCGCGGCGCTGACAGTGTGCTGGTCGGCGAGGGGTTAGCGAATGTGGCCGTGTGTGTAGCTGCGGAACCATTGCCAGCGGTGGCGGCGCTGTCTGCCTCGAATCTCAAGGCGGTTGCTCTGGCCGTGCGCGAAGTAGCACCGGAGACCAATATCATCCTGCTCGCCGACAACGACGTAAAACCCGACGGCGGCAATCGGGGCTTGAAGATGGCAATGGAAGCGGCTCTAGCTGTCGGCGGGCGCGTGGCCGTGCCCGAGCTGGGCGGGCGTAAGTGCGATTTCTGGGATCTGTGGCATGAACGCGGCGCAGAGGCTGTACAGCGTGCCATAGCGGGCGCGCCGGCCGCGGGTAAGGCCAAGGCGGGCAACAGCGCGGCGCCTGGGGATTGTGAAAGCCGCGTCATTGTGACGCGCGGCGACACGCTGTCAGTTAAGCCGCCGCGGTGGCTGTGGGACGGCTGGCTCGCGCATCGCAAACTTCACTTGGTGGCCGGAGCGATAGGCGCAGGCAAGACCACGGTCGCGATTGGTCTTGCGGCCGTGGTAACGACTGGCGGCCTGTGGCCCGACAGCACGAGGTGCACGCAGGGGGACGTACTGATCTGGTCGGATGAGGATGATCCCGAAGATACGCTCTTGCCGAGATTCTTGGCTGCTGGTGGGGATCCGCGGCGGATTCATTTTGTAACGGGCACGGTCGATCGCGACGGCACAAGGCATTTCGATCCCGCAACCGACATCCCGGCGCTGGTGGCCGCGGGACGGAATATCACGGATCTCAAGCTAGTGATCGTGGATCCCGTGGTGACGGTAGTCGCCGGGGACAGCCATAAAAACACCGAGGTCCGTAGGGCCCTGCGGCCACTGGTCGGGCTCGCGAGTGATCTGTCCTCTGCTGTTCTCGGGATCTCGCACCACACCAAAGGCACGGCAGGGCGGGATCCTGTTGAGAGGATCACGGGATCGCTGGCGTTCGGCGCTCTGCCCCGCGTAACCATGGCCGCCGCGCGTGACGGCACCGACCCCGAGAGGCGGATTTTCTGTCGCACCAAGTCGAACATCGGTCCCGATATGGGCGGGTGGGAGTATCGGTTGGAACTTACTGACGTGGCCGGAGCGGAGGGCTTGAGAGCCGTGCGGGCACGGTGGGGCCAGTGGCTGGAGGGATCGGCCAAAGACCTGTTGGCCGGGGCGGAAGCGAGCGGGGACCCGGACCCCGAACAGAGGAGCAAGCTAGGCTAGATGATGCGATGGACTGGCTGGGCAAGCTGCTCAAAGACGGCCCCGTGGACTCCAAGGAGATCCGCGCGGCCGCGAAACAGTCGGGGGTGGCGTGGACGACCCTTGAGCGAGCCAAGCCCCTCCTTGGCGTCAAGGCGATCAAGATGGCTTATTCGGGGGGGTGGCGGTGGTGTCTTCCTGAGCACTGCCCCGAAGACGACCCTCCACCCTCAAATACTGAAGGTCTTGGCGGTCTTGGGAAACAGACACCCCTGAAATCTAGTCCTGGTGCGGGTTCTACCGAAGACCGCCAACCTCTAAAAAAACCACCCCCATCAACCCCCCTAGAACGTAGCTGTCGCGCGGGTTCTACCGAAGACCGTCAAGCCACAGAAGAAGTTGACGGTCTTGACGGTCTTCGCTCAAACCTAGGCGCGGTGCGGGTTGTAGGGGTGTCGGGGCACCATGGTACTGAGGGTGTTGTCGGTCTTCGCTCAAACCTAGCTGTGGTGCGGGTTGTAGGGGATCAGAACGCCCAAGACCGTCAAGATCTCGAAGTTGTAGGGGAAAACGGTGCGCCGGCAACGGCACCTCGAAGCGCTCCTTCGAGGCTCACGATGAGGACGGCATGACTATCGACGAGTGGCAGTCAAGGGTACTCAAGGCCCACGGGCCTGATGCATCGGTGCGGCCGGCGCCCGACACGCCATGACCGCGCCGGCGCCATCGCCGAGACCGAGGACCTGCGCGAGTTCTTGGAGGAGTGCGCCGCCGCCATCCTGGAGTGCGTCGCCCGGCTGCCGAGGCCCGAGGCCGAGATGGAGGCCGCGAAGATCGCAACGGCCTACGCCCGGAGCAAGGGGCATCCACGAACCCGGCGGCCGGACCGTCGAGTGTCGATTCCCCTTCCGGCTGGACCGACCGTCGCCGACTGGCAAGCCTATGCTGAGCGCTATCACAGCCCTGGGTGTGCCGTGACGCCGATCGCCGGGCGTCCCAAGCCACGGGCACCGGTCCTCCTCGGATGAGGCGCTACGGACCGCCTGCGATGGCGTAGCTGGCATCACTCCGGCGCAGTTCCGAGCGCTGCTGAGCCCCGAGGACATCGATGACATCGCGGCGGGTGCCATCCACCCAAAGACCCTCAAGCCGTATGCCCTGTCATTCGCCGAGGGGATGCGGTCGGGACGGCTGGTCCCGGCGGCCAGGGCGAAGCCGTGAGCTACGAGATCATCCTCGCCGATCCGCCCTGGTCGTACCGGGACAGCGCCAACGCCGGCAAGCGGGGCGCGGTCCACAAGTACCGGACCCGTGGCCTCCCCGAGATCTGCGCGCTCGATGTCCGCGGCATCGCCGCGCCGAATTGCCTCCTAGCCTTGTGGTGGGTGCCCCCGATGCCCGAGGAGGCCCTGAAGGTCGTCAAGGCCTGGGGCTTTACGCTCAAGACCATGAAGGGCTTCACCTGGCACAAGACGACGAAGCACGGCAAGTCGCACTTCGGGATGGGCCACTGGACGCGCGCCAACACCGAGGACTGCCTCTTCGCTGTGCGCGGCAAGCCGAAGCGCGCCAATGCCGACGTGCGTCAGTTCATCGAGGCGCCCCGCGGCAGGCACAGCGCGAAGCCTGCCGAGGTACGCGAGCGCCTGGTGCGGCTCATGGGCGACGTGCCCCGGATCGAGATGTTCGCCCGTGAGGCGATCCCGGGATGGGATGTCTGGGGCAACGAAGTGGAATCCACCATGAATCGAGCGGTTGAATGCGAGCATTGGGAAGCGGTTTGCCCGTCACAAACCAGTACAGCCCGATCGAACGGTAGGTCGGGGTCTCTTCCATCCCCCCGTAACGGTTGGAGCACCAGCCCTTGGCACTGGCCATGTACGGGCGCTCGCTTAACAAATTTTTTTAGAATAACCCAGAATTTCGAGAAGTTCTGTGAAAAAAGTCACAGACTTCCTCAAGAGGTTGGGACTAGAATGCTTCGTACGGGAACGCACTCCCTGGCCTTGAGGAGTTATCGGTTGCAGGGCCGTGCCCGAGGGCCGCTTCGACCACCAAATCACCGGCCGGCCCGTCCGACGCAGCAGTACCGGTTGCAAAGATCCATTGAATTACCTATCCTTCAGAGCGGATTCCTCCGACGCGTACGCACAGCAGCACGCGCTGGTGGAGATCCAGCCGTTGCGTTCGGGGTGCCATTGACCCATCTAGGGACGTACTCTGAAAGTGCATGGACAATAAAACTTTACTTACTTTATAAGGAGAAGGCTGTCATGAAACCTATAACAAAAGCGATCAAACTGGCCCTTATCGGCGCTGCATCGACCCTGGCCCCGGTCTCGGCCTGGGCGAACGATCCCTGCGGCGGGTTGCCAAGTCATGCCGAGCTGAAGGCAGCCTTGGAGGCCGCGACCGGTAACCCGCCCAGCGCTAACGGCGGATTCAACCTCGAAATGTGGGGCACAATCGTCAACCGTGACGGCGTCGTCTGCGCGGTCGCCTTTACCGGAGAAGCACGGGGAGATCAGTGGCCGGGCAGCCGGGTGATATCGGGGCAGAAGGCCAACACCGCCAATGCCTTCAGCCTGAATGGATTGGCGCTGTCTACCGCCAATCTCTATTCGGCGGTGTCCCCCGGCGGCAGCCTGTACGGCCTGCAACACAGCAATCCAGTGGACACCGCGGTGGCCTACGGTGGGCCTGGACACGTGGGGGGCCGCGCATCCAACTACGGTCAACCGAATGACCCGCTGGTCGGCAAGTTCATTGGCGGCGTCAACGTGTTTGGCGGCGGCCTGGCGCTCTATAATGGAAGCGTCATCGGCGGGCTCGGCGTGAGCGGCGATAGCTCATGTGCTGACCACAATGTCGCCTGGAAGACCCGCTTTTTCCTGAATCTGGATAATGTGCCAGGCGGCGTGAGCCTCACTGGGGATGACAATATTGTGAACGACATCACCCCGCAGCCCGGCCAGCAGGAAGGGGTCAGCGCGGGTGGCTTTGGCCACCCTGCCTGCACCCCGGATGCAACCGCTATCGCGGCTGACCTACCTGCCGATTTCCCGATCGGCCCGTTGCCCCCCGCGCCATAAGACTGTACTCGATCCTCCGCGCGTCGAAGTCGCATTGCGAGGGCCACTGAGGTTTCAGTGGCCCTTGTTTGTGTGTACCCAGCATTGCACATCGCAAGCAGTAGCCGAATCCTGCCTATCTCGCTTCTCCCGAGGAATAAGAGCCAAAGACCGTGTCCGTCGTAAGACGGAATCCTAGGGTCGGCGGCGGTGCTCCAGCACCTAAACAACCAGTGAACCCGTGTGGTCGGCAAGGAACCCGAACAGCCGATCACTCGGCCTGTCGTTCCTGATCCAATGGAGCCTGTCCCGGGGCATGGGGGGTCTTCAGTCCCCGCTCGCGCAGCCCCTGGATCACCAATTCCCGAATCCTGGCCCCCTGCTCATCGCGCCGCCGTTTTTGTTCCGCTAGTTTCTGACTCTCCACTGCAGCGGCTTTCTGAGTCTCATAAGAACGCCACTGCTCGAAGGCATACTGAGAGCCGAAGGCGCCGATGAAGACACCGATCGCAACCTGTAGAACCAGCTTCATGGTTACCTAAACTTGACTGCACCGACCATAACACTCTAGCACACTGGGCACCAAGAAGGAGCCGTGCGAGCCTGCGCTCGGGGGCCCCGCAAGAGGGCGATGCCACCGGCTAGTAGGATCGGGGCAACCCGCAAGACGCTCAATGCCACCAGTAACCGTAGGATGCCCAGCGTGCCAAACCCGCGGGACCGCGGACGTTTTCGGGCGCGTGATATTTCAATGGAGCGTCCGAGCGTCGCCGCGGCGATGCGGGGCAGTTGTGTCAGTACCGATTTCCATGATGATGCCTCCTATTCCCAGGGTGGCCATTACTGGATCGCTGCCGACTGCCGCGCCCGGTGTTCGGGTGTCCGGTGGTATCTGCCCTCTGATAGTTTGTTCGTTTGTATTCGTTTGTTATTTACAATAGATCGACCCCAGCCTAGTTCCTCCCCCCGCCGTCTCGTCTCCCACTCCTCCCGCCGCCTCTTCCAGTACCGGCGCATACCCGCCGAGATACTCGCCCGGCGCTCCTCGCGGTGCTCGGCCCACGCCTTCTTTGTAGCAGCGGCCGCCCTGTCCCGGCCTTCCGTGGTCCTGCGGCCGGTCAATCTTGGCCTCTCGCACGCGCGTACGCGCGCGCATATGTGCAACATGAGCTTCCCCCAGGTTACTGCTCTGCAATCCCTAAAGCCCTCTTGATGTCCTCTAGACCCTCCTCTATTTCTTCGTTCCTCTTCTTCGAGGCGGACCGCCATCCGAACATATTAGCCATGAAAAGACCAAATAGGGGTGTGTTGAAGTACTTTCCACCCATTAGATTATCGCGCCCCTTCTTGACCCACCATGCAAAAGAGGCCGTCTTTGCCCTCTTCATCGCCTCGGCAAACTCCGGCTGATAATACTTTCCCTGAGGATCTGCCCATCGGCGAAATGTCTGTGGGTGCACCCCTAACGCAGCCCCGACTTCCGTTTTAGTCTGCCCCTGGCTCATCATCGCGATGACCTGCGCGCACATGTCGGGCCTATATTTACTGGTCATTAATCCCGTGCATATGGGTTCATGAGTTGGCCAGTTACTTTCTTGTTCGCGCCCGGTGCAGCACGGCGATGCCCACGCCGTTTAGAGCAGAAGAGTGACTGGGTTCTCATTTGCCAGTCTTGCCTGCGCTCGGAAGGCTCAGCGTCCCCGTGTCGGTGAAGTTCACTCCGCCGAACAACCCTCCGGCGAGCTTACCGCGCAGAACGTACGGCAGGTTGTCGAGTTTCGCGGCGTCGAC
>Ga0299907_10001643_pt1 | contig 13009 bp, 16 predicted proteins | sample RVTome_16_FD_198680 | JGI IMG/M metagenome (GOLD analysis project Ga0299907, IMG submission 198680) | Soil microbial communities from uranium-contaminated site in the Upper Colorado River Basin, Wyoming, United States - RVT152D67 (version 2) ... | reverse complement strand
CGCGCAGGCCGGACAGGTGATCTTGCGGCACGGGTCGCCCGAGCAGCAGGCGCGGCTGCTGCCGGGGATCGCGTCGGGGGAACGCGTCGCGACCTTGGCGGTTGCTGAGGCCGCAGGCTCGTACGGGGATGCGGGCATCGAGGCGAGTGCCGACGCGGACGGCCGTCTTACCGGTGAGAAGCGGTACGTGCTCGATGCGGCGGCCGCCGATGTGTTCGTGGTGGCGGCGCGCGGGCCTTCCGGTGTTGGCTGGTACGTGGTCGAGGACGGCGCCAGTGTCACGACGCAGCGCTCGTACGACATCACGCGGCCGATCGGGTCGCTGGCGCTGGACGGAACACCGGCCGAGCGGCTCGCGGAGCCTGGGTTGGACCCGGGCCTCCGCATCGCGATCGCCGCGTTGACCGCGGAGATGGTTGGAACGGCGTCGAAGATCCTCGACCTTTCGGTTTCCTATGCGAAAGAGCGCGAGCAGTTCGGCCGTCCGATCGGTTCTTTCCAGGCGATCAAGCACAAGTGTGCCGAGATGCTGACCGACCTCGAGTCGTCTCGTTCGGCCGCGTTCTACGCGTGCTGGGCGGTGGCGACCGACGCGGAAGATGCTGATCTGGCGGTCGCGGTCGCGAAGTCGTACGGGTCGGATGCTTTGGCGCGGCTCGGCGGGGAAGGCGTTCAGGTGCACGGCGGCATCGCGTTCACCTGGGAGCACGACATGCACCTGTACTTGAAGCGGATCAAGACGGCGGAGGTCTTGTTCGGCGATGCCGCGGAACATCGTGAGCGCATCGCGCAACTCGCCGGACTCTAAGAACGCGCAGTTCGAGAATCTTTCCGCGATGCTCTCGATCCCGTTCTGGATAGGCGTTCGTTGTCGTACCCGCGTGCTTTGATGTCTGCATGATCGATCGTCTCGAAGGTCTGGTTGCGGCGCTGCGGGATCTCCTGTCCGAGTTGGATCCTCGGAATCTGTCTGGAGTGGATGCGGTGCGGCTCGTGGAGATGTTCTCGGAGGGCGAACGTGTGTGCGCCGCCGGTCGCACGCTGGCGGCGGGCCGCGTTCAACGATCGCCCGAATGGAGCGCAGCGGGGTATCGCACGCCGGCGCAGTGGATGGCTGCCCATACAAAGGTCACGCTCGGCCAAGCGATCACTTCGTTGGAGACCGCTCGCCGCCTCGAATCGCTGCCGATGACGCGTGAGAGATTCGTCACGGGCCGGCTTTCGGAGGTCCAGGCCGCGGAGATCGCGGCGGCCGCCACGGCGCACCCGCAATCCGAGGATTCGCTTCTCGAGGCCGCGGAATCAGAGACCGTCGCGTCCCTTCGCGATCGCTGCCGAGAGGTCCGCGCGTCGGCTCACTCCGACGAAGACGCCTGCGAGCGCATACGCCGCGGTCGGTATCTCCGTCATTGGACCGATCCGGACGGAGCCGTTCGACTGAACGGGCGCTTCGCGCCCGACGACGGGGCGAAGCTTGTCGCGTCGGTTCAAGCTCGCGCGGAGCGCCTGCAAGTCGAAGCGCGCCGCACCGGACAGCGCGAGCCTTCCGATGCGTACGCGGCCGACGCGCTTTTGGGCTTCGCGGCGGGAGATCAAGCCCCGCGTTCCGTCGTCCACGTCGAAGTCGACCGCGCAGCTTTCGAACGGGGGCGTGTCGAACCCGGGGAGCGTTGCGTCATCCGGGGTGTCGGGCCTGTTCCCGTGGCTGTGGCTCGTCGGATGGCGCGAGATGGGCTCGTCAAGATCCTCGAGCGGGACGGCGTCGAGGTGACGCGTGTCGCGCATGTCGGCCGCACGATCCCGGCGCATCTCCGAACGGCACTCGAAGCCCGTGATCCAACCTGTGTCGTGCCCGGCTGCGAGATGCGCACAGGACTCGAGATCGATCACATCGTTCCGGTTGCGGATGGCGGGCCGACGCGGCTGGACAATCTCGCGCGACTGTGTCGATTCCATCATGGAGAGAAAACCCATCGCGGGTGGCGGCTGGGAGGCCGGCCGGGTGCCTGGTCGTGGACGCGAGGGTCGGCCAGGGCGCCGAACCGGTCCGCCTAGCGGAGCCCGCCGTCGACCGTGGCGCCGAAACCCTTCGAGCTCACAACGCCTTGACGGCTCCGAACGCGATTATCAAGAGTCCGGCGAACGCCAGTGTCGCGTTCGTCGCTGCGAGCACGTAAACGATCCCGCGGGGCGGCGCGAATAGGTCCACCATCCCCTTGGTCCATGCGAGGAAGTTCGAGGTCAACTGGAGCGCGCCACCGGCGACGAGAAGCAGCGCGGCCAGTGTCTCGACGCCCGAGGACAGGTTCGACAGAGCCACGGCCCACACGAGCCCGAGGAGCATGAAGCCTTCCCACAGGGCCACCACGTGCACCCCGAGGAGCCGCGTCTGCTCGACGGTGTGGTCTTTCAGCCGCACCCGCGAGAGGACGAACCCCATGATGAACGCGAAGACCAGGCTGAACAGCCCGCCGATCACCAGGATCTTGGCCGCCGTGTCGTTCATGTGCGCCCCCTCGCTCTCGACCGACGCGAGCATATGTCAGGCGTAGGGCGTTCCCCAGTGTTCGAGGTGGGCGACTTCCTCGAGCTCCCGGCGACGCGGCGGCCCGAACCTTCCCTCTGCCGGGTGTCCGATCGCGATGAGGATCACCGTCTCCACATGCTCGGGCATCCCGAGCAGCGGACGGACCTCGTGATCCAGCAGGCGAGTGAGGTTGGTCGGGAGTGCAGCAAGTCCGAGCCCGCGTGCGGCGAGCAGGATGTTCTGGACGGCGGCCCAGACGGCGCCGTATGCGGACGACGGCTCGAGGATGGTTGCAAGGTCCGGCGTCACCATCGGGCCGAGCCGCGACCGGTCGAGACAGCAGAGGATGAACAGCGGCGCCTCGTCGAGCGCCCCGGCGAGCCGGTCGGTGGCTTCGAGCATCACGCGCTCGGGCTCGTCCTTGGCCTTCGCCGGGTCTCCGTAGAACTGCTTCGCGAATCCCCACGCCTTCGCGTAGATCTCGGCGAGTGCGCGCCGCTTCTCGGCGTCGCGAACCACGATGAATCCCCACGGCTGCGAATTGGTCGGGCTCGGCGCCTTCCTCGCTGCGTCGAGCAGGCGACGGATCGCAAAGTCGGGGACCGGTGCGTCGGTGAACCGGCGGAGGCTCCGTTGGGTGTCGATGGCCTCGAACAGGCCGATGCCGTCCGGCTCGCTCACGGGATCCGGCCGAACACGTTGACGTACTGGATGTCGAGCGCGTCACTCATCGCCCACTTCATGAACGCCTCGTCTCCGAGCTCGAAGCCCCAGCGCTTGATCACAGCGTTCGGCATATCGTCGACGGCGGCCACGGGATCCGCTGTATCGAGCTCGTAGAAATGGAGATAGAGCGGGTCGGTTCCGGCGGCGTTCACGTACGGCGTGATCGTGGTGAAGCCCTGCGGCGCCGCCGCGGCGATGCCGTGGATGTGGGTGAAGTCGGCCCAGTCGCGGAGCTCTTGTGCTCGGGAACGTTCGGTGGGGGAGATCAGGATCAGGAAGATCCCCAACGTTGGCTTTCCCGAGCACCGGCCTTGCGACGGCCGCGGATACCGATAGAAGGCGAGACGGTTGACGACCCGGACCCCGACATCGCCATCGGGGAGAGCTGCCAACGTCACGTCGCCGGGTCCGAACTCGTAGACGGTGAGGTGGCTGAAGTTCTCGACCTTCTGCTGGAACCGCGACTCGTCCGGCCGGAGGTTCTTGAACGCCGTCGCGCGCGAGAACAGCCCGGTCGCGAGGGTCTTTGGGATCGCTACCTCGCCCTGCCAGCGCTCGACGTCGGCGGGTTCACCGTCGAGCATCTCGAGAAGGAGTCCGGACGGCTGGCGGTCTTCCATGGTCAGCCCTTCGACCGGCTCAGCATGAAGGTCGCCATCGCCTTGGCGCAAAGCCGGCCCTTGTTCGTGATGTCGACGTTCGTCACGGCCAAGCGTTTCCCCAGATGCACGATCTTGGCCGTCGCCGTCATGTCGCCGTCGTAGACCTTCCGGAGGAAGTTGACTTTCAGCTCGACGGTCCCGTCGATCGCTTGACGACCGTCTTCCTTCATCGCGACCGCGATCGCGATGCCGCTGGCGATGTCGGCCAGAACGCCGACCATCCCGCCGTGCGCCCACCGATTCCCGTAGTGCTTCTCGGGGTCGACTTCGATGAAGGCGACACCCTCCTCGTTCTCGCCGATCCGCATCTGGATGCCGAGCGTGCGATGGAAGGGAGGGTTGAACCGTTCCTTCGGAACCTCGGTCATCCGAGCATCGCAACGCCGGCGTCGACCGGGATGACCTGGCCGGTCACCGCGTCGGAGTCGTCGGACGCGAGGAAGACCGCCGTTCCGGTGATGTCCTCGGGCTCGAGCGTGCGGCGCAGCGCGCTCATCATCTTGATCGCGCCCATCATCGCGTCGGGGACGTGCTTGCGGGTGGCGTCGGTCATGGTGACCCCGGGCGCGATCGCGTTGACGTTGATCCCGAACTGCCCGAGGGCCGCGGCCATGAAGTGGGTGTAGGCGTTGACCCCGGCTTTGGACAAGGAATAGTGGTAGCTCGGCAGCTCGGTCGAGTCCTTGTTCATCGCGTACCCGGCCATCGCGTACATCCACGCCGCGCCGGAGGACTGGTTGATGATCTTCCCCTTGCCCTGGGCGCGCATCGTCGGGAAGACCGCCCGGGCGCAGAGCCACGGGCCGATCATGTTCACGTCGAGCACTTTCTTGAGATAGCCCAGCGTGTTGTTCTGCTGCTCGAGGTCGAAGAAGATCCCGGCGTTGTTCACCAGGATGTCGATCCGGTCCCACGCTTGGACGACCGTCTTCGCCATCTCCTGCGTCGAGGCCTCGTCGGCAACGTCCACGTGAACGGCCATCGCGCGGCCGCCGGCCCCCTGGATCTCTTTCGCGACCGTCGCTGCGTTGGCGTCGTTCAGGTCGGCGACAGCGATTCTCGCGCCCTCGTGCGCGAACCGCAGCGCGTACGCCCGGCCGATGCCTTGGCCGGCGCCGGTGATGATCGCGACCTTGTCGTAGAGGCGCATGCCTATTCCTCGAAGAACCTCTTCAACCCCTCGAGCTCCCCTCGGAACGAGGAACGCCCGGAATCCTCGACGAAGCTCACGCCTTCCGCGGCCTCATCGGGCAGCGACATCGAGAACGCGAACTCCACATGGGTCCCGCCGTCCGGCAGCTCGGTGAAGGTCGAGACCTCGCGGCCGCCCATGCCGGAAGAGCCGGTGTCGAACACGATCCGGTACGGGGCGTCCACCTCGAGCACCTTGATGTAGGCCTCCATCGCCCCCATCCCGGGGATCGTCAGATCGAACGCGTAGTCGGCTCCCGGGCCCGGCTCGGTTCCGCCGTCCGTGCGACGGATGCCGGATGCCTGGTTCATGTAGTCGGGGAGGTTCATGAATTCGAGCCGGTGCGCGAAGATCTTGTCGATCGGCGCCGCGACGTCGATCGACTCGGCGTAGGCGACCTCGATGGTCATTTCTTCTCTTCCTTGTCGGGCTTCTTTATCGTGATGTCCATGCCCGGCGCCGTCATGTAGTTCGCCAGCACCGAGTCGAAGTTCTTGGCGACCTTCTCGGCGGTCCAGCCGCCCTCGGCGTACATCCCCGCCCAGATCTTGTACTGCTGGAAGATCGTGTAGGTGTACCCGCGCCGCCCGAAGACCTGACCGTTGACGTGCGCCGCTTTCTCGGAAGCCAGGAACGCGATCAACGGCGCGTTGTTCGCGGGGTCCATCTCCGGCGGGACCTTGTTCTCGGTGCCGGGGAGCAGCCCCGTGGTCATGCGCGTGACGGCGCTCGGCGCCATCGCGTTGACGGTGATCCCGTACTTGCCGAGCTCGATCGCCCAGGTGAGGGTCATCCCGGCGATGCCGGCCTTCGCCGCCGAGTAGTTCGTCTGCCCGAAGTTCCCGCGCAGCCCTGCTGAGGACACGATGTTCACGATCCGCCCGAAGCCCTTCTCCTTCATGATCGGAGCGGCATGGCGCGTGCACAGGAACGTTCCCTTCAGGTGGACGGCGATGACCGCGTCGAAGTCGTCCTCCTCCATCTTGAGCAGCGACTTGTCGCGGAGGATGCCGGCGTTGTTCACGAGGATGTCGATCGAGCCGAAGTTCTTCACGGCGTCGGCGATGATCCCTTCGGCCTGATCCCACTTCGACACGTCGCCGTAGTTGGCGACGGCGCCGCCGCCTCCGGCCTCGATCTCCTTGACCACCTGGGTCGCCGGATCGGTGTCGCTTCCGCGGCCGTTCACGTCGACGCCTGCGTCGTTGATGACGACCTTGGCGCCTTCCTTCGCCAGCTCCAGCGCGATCCCGCGGCCGATCCCACGGCCCGACCCGGTGACGACGGCGACTTTTCCATCCAGAAGACCCATGTGCTCCTCCTCGTTGGTTGAACGGGGCGACGCTAGCAACCGTCGAGCGCGACGTGCAATCATCGGGGCGATCAAGGAGGTTTCGATGGCCCTCGACGCGGAGCGTGTCCACAAAGAGTTGACCGAAGTCATGAACTCGGTGTGGTTCGAAGGGGGGCGGCCCTTCCTGGAGGACTTCGCCAACGGCAAGGTCCCCAAGGACAAGCTCGCCCGATTCGCGCCGTCGTATTGCTTCCAGGTCGATAACTTCAAGCGCTGCGTCGCCGCGGTGTACGCCCAGGCCGAGCCGCGCGACGTGCGTGAGCTGATGCTCGAGAACCTGTGGGAGGAGCACGGCGAGGGGTTGGCCGAGCGTGATCACGCCGAGCTGGTCGCGCGTTTCGGACGGGCGCTGGGCGCCGACATCGATAGTCCCTACGACCTCGAGCCCATCCCAGAGAGTCGCCGATGGATCGATCGGATCCTGGCGATCTGTGAACGGGAGCATTTCGTCGTCGGACTCGCCGCGCTGGCCTACGGCATCGAGGCGCGGACGCGAACGATGGCGTTCCTCGGCGCGCTGTACCGCGACAAGTACGGGTTGGCCGAGGAAGACCTCGAGTTCTTCTTCATGCACCTCGAGGCCGACGAGGAGCACGCGGGGCGCGCGATCGAGCTGGTCGGGCGCTACTGCACGACCGAGGAGCTGCTCGAGCGTTCGAAGTGGGCCGTGGGCGAGGTGCTCGACGCGACCCGGGTCGTCGCGGAGGGGATGGAGCGCATCTGTAGTGAGTGACCGCTGGCGCTTCATCGACGTCGGCAGGACCGAGGCCCTCGCCGCGTACGGCCGCCTGCCGGCGATCGCGGCGTCGGTCGTCCAAGGCGGGCCCGAGGTGCTCATGACGATGATCTGGGCGAAGGGGCACCTGACGGTCGGCTGGTTCGACGACATCGACTCGTCGGTCAATCTCGACGCGGCGCGTGAGCTCGGGATCGACGTGTTCCGGCGGCCGATCTTCGGCGGCGGCACCGCTTTCTACGACACCGAGGCCGTGGCCGTCTGGTCGTGGATCATGCGCGACGACCGGTTCCCGACACTCGACGAAGCGTTGAACCATTTCCGGCCCGTGATGGAGAAAGCGCTTGCCGCCCTCGGGCTCGGCGAAGCGCATTTCCAGGGCTCGTCCGACATCCGCTGGCGCGACCGGAAGCTGGGTACGTGCATCACGCAGTCGGTGCTCGGCACGAAGGTGGTCGGCGGGTTCCTGAACTTGAAACGGCCCGACCTCGAGCTCTACCGGCGCGTCGCGCGCGTCCCGGAGGAGAAGTTCGCCGACAAGGTGATCAAGGACATCGTCGAGTACATCGTCACGCCGGACGACATCCGGGGCAGTTCCCTCTCGTACGAGGAGCTTCGCGACGCGGTCGCGACGGCGACCCGCGAGGTCGCGGGACTCGAGCTCGATCCGTCGCCGTTCACGGCCGACGAGTCGGGGATCGTCCAGCAGTTCGTGGACTCGGTGACGTCGGAGGACTTCATCCGCCGGATCTCCTCCGAGCGCTTCCGCGCCGAGGCGCCGGCCGGCACGAAGGTCGGTTTCGCGAACGTGAAAGGCAAGAAGCTCGTGCGCGCAGGCGTGGCACTCGACGATCGGGGGAGCATCGTGCGGGCGCTCGTAGCCGGCGACATGCACGTCTCGCCTCCGGAAGCGATCGACGGCGTCGCCGCGGCACTCGCCGGAGCCGACGTCGCCGACCGCGAAGAGCTTCTCCAGCGCGTCACGACCGCGTTCGCGGGGATCGAGCAGCCCGACGCCGCGGCAGGGGTAACGCCGAACGACATCGTCGAGGCCGTCCTGAAGGCCGCGAAGGAGGCGACCGCGTGACCGATCTCACCGCGGAGACGACCGAGCTCCTTCAGCAGCTGATCCGCAACGGCTGCGTGAACGACGGCACCCCCGGGTCTGGTCAAGAGGTGAAGAACGCGGACGTGCTCGAGTCTTTCCTCGAGGGTTCGGGGTTCGAGATGCAGCGCTTCGAAGCGGTCCCGGGCCGGCCGAGCCTCGTCGCGCGCATGGAAGGGAGCGACCCGGATGCGCCGGCGCTGCTGCTGATGGGACACACCGACGTCGTGCCGGTGAACCCCGACGGCTGGGAGCGCGACCCCTTCGGCGGCGAGCTCGTCGACGGGGAGGTCTGGGGCCGCGGGGCGGTGGACATGCTGAACCTGACGGCCTCGATGGCGGTCGCGCTGAACGCGCTCGCGCGGACCGGCTTCAAGCCGCGCGGCGACCTGATCTATCTGGGGGTGCCGGACGAGGAGGCCGCCGGGAAGTTCGGCGCGGAGTGGCTGATCGACAACGAGCCCGACGCGGTGCGCTGCGACTACGTGCTCACCGAGATGGGCGGGTTCCGGTTCGCCGGCCAGGGGACCCCCAAGGTCCCGGTCATGGTCGCGGAGAAAGGCACCTACTGGTGCAAGATCCGTGTCCACGGCACGCCGGGTCACGGCTCCATGCCGTTCCGCACCGACAACGCGCTCGTGAAGGCCGCCGAGATCGTGAGGCGGCTCGCCGAGTTCCAGCCCGAGCCGGTGATCCACGAGACCTGGCGGCGCTTCGTCGAGCAGATGGAATTCCCCCAGGAGCTGCGCCAGCAGCTGCTCGACCCCGCGCGCGTGCGCGAGGTCGCGGCGCAGCTGCCCGACCTGGGGATGGCGCGGATGATCCACGCCTGCACGCACACGACGTTCGCCCCGACCGTGCTCGGCGCCGGCGTGAAGGCGAACGTGATCCCGGACACGGCCGAGCTCCAGGTCGACATCCGGACGCTTCCCGGCCAGACCGCGGATGACGTTCACGCGATGCTCCGCGAGGCGCTGGGGGAGTATTACGAGACGGTAGAGATCGACCCGACGAGCGCGATGGTGGCGAGCGCATCACCGGTAGACACGCCGATGTGGGACACGCTGAAACGCCACACCGAGCGGCTCTCGGGCGCCGAGGCGGTCCCGTTCATCATCGTCGGCGCGACCGACTCTCGGTTCTTCCGCCGGGTCGGCGCGACCTGCTACGGGTACGGGCTGTTCAGCGAGAAGATCTCGTTCGGCGAGTTCGCCTCGATGTTCCACGGCGACAACGAACGGGTCGACACCGAGTCGCTCGGGCTGTCGACCGAGCTGTGGAAGTCGGTCGTCGAGGACTTCCTCGGCTAGGAAGCGGGCGGCGGAGCGGCGGGCGGCTCGCGATCCGGGTATCTCCGCGCGAGCCTTGCGGCGAGGCTTCCCGCTCCACCGATCAAGAAGACCCCGAGCACGATGCGAACGACCGCGGTGACGATCTCCGAGTTCCGGTTCCCGAACCCGGTTGAGAAGCTAAGCGGGGCGAACGATCCCCGAGGACCGCCGAAGTCTGAGGAAGCGACCGCGATCAGAGCGGGGATCGCCTGCGTTATCAGCACGATCCCCACCACCGAGAACGCGACGGCGTGGGCGTTCACGAGGGAACGCAGCTGGCTTGGGACCTCATCGGGAGTACCGCGCGACATCTGAACGCTCAAGGGGGTTTCCGCGCCGACCCAGAGGAAGAACGCGATGACTGCGGTCGTTCCGTTGATGGCCCAGAACGGGCCGGACCCCTGGAAGTCTTCGGGAGCGAAGGCGAGGAACGAGACGACGGCGAGGACGGCCTGGATACCGAAGACCAGAGCCATGATCCGGCAAGCCAAGATCGCTGCACTCCGTGGTCTCATGACAACTCCTTTCGCTTACCTCTTCTTCGCCTTCCGACCTCTCGCTCCTGCCGCAGCAACGGTTCAGGTAGCGGCCGCCCGAGCGAGCCTGCGAGACTCCGGCCGTATGCGGTTCGGCGTGCTCATCCCGCAGGAAGGCGCCTCGTTCAAGGCGGTGCTCGAACACGCCCGGCTCGCCGACGTGCTTGGCTTCGACTCGGTTTGGGTCGAGGATCATCTTCGCGTCATCGCGGTGCCGTCGGGCAGCCCCGCCTACGAGGGATGGACGACCCTTACCGGGCTGCTCGCGGGAACGGAGCGGATCAAAGCCGGGCCGCTCGTGCTCGCGGAGGGGTTCCGGAATCCGGCCTGGCTCGCGAACGCGGCCGCGACGCTCGACCACATGAGCGAAGGTCGCCTGATCTTTGGGATCGGCTCCGGCGGTTACGAGGCCGAGTTCCATTCCTACGGATACGAGTGGCTCGAGTCGGCCGAGCGCGCGGAGCGACTGGCCGAGGCGCTTGAGGTCATCACCGGCATGTGGGAGCGCCGCCCGTTCAAGGGCCGCTGGTATCAGGCCGACGGCTCGGCAGATTGCCCGCAGCCGCTCCAGCAGCCGCATCCGCCCATTTGGGTCGGCGGGCGCGGGAAGTCTCTCCTGCGCGTCGCCGCACGCTTCGCCGACGCGTGGAATGCCCCGCTCCTGACTCCCGAGGAGGTCGCCGAACGCGCCGAGACGCTGCGCGGGTACTGCGAGGCCGAAGGCCGACCTATGCCTGAGATCTCGTACTACGGGCCCGTGTGGGTCGACACCGACGAGGAGCGCATGGCCCGGCGGCTCGAGCGTGCGCACGCGAGCGAGAACCGCAACGTCCGCCTCTACGCGCGGGTGGCGATCAGCGGCACGCCCGACCAGGCCATGGCTCGCCTCCGCGAGTACGAGAAGATCGGAGTCACCCACTTCGTGTGCCACTTCGGACGCGCCGACGTGACCTCGGGGACGGAGGCGTTCGCGAAGACGATCCTTCCCGCTTTCCGGTAGTCGAACGGTGGTCCCGGCCCGACCGGGAGACTATCCTCGGCGCTGTGGAGGGATCCGGCAGCCAACGCGCGCCGGGCGGGACGCCCAAAGGGCCCGCCGGCGGGAAACCGCGATGCTCGTTCTGCGGCCGCGCTTCGAACGAGACGAGTGCGATCGTCGGCGGTCCCGAGGCCTGGCTCAAGATCTGCAACGGCTGCGTCTACGGGGCGCGTGCCGCGCGCTCGGACGGACCGGGTAAGCCGCGGAGTTGCTCGTTCTGCGGGCGCAAGCCCAAGGAAGTGCAGTGGATCTACGGGGGCTCGATGGTCGCGATCTGCGACGGCTGCACCCAGCGCTCGCTCGACGAGATGTTGATCTGATGGCGATGCCCAAGACGCAGTACGCGAAGTCGGGCGACGTCTCGATCGCGTATCAGGTCGTCGGGGAAGGCCCATTCGACCTCGTGCTGGTCCCCGGCTTCGTGTCCCACGTCGAGATGGTCTGGGATATGCCACTCGCGGCGCGCGTGCTCGAGCGGCTGGCGAAGTTCTCGCGCCTGATCCTCTTCGACAAGCGCGGCACGGGGCTTTCCGATCCGGTGGTCGGCGCGCCGACGTTGGAAGAACGGATGGACGACGTCCGTGCGGTGATGGACGCGGCGGGGTCCGAGCGCGCGGCGCTCCTCGGCGTCTCTGAAGGCGCTCCGATGTCCATCCTGTTCGGGGCGACCTATCCCGACCGCACGACCGCCCTCGTCCTCTACGGCGGCATGGCACGGACGACCGAAGCCGAGGACTACCCTTTCTCAGCGCCCGCCGACGCGCTGATGCAATCGTCGATGGAGATGGCCGAGTACATCGGCGAGGGCGTCATGCTCGAGGTGATGGCGCCGAGCATCGCCGAGGTGCCCGGCGCCCGCGAGATGTTCATGCGCTTCCAGCGTTACGCCGCGACGCCCGCGATGATGGTTCAGATGTTCATGATGTTCCTCGACATCGACGTACGCGCGATCCTGCCGATGGTCCACGTCCCGACCCTCGTGCTGCATCGCCGCGGCGATCGTGCGGTGAACCGCCACGCGGCGAAGTGGATGGCCGACCGGATCTCCGGCGCGAAGTACGTGGAGCTCCCCGGCATCGACCACATGCTGTTCGCGGGGGACGCCGACGCGCCCGTCGACGAGATCGAAGAGTTCCTGACCGGGGAGCGACGTGCGACGGAGATCGATCGCGTCCTCGCGACGGTGATGTTCACCGACATCGTGGGCTCGACCGAGAAGGCCTCGGCGCTCGGCGACACGCTGTGGCGCGAGGTGCTCGAGCGTCATCACACGCTCGTGACCCGCGAACTTGAACGCTTCCGCGGCCGGGAAGTGAAACAGCTGGGCGACGGCTTCCTCGCGACGTTCGACGGCCCGGCCCGCGCGATCCGGTGTGGCCTGGCGCTCGCGCAAGCCAGCCGGGAGGCGGGCCTCGAGATCCGGGTCGGCCTCCACACCGGCGAGGTCGAGGTGATGGGCGACGACGTGGGCGGCATCGGAGTGCACATCGCCGCGCGCGTCGGCGCCAAAGCGGAGACCGGCGAGGTGCTGGTGTCGAGCACCGTCAAGGATCTCGTTGCGGGGTCGGGGATCGCGTTCACCGAGCGCGGCACGCACACCCTGAAGGGCATCCCCGACGAGTGGCGGCTGTTCGCCGTCCAGGGGTAGCCGGAAACTTCCGGATCGCCCTGTAACGTCCCGCCTTCCTTCGTCACTAACCCCTCGAGATGGAGAATCGCGACGGTGGAGCTTGAGGATGTCTTCCGGGCCTTCCAGCGACCGGTGTTCGCTTATTTCCTCCGCGTGGTCGGGAATCGTGCC
>Ga0299907_10001642_pt1 | contig 13012 bp, 12 predicted proteins | sample RVTome_16_FD_198680 | JGI IMG/M metagenome (GOLD analysis project Ga0299907, IMG submission 198680) | Soil microbial communities from uranium-contaminated site in the Upper Colorado River Basin, Wyoming, United States - RVT152D67 (version 2) ... | reverse complement strand
CGGGTTGCGGCTGCCGAGTCGTGCGTGACTCAAATCCCGAAGATCCGTGCGTGGCCGCGGCGCAGATCCGACAGCGGCCGTCGGAATCGCCGGTCAGCGCTGCACGCGTATCCCGGCGATGAGTCCTCGGCGACTCGCCGGCATGCGAGACGGGATCCGGTCAGCCCGGGAACCGCGCCGGTGCGGGGACCGGACGTCGTTATGCAGCTCACTCATGGTTCCGGGGCTGAGCAAGCGTGGCCACGCCCGGTTCGGGCGTGGCCACGCCCGGTTCGACGGAATCGCGGTCTGGCCAAGCGTGCTCAGCTCGAAACTCATGACCAGGCCGCATGACGGGCGCCGGGGCGGGGCGGGGCCGGCCGCCGGGGCGGGGCGGGGCCGGCCGCCGCGTTGCGGCTCCCGGGTTGCGGCGGCCGAGTCGTGCCTGACTCACATCCCGAAGATCCGTGCGTGGCCGCGGCGCAGATCCGACAGGGGCCGTCGGAATCGCCGGTCAGCGCTGCACGGGTATCCCGAAGGTGAGTCCTCGGCGACTCGCCGGCGTGGGCGGCGCGGGATCCGACCAGCCCCGGAACCTCGCCGGCGCGGCCACGTCCGGCCGCTCAGGCCCCTTCGGGTGCCGCCGCGATGCGCCCCGGGCCACCGCTCGACGCGGGAACGGCCGGGCCGCGGAACCGCCGTAGCCGAAGCGCGTTGGACACGACGGTGACCGAACTGAGCGCCATCGCCGCCGCGGCGAGGATCGGGTCGAGCATCAGCCCGAAGGCGGGGAACAGGGCGCCCATCGCGACCGGGATCAAGATCACGTTGTAGGCGAAGGCCCAGAACAGGTTCTGGCGGATGTTGTGCATGGTGGCTCGCGACAGGGCGATCGCGGTCACGATCCCGCCGAGATCGCCGCGCATGAGCGTCACCCCGGCCGATTCCATCGCCACGTCGGTACCGGTGCCCATCGCGATCCCGACGTCAGCGGCGGCCAGGGCCGGCGCATCGTTGACGCCGTCGCCGACCATGGCGACGATCCGGCCGCCGGCCTGCAGCTCGCGCACCGCCTCGGCCTTGCCCTCGGGCCGGACGTCGGCAACGACGCGGTCGATGCCGGCGGAGCGCGCGATCGCCTCGGCCGTGCGCGCGTTGTCGCCGGTCAGCATCACGACCTCGATGCCGAGGCGCCGCAACTCGGCGACCGCACCCGCCGCGCCCGGCTTCAGCGTATCGGCGATGGCGATCACCCCGGCCGGACGCCCATCGACGGCGACCAGCACCGGGGTCCGGCCGTTGGCGGCCATCCGCTCGGCCTCCTCGCGCAGGCCGGCGACGTCGATGCCGGCAGACTCGAGAAACCCGCTTCGACCAACCAGCACGACCTTGCCGGCAACGTCGGCCCGGATCCCGCCTCCGGCCGTGGACTCGAAGCGCTCCGTGGCCGGAAGCTCGATCCCCCGCTCGTCACGAACGTGCCGCACGAGCGCGTCGCCGAGTGGATGCTCCGAACCGACTTCGGCCGCCGCGGCCAGCGCAAGCAGGGTTGGTTCGTCCGGTGCGCCTTCGGAACGCACGACGGCGGTCACCCGCGGACGCCCCTCGGTCAGCGTTCCGGTCTTGTCCAGCACGACGGTGCGGACCCCGCCCAGCCGCTCGAGCGCCTCCGCATTCCGGAACAGCACCCCGGCCTCGGCACCCTTGCCGGTCCCGACCATGATCGAGGTCGGGGTCGCCAGCCCGAGCGCGCACGGGCAGGCGATGATCAGGACGGCCACCGTGTTGAGCAGGGCCAGGTTGAAGGCCGGCTGGGGGCCCGCCACGAACCAGACGACGAACGTCAGCGCCGCCAGGCCGAGCACGGCCGGGACGAAGTAGCCGGTCACGACGTCGGCCAGACGCTGGATCGGGGCGCGCGAGCCCTGTGCGTCCGAGACGAGCCGAATGATGTGGGCCAGCACCGTGTCACGACCCACGCGCGTGGCGCGGAACGTCAGCGTGCCGCTCGTGTTGAGCGTTGCGCCGATCACCTCGTCGCCAGCGGACTTCGAGACCGGGATGCTCTCGCCGGTGACCATGCTCTCGTCGACCCCGGAACGGCCGTCGATCACGATCCCGTCGACGGCGACCTTCTCGCCGGGCCGAACCCGCAGGACGTCACCGACGACGACCGCGTCGATCGGCACGTCGACCTCGGTGCCGTCGCGCACGATGCGCGCCGTCCGCGGGGCCAACCGGATCAGGCGGCGGATCGCGTCGGAGGTGTGGCTCCGTGCTCGTGCCTCGAGGAACCGCCCGAGCAGGATCAGGGTGATGATCGCGGCCGACGTGTCGAAGTACAGCGGCAGCGCGTCGCCCTCCATCCCGAGACCCGCGTCGCGGAAGAAGCCGGGCACGACGATCGTCGCGATCGAGTAGGCGTACGCCGCCGTCGTCCCGACCGCGATGAGCGTGTTCATGTCCGCCGCCCCGTGACGGACGGCCTTCCAGGCCCCGCGGTAGAACGGCCAGCCGGCCCACAGCTGGACCGGGGTCGCGAGCGTGAGCTGGAAAATCGGATCGGTCAGGATCGCGGGCAGACCGGGTGCAACCGTCATGCGCGCAAGGCCGGCCAGTAGAGGCACGGTCAGGGCGGTCGCCACCAGCAACCGCCGGCGCAACGAGGCGAGATGACGCCCCGCTGCCTCGTCCCGCTCCGTGCGAGCCTCGGCGACCTCTTCGATCGCGGCCTCGTGATCGCTCCCCGCGGCCTGCTCGAGGCGCGCCTCGTAGCCCGCAGCCTCGACGGCCGCAGCGAGGCTGGGCAGGGCGACGCGACCCGGGTCAAAGCGCACCGTGGCCGACTCCGAGGCCAGGTTGACGTTCGCGTCTTCGACGCCGTCGACATTCTGCAGGAACCGGGTGATGCGGTTCACGCACGCCGCACAGGTCATCCCCTCGACGGGGAACGACACGATCTCGATAGGCTGGGGGGCGCTCGACATGGCTCCTGCTGATACTCCTAGGGGGTATCTTCGCAGATCGCGCGCGTCAGGTCCAGCCCGGTTGGCCCTCCCCGGGAGGGCCGGAGGTCACGTCGTCAGGCGGCCGTCGCCCGCAGCATCCAGAGCGTCTTCTCGTGGACGGCGAGCCGCTCGGTCGCGAGGTCGACGGTCGTCGCGTCGGCCGCGGCTTCGGCCGCTGCGAGCAGTGCACGTGCGGTCCGCACGACGATCTCGTGCGCCTCGATCAGGCGGCCGACCATCTCGGACGCCTCGGGGGCCCCGTCCTCGTCCTCGACCGTGGCCAGGCGCGCCATCCCGCGGAGCGACCCGGGCGCGAACGCACCCAGCGCCCGCATGCGCTCGGCGATGACATCGACCGCGAGGGCGAGCTCGTTGTACTGCTCCTCGAACATCAGGTGCAGCGAGCGGAAGTTCGGCCCGATCACGTTCCAGTGGTAGCCGTGCGTCTTCACGTACAGCGTGTAGCTGTCCGCCAGCAGCCGCCCGAGCTGCTCGATCGCCGCCTCGCTGCCGTGCGTCGTCGGGTCTGGGGTCTGAATCGTCATATGAGGTGACCTCCTTCGTCGGGTCAAGCTTGCGTCTCGCGTCGCTGCCGCCCTTAGGGCCGAAGGTCGACCTTCGATGGGTCGCTCGGCACCTTGGAGGACACAGCCGAGACTGAGATGTTTCGGGCATGACCGCCGACGTCGTCGATTCGACTCCCGCTCGGCCATTCACGCCCGAAAGGAAGTCGTTCATGCCGTGCCTCGAGGTCCTCTTGCCCGGTTGCCTGGGTGTCGCGGGGACCGCCCGATGACCGCCCGGACCGCATCGGTCGTCCATGACGGTGCGGCGGGCGTGCGCTTCGTCGCCCGCACCGGAAGCGGCCACGAGATCCCGCTCGACTCCGCGGAGGGCGACGGGGGCGCCCGGCCGGCCGAGCTCGTCGCGGTCGCGATCGCCGGATGCACGGCGATGGACGTCATCTCGATCCTGCGCAAGAAGCGCCAGGAGGTCACCCGCTACGAAGTCAAGGCCCAGGCCGAGCAGCGCGACGGGGCTCATCCGGCCGTGTTCGAGCGGATCGAGGTCGTCCACATCGTGGAAGGCTTGGCCATCGAGGTCGAGGCCGTGCGCCGGGCGATCGAACTGAGCGCGACCCGCTACTGCAGCGTCGGCGGGACGCTCGCCACCGGGATCACCGAGATCCACCACCGCTACGTGGTCCGGCAGGCGGGCGGCGACGAGGTCATGGGGACGGTCGTGGTGACCGGTCCGCACGAGGCGCCTGACCGATTGGGCTCACACGAACCGGCGATCCGCCGCTAATCCCAGCCGCAAGGTTCCGAAACCGGACAGGTTCTGGCCCGTCCGTCCTGATGATGAGGCCGTGGACGAGCTCGCCCCGGAGATCCTGCTGGCAGCGTACCCGGACCCGATCCGGGCGGCCGGGGACCGGCTGCGCGACATCGTGCGACGAACCATCCCGGGCGCGCTCGAGGCGGTCCGTCCAGGCTGGCACCTGATCGGGTATCGGGTTCCGCACGGGCGACGGGCGCCGTACTTCGGGTTCATCTCACCCGAGCCGATCCACATCCATCTCGGGTTCGAGTACGGCGCCCTGCTTCACGATCCCGACGGCGTGCTCGGCGGGGCGGGCCTGCGCCGGGTCCGGTTCTTCACGTTCCGGCATCCCGACGAGGTGGATGAGACGGTCGTCGTCCCGTTCGTCCGGGATGCGGCCCGGGTTGCGTCGCTCAGCCGCGGCGAGCGGCTCGCACTGGCACTCGATCGAGACGCCTGAGGCGAATCAGCGGGCCGGGGCTGCCATCTCGTCGGCGATCGTCCGCGCCCAGGCGTCGATCTCGACCCACGGCCGATAGTCGCCTTCCGCGGCTCCGACCACGCGCGTGATCGCGCGCTCGGCGAAGCTCAGCTTGCCCTTGAGGAGCGCACCCGACATGACCCGGTGCTCGCGCGCCATCGTCATCTCGCGCATCGCCGCGACGTCGACGGGATCGCCGTCCGGCTTGGCCGGTACCCCGATCGGGCCGCTCGAGAACAGCCACACGGGGCGTGCGCGCAACCCGGCCGCGTGCCGGTGGACGAAGCGCTTGGCCGGCTCGAGCCAGCGACCGGCGTAGACCGCGCTGCCGAGCACCACCGCGTCGTATCCCTCGAGGCTGTCGACCTCCTCCGGCGGGACCACGACCGCGTCCAGGCCCACGGCCTGCAACTCGCGGGCGATCCGCCACGCAATCTCTTCGGTCGCCCCGTGCTTCGAGGCGGCACTGACCAGGATCGTCATGGTTACCTCCACACGGCCGTCGCTCGACGGCCGCCCGTTCCGGTCCAGCGTCGTGCCAAGGCGTTGCCATCGAACAGGGCCCTCGGCCCTTTCCTCGCGGGCCGATCGGCGGGTTGCGAGACATGAGCGCATTTGTCGGAGAGCTTCTAGACTGCGCGCGTTGGGGGAGCGCTGGAGGGAGCACTGCGTTGAACATCGAGCCCAAGCTGCATGCGACGTCGGACTCCTTGCTGGCGAATCTCGATCGACTGCGCGAACTCGAGCTCGAGAAGCGGCAGCTGCCGGTGGGATCGCCGCGACTCGTCGAGCTGGCAGACGAGATCGAACACCTTGCGGGCACGGTGCTGGGCGGGAGCGACCTGCAGTCGGACCTCGCCCGGGTCGCGGTGTCGATGGCTCGGGAGGGCGACCTGGAGAAAACCTCCTCGATCGAGACGCTGGACGGCGCGCGCGAGGTCCACGCGGTGCTCGCCGATTGGCGTGAAGCCGAGCGTCGCCTGGCCGAGCTCCCGCAGGATTCGCCCGAGGCCGGCCGCGAGCGTGCCCAGATCGAGTCGCTGCGCCTCGAGTATCGCCGGGCGCACGACGCCGCGGCACGGCGCAACCACCACTCGGACTAGGGGGGCGTCCCGGGCCGGCCGGCGTCGGGACATCGGTGACGAGAGGGTCGATGTCCCGAAGCGGGCCAGCTCCGGAGACCGTCCAAGGATCGACCAGGCGGCGCGGCCGGACCATCCGTCAACTGGGTGAATTGCCGTACGGAATTCTCCGTAGGCGTCTCGTCGCGAGCCCGTTGTGATGCCGAATCCGGTGCGCGCGCGAGCGTTGCAGCCTCGAAGCGGTTGCGCCGCCCACGGCTCGAACGTACGATGGCCCGTGACCCGCGCCAGCCACGTACGGGGCCCGTCCACGCTGCCCGCTTCGGCGGCGGCTGGATGCATGGGCCCGCGATGAGCCGGTCGGGACAGGAGGAATATCTCGATGGCGACCGTGACCTTCGAGCACGTCAACAAGCGGTTCGGCGATTTCATGGCGGTCAACGACCTGAACCTTGAGATCGGCGACGGCGAATTCATGGTCCTGGTCGGACCGTCGGGCTGCGGCAAGACGACCAGTCTCCGGATGATCGCCGGCCTCGAGGAGATCTCCTCGGGCACGCTGCGCATCGGCGACCGCGTCGTGAACGACGTGCCGCCGAAGGATCGCGACATCGCGATGGTCTTCCAGAGCTACGCCCTCTACCCGCACATGTCCGTGCGCGAGAACCTCGCCTTCGGCCTCAAGCTGCGCAAGGTCCCCAAGGCCGATATCGAGCGTCGGGTGAACGAGGCGGCCGAGACGATCCAGCTCCAGAAGCTGCTCGACCGCAAGCCGAAGGAGCTGTCCGGCGGCCAGCGCCAGCGCGTCGCGCTCGGCCGGGCGATCGTCCGCGAACCGGCGGTGTTCCTCATGGATGAGCCGCTCTCGAACCTCGACGCCAAACTCCGTGTCCAGACGCGCGCCGAGATCGCGCGGCTCCACCAGCGGCTCGAGACGACGATGGTCTACGTCACCCACGACCAGGTCGAGGCGATGACGATGGGCACCCGGATCGCCGTTATGAACGAGGGCCTTCTTCAGCAGGTCGGCACGCCGCAGAAGCTCTACGACGAGCCGGTCAACCGTTTCGTCGCCGGCTTCATCGGCAGCCCGTCGATGAACTTCGTCGACGTGACCGTGGAGGGTTCGGGTGACTCGGCCAGGCTGAACGGACCGGGCGACTGGTCGGTGCCGACGCCGGCACGCCTGCGCGGGATCGCGGGTGAAATCGCCGGCAAGAAGATGGTGGCCGGCTTCCGCCCCGAGCACCTCGAGATCGGCGAGACCGGCCCCGATGCGGCGAGTTTCCGCGCACGGGCCGAGGTCGTCGAGTACCTGGGCAGCGAGGAGTTGCTGCACGTGAGTGCAGCCGACCAGGATGTCGTCGCGATCGTCAGCTCCGAGCACCGCGTGCGCCCGGGCGACGTCCTCGACCTGGTGCTGCCGCTCGCGAAGCTCCACCTGTTCGACGCCGAGACCGGCGCGGCGCTGACGGCCGACGGGCAGGCCCCCGCCCCCGCCGCCGCGGCCGCCGCATCGGCCTGACCGCCCAGCCCGGCGACCGCACCGCGAACCCGGCCCCGGACGACGATGTCGCCGGGGCCGATCTCGTCGAGCGGGTCGTCGAATCGCGGGTCCTCCACCAGGGCCACTACCTGACGTTCCGGATCGACACGATCGAGCGCGCGGACGGCTCGCGCACGACGCGCGACGTGGCCGGCCATCCAGGTGCGGTCGCGATCGTGGCGGTTGACGCCGATGACCAGGTGCTGCTCGTTCGGCAGTATCGGAACCCGGCCGGGCGCGTCCTGCTCGAGGTCCCCGCGGGCACGCTCGATCGGGGACCGGACGGCTCGATCGAGGATCCGGCGCTGGCCGCCCGGCGCGAGCTCGAGGAGGAGACCGGCTACCGCGCCGGCACCTGGCGGCTCCTGAGCCGCTTCTTCACAGCCCCGGGCTTCACGACCGAGCAGATGACCCTGTACCTCGCGACCGACCTGCGGCCGGCCGACGGCGACCGGTTGGGTCCCGACGAGGACGAACGGCTGCACCTCGTTCGACTCCCGTGGCGCGACGCGGTCGCGGCCGCCGAACGCGGCGAGATCGAGGACGCGAAGTCGATCGTCGGGTTGTTCTGGCTGGCGCGGCTGCGCGCGTCCTGAGGGTTACGGATCGGGGTTGCGGCGGGTACGCCTCGGGCCCGCCATCGGCAGACGGGCCAGCGCGTGCCGGTACAACGCGGTCCCGGGGCTCAACGCGACGGCCAGCTTGAGGTGCGTCCGGGCCTCACCCGAGCGGCCCAGCCGCTTGAGACTCTGGCCGAGCGCGTAATGCGCGTAGTGGGCGGACGGATCGAGGTCGAGCAGTTCGCTGAACGTGATCCGCGAGCGCTCGTGCTGTCCGCTGTTGAAGTAGGCACGGCCGAGCGCCTCGAGGATCGACTGCTTGCGCGGCTCGAGCCGCGCCGCCCGCTCGAGCACGATCGCAGCCTGCGCGTGGTGCCGCCGACGGAGGAGATCCTCGCCGCGCTGCAGCAGGTCGTAGGCGGTTTCCTGATCGTCAGCGTGGGACGGCTCCATGCCCGCGATGGTGGCACGGACCGGGCCGACCTGTCGTGGGGGTGCGGCTCGGGGGGGCCGCCGCGTCGGGGGGCGGCTGGCCGTCTGGCCGCGTCGTGAGTCGCCGGGAACTCGGATTGCCAAGATCGCCGTGTGAACGTCATACGAATCCGACGGTCCGAGCACGTTCTGCGAGCTGGCCGCGCACGCGTGTGTCCGGATTGATGCCGTGACGACTCACGGCTGGGCGGGGCCGGGCCGCGGGCCGGGGTCGCCGGCTGGCCGGCTGGCCGCGTCGTGAGTCGCCGGGGACTCGGGTTGCCAAGATCGCCGTGTGAACGTCATACGAATCCGACGGTCCGCGCTCGTTCTGCGGGTCAGCCGTGCACGCGTATCTCGGGATTGATGCCGTGATGACTCATAGGCCGACCGTGCGGCGGACCGCGCGGCGGGCCGGGGTCGGCGCGGCGGGCCGGGGTCGGCGCGGCGGGCCGGGGTCGGCGCCGCGGGCCGGCGACTCAGCCGGTGCGCCCCTCGCGCCAGGGAGCCAGGTCGACCGGCACGAGCCGCGGGCTGTCGGTCAGGCCGGGGATCCGGCCGCGCTTCGCGATCGGCGTGCCGTCGATGACCTTGATGTCGCCGGTGAAGTCGATCGGTGAGGCGCCGCTGATGTACGAGCCGACCGCGAACGAGTCGATGGGCGCGGCTGCCTCCTTGAAATACCGGATACGGTCAGGCGACAGGCCGCCGGACACGACGATCCGGACATGGGTGAAGCCGGCCTGGTCGAGTCGAGCACGGACCTCGTGGACGAGATCGGCCGTCACACGACCTCGCTCTGCGGGGGTGTCGAGCCGGACGCCGTACAACCGGTCGCCCAGCGCGTGGGCCACCCGAAGCGCCTCCTCGGCCTCGTCCTTGAACGTGTCGATCAGCACGATCCGCGGGACGTCGCTGCCGATGTGCCGATCGAACGCACGGGCTGCCTCGACCGTGTCGCCGAAGATCAGCACGAGTGAGTGGGGCATCGTCCCGGTCGGGTTGAGCCCGGCGAGACGCGCGCCGGCCGGCGTCGATGCGCCGACGCAGCCACCGATGATCGAGGCGTAGTCGAGCACGTCGGTGATGTCCGGGTGGACGTGCCGCGCGCCGAAGCTGATCACCGGCTCCGGGTGGGCCGCCTCGACGCATTCCCGCGCAGCGGTGGCCCAGCCGGTCGACTGGGCGAGCATGCCGAGGAACGCCGTCTCGTACAAACCGAACGTTCGATAGCGCGCCCGGATCCGCAGCACGATCTCCTTCGAGGCGATCTCGTCGCCGTCGGACAGGGCTTCGAGGCAGGTCTCGGCCGGATCCGCATCGGCAAGGACGTGCCCCAGCAGGTTCTTGGCCTCGTCGATGCCGCACAGGATCGCGTCGTGGCGGGTGAAGACCTCCATCGTGACCAGCGGGTCCCGGTGCTCGGCTTCGAGGATGTGCTCGGCCCGCGCAAAGTACACGTCCGCCGAGTCGCCCGACAAGATCTCGACCGATGGGCGCGCGCGTTGCATGCCCATCAGCCCGGCCGCTCTGCGAACTGGCCCGCCTGGCGCACGGTCCCTCCTCGTCTCACCACGCCCGGCGAGCAGCCGGGCAGAAGTGCCGGCGAGTGTACCGCAGCCTCGGTCACACGATCCGGGTCGCGTCCGAGGCAGCCGCTGTTTGGTTTCGGCCGCGGGCGAGACGCACGAGCGCGACGACCCCGAGCATCAGCAGGAGCACCACCAGCGTCGCCACGCTCCCGATGATCAGGGCGCGAGTCCGGCCGACCTCCGGAGCCTGCAGCCAGGTCAGCCGGGCCGATTCGGAGGCGCTGACCGACGCCTCGAGATCGCCGGCCGCATAGGCCTTCGCGGCCGCGGCGAGATCGACCCTCGGCGTCGTATCCCACAGGCCCAGCTGGGTGATCAGGTCGGGATCAGCGGGCTCGCTGGCGACGGCATCAGCGTAGACATCGATCGTCTGGAGCTGGGCTTCGATCTCGATCGTCGCGTCGGCGAACCCGTCGTCGCCTTCGAACGCCGTGCGCAGCGAATCCGGCGGGGTGAGGCCGGCGCGAGCCGCGGCGGCGTCGATCGCCTCGCGCTGCTCGAGGACGACCGTCGCCTCGTCGAGCAGGCCGGTCGCGGTCTCGAACTGCCAGGCGCGCATGGCGTCGCGGATCGGACGGGGGAGCGCCCAGCCCGCCGCTTGCTCGACGACCGAGTCGTAGTGCTGGCGCGCCGTCGCCCGCTCGTCGAGCAGCGGCTCATCCTCGGGACGGACCACCCACTCGCGCCACAGGTCGGCATACGTCGCGTCGGTCCGGTCCTCCAGGAGGTCGAGCAAGCCACGCCAGTCCGGTGGCCCGACGACCCGCTCCGGATCGGCGGCCCTCGGCGTACCGCCGGCCGAACCGGACCCGGCCTGTGCGCCCGCGGCGTCCTCCGGGGGCTGGTAGGCCCCCTCGCGGTCCGCGGCGGCCTGCCACACGGCGCGCAGGCCGTCATCGCCGGCCCGCTCTGCGATCAGCCTGGCCAGGGCCAGGGTCGCCGCGTACGCGTAGTCCTCGGTGGCGGTCGTTTCGCGGCCGATGGGACCCCATGCGTTGAGCGGGATCCGGGCCTCGCGCAGGTCGTCGGTCAGTTCGTCGCCGGCTGCCTCGACCTCCAGGTCGCCGGCGACTGCGAGGGCATAGAACGAGGCGAAGGCCTCGAGCGCCCAGCGGTCCGTCAGCAGCTCCCCGTTGAACCAGGCGTGGGCCGCCTCGTGGAGCACGACGAAATCGTCGGCGTAGTAGGCCACTTCCACGTGGCCACGGGTCGGGTCGAACAGGCCGGCATAGCCGCCGGTCGAGCGACTGACCGCCTCCTGGACGACGAGTCCCTCTTCGCGCGGCCAGGGCAGCCCGATCCGTTCGGCCAGCCGCGGCAGACCACGAACGAACAGGTCGCCGACGCGTTCGGCCCAGGGCGGATCCTCGGGCCAGGCGCGCACGACGACATCGACGGGCGCCTCCAGCACCTCGGTCTCGAGGATGTGTTCTTCGTACGCCCCGGGCCGATCGGCGACGAAGTACGCGAAGAACGTCAGCGGGGTCGGTAGCTCACCGCTGCGGAAGATCGTCCGACCGCGTTCGTCGACGGTCGGCTCGGGGAATTCGCCGGCCTCCACGTCGATCGTGTAGCCCTTCGGAAAGACGACCGTGACCGCGCTGCCCGGGGTCGAATCGGAGGCGAAAGCCCACACCGGAAACGAGGCGAGGGAGGTCCCGATGCGCACGTCACGCGTGCTCGAGCCGCCGCGGTCGGGAAGGTCGAACGTGAGCCGGTACTTGGCGGTCCTGCCACTGAACAGACGCTGGCCGAGCCCGATCCGAAGCAGCGTGTAGTCCTCATGCTCGCGATGCACGCGGACCGCCGGTCGGAGGCCGTCCGCGCTGACCTTGAAACCGGTCGTGCCGGGCAGGACCGCGAGGAACGCCGTGTCGAAAAAGAAGCGCCGCGTCGCGGTGTCCTTGAGCCGGTTGTGGAGCGTGAGGTCGACCGTCACGTGGATGCGCCGGTCGTCCGGCTCCACGTCGTAGCGGGCCGTCGAGACGATCGTCAGGTCAGGGGTCGCGGCGCGGACCTCGTGGACCGCGGGTGGCGCGGCCAGGACGCCGAGCGCGACGATCGCGGCAAGCAGGAGCTGGCCGGTCCGGCGGAGTACGGGCATCGCGCTCGTCACGCGGGCAGTCCCGCACCCGTTCCGAAGAGCTCCGGGAGACGCCCGGCGTAGCGTTCCAGCAGCGACCGGTTCCGCGCTACGTGGCCGGACTGATCCGGCGCCCGCCCGCCCAGCCACAACCAGTCACGGGTCTCCTCGAGGAGCGCGTCGGCGATGCCGACGATTCGGGCGAGGGCAAGACCGAGCGAATCCGCGTCGGCGCCGTCGGCCGGCACCTCGACCGCGAGCTGCGGGCGCTCGTCGTCGCCGATCGAGAACTTGGCGAACGGGAACTCGTCGTTCCATCGCAGCAGGCGCCGGTACGACTTGCGGAAGAGATCGCTGATCGGGGGGGCGTAGTGCGCCCAGCAGATCAGACCGAGCGACGGATCGAGGATGACGGTGACGAGCAGGTCGAAGCGCTGACGGCCGTCGAGGATCAGGTCCCAGCTGGTGACCGATGCGCGGTCCGCTCGCTCGAGCGGCTCGAGGCCGAGCTCCGCGAACCATGCCTCGACATCGGCCGGGCGCACCGCGCGCGCGCCGGAATCGGCGGATGGCATAGCCCGGGGAGTCTAGCCGAGATGGCGCCGGGCGTCAGCGCGGCGCGGGGTCGTGCCGCGGCGGCGGGCTGCGGCGCTGAGTCGCCGGTGACTCGATCCTGGCATACCCCTGCAGGGCTCGACTCGAATGGCGACGGATCCGGTCGTTTCTGGGCTGGAACCGTGCACGGATGTTCGTCGGGCGAGTCCAGGCCGACTCGCGGTGCTCCCCACGGCCCCGGCGGCAGGTGGCGCGGCGCTGAGTCGCCGGTGACTCGATCCTGGCATACCCCTGCAGGGCTCGACTCGAATGGCGACGGATCCGGTCGTTTC
>Ga0299907_10001641_pt1 | contig 13014 bp, 11 predicted proteins | sample RVTome_16_FD_198680 | JGI IMG/M metagenome (GOLD analysis project Ga0299907, IMG submission 198680) | Soil microbial communities from uranium-contaminated site in the Upper Colorado River Basin, Wyoming, United States - RVT152D67 (version 2) ... | reverse complement strand
ACGGCATGCAGCTCACCGTATTCACTCGTGTTTAGGGCTGTCCGAGACCCCTACGCCAGAAAGACATGATCGCTCATGCATGATGTGACCAATCTCGCCTTCCAATTGGGAGACGCCATCTCAGGTCAGGTGATCACACCTGCCGACGTCGGCTACGACCAGGCGCGCATTCCTTTCTACCCGTTTTATGACCGTCGCCCGGCGCTCATCGTCCGGCCGGCCGATGCCGTTGACGTGTCCCAGACGGTATTGGCTGCCGCTGAGACCGGTTTGGAGTTGGCGGTGCGGAGTGGCGGCCACAGTGTGCCCGGCCACAGCACCACCGAGGGAGGGATCCTGCTCGATCTCTCCACTATGACCCGGCTGGACATCGATCTCGACGGTCGGAGCGCATGGGCAGAGACGGGAATGACGGCCGGCCAGTACACGGTTCAGACCGCCGCACTGGGCCTGGCCACCGGATTCGGAGACACCGGATCGGTGGGGATTGGTGGGCTCACCTTGGGTGGTGGCATCGGATACCTGGTGAGAAAACACGGCCTGACAATCGACAACCTGCTCGCCGCCGACCTGGTCACAGCCGACGGATCGCAGGTCCGCGTCGACGAGACGAATCATCCCGACCTCTTCTGGGCGATCCGCGGTGGCGGGGGGAACTTCGGTGTCGCCACCCGCTTCCAATTCAGGCTCCACCAGGTCGGCAACATCGTCGGTGGCATGCTCATCCTCCCCGCCACACCAGAGGTCATCACCAGGCTCATCGTCGAGGCGGACTCAGCCCCGGAGGAACTGTCGGTCATCGCCAACATCATGAAGGCTCCTCCCATGCTTGGCCTGCCCGACGAACACCTGGGTCAGCCTGTGATCATGCTCCTCCTCGCATTCGCCGGTCCTCTCGAGGCGGGCGAGAAGACAGTCGCCAGGTTCCGGGCTTTGGCTCCACCCATCGTCGACATGACGGGCCCGATGCCGTACCCGGAGTTGTACCGCTTCACCGAAGAAGTGCCCGAGATCAAACACGAGACAACCCGCTCGCTCTTCGCCGACGATGTCGACCTGGCAGGGGCCGAGGCAATCGTCGACCATCTCCATCGGACTACCGCCCCCCTCGCCGTGGCCCAGCTGCGTGTGCTCGGCGGCGCCATGGCTCGCGTCCAGAACGATACGACTGCCTTCGCCCACCGCCACCGACGGATCATGGTGGCAACAGGCGTGGTCTACGACCACGCCGACGAAGGTGACCTCCATCGAGAATGGGTACACCAACTCACCAACGCCTTGACCCGTGGGGAACCCGACGTGTACGTCAATTTCCTCGGCAACGAGGACGACCGAATTCGCGATGCCTACCCAGGGGCGACCTGGGAAAGACTCACCGCTATCAAGACGAAATACGACCCCAACAACCTGTTCCGCCTCAACCAAAACATACCGGTACGCAGGTAGGAGTCCACTGCCTCTGTGCTCCGGCGTCAGCCATCAGACCACATCGCCGGACCCGAAACCAAGTCCACCAGGGATTCGTGATGCGGTACAACACTACGAACGCTTCGCGGAGACCGCGAGGGAGCCTATTTGTCCCCACCCGGTCGCTCGGACCAAAGTGGCACACATGACTCAATCGGATTCTGGTTCTGACCCAGGAAGCCCTTACGGGGCGGTGGAGTCGGCATTCCTCACCCAATGACTTCGACCCAGTCCCAGATTACGGCGCTGTTGGAGAGTCAGGCCGGGGCCATGCGGGCCAAGGACATCGATCGGCTCATGTCGCTTTACTCTCCAGACATAGTCTATTTCGACGTTGTGCCCCCGCTCCAGTACGTCGGATCCGCAGCCCTTCGGGAAGGTTCCTGGAGTGGTTTGATGGCTGGGAGGGATCAATCGACATGGAAATCCGCGAATTGAGCGTCCTATCAAGCGGCGACATCGCGGTGGCCTATTGGCTGAGCCGGGCGAGTGGAATCCGGAAGAACGGGGGGGAGGTTGGATCGTGGGTATGTGCGACCAATTGCTGCCAGCGATCAAATGACGGATGGTGGATAACACACGAACACGTCTCATGGCCCGTTGATCCAGAGACCGGGAGTGCCGACATGGTGCTATTGCCCTAACCAACCCGCACGACAGTCTGGCTCCGGTACCTGCACGGCATTTCCCGCGGGCCAGACCTCCAAAGACCGGCCGGTCGATGATGCCGGAGACGCCCCGAGCGACCCTCTCCTGCCGATGGTTTGGACAAGGCCCATCCGCGTGCTTATCTACAACTGAATGGTTGTAGATAAAGCCACCGACGAAGAGGCGGATCGCCTGTTTCATGCGTTGGCCGACACCACACGACGCGACATCCTCTTCCGGTGTATACGAGGCGAGCCCTCGGTTTCACAGCTCGCCGAGGCTTACCCGATGAGCTTCGCCGCGGTGCAGAAACATGTCGCGGTGTTGGAGCGAGCCGGTCTGATCTCAAAGCAGCGGCATGGAAGGGAACGGCTCGTGCACACCGACGGCGACGCGGTCGGTCGGGCGCGACAGGTCCTCGATGAACTCGAGCAGACCTGGCGCGGCCGTGTAGACCGAATGGCAGATCTACTCGCTCCGTTGTCGAGGCACACCTGATGACCGTCATCGGCGTCGAGAAGGACTTCGACAACCTGAGTCTCATCCTGACCGCTGAATTCGACGCGCCGATCGAGCGTGTTTGGGAATTGTGGGCCGATCCGCGGCAGTTGGAGCGTTGGTGGGGTCCCCCAACTCACCCGTCGACAGTGGAGAAGCACGACCTGACGGTCGGCGGTGAAGTCACCTACTTCATGACCGACCAGGACGGCGAAAAGTCACGCGGCCGGTGGCAGGTCAGGTCGGTCAACCCGCCAAGGTCCCTCGAAATCACGGATGGGTTCGTCGACCAAGACGGGTTGCCGAGTCCCGGGACACCGATCACCGAAGTCCAGGTCCGACTCACGGAAAGAGACGAAGGAACCCGAATGGAGCTGCGATTCCTCTTCGAGTCACCCGAGCACTGGGAGCTACTGGAGCGTTGGGGTGCGTTCGGGGTATTCCCGCAATCGGTCAGCCAGATGGATGTCCTCCTCGCCGAAGGCGCGGAGGCCGAGACAACACCGCCAAGGAGCCTATGAATGCGCAAGATCACGTCCTACTTCTTCATGTCCCTCGACGGGGTCGTCGAATCCCCAGACAAATGGCACTTCCCCTACTTCGATGACGAGATGGGAGAAGCGGTCGGTGCCGGCTTCGCCACTGCCGACGCCATGCTCATGGGCCGCGTCCTCTACGACGAGTGGGCCGCCTATTGGCCAGAGCACGCCGACGAGCCGTTCGGCGACGTCATGAACTCGATGAAGAAGTACGTCGTCTCCAACAGCCTGCAAGACGCGCAGTGGCAGAACTCCGAGATGGTCAGCGGCGACGTGGTCCAAAAGCTGACCGACATCAAGACTCAGGACGGTGGTGACATCACCATGTCGGGCAGTGGCACAACGGCTCGCTGGCTACTGAGAGAGGGCCTCCTCGACGAGCTCCATCTCCTCGTGCACCCGATCGTCGTCGGCGACGGCATGGCCCACCTCTTCCCGCCTGGTGAGGCGAGGATCCCGCTCCAGCTGCTCAATGCCGTAACTCTGGGAAGCGGTGTGCTCGACCTCACCTACGCCGGCGCAGACTGACTTCGGGTCTCAACCGGCCCGATGTCTCGACCCGCCCATCCGAGTCGTCAGACGGGCACCTCGACCCTGAGACAGGCATCGCGCCACCGGAACGCCCTTCGGGCTGACCCGGCGCGGTACTGTTCACCGTGTTGGACGAGTTGCTGATCGAGGTCGGCCAATTGCGGGTATTTGCACACGGGATGGTGATCAACGTGCTGTTCCTCCCAGTGGCACTAGTTCCCGGAGGGTCACACCGAAACCCGGAGACTTGTGGCGGCGGAGGAAACCACCGAAGTCGAGCACGTCTTCGGGTGAGGACACGACCCCAATGACCCGTGTGGCTCGGAATGGTCAGGGATTGGGCCCCATCCCATCGCACTCTCCGGGTGGGCGATGACCCAGGCGCCAGACATGCTCGGCTCCGACCCCCGACCGGTGTTCTTCCCAGTCGCGAATGCCTCCCGCCTCGGGCTCATTCCGCCCGAGTCACGCGGCGGCATACCGGTGCGCACCTGGGTCCGATCACTGGCGGGGATGCAGAAGGAAGCACTGGTGCTCAATGGGGCGACGGGAGTCACCTGGCGTCTCGTGAGCGACGAGGGCCCCTACCTGGCAGGTCACGATCGGGCGCCCTGCCCCTTGTGCCATTTCATCAGCGGGATGGTCTCTTCGTTGTTGACCCACGTCACGTCCCTGGCCAGGGGCCGTGGCCTCGAGACGGATGACATGGAACTCACCCTGGAGAACTTCTACACCATGCAAGGCTCTGCTCTGCAGGGGACCATGACGGGAGGCGCATTGGATCCACAGCTCTTCGTGCGGTCCGCCACTCGGATCCCCGATTCCGAGATCCAGGGTCTCGTCGCTGACGCGTCGGTTGCGTCGCCGATCCACGGTCTCCTCACTGACCGGCTGGACAGCAAGTTCACGCTGCATCACAACGGGAGAGCCACTCCGGTGGGTCGGGTGCAGGCCCTGGAGGTGCCGGCCGAACCTGATCCCGGCGACCAGTTCGATGCTGTCGAGATGGCAGGTTCGCCGCCGGCGGATGACTTACTCGTGAAGCTGGCGTCGGCCGAAATGGTCGAAGGCCGCCCGGGAGGGGTGAACAGCAGTTTCCAGGAGACGCAGAGTCGGACCCTCCATGTGAGGGCCGCTTGCAAGCTTCGTGATGATGGTGTCAAGGAGATCGTGGAAGATCTGATCAGCCCGATCGGCTCCGAGTTTCGGTTCCTCTCCGACGAGGCACCTCCATTCGACGGCTCCGCGCTCGCACCGGATTCAGTCACCTATCTCTCAGCCGGTATCGGGTTCTGCTTCATGACCCAGTTCGGCCGCTATGCCCGCATCACGAGGGCACAGCTCGACGAGTACCGCATCGTCCAGGACACCCATTACTACCCGGGACAGGACGGACTGCCCGGCCGGATGGACCCGGTCGAGACCCACGTGTACTTGGTCACCTCGGAAGGTGACGAGTTCGCCCAACGCACGCTCGACATGGGCGAACAGACCTGCTTCCTGCATGCCACGTGTCGCAGCCGGCTGGGGCTCGTCGTCGAGGCAACCGGCTCAGGTAAGGCGCCGGCCTGAAAGACCGGAGGTCGACGGATCGACGCCGTTCCTGACCACCAAGCGTCTAGCCGCGCGATCGCCCGAATTGCCCTGTACCAGTTGGGTTTCTGGGCGTCGACTCTTCGCTATCCCCTCGGCTTGGAATCGCAACTCAGGTCTTCAGTTGTCGTCTCCGGTTTCGGGCACCAGATCCTTGACTTCGTCGTAGCCGACCGCGTCCGGCGCGGCCGCCGGTGTGTAGGTAAGCCAGACCACACCGGTCGGAAACGCCTCGGATCGCTCAAGGCTCAGGTGGTATGCCGGGTCGGCCTCGTCGAAGAGATGCCGACCTGTGCGAGCGGCCACCGGGTGCACCAGCAGGCTGAGCTCGTCGACCAGTCCCGCGGCCAGCAGCTGTTGGACGATCGAGATCGACCCGGGGATCAGAATGCGCTCAATTGACGAGTCCGCCTTGAGCCTGGTCACCGCATCGACCAAGTCGCCATCGAGCAACTCGGAGTTGCGCCAGGTGAACTTCAGAGGCTGGCGGGAGACGACGATCTTGCGAACATCGCCTAGGAACTTGGCGAACTCGGCGTCCTCTTCGCCCGCCTTCTCGCGCTCGGGCCAGGCGCCGGCGAAACTGTCATACGTAACCCGGCCGAGGAGCAGGACATCGACCCCGTCGTAGTCGTGGGTCACTGCCCGAGACATGTTGTCGTCGAAGTAGGGAAAGTGCCAGGACTCGTCGATCTCGGCGACACCATCCAGACTGATGAACAGGGTGGAAACAATCTTTGCCATCGGAAGTTTTCCTTTCTCTCTGAGCCTCGGTCGAATCACGACCGTCGGCTCTGTTGATCTATGTCCTCTATACGAATGAGATCAGCTCAAATCGACACGCCTCTCCGGGAAGGGCGCACATGTCATGCACGTGGCGTTCCGATATGGACCGTCAAGGGCGCCTCGCGCGCTAACCGCAAAGACAGCACCCGCACATCAGGGTCGATCGATTGGGAGGCCTCCTGGGAGAACTCGGAGGCCGGATCACCGGGGTCAATATCATCTCGCCAGTGACTCCCCCAAGACTGGTGACGGCCGTGGTTGGAGCCGGGCCGGCCGGACTCTACTTCGCCATCACGGGAAGACTTCTCCACGAACGGCTCGGACGCGACGTCTCAGACTGGGAGATCATCCTTCTCGACCGACGGACCGAGTATGGGAGAACTCACCGTCTCCGCATGGACCCGGCCCGGCACCGGTCCCTCCAACAAGACATCGCCGATGACCGATTCGACCGTCTCATCGAGTATCTCGCCCAGGAAGGATTCAAACCGGTCATCAACGAGCTCGAGCGGAAGCTGAGCCGACTCGCCGCCGACCTCGGCCTCACAACTCACCAACTCGCGATCGGGGACGGTCCTGGCGAGGTAAGCGTCAACGACCTGCCCGGACATCTACGCCGGAAACTGTCGATTCCCCCCGACCTCCCCATGACGGTGGTCGGTGCCGACTCGGTGAACAGCGCTGTGAGGGCGGCGGTTCAGGGCGCCGAGGAACCCGTTCGTCACACTCATCAGACAGTCGCACGGTTCCACGTGGTCGGTGACACCCTTCCGGATCGAATCAACCCAGTCGCCCACTACAGGATGGCGAAACTGATTTCGTCCCTCATCGACTATCGCCTAAACCGCAATGGATACGCCGAGGTCGATGTGTTCCTCGACCCCGAGGATCAGGGCGAATTGGAGAAGTTCGGGGCCCATCCAAAAAGACCGATCGATCTCAGCAGGTCGATAGAAGCCCTCACTTCCCAACATCTCCGTCGCTTGCTCGGTCATCTTCGGAGCGGCATCTCCGACACAGACAACGAGATCTTTTTACAGAGCACCTTTCGCCTCGAGCACGCCTACATGGAACGGGTTGCATATCCACACGCCGCCGACGGGGCTCACGTGTTTCTGGTGGGTGATGCAGCCATCTCCCTCCCCTTCTTCCGGGGGATGGCGAGTCTGGCCGGACTGGTGGGGGCACTCGCACACGTGCATCTCGATCTCCTGACACTCGGTGGGCAGTTGGTTGAGGACCGGGTCGAGGGAGCACGTCTTCGGGCGTCGGTTCTGGCTCCTGATCGCCCGTTGCGTCTCGGAACCAAGCTTCTTCCTGGGGAGATCGAGCACGCAGAGCCGACGATCTACAGGGGTGAGTCGACCCTGGTGATCCTCCATCGGTGGCTGTCGTTGTACGGGGTCCATATGGTGGGACGCTCCCCCGAGGGGGAGTGGCTGTCCCTCTTCAGGAGAGCTCCCATAAGCCGAAGCCCCGCCAGGTCCGACTTCGAGAACCTCGTCGATCCGATATGTCGCTACAACGTGCTGGCCCGGCGGATCCGAAATGAGGAGTTGAAAGTCGTCAATGCGAGGTCAATGCTCGTCAGGGGTGCCAGGGAGTTCGTCCGCGTCAGCGCCATGCTCCCCTTCCCGCTTCAGACCTGGTTCTTGACCGCCCGCGCCAGTGGCACGCCCGGTTCGGCACCAGCCCGTGGCGGTCCCCTCAACCCTGCCATTGCCTTGATCGCCGGTCTCATGGCGTTGGTAGCGCCGGTAGCAGCTCTGTTCGAACAGAGCTGGATGGTCCTCTGGTGGGCGGCGCTGCCGGTTCAAGCCATCGGCGGCTTCGTCTACCGGGCGTCACTCGTCCTGGATCAGCAAGGAGCCACACCGGCCAGACGTGTCTGGATCGTCCAGATCGCAGCGGTCATGGTCGGTGGGGTCGCCACCACACTGATCTCGAGCCTCTCCATGGGAGCGTTGACCCAGCTACGAGCCGCACTGAGTTGGCTTGTATTGGGTCTTGTCTTCATCCCGGGGATGTATCTCTTCGAATACCTGGATCGGAAGTGGTTCGCAGCGGCGCGGCTCGACGAGGAGGCTCCTCGATGAGACTCGCAAGGCCGTCAGCCTTGGCAAGGTGAATCCTCCTTCTAGGTGGTGAAACCGATGTTCACCAGGCGTTCAAGAGAAGAGCGACGTTTGCGATATCAGCACGTCCGAAAATGACCTACTCCTTCAGCCGGACACGCTCACCAATCCCGGGATATTCGAGAGCGAGACCGTCGGTGCCAAATCGGAGAGTGTCGTGGTAGCCGAATCGCGGTGATCGATATTCGAACACGATCTCATCCCCGGCGTCGGCAAGGCGTCGGTATGTTTGGTCGAGTCGTTCAGTCGCAAGATCAACGGTGCGGACATATACAGCATTGCTCTCTCCTTGTTGTTCAACTGCAAGGGCGAGTCGGTGGAGCGGGATCGTGTTGGTGACCACCGATGCCTCAAGGTCCACGTCGAGACAGCCGTCCAACTCAGCTCGGTGCTGTCCGCCGACGGTCCACGAGCCGTTGCCATCGGTTCGTAGCTCCAACCGGGTACCGAGATGGTCGGAGATGCTTGCGTGACGAACATGCCAGTCGTCAGTCAGGTCGATGATGTAGTGGATGCCCCATGCCATGCCATCTTCCACGCCGACGGTGAATCCGCGAAGGACGATGCCCTGATCGCCTGGCGCGAAATGCACCACTTCGTGCCCGTCATACGCACCCTTGAGCCGCCAAGCGCCCGCAGCCGGGAGTTCAGTGAACAGCTGGTCATTCATGAGGGTCGCTCTCCTGGGATCCTCGACTCGAGATCACACTGAGCCGTCACCCTCAGTCCCAGCGAAAGAGCCAGACGGCGAGCAAACCGGCGACAACTGCATACGCCGCCATCACCAGGAGACTGGAGGTGTCGGGGACGCTGCCCGCCCAGCTATCCGAGAGGGCCTGGACCGCGGCACCAGTCGGTGTGTAGCTGCTGACGGTCCGGACCCCTTGGGGCATCACCTCGAGCGGGATGTACACCCCGGCGAAAAAGAGGAGCGGGAAGTACAGGATCATCCCGACGCCCTGTCCCGAGCTCGCCGTGGGCACGACGGCTCCGATGAGCAGCCCGACGGCGAGCACTGAGACGGCGCCCAAGGCGTACGCCACGATGAACCAACCGAAGCTCTCCGGTAAGGGGATGCCAAAGACCAGCATCCCTATCAGCACCGCGGCCACGGTCGCGCACGTCACCACCACCAACTGCACGATGAGATGTGCGGTCACCAGTGCTCGAGGATGCACCGGGGTTGTCGAGAGCCGGCGAAGGATCCCACGTTCTCGATCCGCCCCGAGCACCGCGGGCAACAGCGAGATGGCCACGGTGGCGAGGCCGAGGACGATGCTGACCGGTGCATAGATGTCGACCAGACTTCGTCCGCCAAACTCAGGGCTTGGATCCGTGGCGCCGGGGAACACAGTGCCAATGACAACGAGCAGGAGGGCGGGGAAGACGAGCCCGAAGAAGACTGCCATCGGCTCCCTGAGAAAGACCTTGGATTGGGTCTTGGTCAACGTGCTCAGTGCAGCCATCACTCCATCTCCCCATCCGTGGAGGTCTCGAGCCGGCGTCCTGTGAGGGCTACGAAGGCGTCGTCGAGAGTGGTCTGGTCGACCTGGAATCGGCCAGGGACGATCTCGCGTCTAGCCAACAGGGAGACGACTGAGAAGAGCATCCTCTCGTTGCCGGTGACGACGATCTCACCGTTGGTGCGAGAGATACCGGTTACCTCAGGGAGACTCTTCAGCCAGTCGTCCTCGACTGCCTCCGGGGTCGTGAACCTGATCCGCTGCTCCAGCCCGACACTGTCGATGAGACCCTGCGGCGTGTCGAGAGCGACGAGACGTCCCTCGTCGATCAAAGCCAACCGGTCCGCCAGCCTCTCGGCCTCCTCCATGAAGTGGGTCACCAGGAGAATCGTGACCCCGCTTTCGCGTAGCTCCTCGACCAGCCCCCAGGTCTCCCGTCGTGCCTGCGGGTCGAGGCCTGTGGTGAGCTCATCGAGGATCACCGCACGTGGCCTGCCGACGAGGGCGACGGCAATCGAGAGACGTTGCTGCTGACCCCCGGAGAGACGGGCGTACTGGGTGTCGGCCTTCTCGCTGAGACCGAGACGCTCGAGCAGGGTCGAGCCGTCTAGCGGACCCGGATATAGAGCCGCGTAGGTCTCCACCACCTCCCTCACTTTCACACGATCCTGGAACCTGCTCTCCTGGAGCTGGACACCGAGAAGACTCCGCACCTGGGCTCTGTCTCTGAGCGGGTCGAACCCGAAAACCTCGATGCGGCCAGTGTCGGGGGTTCGCAGCCCGGCGATCGACTCCACGGTCGTGGTCTTACCGGCTCCATTCGGTCCGAGGATTGCGAAGATCTCTCCTTCCCCCACGGAGAAGGAGACGTCGTCGACGACGATCTTGTCGTCGTAACTCTTGGTGAGGTCAGCGACTTCGATCACGGGCATAGGCGTCCTCCTTAGAACCGGGTCGATCTACCGCCATGAATGCAACCGACAGTGTCGCGTTGATCCGACTGGACACCTCACGGACAACCCGACATCTCCGACTATGACTCAGTGGTGACCCGGCCCCCGAATGATAACTCTGTGGTCCTCAGCGCTAAGTCGTCGCCATGAACGGCGAGGTCGGGGAACACCCGACAGACGGAAGCTGGACTACCGTCCCCGCCCGTGCCCGGCCTACCACATGGTGTAGTCACGTTCCTGTTCACGGACGTCGAGGGAAGCACACGTCTTTGGCAGGACGCCCCCGACGTCATGGCGCAGGCCCTCCACCTTCACGACGACGTCATAAAGAACGCAGCTCTATCGAACAACGGTGTTCACATCGGAGCACGGGGGGAAGGTGACAGCCACTTCGTCGTCTTCCCCGTGGCGTCGGATGCGGTCGCCGCAGCTACTGCGATTCAGAGCCAACTGGCTGAGATCTCCTGGGACACGCCGAGGCCGATCAAGGTGCGGGCATCGATCCACACCGGGATGGTGGATCTACAGCTTGGCCAGTACTACGGCACACCGGTCAACAGGGCGGCGCGTCTGCGCGGGATTGCCCACGGCGGACAGACACTGATTTCCCGAAGCACGTGGGAGCTGATCAAGGACAGCCTGCCAAACGGCGTGACCTTGGTGGACCGTGGCGAGCATCAGCTACGCGACTTGACCAGCCCGGAGCATGTCTTCGAGCTGGTGATCGATGGGCTCGAACGCGACTTCCCTCCCCTGCTCTCGCTGGACGTAACCCGCAACAACCTCCCGATTCAACTCACCGACTTCATCGGCCGGCCGGAGGTCGAGGAGATTAAGCGACTCATCAGGGAAGCCAGACTCGTCACGGTTCTGGCACCTGGCGGGGTCGGCAAGACCCGTTCCGCCATTCAGGCATCCGCTGAGCTCGTATCGGAGTTCCCCGACGGGGTCTTCTTCATCGACCTCGCGCCGATCGACTCACACCGAGACATCGCCCAGACGGCCGCTGAGTCGCTCGGCATCGCCCTCACCGGCAACGATGATCTCGAGACACAGCTTCTGGCTCATCTCGTCAACGAACGACAACTATTGATATTCGACAACTTCGAGCATGTCACCGAAGGAGCATCGCTTCTCGCCCGGATACTGACGGCCGCGCCCGGGGTGAGGATCCTGGTCACCAGTCGGGTGAAGCTGGGAATCTCCGGAGAAACAGTCATCAGCCTCCCGGGGTTGATCGTCGACTGGAACACCGCCGAAGAAGCCTTCGAGGCCAGTGGTGTGCGTCTCTTCATCCACGCCGCCACGAGGGCCGATGCTCTCTTCTCCCTTGAAGCCGACGATCTGGAGCCGCTATCGCGGATTCTTCGCCTGGTCGGTGGTACGCCACTCGGCATCATCCTTTCGGCATCTTGGGTGGACACGCTCCCCGTCTCCGAGATTGCCGCCGAGATCGAGACGAGCATGGACTTCCTCGAGGCCGGTCAGACGGATCAGCCGGACCGACACCGCAGCATGCGGGCTGTGTTCGAGTACTCGTGGCAGCTGCTGGACGGAGAGGAGCGTCGCACCTTCGCCGGTCTGTCGGTCTTCAGGGGTGGCTTCACCAGAGAGGCGGCCGAAGCCGTAGCCGGCGCTTCGGTGCGACACCTCTCGAACCTGGTGAGCAAATCGCTGATCGGTTTCGACAGGGGCAACAACAGGTACGCGGTCCACGAGCTCCTCCGCCAGTACGCCGAGGCCGAACTGGCGGCTGACTCGGAAAGGGCGGAGGCGACCGTGGAAGAGCACGCCAGATACTTCGCAGACCTCGCCGGAGTCGCAGACCAGAAGCTCACCTCAGGAGGCGAGCAGCAACAAGGCTTGCGCTTGGTCGAAGAGGACATTGACAACATGAGGCTTGCTCTTCGACATGCGTGCCAGTCTGGCGACCCTCATCAGGCCCGAGCATTCTCAGTGGCCTTCGGGTTGGTCTACGAGATGAACGGATGGATCAAGGCAGCGGCCGAGCTTTTCGCCGAAGTAAGGGAGACCTTCGATGGAAGCGAGCAAGAGGGTGCCGTTGTCACCAGAGCTCTCGCAGCAACCATCGATGCAAAGTTCCTCACCAATCTGGGCCAGGTCGATTCGGCAGCTCCGATGGCTGAGTCGGCAGTGAGCACATTGCGGACAACGGGGGACACCGTCGCGTTCATCATCGCTCTCGAGGCCCTGAGCGAGATCATGACCTACCGCGGAGACGCCGATCGAGTGCACGAGCTGAGCCTCGAGGCCAGACGGCTTGGCGACGAATCGGGCTTCGCCTTGCTTTCGGCCGGGATGCGCAACTATGCGGCAGGCGCTTACTTGTACCAGGGCGATGTCGAATCGGCGTTGACCGAACTCCGTGCAGGAGAGCGGA
>Ga0299907_10001640_pt1 | contig 13017 bp, 12 predicted proteins | sample RVTome_16_FD_198680 | JGI IMG/M metagenome (GOLD analysis project Ga0299907, IMG submission 198680) | Soil microbial communities from uranium-contaminated site in the Upper Colorado River Basin, Wyoming, United States - RVT152D67 (version 2) ... | reverse complement strand
CGCTGTCGGCGCAGCACCCGGGCGGAGTCCGGCACCTCGGTCCAGATCACCGCCGATGGCTCATAGACGATCCGGTAGGGAACTTTGGTCTCGAGGAGATGGCGGTGGATTCGCATAGTGAGGTCCATGTCCTCGCCCATGTGCCCCTTGGCGAAACCGCCCACCTCAATGACCACGGACTTCTTCCAGATGCCAAATGCTCCGGAGACGAGAGGAAGCGCGTTCATCCAGGACCACCCGGGACGACTGGCGAGGAATGTCCGCAAGTATTCGAGGATCTGCATCCGTGGGATGAGTGGGCGGGGGACACTCGCCTCTATCAAGTGACCCAATTCGACTCGACTCCCATTCAAAGGCCTCACGTTGCCCCCGACACCCACCGTTCGGTCGCGATCCTCGACGACCCGCTGCATCGAATGCACCAGACAGTCGGGGTCGAGCACCACGTCGGCGTCGGTGCAGAAGACGTACGGGTAGCGGGCGGCATTGATCCCCGCGTTGAGAGCATCGGCCCGGCCACCGTTCTCCTTGTCGATGACGGTGATATCGACTCCGGATCTCCCCCGGTATATGGCCCTGACCTGCGCACACTCTAAATCGGGGCGATAGGGGATGCGGACCTTCTCCAGATTGAATGCTGAGATGAGGGCATCGAGGGTGTCGTCGGACGAGCCATCGTTGGAGACCACGATCTCAAAGCGCGGGTACCTCACAATCGACATCGACCTGACCGCGTCCACGATCCCCGCCTGTTCGTTGTAGGCCGGGATGACGATCGTGACCGGAGGAGACGTCCGGCTCGACAACATTTCGCCGATCCGCCCAAAACGTCGGAGATGATGGTTGCGACGCAGCGCCGCACCCGAGAGCAACGACAGGAATACCAGGTACACCTGCATCAGGATGAAATAGACAATGGTGCCGTATCCCACCCACCTCATGATTTCCAGGATCACGTCTCCACATCCGATCCCATGTGGGCGAGGAGAGGTTCGTTTTCGACACCGATCTCCTGGGCTCGTTCGCGTGCTGTCACCAGCTCACCAACATCTGCGAGCGCTTCCGCCGCGGCATCTGCGGCAAACGGGTCCTCGTCGTCGAGCGAGCGATAGAGGGCTTCGATGCCTCCGGGCAGGCGGGCCACTGCCGCTGCCGCAGATCGCCGCACCCACCAGTTCTCGTCTCGCATCACGGTCATCAGACGTGGAATCGCCGACGGATCACCGAGCTTGCCGAGGGCTTTCGCCGATTTGGAACGCAGCTCCCACTGGTCGGAGTCGAGCAGAGAGTCCACGGCGGGCAGGGCCTCCGGGCTGCCCAGCTCGGAGAGGGCGTCGACGGTGGCGATCTGTATCTCCAGGTCAGTGGTCTCATCGAGAACTTCGAGCAGTGGCCCGACCGCCTGATCGTCCTGGATCTGGGCCAGAGTGCGCAGGGCGAGTGCCGGCCCTTTGCTGTCGAAGCGGTGGTTGATCCTGATGTAGGCAAGAAGTGGCCAGGTCGCCTTGGTCCCATAGCCGATGAGAGTGTCGGAGAACCTGACCCGCACCCAAGGGATCTCGTCACCGAATCGAGACACGATTTGATCTATTGCCGGCGTCCACCGGATTCGCCCCAGACCACGAGCCGACTGGATGCGAATCTCAGGCTCCCGGTCATCGAGATGACGCATCAGTGTGTCCGCTGAGATTTCGTCACCCAACTCCGCGAGGGCGACGGCGGCGCGTAGTCGTCGGCTGAGCAATATGGAGGAGTCGAGATATCTCATCTGCCTCTCGATCACGCCGTGGTGATTCACGATGCGGCGCAGGGTCGAAACCTCGTCGCCGGTGATGGCGTTCCGCATGTCGATGAGGGCATCTAGAAACGCCTGATCCTCTGCCATAGTCTCAGTTATGGGCTCGTGGTAGTTCTCGAAGGAGATATGCCGGCTGAGGAGCCCCAGATACTCGTGTCTGCGGACATCGTGGCTGCGCATGTGGCGGCGATGGAGAGACTTCAACACGACGAGACCCGCCAAGAGGAGGGCGTCGATGAAGAAGATGACCAGCAGGGCCATCGGAACGAGTTGATTGGTGAACATCCGCATTTCGATTATCGGAAGCCGCGTGTCCCCTGTTGAGGATTGGATGTCCGTGTTATGGGCTTTGAATGGTCTAAAGCCGCATGCGAATGCGAGCCATCAACTCGGTGATGCGAAAGGGTTTGCGAACGTAGTCGACAGCACCACGGTCGAAACTCTCGACGGCGGTCCTGTCGTCGTCGACCCCGGTGAGCATCAACACCGGTGCTTGCAGACCTTCTTCGTGCCAGCGGGTGATCACATCGAGACCGAGTAGCCCCGGCATCAACTGGTCGAGGATGATGAGGTCGTATTCGCCATTGCTCCCCAGCTCGTAGGCGCTCAACCCGTCTTTGGCGATGTCCACCTCGTACCCGGCGCTCTCGAGAGCTGTTTGCAGCAGTGCTCTGATCGTCTCGGAGTCGTCGGCGACGAGGATCCTCTTCTTGTCACTCACCGGGCAGAAGGGTAACTGGACGAAGGGCCGACCCATGGCAGAGCAGAGCCTCACTTGTTTTCGAACATATGTTCGATAAGATGGACTGCCCTCAGATTGGAGTCAGCTCTTGCGGATCGAGGGCTTGTCCGCTGCCGATATCGCGGCACCGGTGTCGGGGCAAAAACAGGACAGAGATATTTTCGACCTTCAACCCGGTCGGATCACCGAGCTGGTTGGTGTCCCCGGGACCGGGTTGACCCGTCTGGGTCTCAAGCTGCTCGCTCCCCACGCTCGTGTCGCCCCTGTGGTTGCGCTCGACACCAGAGGATGGATCTCGCCTGAGGCGGCTTGGGAGACGGGTGTGATCCCGGAACGACTTGTGGTGGTCAGATGCGACGACCCGGTCATGTGGCCCAAGGTGACCGCAGCTCTTCTCGAGGGTGTTCGTGCCATGTATGCCGAAGTACCGGCGCGTATCCGGGATCAGGATCTTCGCCGTCTGGCCGCTCTGGCTCGAGCACGTCGGGTGGCAGTGGCGATGAGATCGATGGGCAATGGTTTGCCCGGTGGTGTCGCCTATCTCCGACTCAGGGCTCTGGGTGTCACCTGGGAGGGTGCCGATCGTGGTCACGGGAGACTGACCCGTCGCCGAATGATGTTGGAGGCGACCGGGAAAGGAGCTGCGGGGATGGCCCGACGATTCGAGGTTGAAGATGAAGGTACGGACGATGTGCGTGTGGTTTCCGATGTGGTCGTTGACCAGGCCAGACGCGCCGTCGGGTGAGCCGGTACTGATTGTCGACGACCGGGTGACCGGGGCCACCGATGACGTGATCGAGGCCGGTGTTGTCTTGGGGATGCCGAGAAGGGAGGCGGAGGCCCTTGCCCCTTTCGCCACCGTGTTGACCCGTGATGTGGGAGACGAGACCCGCAGATTCGAGCCGGTGGTCGCTCTCGTCGAGAACCTGGTGCCCCGGGTGGAGGTAGTGAGCCCGGGGTTGATGTACCTCCCAGTGGAAGGGGCGGTCGGCTACTACGGGGGAGAGGGGCAGCTTGCCAAGACAGTCGACGAGGCAATCAACGAATATTTCGACCCAAACTCCCAGCTCGATGTCCACCACCCATCGCGGGCGGGGGGTAGCGAGCGTAGCGAGCGGAGGGGGGTCGTCCCCCCTCAAATCGGGGTGGCACATGGGCCGTTTGCTGCACGGTGGGCGGCGGCTTACGCCACTCCTGGTGAGCCGGTGATCGTCGACGACACCATTGGTTTTCTCTCCGGTCTCGACCTCGGCACTCTTCGGGAGTCGATGGGGGGAGAAGAAATGATCGACACTTTCCGTTGGCTGGGAATCACCACACTCGGGGATCTGGCTCGATTGCCCAGAGAGACACTCGCTTCACGTTTCGGCAACCCCGGTTTGCAGGCGCATCGTCTCGCCAGTGGTGAGGACAGACCTGCCCATCCCCGAGACATTCCCCCCAACCTCGCCGTTGAGATGTCGTTTGAGGATCCCCTGGAGTCCCTCGACGCGATTGGCTTCGCCAGCAGGAATCTCGCCGAGAAACTGCTGAGACGTCTCCGATCGGCCGGTGTGGCCCCCCACACGGTGACCATCACCGTAGGTGCTGCTCTCGGGTCGGACCGGACCAGGGTTTGGCGATCCGCCGACCCTTTCACCGAGAAGGCTTTGAGTGATCGGGTGTGGTGGCAGCTCAGGGCCTGGGTGGAGACTGCTGGTATCCCTGGTGGTATCGCCACCCTGGCAATGGTTCCCGACGACCTGTCCGGAGGGGGTCGTCAGTTGAATCTCCTCACCGACGAGTCGTCGATGATCGACGCCGAGCGTGCTCTCACCCGGGCACAGGCATTGTTGGGGCCCGAAGGTGTTCTTCAGGCTCGGGCTCGTGGTGGGCGCATGCCCGCCGAAAGAGTGTCCTGGTCACGATGGGGTGAGCCGGAAACCACCGAGGAGCGTGACATGGATGCGCCGTGGTCGGGGGCAACCCCCTCGCCGGCTCCGGCTCTCGTCCCACCTCATCTCGATCCCGTCGAACTGGAGTGGGACGGGGGCATGCCCACCCGGGTCAGGCTCAGCTCAAGATGGGAGCCGGTGCTCACCTGGAGTGGTCCCTGGAGACTGAGTGGTCGTTGGTGGAGAGGCGAGCCGGATGTCGACCGATACCAGATCGTCACCTCGGTGGGCGCCTTCTTGTGTGTCGTTCAGGAGGGAAAGGCCTTCCTGGCCGCCGTTTACGACTGAAAACCACCGTTCTGTGAACGTTTTGGGCGTTCTCAGCGCCCTTTTCATTCACAGAAACGTCTTAACCCGCCTTTCCCGCACAGAACGGTCTCAACCCACCGGCCCGCCCAGATCGCTCACCCGTTTGGCGATGATCTCCCGGACTCGATCGCGGAGGGGTACGGCGTCAGACGCGGTCATGCCCTCGGTGGGGATGGGGGGCTCGACGATGGCGGTCACCGCTCCGCCGTGGAACCACGGCTTGCCGGGCACCGCGGCCTCATATGTGCCGTGTATGGACAACGGCAGTATGGGGAGCCGGCCTGAGATGGCCATCGTGAAAGCGCCTTTCTTGAACGGTTTCATCACGCCGTCACGGGGTCGGGTGCCTTCCGGGTAGATGATGAGACTTCTGCTGTGGGCGATCAGATCTTGAGCCTGGCGGTTGACCGAAGCATGGATGGAGCTGCGGGCGGCGCGGTCGACTTCGATGATGCCCACGGCCCGCATGGCTTGGGCCAGTAGTGGGATCCGGAACAGTTCCTTCTTGGCGAGGTACCTGATCGGCAGGGGAACCGCGAGAAAACACACCATGATGTCGAGAGTCGACAGATGATTGGCCACCACTACATATGACTGATTCCGGTCGATGTTCTCCTGACCCTCGACCGTGAGATCCGTGCCCGAGGCCAGCAGCCACATCCGGCTCCACCAATGGATCACCCGGTCGATGGCGGGTGCCGTGGGCCGGAACACCACGATGGTGATCACGGTCAATGCTCCGACGACGGTGGCCAGTACGCCGACCGTCCAGGTGAGGACTGTTCGGAACAAGGTCTGAGGCCATCGCATGTGAAGGCGAGGCTACAACACCGGTATAGCCTCGATGTGGTGGACAAACAGGAGTTGCGCGAGCAGATCAGAGCCGGGGGACCGGTGGCCGAAGGTGAGAGTCGTCAGGTCGTCGGAGGGCTCTTTGTTTGGATGTCGCGCCGTCTCCCCGGGACGGTGTCAGCCTTCCTCGCCATGTCGGGCGAAGTCGATGTCAGTCCTTTGTTCACCCGGCTCCCTGGATGGAGATGGGTGCTGCCCCGCGTGGAGCCCGACAAGAATCTGACCTTCCGAGACAGAGCCGTACCTCGGGAGCGACACCGGTTCGGCATGGACCAGCCGGTTGCCATGGGCCCCGTGATTGCGATCAACCAAATCGATGTCCTGGTGACACCGGGACTCGCCTTCGACATGACAGGAGGGCGTCTCGGCAACGGCGGCGGGTTCTACGACCGCATCCTCTCCGCCAAGAGGTCCGACGCAGTTGCGGTTGCGGCAACGGTGAAGAGACGAGTCGTCGAGTTGGTCCCGATGCAGGACCACGATCAAAGAGTCGACTGGATCGCCACCGAAGAGGGCGTCATCCGCTGCTCGTCCAACTCGTGACTCTATCGATCGAGATGGCTATCGCGGCCCCTTCCGGAGGCTGAGCCGAGTATTGCGGATACTTGACGATGAGAGCCTCGCGGGCATGCCGCCACACATCGTCATCCGAGTGCACCCGGGCCGTCCCGTCGACGCGGACCCACCTGAGGTGATCCCAGTCCTCGTCCCACTCGTCGACCATCACTGAGACCGAAGGGTTGACTTCGATGTTGCGTAAACGCTGCAATTGGCTTGTTGTCTTCGGTTTCTGGTCGATCATCGTCACGATTGTCCCGGCGGTGATCGCGAAGGTGATCGGCACCAGGTGAGGTCCGCCATCGGGTCGGACGGTTGCCAATCGCGCCACTCGGCTGCTCTCCACGAGCGCGAGGGCTTCAGCTGTGTTCACGCGCCCCGTTGAACAGTGGGTCGACAGTTCGCCACACTGTCTCGGCCCATCGAGCGTGACCGGCGGCACTCACATGAAAGAAGTCCTCTGCCCACAATGTGCGATCACGGCTCCAGACTGATACGTCGTCGCTGCGCTGGTCGACGACCGCAGTGCCGTGGGTTTCCGCCACCCGCCGGTGGACACCGTCGAAACGTCGCGCCCGGCGTTCCATGAGCGTGCTCAATGGCGGGTAGAGACGGGGGATGGTGCCCAGGAAACCGACCCCACTTTGAACAACGGTTGCTCCGGACTCGACCAGAGTGCTGACGAGATGATCCAGGTTCTCCTCGAACCTGTGCAGCGGCACACCCTTGATGGCGTCGTTGGCTCCCACAGAGACGAAGACCACGTCGGGCCCGAAGTCGAGGGCTCCGGTGAGCTGGCTGTCGATGACGTTGTGCGCCATCGATCCCCCTACCGCGAACGACCGAAGAATCACGTGGCGAGTCCCGGCGAGCCGCGAGCAGATCAGCGATACCCAGATCTCGTGGGGTCCGGCGACCCCGGGTGCGGTGACTGAGGAGTCACCGAGGACCGCGACACGCAGAATCGGGTTGGATGGGTCGCCAAACTCACCGGACGGGTCGAATTGCTTCAGAAGCGGAGCCGGTCGGAGCAACGCCCACGCAGCTTCAAGACTGAGCAAGGTAAATCCGGCGATCGCCGTGCGACGTAGCAACTTCGGCACCATCGCGCCCATTCTGCCAGTGCGAGAGAGCTCTCTAGCTGCTGGTAGCGCGTTCGATGCGCTCACGCAGACCAAAGCGGCTCTTCGGCTCGCTGAGGTCGATGACCGCACCCACTGCGTCGGAGAAGGTCGACGGGTCGTTGGGGTAGAAGTCGAAATGCTCGCCTTCGATGTCGAGCCCGAACTTGTAGATCGACGTCCGTTCGGCCGCTATGCGGTCTAGTGACCATGATCCCAGCTGGAGTCGACCTGCAGACACCCTGAACCTGCCATCGGCGATGTCGATCAGAACACTGCTGGGCTCGAGTTTCTGCCCCTGTAGCCGCCCTGTGAATTGCACCATGCGTTGTCCAATCTAGTCACCATTGAGCGGGCGTGGTATAGACGATATCCGCGACCCGCCGAGACACCAATTATGTCTAGTCACGCACGTCCGTCTCTGCCGGTGTCTCGACATCGTCACCGGCGGCGTCGCGAATCGGGTTGAGCAGATCGATGAGCGCATCGACACCAGACTCATCGAGCTCGATCGACTCGAAGACTCCATTGACCGCTTCTGTTGCCGGGACCAGGATCTCCCGGCCTCTTGGCGTGACGCCGGCGAGGACGATCCTGTTGTCTACCTCGTCGGTGTGTCGTGTCATCAACCCTTCTCTCTCGAGTCGTTTGACCGCGCTGGTCACGCTGGCGGGATGGACCTGGAGACGGTCACTGATCTTGCCCATGGGAAGCCGACCTTTGCGAGAAAAGCCGAGCAGGCGGAGGATCTCGAAACGGGCAAAGGTGAGACCGAGTGGAGCGAGCGCAACCTCGACCCGGCTGGCCATGATCTGTTGCACCCTGGTGATCGTGGTGACGGCGGCCATTCCGGGCGCTGCCTCGGACCAGCCATGAGCCGTCCACTGGCGCCGCGCTTCGGCGATGGGGTCTCGATACCGGATGGGACTGCTCATTTCCTTTGACATCAAAGTATTCGCTTCGTATCCTGAACGCAAGCATGCCCGAACACCAATTGGCCAACAAGGTCAGGTTTGTGACCGCGACCACGTTGTTCGATGGGCACGACGCCTCGATCAACATTTTTCGCAGGATCCTGCAGGCTTCCGGTGCTGAGGTGATCCATCTCGGTCACAACCGGAGCGGGCTCGACATCGTCAACGCCGCAATTCAGGAGGACGTTCATGCCATCGCGGTGACCTCCTACCAGGGCGGTCATATGGAGTTCTACCGCTATCTGCGTGACCTGCTCGTCTCCGGCGGGGCCGGGCACATCAAGATCTTCGGTGGCGGAGGTGGGACCATCCTTCCCGACGAAGGTGACGAGCTGTCTTCTTATGGGGTCGCTCGCATCTACTCGCCGGACGACGGACGGGCTCTGGGTCTCACCGGCATGGTCGACGACATGTTGTCCCGATCCGATTTTCCGATCGGTGAGTTGGCCCAAGAGTTCGATCTCGACACGCTGACAACCGACGATCCCACAGTGGTCGCCCGTCTCATCTCGGCGGCCGAGAACTACGGCGACAAGTATGCGGATGTCTGGGAGCGGGTCGAGGCCCGGGCGGTGAGCTCGGACGCCCCCGTCGTCGGTGTCACCGGTACGGGCGGGTCGGGCAAGTCGAGTCTCGTCGACGAGCTGCTGCGGCGGTTCCTGGCTGACTTCGAGAACATGAACGTGGCGATCATCTCGGTCGACCCTTCAAAACGTCGCTCCGGAGGCGCTCTGCTCGGCGACCGCATCCGGATGAACTCGTTGCCACATCCGAGGGCCTACATGCGCTCTCTGGCGACCCGGCAGGCCAACCTGGCGCTGTCACCTCACATCCAGAACGCCATCGATATCGTCAAGGCGGCCGGATACGACCTGGTCATATTGGAGACGTCGGGAATCGGCCAGTCGGACACCGAGATAGTCGACTACTCGGATCACGCTCTATATGTGATGACCCCCGAGTACGGAGCCGCCACCCAACTGGAGAAGATCGACATGCTCGACTTCGCCGACCTGGTGGCGATCAACAAGGCAGACAAGCAGGGTGCCGAGGACGCCCTGCGGGACGTCCGCAAGCAGTACAAACGCAATCATCTTTCCTTCGACCTCCCAGACGACGACGTCCCGGTACACCTGACCGTGGCGTCCGACTTCAACGATCCGGGTACCAATCGGTTCTATCAGGCGTTCCTGGCGCGACTCGGTCTCGAGTCCAGTCTCGGTCTTCCCGTCGAGGCGGCGGCGAAACAACACGTCGTGCCACCCGAGCGCTCCCGATATCTCGCTGAGATCGTCGAGGAGATCCGGCGCTACGACGAATGGGCCGCTGAGCAGGCCGAAGCCGCCGAGCAGTTGTATCGCCTGGAGGGGGCGGCATTGGCGGGAGTCGATGTGGCGGAGGCGATGGCGGGGGCCAGGGAGTCACTCGACCCGGAGAACCAGCGCGCTCTGGAGCGTTGGGACGGGATGGTGGCCGAATACGCCGGCGATGAGTTCGTCTATCACGTCCGGGGCCGGGAGATCAAGGTCCCATTGCAGACCGAGACTCTCTCCCACACGAAAGTCCCCAAGGTGGCCCTGCCGCGCTACCGATCGTGGGGAGACAGGCTGGAGTGGCTACTCCAGGAGAACGTCCCCGGCGAGTTCCCCTACACCGCGGGAGTGTTCCCGTTCAAAAGGGCAACGGAGGATCCGGCACGGATGTTCGCGGGGGAGGGGCCGCCGGAACAGACCAACGCCCGCTTCCACTATCTGTCGGAGGGGATGCCTGCGAGAAGGTTGTCCACGGCTTTCGACTCGGTGACTCTCTATGGCGACGACCCTCATGAGCGTCCCGACATCTATGGAAAGGTGGGCAACTCGGGTGTCTCTATCGCCACAGTGGACGACGCCAAGAAGCTCTATTCGGGCTTCGATCTAGATGACCCGACCACATCGGTGTCGATGACCATCAACGGCCCGGCGCCCATGATCCTGGCTTTCTTCCTCAACGCTGCGATCGATCAGGCTTGTGAGGCCTACATAACCGAGCATGAGATGTGGGATGAGGTCGAAGCCACGATCGACTCGATCTACGACGATCGGCCCCGTCCCGCCTATGCCGGCGACCTGCCTCCAGACCATCACGGGCTGGGCTTGCGTCTCCTCGGAGTCAGCGGCGACCAGGTTCTGCCCAGTGACGTGTATGAGCGGCTGAAGGCAGAGACCATTTCGTCGGTGCGGGGCACCGTGCAGGCGGACATCCTCAAAGAGGACCAGGCGCAGAACACCTGTATCTTCTCGACCGAGTTCGCCTTGCGGATGATGGGCGACATCCAGCAGTACTTCGTCGACAACGACGTCCGCAACTTCTACTCGGTGTCGATCAGTGGCTATCACATGGCCGAGGCGGGAGCCAACCCGATCACTCAGCTTGCCTTCACCCTGGCCAACGGCTTCACATTCGTCGAGAACTACCTGGCACGGGGGATGGACATCAACGCCTTTGCCCCCAGTCTGTCCTTCTTTTTCTCCAACGGCATCGACGCCGAATATGCGGTCATCGGGCGGGTGGCGCGACGCATCTGGTCGAAGACGATCAAACACAAATATGGAGGCAACGAGAGGTCACAGAAGCTGAAATACCACGTCCAAACGTCAGGCCGGTCGCTGCACGCTCAGGAGATCAGCTTCAACGACATCCGCACCACGCTCCAGGCGTTGTACGCGCTCTACGACAACGCCAACAGTCTGCACACCAACGCTTACGACGAGGCGATCACCACGCCCACCGAGGAGTCAGTTCGGCGGGCGCTGGCGATCCAGCTGATCATCAACAAAGAGCTCGGTCTCAACAAGAACGAGAACCCACTGCAGGGAAGCTTCGTCATCGAGGAGCTGACCGATCTGGTCGAAGAGGCCGTACTTGCCGAGTTCGAGCGGATCAACAGCCGCGGAGGCGTGCTGGGGGCGATGGAGAGGCAGTACCAAAGAACCAAGATCCAGGAGGAGTCTCTCTACTACGAGCAAAAGAAGGAATCAGGTGAGTACCCCGTCGTCGGGGTGAACACGTTCATCACCAAGGAGGGATCGCCTTTCCAGATTCCCAAGGAGTTGCGCAGATCCACAAAAGAAGTGAAGGACCGGCAGATCGCCAACCTGAGGGCGTTCCAGGAGCGCAACGCCGATGTAGCCGCGGAGTCGTTGGTCGAGCTTCAGCGGGTGGCGGTTCAAGGCGAGAACATCTTCACCCAGCTCATCGAGACTGCCAAGGTGGCTTCACTGGGTCAGATGAGCCAGGCCCTCTACGAGGTGGGCGGCAAGTACCGCCGCAACATGTGATGGCCAGTTCCTAGCCATGCCTCGCCCTCGCCGAGCGGTTCGTGTCGGGGTGGTGGGGAAGGACCACCCCTAGGTTCGTGATCGCATGCGTCGACGGTGGCGTTCCTTGACATGTTCTTGGGTGTGGCATGGTCGGCAGAGCAGTTTGCCCTTTTCCACCGTGGTGGTCCCAAGGTTTGCCCAGTGGTCCAGGTGGTGGATGTCGCAATGACGAGGTTTTGCCCGGCATCCGGGTCCCTGGCAGTGGCGGTCACGTGCGATGATTGCTCTTCGCTGTGCAGTGGTCCAGACTCGGGTTTTGCGGCCGACATCCAAGACTTCTGAGTCGGGTCCCAGGACGATGCGGGTGAGGGAGCAGTCGCAGGCGATCATTCTCAGCGTGTCGACATCGACGATGTCTCCGTTTTCAGTTTCGTGGAGACCGCCGGCGATGCCCTGTAGTGCCGGCATGTCAGCGTGGAAGACGACGTGTGGTTTGTCACCGCCAACCGTGGGGGTCGTGCCGTTGTCCAGCCAGTCCCGGCACAGGTTCTCCAGTGCGTCATGTCTTCTCTGCCGTGGGGTTCGGATGTCGCCATCTCGTGGTGGTGGCATGTTGGCGTCGAGACCGGCCATGAAGGCTTGGCCGGCAGTGCTGTTTAGCCATCCGTCGACCTTGAGCATCCCACCTTGGACCCACGATGCCGACAGCCCACGGCGCCCGAGTTGGACTTCCGGGTCGATCTCGCCGGGTCCGTCCATTGCTTGTCGCCAGTATTCGACCGCTTTGGCGGTGTCCACGGCGTCGAGCCCTCCGACAATCTCCACCAACCTCTCTTCGGCCTCTGAGTACTCGTCGGGAATCGCCTCGGCGGCTCGGAACAGGTGATGGGCCTGGCTGGTCGACAGACGCCCGTCTGCCCAACGCCGCATAGGCGTGAGGAGCCTTTTCGGGGGCATTGCCATGGCTGACGATCCGTTTTGCCTGACCTGGCGTCACCCCGGTCTGATCGACCAGCAACGCGGTCGGTGACGAATAGCCGAGCCGGTGGTGGCTACCCCGGTCAGCCAGACACTTGGTCTCTCTTGCCTGCAGAACATCGACCATCTGTGCGACACGAGACAATTCGACCAGGTCAGAAACTAAGTCCTCGGCCGAACACTCGCTGTCGTCGACCGCAAACATCTCATCGAGTGCGGAACGGATGGCACTCATCTCTCTCTCGTCTCTCTCTCCCCATGTCGACCAACGTATCCAACGTCAGTGACAGAAACTCCCTGTCAACCCGCTTTGCAGTCAAGTTACAGGGCGGGTGGGACAAGAAAAGCGGTGGACACACAAAGAGCCCTCGGGCTCATGTCTGCGGATCAGCCCACCGGCAATCTGACTGACCCGTCGTCGTCGATCGTCCAGTCCGGGTTGAAGGCGA
>Ga0299907_10001639_pt1 | contig 13018 bp, 13 predicted proteins | sample RVTome_16_FD_198680 | JGI IMG/M metagenome (GOLD analysis project Ga0299907, IMG submission 198680) | Soil microbial communities from uranium-contaminated site in the Upper Colorado River Basin, Wyoming, United States - RVT152D67 (version 2) ... | reverse complement strand
AGAGCTTCCCATCGGAGTGGTGACCGCCTTCCTCGGCGCGCCCTTCTTCCTGCTCGTGCTGCGGACGATGCGAGGCCCGGCGTGATCGGTTGGGACAGTGTGTCGGTCAGCTACGGCGGGCACCAGGTGCTGGGGCCGGTCACGCTGTCGGTCGACGCCGGCGAATGGCTCGGCCTCATCGGTCCCAACGGTGCCGGCAAGTCAACGCTGATCAAGACTGCGATTGGGATCGCCCCGTACACCGGCTCGGTCAGCCTCGGCGTTGGCGTGGTGAGAAGAGGAGTCGATGTTGCCTGGATGCCCCAGCGGCCCCATCTCCCCGATGACATGGGGGTCGCCGACTACGTCATGCTGGGTCGGACTCCTCATCTCGGCATTCTCGGGGCCGAGACGCGTCACGATGTCGAGACGGTGATGCGGGCCCTGGAGAGGCTCGACCTCCGTGCGCTGGCGCGGCGCCCGCTCGGCACCCTCTCGGGTGGGGAGGCGCAACGTGCCGTGCTGGCACGTGCACTGGCGCAGCAGGCTCCGGTGCTACTCCTCGACGAGCCCACCGCCAGCTTGGACGTCGGGCATGCGGTAGAGGTCCTCGACCTCATCGACGAGCTCCGGCACCAAGAGGGTCTCACCGTGGTCACGGCCGCCCATGACCTGACCCTGGCCGGCAGGTACGCCGATCGACTCGTGCTGATGAGCGGGGGCCGGATCGTCGCCGAGGGAACGCCGGACGAGGTGCTGAGGGAGGGCACGTTGCGCGCCAACTACGGTGCCGGGATCAGGGTGATCGAGGATCGCGACGGGCCGATCGTGGTTCCCCTGAGGAAGAGTCATGCCAGACCAGATCCCACCGACTGAACCGCCCCCGAAGGCGTCGAAGCGCGCCAGCTCGCTGGTGCTGGTCAACACCGGAGACGGCAAGGGCAAGTCGACGGCGGCCTTTGGCACCGCGATGCGAGCGGTGGCCCGGGGGTGGAAGGTCGCTGTCATCCAGTTCGTGAAGTCGGGGGACTGGAGTGTGGGGGAAGAGAAGATCGGGCGCCAGGTGGGCATCGACTGGTGGGCGCTCGGGGACGGGTTCACGTGGGACTCGGAGGACATCGACGAGTCCGAGGCGATTGCCAGGTCGGCCTGGGCGCACGCCAAAGAGATGATCGGGTCGGGTGAGTACGACGTGATCGTGCTGGACGAGGTGACCTATCCGATCAACTGGGGCTGGATCCCGATCGATGACGTGTTGTCCACGATCGAGGGCAGGCCCTACAAGGTGAACCTCATACTCACCGGTCGCAACGCCGCGCCCGAGTTGATCGAGGTGGCCGACACCGTCACCGAGATGAGCAACGTCAAGCATGCCTTCGATGCAGGCATCATGGCCAGGCGCGGGATCGACTACTGACCCGGCGGGCGGCCTGGCAACTTGAGCTGGTTCGAACCGTATATGAGCTGGGGAACCCCGGGTTCGCCCTTCACAGACCGGTTCACGCGTTACTCAGCCGACCGACCTGCGGTACTGGCGGACGGCCAATGGGGCAAACACGGCGATGATCACCGCGATCCACGCCAGTGACTGCCAGATCAGGGTCCCCTGATCCAGACCAAGGAAAGGCAGGGCCTCCTCCGGGATCATCATTGCTCGCACTGTGTTGGCGATGATGGTTATCGGCTGGTTGTCGGCGAACGCCTGGAGCCATCCGGGCATGGAATCGGTGGGCACGAACACCGAAGATGCGAACACCAAGGGAAAGATGGGCAGGAAGCCCGCCGATTGCGCCGCCTCGGGGGTCTTGGCAAGGAGGCCGATCGTGGCCATGACCCACGAGAAGGCGTATCCGAAGAGGAGGGCGAGACCCACGCCGAGCACCATTTTCCCGAACCCCTGCTCGAACCTCCACCCCATCAGGAACCCGACGACCAGCATCAGGCCATTGACGAAGGTGTTGCGGATCAGGTCGGCGAGGGTCCGCCCGGTGAGAACGGCCGAGCGGGCCATCGGCAATGATCGGAAGCGATCGATCACGCCGGCGCCGAGATCCTCGGTGAGTCCGAGGGCGGTGGCCGTCCCCCCGAACACCGCGGTCTGGACCAGGATGCCCGGGATCAGCCAGGTGATGTAGTTGGCGGCCCCTGCTGGTGGGCCCGCCCCCTCACCCCCGATGGCGATGGCGCCACCAAAGACGTAGTTGAACAGGAGCAGGAACATCACTGGTTGGATCGTCGAGAAGAGGAGCAGCTGGGGGAGACGCACCACCCGCAGGGTGTTGCGTCGGGTGATCACCGCGGTGTGGGTCACCGCATCGCGCAGGCCGACCCGGTGACGTGGCGGGGAAACGACGGTCATCTTCGTCTGCCCCGTCTCGGGCCGGCAGGCGCGGCCACCCCCGCTTCGGTCTTCTCCGACTCCAACGCGGTGTGCCCGGTCAGAGCCAGGAAGACGTCGTCGAGCGTGGGGCGGCGCAACCCTATGTCCTGAGGTGAGATCCCGGCATCGTCCAGGGCTCGAACCGCGGCGGTCAGGGTCCGGGCTCCCTCTGACGCGGGAATGATGAGGGACTGGCCCTCGGAGCGCAGCTCACCGGCGGCCACGACGGTGAGGGCACCCGCCGCCTCGGCACGGTCATCAGCCGAGACATGTACCTCGATCACGTTGCCGCCGAGGCGATCCTTGAGTTGGTCCGACGTCCCTTCATCGATGAGACGACCATGATCGATCACCCCGATCCGATCGGCTAGCCGGTCCGCCTCATCCAGGTACTGGGTCGTGAGCAGGAGCGTCGTGCCCCCGACCACCAACTCCTCGATCAGGTCCCAGGCGTCGAGTCGGCTCCCTGGGTCGATACCGGTGGTCGGCTCGTCGAGGAAGAGGACCTCGGGTCGGCCCACCATCGAGGCCGCCAGGTCGAGACGACGCCGCATGCCACCCGAGTAGGTGCGGACCTGCCGGTCAGCGGCGTCACTGAGCCTGATCCGCTCCAGGACCTCGTTGGCCCGGCGGGCCGCCTCCGCCTTGGTCAGGTTGTACAGCTGACCGATCATCTCGGCGTTCTCCCGGCCGGTCAGGAACTCGTCGACGGCGGCGAACTGGCCGGCGAGCCCTATCTTGTGCCTGACTCCCACTGGATCGGCGAGGACATCGATCCCGGCGACCCGCGCCGTGCCGGAATCGGGCTTGAGCAGGGTGGTCAGCACGCGGATCAGCGTCGTCTTGCCGGCTCCGTTGGGGCCGAGGAGGCCATAGATGATGCCTCTCTCGAAGGAGATGCTCACCCCGTCGAGTGCAACGACTTCGCCGAATGTCTTGACGATTTCGTTGGCCTCGACCGCATACATCAGCAGGCGATCTTAAGACCGGTCAGGGACGTCTGATCGCGGCCAGCCAGAACAAGGCCCTGGCACCTTCGTCCAGGGTCTCGAATCGGGGATCCTGGGTCTGGCCGCGCAGCCAGCGGATATAGATCTGCTGCAGCACCACCGCCAGCTTCCACGCGCCGAACACGAGGTACCAATCGACGTCGTCGATGGGTCTGCCGGATCGGTCCCCGTACCGATGGACCGCGACCTTCCGCCCCAGCCAGCCGTCGACGGTCGTCGGCATCATGCCCAGGCTCGCCGGCGCCTCATCCGGGTCGAACCACGATCCCATGAGGGTCCCCAGGTCGGCCAGCGGGTCGCCCCGGGTGGCCATGTCCCAGTCGTAGACGGCGACACAGCGGCCGGGATCGTCAAATGCGACCGCCATGTTGTCGAGCCGCCAGTCGTTGTGGACCAGGGTCGGCGCCTTGTCTGCGGGCAATTCGTCGGCCAGCCACGCTCCGACCTCGTCGGCGATCTCATTGTCCTCGTGTCTCGCCTTCTCCCATCGGTCCCGCCACCCCTCGACCTGTCTGGAGAGATATCCCTCTGGATGACCCAGATCGTCGAGATCACATGACGCTGGATCCACCGAATGGAGCTCGGCCAGGGTGTCGATGACGACCTCGGACAGCCTGCGGTTGGGATCGGGGTCGGCGCCGCCACCGAAGCGCTCCGGGACCACGCCTCTCACCACCACACCGTCACGTCTCTCCATGAGGAAGAAGTTTGTGCCTATGACGCCGCTCTCCGCGCAGTAGGCGACGGCTCTGGGCGCCTTGTCGAATGACTTCCAGAGCCGGGACAGGACCCGGTATTCTCGTGTCATATCGTGGGCGCCGGGAGCGACCGGTCCCAACGGGGGGCGTCTCAGCACCAGTTGCTCGCCTTCGGGAAAGCTGAGCAGATAGGTCAGGTTGGCCTTCCCCCCACCGAACTGCTTCACCTCCGGCAGGCCGGCCGGGAGGCCGCCCTGGCCCCGCATCCAGTCGACGACGCGCTCCACGTCGAACCGCTCGTCCGGTCGAACGTCGATCAGGTCACCCACGTCGGGCGAGGGTATAGGAATGGGGAAAGACGAGTTGGCTGCGTTTAGCCTCCAGCGGATGACGACTCCCTTCGAGATCTCCGATCGGTTCACCGAGCAATACGCCGACCTGGTCCCCATCACGGCCACCTACCTCGGAATCACCGGGCGTGACCACCTGATCGGTGACCTCTCGCCTGAGTTGCATGGCCGCCTGGATGATCTGTATCGCGCCGCGCGGGCCGATCTGAGCGCCCATCTCGATGATCCCGACCCGGTGCAGGCATTCGCTGCCATTGTGATGAGTCGGTGGCTCGACGAGAGGATCGAGCGGTTCGAGGCGGGCGAGTGGAGACGCAATCTCAACCACATCGCGAGCCCCTTCCAGTACCTGATCGACACGTTCGACGTGATGCCGAAGGGGACGGCCCACGAGTGGGCAAACATCGTCTCCCGGCTCGAGGGCTTCGACAGCATGCTTGATGGATATCGCCAGTGCCTGGCAGCGGGAGTGGGCGCCATGGACACGGTGGCCGCTCGTCAGGTCGAGGCGCTGCTCGATCAGCTCGACGCGGCAGCATCGAAGGAGTCCCGCTTCCTCGCGTTTCCGGAATCCGCGGAGGCGGCGGGGGTTGACCGTGACCCGGTGGCGGCCGCCGTCGACCGGGCCAGAGAGGCGTGCTCGCTACTGGCCGAGTGGCTGAGGAGCGACTACCTGCCTCATGCCCGCAGCGAAGACGCGGTGGGTCGGGATGAGTACCTGATGGGTGCCGACAAGTACCTGGGCATGACCGTCGATCCGGACGAGACCTACGAGTGGGGCTGGTCGGAAGTCCGCCGAATAATGGTCGACCTGGAAAGGACCGCCGCCGAGATCGACCCCGAGATGAGCCTGACCGAGGTGATCGAGCTCCTCGAGACCGACCCGGGGCGCGCTGCAGCGACCCGCGAGGAGTTCGTCGACTTCATATCCGGGATCCAGGAGCAGGCGATCAGCCAGCTCTCCGGCGCGCACTTCGACGTGCCGGAACCGCTCAGGACGGTGACGGTGAGCATCGCCCCGCCCGGGGGCAGCCTCGGGGCCTGGTACATAGGGCCGACAGAGGACTTCAGCCGCCCCGGCTCGATCTGGTACGCACCAGGTGAGCGTGAGCTGCTGCCGTACTGGCAGGAGGTGTCGACCGCCTATCACGAGGGCTTCCCAGGCCACCATCTGCAGGTGGGCACGGCGGTCCTCGAACGGGACAAGTTGTCGAGATTCCATCGGATGGCGATCTGGTATTCAGGGGCCGGTGAGGGCTGGGCCCTCTATGCGGAGCGGCTCATGGACGAGCTCGGCTTCTTCGAGAAGCCGGAGTATCGCCTCGGCCTGCTCGCCAGCCAGTTGTTTCGGGCACTGCGGGTCGTCATCGACATTGGTTGTCATCTGAAGCGCCCAATTCCCGCGGACGCTCCTCTTCATCCTGGCGACGTCTGGGACTACGACCGGGCAGTCGATTACATGACCCAGATCGGCAGCCAGCCCCATGACGTGGCCGAGTCCGAGGTCACGCGTTATCTCGGGTGGTGGGGACAGGCGATCTCCTACAAGGTCGGTGAGCGCGAGATCCTCGATATCCGCGACCAAGCCCGTCGGGCCGGGGACCTCGACCTGAAGCACTTCCATCGCACGCTGCTCGAGGCAGGCGCAATTCGCCTCGACCATCTGCGTGAAGTGATGTCGTGAACAAGATCTACTTCGAGCTCGCCGACGTCGAGCCTCTCGACCGATACAAGCTGCTCTCCGGTCTGATCGTGCCCCGGCCCATCGGTTGGATCGGCACCCGGCGGGAGGATGGCACCAACAACCTCGCTCCGTTCTCGTTCTTCAACCTCGTCTCCACGAATCCGCCGGTGGTCCTGTTCTCGGCCGGGAGCCATCGCGACCGCCCCAAGGACTCGGCCGAGCTGGCTCGGATCTCGGGGGAGTTCACGGTCAACATCGTCTCCGAAGAGGTGGTGGAGGCGATGTCGGTCACGTCGGGCTCCTACACGGCCGGGGACGACGAGTTCGTCATCGCCGGTCTCACGCCCCTAGCCGGCAAGATCGTCGGCGCACCGATGGTGGCGGAGTCTCCGGCCAACCTGGAGTGCCTGGTCAACCAGGTCATCGAGGTTGGCGAGGGAGGGCGCATCCGGATCGTGATCGGCGATGTCGTCGCGGTTCACGTGCGAGGGGACCTGCTCGATGGCACCAGGGTCGAGCACGATGTGCTCCGCGCGGTTGGCCGCATGGCCGGGGACACCTACGTCGACACCAGGAGCCGGTTCGACATCGTCCGCCCCATGTGAGTGCTCAGCAGTCGTGGGCGATGAGAGTCGGGTAGGGGTTGATCACACTATTGCCCAGGTACATGCCGAAGTGGAGATGGGGTCTGGTCCCCTTGGCGTTGCCGGTGTTGCCCACATACCCGAGGATGTCCCCGGCCTTCACCTTGCCGTCCTTGCCGAACGAGCTCATGTGGCTGCCGATGTACTTGATCCCGTCGTTCCCGTGGAGACGGAACTGGAGGCCACCGATCGAGCCGGTGACGAACTCGACGGTCCCCGCCACCGGGGCGCGCACAGGGGAACCGTGCTTGGTGAAGAGATCGTTGCCCTCATGGAAGCGGACTCCTCCACCCCGGGGGAAACCCCAGTCGTTGAAGTAGCCGGCTGACTGGACCGGGCACACCCAGGTCGTGCCGGTCGGGATCACCAGATTCTGGCCCCTTCGGATCAGGTTCGGGTTGGAGATCCCGTTGAGCTGGGCGAGCTTGGAGACCAGCAGCCCATACTTGGCTGCGATGTCGCCGAGCCGATCGCCACTTTGCACCTCGTAGTTGATCTCGCCGGCCGAGCCTTTGGCGACGTGACCCGGGCCGTCGAGGAAGAGCCGGGTGCCGGCGTAGATGGTGCCATGGAGGATGCCATTGGCGCGGGCGATGTCGTCGGCACTCACACCCGAGTACTGGGATGCGATGGAGGCGAGGCTCTCCCCACGTCTCACCACGTGTGACCGACCGGAGCGAGCCGGCCCTCCGGATTCCCCGGCGTCGTCACCGGTGTCGGACGAGCCGGACGCCGGCACCTGGATCCTCTGGCCGATCAAGATCACGTTGGGGTTGGAGATTCGGTTGGCCCTGACCAGGTTCATTATCGAGATCCCGTACATGCCCGCGATCTCGGCCAGTGTCTCCCCACGCGCCACCACGTGGGTCACGTCCTGGTCGGGAATGGTGATCACTTGACCGGGGAAGATGAGGTTGGGGTTGGGGACGTCATTGGCCGCGACCAGGTCGGAGAGCGCTACATCGTGCTCCCGGGCGATGCGGCCCAGCGTGTCGCCTCTCTGCACCGTGTAGTCGACGGACGTCAGGCCAACGAAGACAGCCAGGGTCATCCCAACGGCGAAAGCGCGGAAACGACGTGACTCGGGCATCTGAAGGCACTACTCCTTCAGCCCCTGACTCGCTCCGCGGGAGTGAGCCTACCCCGAGCGTCTCGAATTTCCAGACATCACCCGCAGCTGACCGCAGGCAGCGTCGATGTCACGACCCCGGGTGTCCCGCACCGTCACATTGACACCGCGTTTGGAGAGGACCTCGGAGAACTGCGCGATCGTCGATGTCGACGAGGCCCGCTGGGTGCTCAGGGGGGTGGGATTGAGGGCGATGAGGTTGACGTGGGCACGCATCCTGCGGGCGATGCCGGCGAGCTTGTCTGCCTGATCGAGGGTGTCGTTGACACCAGCCATCATGGTCCACTCGATGGAGATCCTGCGTCCCTTCTTCTCGAAGTACTCCGACGCGGCGGCTTCCAGCTCGGCGATCGGATAGCGCTTGTTGATCGGGACCAGTGAGGTTCGCAACTCGTCATCGGCGGCATGGAGGCTGATCGCCAGGTACACCGGCCAAGGCTCGTCGGTCAGTCGTCGGATTCCGGGGACCATCCCTACCGTCGAGACCGTCACCGCACGGGCCGAGATGCCCATCACCTCGATCATCCGCCGCAGAGCCTCGCGAACCCGGTCGTAGTTGGCCAGGGGCTCGCCCATGCCCATGAAGACGATGTTGGTGAGATGGTCGGGTGACCCCGGCATGCCGATCTGGCGGAGATATGCCGTCGCATAGGCCACCTGAGCCACCATCTCCCCCGGCTCCAGGTGGCGTTCGAAGCCGAACTGGCCCGTCGCGCAGAAGGTGCAGGCCAGGGCGCAGCCCACCTGGCTCGAGATGCACAGTGTGGCGCGTCTTGGATAGCCCATCAGGACCGCTTCGATCGCGGCACCATCACTGGCCCGGAACAGCCACTTTCGGGTCGTGCCCCGGTCGGCACTCTGCTCGACCTCCACATCGAACGGCCACAGGCGCCCCGCGATGACGCGACGCACCGCGTTGGGAAGGTTCGTCATGTCGTCTGCGGAGAGCACCGGGGTCCGGTAGAGCCAATCCCTCAGCTGATTCGCCCGGTACGCGGGCTCGTCGCCGAGCATCTCCCCGAGCTCCTCGGGGGGTCGGAGGTACGGCACGTCAGGCTTGTCTGGCCAGTTCGATCCAGGTGCGGGCCCGTGCGGTGCTCACACTCGCTGCCTCGGCCACCTGGTCGGGCGTGGCCTTCGCCAGGGCGGCGACGCTCCCCAGCCCGGCGCCTGCCAGCCTGTCGGCGAAGACGGGCCCGATGCCGTCGATCGCGTCCACGGGCGTGCCGTGGGGGGTGGCGCGAAAGCTGGGGGGCAGAGGCTCCCGTGAGGTGGCCACCGAGATGAACCGGTCACGCATGGCCCAGACGACGGCCGCTATCCCTGCGATCACCCCTATTACTTGGGCAACCCTCTTCATGACCCCAGGCTACAGGCTGATGGGGCACGCTCTACCCTGGCGCGGTGAAGGTCGACTACTACTTTCCGCCCAGCGCCGTCGCCGGGGCCGCCGATTCCGCCCGGGAGGCAGCTGATCTCGGATACGACGGCTTCTTCACCGCCGAGACCCAGCATGACCCTTTCTTCCCGCTGACCCATGCTGCCTCGGCTGCCCCCGACCTGGAGCTGGGGACCGCCATAGCGGTGGCTTTTCCCAGGTCGCCGACCATCACCGCGATGATCGCCTGGGACCTGGCGCAGCAGTCGAATGGCAAGTTCATGCTCGGCTTGGGCACGCAGGTGAGGGGCCACATCGTGCGCCGTTTCAGCTCACAGTGGGGCAAGCCGGGACCGCAGCTCCGCGAGTACATCGAGGCGGTGAGAGCGGTCTGGGACACCTGGCAGAACGGTGTGCCCCTGAGCTACGAGGGCGAGTACTACCGCCTCTCGTTGATGACCCCGTTCTTCGATCCGGGGCCGATCAGACATCCCGATATCCCCGTCTACATCGCGGGGGTCGGCCCCTATCTCTCGGCGCTGGCCGGTGAGATGTGTGACGGCTTCCATGTCCATCCATTTCACACCGTCCAGTATCTGGACGAGCTCGTGCTCCCGAACATGGGCAAGGCGGCCGCTCAGGCGGGCCGCGACATGGGCGACATCGAGATGGTGACAACGGTGTTCGTCATGACCGGTCGCGACCAGGCCGAGATCGAGCAGTCTCTCGAGCCGGTGCGACAACAGATCGCCTTCTATGCGTCGACACCGTCGTATCGCCCTGTTCTCGAGGCCAGCGATTGGGATTTCGGGCCGAAACTGTCTGCGATGTCGAAAAAGGGCCAGTGGGGCGAGATGGGAGCAGTGGTGCCGGATGAGGTATTGGGGGCGGTCGGGGTCATCGCTCCGCTCGATCGCCTGGCCGGTGCGATCAGGGAGAAGTACGGCGACCGGGTCCAGCGGGTCGGCTTCTACACCCTCGGCTCGGTGCTGATGACCGACCATGACGCATTGCGACAGGTGATCTCGGAGCTCCAGAGTCCTTGATCGCGGGTCAGAACACCAGGGCTGCGGTGGTGTCCACCCTCGGGTCGGGTGCGGTCCTCCTCGAGGAACCATCGAGCTCGATGATCGACATCGGGCCCCACCCTGCCTGAGGGCCATCGGCGATCGAGATCCGGTGGCCGCGTCGCTCCAACTCGGTGGTGATCGACTCGGGCAATCCAGGCTCGATCACCACGTGCGAGCGGGTTCCCGGACCGAAGCCGCCGATGGTCCAACGGGGAGCGCCTTGGGCCTCGGCGAGTGGCTGGCCGCTCATCACCGCCCGAGCCGCGAGTTGTGCGATCAGTTGGGGTTGGACGTTCCCGCCTCTGGTTCCGATCAGCCATCGCGGCCGATTCCCTTCCGCCCAGAGCGTCGGGGAGAGTGTGTGGAGCGGGCGTTTCCCCGGCCCGAGCTCGTTGGGATGTCCCGGCATGAGGGTGAAGCCGCGGCCCCGATCCTGGAGGAGAAACCCCGATCTGGCGGTACCGAAAGTCGACCCGGTCCCGTGGTAGTTGGATTGGATGATCGAGACCGCCATCCCATCGGCGTCTGCGACACACATGAAGGCCGTGCCGGCGCCATTGGCCGACGCGGCGGGCCAGACTCCGGCAGTGGTGGGGTCGACTGAGGCCGCAGCCCGCCCCAGTCGTGCCGGGTCGAGGAGTAGGTCGACCGGGAGGGGGACGTGATCGGGGTCAGCGACGATGTCGTCGCGCTCCCAGGCGAGAGCGCGATAGCCCTCGATCATCGAGTGCCACCAAACCGGATCGTCAGGGTCGTCGGCCACACCTAGCAGGTCCATGACCGCCAGGGTTGCGGGGCCGAGGTATCCCTGGCTGTTGGGTGGGGTGGTCCACGCCGTGAGGCCACGGACCTCTATCCCGATGGGATCGACCCACTCAGCCTGGCTCACAGCGAGGTCGGAGGAAGTGATGCCGTCGACAGCCGCGACGATGTCCTGACCGGCGACGCCGCCATAGAAACTCTCCCGCCCGCCCGAGACGACGGCGCGCAGGGTCTGCGCAAGATCGGGACGGCTCACGATGTCACCTGCTCGCACCGCCTCCCCGTCGGGATAGAAGCCGGCGACGGCGGGGTGGGTGCCGTAGATCTCCGTCTGTCTGGCGAAAGCGGCGGCCTGCTCGGTCGAGACCTCGAAACCCTCTTCAGCGAAGTTGATCGCCGGCGTCAGCGCCTCCCCGAGGCCGACGCTCCCCAATCTCGAGCTCAATTCGACCAGACCATCGACACAGCCGGGAATGGTCACCGCAGCCGGGTGATCACGGGGGATCTCCAGATGACCACGTGACCTGAGCTCCTCAGCATCGACCTTCGATCCCGATCGGCCGGACGCGTTGAGCGCTTGAGGGCGCTCCCAGCCGAGGGCATGGACCAGCGCGAAGAGATCGCCGCCCAGGCCGCAAGTCTCGGGTGCGACCACACCCTGAGCAGCCACGATGGCGATCGCCGCGTCGACCGCGTTCCCTCCACTCTCCAGGACCCCCCGCCCTGCCTGAGCCGAGAGACGGTGGGGTGTGGCGACGACGTTCGAACTCAAGGGGTCTTGAGGTCGGGGAGGAGCCGGTTCAGGGCATCGAGTACGGATCGGACGACCGCCCGGGACTCGTCGTCCTCGACATAGGCGGATCCGATCAGCATTCGCTCCGATGCGTCGGTGACCACCACGATCTGGGCGATCGCCAGGGTGCGGCCGCCGAGCGAAGGCAGGTCCATCGACCCGACGCCGAGCCCGATCGTGCCGATCATCGCCTGGCGCACGGCTTCGAGTGTCGCCTCGGCCACCAGACGCCATCGGGTTGCCCTCGCTGCCGCACCTGTCGACTGGCCGACCAGCAGCCGTTCTTTCCATCTCAGGGTCACGGTGACCTCGGTCCGGTTTCCATCGATCGTCTCGCCGACCTCGACGAGGGCGGGTCGGCTCCCACCGGCGAGGGCCGAGTCGGCCAACTGCACGACGGAGACGATGCGCCGGTCGATGTCGATCCCGAAGAGCGCCTGGCCCAGCGACTGAACGTCGCGCACGACCTGCTTGGGGGGCTTGGCACGACGAGCGAGGACATGAATCTCGTCGATCCGACCGTTTCCTGCCACCACCCTTGCGGCTTCAACACCGTCGATCCTGCTGATCTTCTCCTGGAGGGAGGCGATGTCCATCGTTTCTCCCAGCGTAAACCGATTTGGACCAGGCGTCTGGAGCGGGTGCCGATTTCTCTTGTGGGGCTGTGGACAACTGTCTAGATTGCGAAGCGCTGGAAGGAAATCCAATGGGGCAGTGGGGCAATCGGTCCTTGGACCGCTTGCCTTCCCTCGGCGGGCGTAGTCAGGGGCCTTTTGACATGTAAAGGGTTCCCGATTTCATCGGGAACGTGGTGAGAGCGGCGTCCTCGTTGGCCGATAGGTAAGTCTCACGCCCATCAACCCAAGCGAAGCGGATCACCTGTGCCGACGGTCATAGTCGGTGCAAATGACGACCCTCAGGTGGACGTGCTCGAGTAATGAAAGCCCGTTTGGTTCGAATACTCACAGCCGCCGCCGGCCTTGCTGCCTTGATTGCAGCCGGCTCAGCGAGCGGGAAGATCGGCTAACGGTGCGCCCTCTCACCCCATTACGACCGAGGTCCGTTTGAGGCTGATAGGCATCGACCGAATACGTCGTCGCTACTGGCGACTCCAACCAGCGGTACAGCGACGACTCAAGAT
>Ga0299907_10001638_pt1 | contig 13019 bp, 13 predicted proteins | sample RVTome_16_FD_198680 | JGI IMG/M metagenome (GOLD analysis project Ga0299907, IMG submission 198680) | Soil microbial communities from uranium-contaminated site in the Upper Colorado River Basin, Wyoming, United States - RVT152D67 (version 2) ... | reverse complement strand
GTACGCTCGTCCACACCCTCCACGCCGCCTCCCGCCGGTCCGCCGGCAGCAGGCCCTCGGCGACGCGCAGCGTCGCCTCCACCTCGCGTCCCGTGGCGCCCGACTGAAGCGCGCCGCGCATGTGGGAGTAGAGCTGCGGCTCCGCGTCCTGCGCGCACAGCACGGCGACCACGCACAGCTCGCGCGCGGCCAGAGCCAGTCCGGGCCGGCCCAGCACCCGCCCGTAGCCGTCCCTGAGCATCCAGCGTTCCAGCTCCGGATGGAGCGCCGCGACGTTGGCGCGCACCCGCCCGTACTGACCGCCGTACACACGCTCGCAGACCCGCGCGCCGCGCTCATCGAAGTCGACGCTCCGCTCGATCCCCGCGCCGGCGGGTGCGGGGCCCGCGATGCGCCGCCAGAGCGCGAACGCGCCGATGGTAGCGGGATAGACCACGAACAGGTGGCTCTGGAGCAGCGCCTCGACCACCTCCACGCGCGGCAGGTCCAACGCGTCCCGCAGCGCGTCGGCGAGCACGTCGCGTCTTCCCGCCCCGATCGCCCCGGAGACCCGGACGAGCACCTCGATGCCGGGCTCCAGACGCGACGGACCGGCCTCGACGTGCCCGGCGCGGCTCACGCGCGTTCTCCGAGCCCGGGGAGCCGTACCTCGATGCGCCCGACGACCTCATCGCGCGTGTTTCTGAGCGGGGGCGCCGCCACCTGCCACAGGCGCTCCGCCACGCCTTCGTCGACGGCTCCGAAGGCGCGCAACAGGGCCACTACCGCGGCGTCGGCGGCGCGGCGGGCGCCGTCGAGCACCTTCACGGCTAGGCCGTGTCCCGATCCCGGGACGCACGCGCAGTACACGCCTTCCGCGCCGACCTTGGCCAGCACCGCGCCCCGAGTCTCCCGCGAAATCGCCGTGCACAGGCGACCGGTGCCCGCGAGCAGGTGCGGGTGCGCCGACACCACGCTGCGGACGCGCGCGGGCACGCCCGAGGCCACGCCCCAGCGCGCGAACGCCCCCGCCAGCGCCCCCAGGGGGAGCCGGAACGTCACCACCCCGCAGCCGTCCACCGCGCACTGCAGGTCCCGCTCGTGCGTGCCCGCCCAGCGGCACACCTCGGCGGCCATGCGCCTCTGGACCGGATGGTCCGGCGCATTGTAGCCCGCGAGGGGAGCGCCGTAATGCCGGGCGAGGGCGAGCATCGCGGCGTGCTTCCCGGAGCAGTTGTTGTGCACCCGGCCCGGCCGCAGCCCGGCGGCCGCCAGCGCGTCCGCCGCCGGCGCGTACAGTGGCGGGTGGGGCCCGCACGCCAGATCGTCCTCGCACGCTCCGGCCCTTCCCAGGGCCCGCCGAACCACGGCGACGTGCTCCGGCTCGCCTCCGTGGGACGCGCACGCGAGCGCGATCTCCTCGCCCTCCAGGCCGAGCGCGTCGCCCGCGCCGTCCTCCAGTACGGCCGTCGCCTGCAGCGGCTTGATCGCCGAGCGGGCGAACGTGGGCGTCTCCGCGCCGCCGATGGCCGCGATGCACCCACCATCGGCGGCGGCTATGACGGCGTGGAAGCGGTGGCTCGACTCCACCAGGCCGCCGCGGGAGACCACCACCTCGCCCGGCCCCATCACCACCGCGCTACATCCGCCGCGACGAGTGGGCGGCGCCATGGCGTGCGTGCGCGGGCCGGACGAGGGGGACCAGGCGGGGCCGGCGGGTCGGGCACGTCCCGATACCTCGACCCCCTCAAGCCCCACCCGCGAACAGGCCCCAGAGCAGTCGCAGCGCGGCCGCCGCGAGGAGCGCGGAAAAGCCGATTCTCAGCGCCGGCTCCGGTACGCGGGCGTTCGCCCGCGCGCCCGCGCCGACCATCGCCAGCGATCCCGCCAGCAGCGGCAGACCGGCGCCGACGTCCACGAGACCGACGCTCCACGGAGGCATCTGCGGGGCCGGCGCCAGGGCGTACGCGACAGCCCCCGCCGCGGCCGCTGGCGCGATCACAGCGAGGGAGGTCGCGGCCAGCCGGCCGAGCGGCACCCGGGCGACGGCGTGCAGGAGCGGGATCGCCACGACCCCACCGCCGACGCCGAGCAGCGCGGACAGGGCTCCGACCGCGACGCCGCCGGCCGCGACGGGGCCGAGCGCCGCGGGCTCGCCCTCCGCGTCGGCGGCGCGGTGCGGCGGACGGGCGAGGTGGGCGGCCGTGACGAGCAGGAAGAGCGCGAAGCCGGCGCGGAGCCCGTCGTCGGGGATCCGGGCCGCGACCAGCGCGACGAAAGCGGCGGAAACCGCCGCGCTCGCGCCCATTGGAAGCGCGACGCGCCACGAAACCATCTTCTCCCGGCCGTACCGGAACGCTCCGAAGACAGCCGTGGGCGCGATGACGAACAGGCTGGTGGCGTGGGCGGCGGCGGCGGGGACCCCGGCGGTCGTGGAGGAAGCCGCGTAATACGCATAGAGGAGGGGCACCATGAGCACCCCTCCTCCGATTCCGGTCAACCCGGACAGGAACCCCACGGCCGCCCCGGTCGCGAGGAGCAGGGCCGCGCCGGTAACGGTCACGCCGCCGCGGAGACCCTGGCGATCGTCGCTACGGCCGCCCCGCCCCGGCCGCCGCCGTCTCGGCCGCCGCGGCCTCGACGTCCGACTGCTCTCGAGCCAGCCGATGCGCCCGGGCGACGTCGAAGAGGGCGGCCGGGCTCGTGGCCTCGCGCAGCACTTCCCTCGCCACCCTGACGTCCGGGTCCTCTTCGTTCCACCGCTGGCGGGCCGCTTCCTGCCCCCACTTGGTATAGGCGATCCGGTAGCCGAGCTGGCGGGCGAGCCACTGTCCGGCACCGTCGTACGTCTCCGGGTCCAATTCGACCTCCCCGGCCCTGAGACGATCGTACAGCTCGTCGAGCATCTCGGGCGCGACCTCGAAATCGGACCGCAGCTCCGGATGCTCGGCGGCGTATTCGGTCGCGTAGTCGAACACGGCGTCGTTGTAGGCGGCCCCGTAGCGGTTCATCGCTTTGAAGAACGTCTCCACCCCCGGGTCGACTTCGCGTGGCACGCGCAGGTCGGGACTGATCCCGCCACCACCTAGCACTTCGCGGCCGGCGTCCGTGTGGAAGATCTCCCGGCCGCCATCGTCGTCGGGATCGGTTCCATCGACGACGTCGCCGTCGGCGAGCCGGGCGGTCCTCTCTTCGTGCGGCGCCTGGATCGAGCGGCCGGAGGGCGTGAACCAGCGCGCCGTCGTCAGCTTGAGCACGTATTCGCCCGCGCGCAGCTGGAAGAGCGTCTGCACGGAGCCCTTGCCGAACGTGCGTTCCCCCAGCAGCAGCGCGCGGTCGTGGTCCTGCAACGCGCCCGCGACGATCTCCGAAGCGGAAGCGCTCGCGCCGTTGATCAGCACGACCACCGGCAGTTGGGGAAAGCGATCCGGGTCGCTGGCGTCGTAGCGGTGATTGTCGTCGTCGACGCGCCCGCGCGTCTCGGTGATCGCGACACCTTTCGGCAGGAATATGTCGGCCATCTCGAAGCTCTGATCGAGCAGCCCGCCGGGATTGTCCCGTAGGTCCAGGATGAGGCCGCGCATGCCCTGCTTGCGCAGCTCCTCGACCGCGTCGCGGACCTCGTCCGCCGACGATTCGCTGAACCGGACCACCTCGACGTAACCCACGCCATCGCCCATGAGGTAGGCCGACGGCACCGCCGGCACCTCGATGTCCTCGCGCTTGATGGTGAAGGGGATCGGCTCGTCGGCGCCGGGGCGGGCGACCTTGATGTCCACCGTTTTCCCCTTGGGACCGCGCAGCACCTTGACCGCCTCGTCCTCGGTCCAGCCCGCCGTGGACTCCCCTTCCACCTCCACGATCCGGTCGCCGGCCCGCAGCCCCGCGCGTTCGGCCGGGGTGCCCGGCATGGGCGCCACGATGGTGATCCAGCCGTTGCGCACCGCGATCTGGATCCCGAGGCCGCCGTATTCGCCCGTCGTGTCCAGGCGCAGGTCCGCGTACTGGTCGCGGTCCATCAGGACCGAATAGGGATCGCCCAGCTCGTTGAGCAGTCCCTCGATGGCCATCTGGTACAGATCGTCCTGGCCGTTCTCGTCGACGAACCTGTCGGAGACCATGTCGACGACTTCCTCGAAGAGCCGAACCTGCGAATACAGATTCAGCTCGTCGGCGGCGCCTTTCTGCAGGAACCACCCTCCCGTCGTGAGCGCGATGGCCCCGACGAGAAGCGGCATGTAGACGGTCTTCCTCATTGGCGATCCCCGTGTGGGGGCTACGATTCGGTAGCGCGGACCGGCCGCCGCGGCGGGCGGGTCGCTGTACTTCTAGGTAGCTAACCCGATCCGGATGCGAAAGTTTCGGGCCAGACGCGCCCCAGGATCTCGAGGATGGCGCGGTGCACCGCCCGCACCCCCCGGGACGAGTCCACGACCTGGATGGAGGGGTCCCCCTGCCCCAGCTCGGCGTATCCCAGACGCACGCGATCGTGGAAGTCCTCATCCGCGCTTTCGATGCGGTCCGGAGACCTGCGCCGGAAGCGCTCCCGGCGAGACTCCGCCCCGAGTTCGAGGAGGATGGTGAGGTCCGGCTTCAGGCCCTGAGTGGCAAATTCCACCGCGGCAGCGACTTGGGCCACGGGGATCCCGCGGCCGTACCCCTGGTAGGCGAGGCTGGAAAGAGCGTAGCGATCGGCGACCACGAGCATGCCGTCCGCAAGCGCGGGCAGGATCCTCTCCTCGACCAGCGCCGCGCGCGCGGCCAGGTACAGGAGCAGCTCGGAGCGCGCATTCATGTCGGCGCCGCGCAGGATCACGCGCCGCAGGGCCTCCCCAAGCCCGGTGCCGCCCGGCTCGCGCACCAGCAGGTGCGGAACCCCGGCCTTCGCCAGGCGGCTCCCGAGGAGGCGGACCTGGGTCGTCTTGCCGCATCCGTCCGGTCCCTCGAAAACGAGGAGCCGGCCGCGCGCTCGGCGGGCCGCGCTATTCCCCGTAATACTCGATCCCGAGGTGCGTGATCTGGTCCTCGCCCATCAGGTGCCTGAGGGTGTTCTTGAGCTTGGTGTGCTGGATGAAGATGTCGTGCTCGGGATACAAGCTCGGCGCCGTCATGGGCGCCTTGAAATAGAACGACAGCCATTCCTGGATCCCCGTCAGCCCCGTACGCTGGGCGAGATCCATGAACAGCACCAGGTCCAGCACGATCGGCGCGGCCAGGATCGAGTCGCGGCACAGGAAGTCGATCTTGATCTGCATCGGATAGCCGAGCCACCCGAAGATGTCGAGGTTGTCCCACCCCTCCTTGTTGTCGCCTCGGGGCGGGTAGTAGTTGATGCGCACCTTGTGGTAGAAGCCGCCGTACAGCTCCGGATACAGGTCTGGCTGCAGGATGTACTCGAGCGCTCCGAGCTTGGACTCTTCCTTGGTCTTGAAGGACTCGGGGTCGTCGAGCACCTCGCCGTCGCGGTTGCCCAGAATGTTGGTGCTGAACCAGCCGTTGAGCCCCAGCATGCGCGCCTTCAGCCCGGGCGCGATCATGGTTTTCAGCAGCGTCTGGCCGGTCTTGAAGTCCTTGCCGGCGATGGCCACTCCGTTCTCCTCGGCGAGTTCGCGCAGCGCGACCGTGTCGACCGTCAGGTTGGGCGCGCCGTTCGCGAAGGGGACCCCCTCCTTCAGCGCCGCCCAGGCGTAGACCATCGAGGGCGCGATCGCGGCGTCGTCGGCTTCCATGGCGGCCTCGAAGGCCTCGAGCGACTCGTGCGCCGGACCTGGCTGCATGAAGATCTCCGTGGACCCGCACCAGACCATGACCAGCCGGTCGCACGCGTTGTCCTCCTTGAAGGCGCGGATGTCCTGGCGCAGTTGCTCGCCGAGCTCACGCTTGTTGGCGCCGGTCTTCACGTTGGGCCCATTCAGGCGCTTCACGTAGGCGGGGTCGAACACCGCCGGCATCGGCGCGAGAGCTTCGAGCGCGTCCGCGATCGGCTCCACCTGGGACAGCTCCAGGACCCCGGCTTTGCGGATGGTCTCGAGCGCGTTGTCCGGAATCGGGTCCCACGCGCCGAACACGAGGTCGTCCAGCGCGGCCAGCGGCACGAAGTCCTTGATCTTCGGCTGGCGGTCCTCGGTGCGCCTGCCCAGGCGGATGCGCTGCATCTGGCTGACCGAACCGAACGGCTGGGCCTGGCCCCTACGGATCAACTCTACACCCGCGACGAAGGTCGTCGCGACGGCCCCGAACCCGGGCAGCAGCACCCCCAAACGCCCGTTGGCCGGGCGGATGTCGTAGCTCACGGTGACTCCTCTTCCTTGACGGTCCCGGACGGAGAGCCGAGGGGCACGCCGCCCACTTCGCGGTACACCCAGACGATCCGTTGCAGGGCGGTGATGTTGGTGAGGACGGCCAGGATCCCGATCACGACTTTCAGGACGATCCCGTTCCACGCCTCTCCGAAGATCAGGGAGGCGAGGCCGATCAGGACGACACGCTCCGCGCGCGGCATCAGGCCGACCCGGCAATCCAGGCCCATGATCTCCGCGCGGGCGCGAGTATAACTGACCATCAGCGACCCTGCCATGGCAGCCATGACCAGGTAGATCATGCCCACGTCGCCCAGCTCCACGCGGTAGTCGTTGTACAGGGAGAGAATCCCCATGTAGACGACGATCTCGCTGATCCTGTCCAGCGTCGAGTCGTAGAACGCCCCGAATTTGCTTCCCAGATCGCTCAGCCTCGCGACCCTGCCATCGACGATGTCGAAGAAGCCACCGAGGAGGACCAGGAACCCGGCGCTGTGGACCATGTTCTGGTCGAAGGCCAGCGCCGCCGCGATGGTCACGACGAAGCCGAGCGTCGTGAGCAGGTTCGGGTGGACCCGCCGGGCGACCAGCCAGTCGGTGAGCGGGTCTATGATCGCGTAGACGACCCTGCGCAGGGAGGCGAGTTGCACCGAGCGGTCAGGAAGGAAGGATGATGCCGGACCGCGCGCCCGAGTCCATGCCCCTGGTGATCGCGTCGTTCACCGCGGCCATCACCTTGTCGAAGTTGGCCTGGGCCGCGACCAGGCCCTGGTAGGCCGGGTGCGCCTGCAGGTCCGAGAACGTGTTCTCGTACTCGCGCGTCGTTTCCTCGTCGGGGGTTTCGCCTCGCCGCAGGGCGGCCGCGAGCGTCTCCTCCAGCGCGGAAAGCGAGCGAATCGTACCCGCGACGGCCTCCTCCGATTCGATGCGCTCACGCGCCCGCACGAGCGCCTTGTACTCCGCGGTCTGGCCGACGAGGCGACCGAGCTCCTCGGCCTTGCGCAGCGTCCCGTCCGTCGACTCCATTGCGTCCCCTCCCCTGAAGATTCGTGGCCCGCCCGGAATAATCCGGGCGGCCCGCGGCCTCACCGTGGCGATCAGGGTACCGTCCCGGCCCTCCGTCCCAGCGCGATACGGTCCCGTCCGGCCAGGTCCGGCAGAATCCGGACCTCCCGCAGGCCGGTGTCGAGCAGTTCGGCGCGCACCGCCGTGGCCTGCGTCGCCCCGAACTCCAGCGCGAGCCAGCCTCCCGGGACCAGGACCGCGGGCGCGCCGCGGACCAGCCTCCGGATCATCGCGAGGCCATCGCCCGCGTACAGTCCTGCAGGCGGCTCGAATTCCCGCACCTCCGGCGGCAGCGCCGCGCGTTCCGCCTCCGCGATGTACGGAGGGTTGGATACGACGAGCTCGTACCGCTCGCCCGGTCCGACCGGATCGTAGGTGTCTCCGAGGCGCAGGTCCACGCGCCGCTGCAAACCTAGCGCCGCGGCGTTGCTTCGGGCGACTTCCAGCGCGCGCGCGGAGATGTCGGTCGCGACGACGCTACGGAACCGTCTTTCGTGGAGCAGGCTGAGGGCGATGGCGCCGCTGCCGGTGCCGACCTCCAGCACGGGAGCATCGGCGCCTACCGGCAGACCCATCACGGCCTCCACGAGCCGCTCGGTCTCGGGCCGCGGAATCAGCACGCGCGGGTCGACGGCGAGCTGGATCTCGCGGAACGCGGCGGTACCGAGTACGTACTCGAGCGGCTCCCCGGCGCGGCGCCGCCGGATCGCCCGGGCCAGCGCCCCCCGCTCGGCGGGAGCGAGCGCCCGGGTTCCCTTCAGAGCGAGTTCGCCGGCCGCGAGGCCCAGCACCCCCGCGACCAGGAAGCGCGCCTCGCCGCGGCCGGCCTCCGGCCCGAGCCGCTGCGCGGTCAACTCGAGCGCCTCCGAGACCGTGACGGCCCCCCTCGCCGGTCGCCGAACCGGGCTCACGCACCGGCCTCCAGTCGCTCGGCCTCGCGGGCTTCCCTGAGCGCCCGCACCAGCTCGTCCAGGTCGCCGTCCAGCGTTTCCGACAGGCGGTACAGCGTCAGATTGATGCGGTGGTCGGTGACCCTTCCCTGGGGGAAGTTGTAGGTGCGGATCTTCGCGGAGCGATCCCCGGTGCCCACCTGCGTGCGGCGCTCGCGCGCCCGCGCCGCCTCCTGTTCCGCGATCTTGGCGTCCAGCAGGCGGCTGCGCAGAACCTTCAGCGCCTTCGCCTTGTTCTTGTGCTGGGACTTCTCGTCCTGGCACGTCACCACGAGCCCGGTGGGCCCGTGCGTTATGCGGACCGCGGAGTCCGTCGTGTTGACCGACTGTCCGCCCGGCCCCGACGACCGGAACACGTCGATGCGCAGATCCTCCTCGCGGATCTCCACGTCGACCTCCTCCGCCTCGGGCAGCACCGCCACAGTGGCTGCGGAGGTATGGATGCGCCCCTGGCTCTCCGTCGCCGGCACCCGCTGGACCCGGTGCACTCCGGATTCGTGGCGCAGGCTCCCGTATGCGTCGCGGCCACGCACGATGAACACGACCTCCTTGAAGCCGCCCATCTCGCCCTGCGAAGCGCTCACGACCTCCAGCCTCCAGCCCTTGTGCTCGGCATATCGGGAGTACATGCGGAAGAGGTCGCCCGCGAAAAGCCCCGCTTCGTCCCCGCCGGTCCCCGCGCGGATCTCCACGACGGCCGGCCGGTGCACGAGGGGATCGGGCGGCGCGAGCAGGCGGCGCAGCTCTGCGGCCTGCGTCCGCGCGCGTTCCTCGAGCTCCGCCACCTCGGTCTCGGCGAGCGCGGCGAGCTCGCCGTCGTCGTTCTCGACCAGGGCGCGCGCGCCCGCGAGTTGCTTCGTCGTCTCCCGCAGGGCGAGGGCCGCCGCGGCGGCCCCGGTCAGTTCGGAGTGCTCGCGCGCGACATCCCGGAGCCTGCCGTGATCGCCGAGCACCGCCGGATCGGCCATGGCGGCCGTCAGCTCCTCGTGCCGGGCGATGACCTCTTCGGCCCTCTCCAGGTCGTCACGCATGGGTCGAGCGCCGGTGCCGGTTCGTGGTGGTGTGTCGTGCAAGAGGGTGCCAACGAAAGAGCCGGGTCGCCCCGGCTCCGAACTCGATCGGATTCAGGCGTCGCCGCCTTCAGCGCCGGTGTCCTCGCCCGCGTCGGCGGGCTCGTCCGACTGAGGACCCTCGGCGCTCTCAGCCGCGGCGAGACCGCCCTTGTCGCCCCCCCACTTCCGGCGGAAGCGTTCCACGCGGCCCGCCGTGTCCACCAGCTTCTGCTTGCCCGTGAAAAAGGGATGGCACACCGAGCAGATCTCGACGTGGATGTCGTCCGTGGTACTCCTGGTTAGGAACGAATTCCCGCACGCGCAGTGCACGCGGGCAGTCTGGTATTCGGGGTGGATACCTGGCTTCATTTTGACGCCTCCGATGCCGTTTCGTCCCGGGCGGGACGCAACCTCCCTCCAACCACAGCCGAAAAATGTAATCGAGGGGTCAACCGGTCACAACCGCCTGCGCAGCCGCGTTCAGCGGGGCAGCTCGGCCCCTTCGCGGATCGAGTCGTAGGCCGTCGCGATGACCTCCATGAGCGCGACCTGCTCGCTCGGGGGCTCGTACGCGCGATCCCCGTTGGCGGTCTGCACGAAGTCCGCGAGCATCTGCCGGTAAGAGCTCGTGTACAGGTTCGTGCGGCCCGGCGGTACCGGCGGAGTCACGTCCAGCACGCCTTGCTCCACCTCCTTGAACACGGCGAGCGGGCTCAGGGACCCGGAACCCGACGTGCCCAGCGCCTCGAGGTACTGCCGGTCGTTCGGTTCGAACAGGCTCCAGGTGACGTCGAGGGAGACCGCGCCGCCTCCCTCGCAGCCCAGCAGCGCTGTCGCGCCGTCCTCCACCTCCATGCCGGGCGATCGATGCGCGTGCGCCACCACCCGCTCGACGGCCGGGTAGCCGAGCATCCACAACGCGAGGTCCAGCGTCTGGACGCCGAGGTCCATGAGCGCTCCTCCCCCGGCCGTCTCCGGGCTGTGGCGCCACGTCGGCCGGGCCGTCCGCACCTTTCGATTCAGCGAGCCCACGCGGACGTGGAACACGTCGCCCAGCTCCCCTCCCCGGATGAAGGGCCGCAGGGCGCGCGCGTCGGGCCGGTATCGGTTGTTCAGGGCGACCATCACCACCCGATCCCCCCGCTCGGCCTCTCCGATCACCCGGCGGGCCCCCTGCGCGGTCAGCGCGAGGGGCTTCTCGACGAGTACGTGCTTGCCTTCGCGGAGCGCCGCGACGGCGTGCTCCTCGTGCATGTGGCTCGGGCTGGCGACGATGACCGCGTCCAGTCCGGCGTCCGACAGCAACGCCTCGTCGGTCGTGTGGGTTTCGGGCACGCCGAAGCGCTGCGCGAGCGTCCTCGCCTTGGCGGTGTCGTGGTCCGTGACGCATGCCACCTCGACGCCGCGCATCTGCGTGAGGGTGGGCAGGTGGACGACCTGCGAGATGGCACCCGTGCCCAGGATCCCGACGCGGAACTTCCCGCTCATCGGGCGGCGGCCGGCCGGCCGGCCGGGGCCGGCGGAACTCTCCCGATGACGCCGGGATCCCGGTCGTGGAACATGAACTGAGCCCCGATGGCAAATCCGCCGAAGTTCAGGTCGCTCAGCAGATTCCAGCGCGCTTCGCCGTATATGCGCAGGCGTTCTTCCAGCAGGTACTCGGCCCCCGCGACCGGGGAAATCCCCGCCGCGAAGGAATCCAGCAGATCCTCCACGAAGGTGCCGTTGATGGACTCCCCCTGCCCGTTGAGCGAGTGCAGCCCGAATCCGACCCCGAGATACCCGAGCAGCGCCGACGGCGTGGTCCAGACGTACTGGGCGTCCAGTCCGAACGCCAGATCGCTCCATTCGATGCCGCCCAGATCGTCCGCCGTGACGACGACGCCGGCCTCCACGAGGCTCGGCAGCGCGGTGATCTGCGCCGCGAGTTCCTCCAACTCCCCGCGCTGCAGGTCGGAGCTCCAGTAGTTCAGCGTGGGGACGATCCGCACGCCGGGCCCCAGGTAGCCGAGGTCGACCCGGAATCCGACGGCGGCGGTGCCCTCGACCTTGTCGGCCCAGTTGTAGCCGACGTGCGCGCCGACCCCCCGGAAGCTCAGGTTCTCGTAGTCGTACTCCGCGAGGTCCTGCGCGCGCGCCTGCCCCGCACCCGCCACCAGCGATGCCAGCGCGAGCGTCGCCGCGCCACCCAGGTTCCGCATCCCGCACCCCCTTGAGATCTTCCTTGCGTCCGTCATCAATACGTGCGCTCCAGGTCCGTGCCGGTGTAGTACGCCGCGAGGATCCTTCGGTACGTCTGTCCGGCCCGCGCGCGCGCCATCGCCCCAACCTGGCACATGCCTATTCCGTGGCCCCAGCCGCCGCCCCGGGCCTCCAGGTAGCGTCCGTGGACGTCGGTCCCCTCCTCGAGGTCGAAGATGAGCGCGCTGTTCAGGATGCGCCCGGCCTGCGGGCGCAGCGCCCAGCGGAGCGAGTCGCCGAATACTGTCCAGCGCCTGCCGTCGCCCTCGATCTCGAGCTCCGACACTCGTCCCGACGGCGTACGGCTGCGCACGCGCACCTCGCGCAGCGACGCCCGGGGCAGCCCGATCGTACGCTCCAGGATCCCGCCGAGTTCGTCCCACGACCAGCGCTGGCTCCAGCGAAACCTGTTGGAGGTCTCGCACCACGCGGAGCCGTCCTCGCGCAGGTCCGACACCGAACGCAGGTAGGGCAGCGGTCCCCGGCGCCACACTTCGTCGATCGCCGCGGTGCGCCCGCCGCACGTGGAGTGATAGAAGGCCAGGATGGGCCGGCCCTGGTGCGTCAGGATCTCACCGCGGGTCTCGCGCACCGCACGCGCGGCCACGGCGTCCTGCCCCTCCCGGCCCCGGTACACCTGGTCGTTCACGTCCCCCCAGTAATCGAACCCCAGCGCGGCGCGCCGCCCCCGGTGGGCGATCGCGTAGGTGCGCGCCGCCACCGCCTGCGCCTTGACGGCCTCGATCTCGGCGGCCGGGCGCGCCCCGATCTCGTGCGGCACCACCCCGAGCAGGTACGTCTCCAGCGCGAGCGTGTTGATCGTGGTGAGACCGTCCTCGCCCGCGCGGACCAGGATCTCGCCGTCGTACTCGCGCCCGTCCACGCGCAGCGGCGTCCCGTCAAGGCGCCGGAAGCGTATCATGGCGGCCGACGACTCGTGACGGGCGCCGTCCGCGCACCGTACCGAAACACCCGAGCCGGCGCGGGTGGCGACGCACGGTGCCCGTACGCTCCTCTCCTGCCCGGCGCGCTCGGGGCCCGCCATCCCCAGCGCGCCGTCCGCGTCGATCGTCACCCGCGCGGCGCCCGCCGACAGCCCCACGGCGACCGCCGGTCCCAGCGCCGCGCCGTCGGCGCCGGCATCGCGGGCGCCCGACGGCGCCGCGCCGGCCGCCCCGCCGTCGACGCGCCCCGGGCCCGCAGGGCTGCAGCTCGCGACGGCGCCGGCCACGCACAGCGCCACCGCCGGCCACGCCCCCCGGCCGCTCATGCGGCCTCCGCGGCGAACGCCGAGCGGGCCACTCCGATCGTCCGCTCCAGCTGGGCGTCGGTATGCGCGAGCGACAGGAAGCCGGCCTCGAAGGGAGACGGCGCGAAGAAGACGCCCTCCCGCAAGCAGCGATGGAAGATGCGGCCGAACAGGGCCCGGTCGA
>Ga0299907_10001637_pt1 | contig 13021 bp, 10 predicted proteins | sample RVTome_16_FD_198680 | JGI IMG/M metagenome (GOLD analysis project Ga0299907, IMG submission 198680) | Soil microbial communities from uranium-contaminated site in the Upper Colorado River Basin, Wyoming, United States - RVT152D67 (version 2) ... | reverse complement strand
AACCTCGGCCACCTCGTCCCCGGCCACCTCCTCGTCGACAACCTCGTCGTTTCCGACGGCACGGTCGATCGCCACCCCGACGCCCGTCGTCACCACGTCGGTGATAACCGGAACCGGCTCGTCGACCAGGAGCCGGGACCCCGCCGCCACGAACACCCGCCGAGCATCCTGGAGGCGCGGCGGCTCGCTCTTGCGCCGCGCCGAGGCAACGGCCCGACGGCGACTCACCGGGTTCATCGACCGATACCGCGCCCAGCCTTCGGCCATGCCCTGGACGGCGCCGTAGGCGAAGTTGATGGGGTCCTCGGCCAGGAAGACCACAGTGTCGCCATGAAGGTCCAACTCGAATTCGTTGGCAACGACTCGATGGGCGACCACGTCGGCCAGGCACCAACTGCCCAGGCTCTCGTCAGCCGAGCTCAGCCGGACATGGGTATCCGAGACCTCGACGACGACATCGAGGTCGGCAGCTCCTTGATCAGGAAATCTGAGCTTTCCCTGAAAACGCACCTATCCCCTTTCCACGGAACGACGCCTGCAGGCCCGTCGAATTACGTGACCTTGTCACCATTCATCGGACACGTCAAGACCCCGCTCAACCGGTAAGAACCAGGTTGGGTCGGGCGAATCAGAGGACCCTCAGTAGTCGGAAAGGGGGGGACATACGCACATCAGGTTGCGGTCCCCTCCGGCCGAGTCGATTCGTCCCACTGGCGGCCAGTACTTGTCCTGCTCCAACTCCTCGAGAGGGAAGGCGGCGATGCGGGCAGGATAGGCGCGGTCCCACTCGCCCACCACGTCCCCCGCCGGATGGGGGGCCCGGGTGAGAGGATTGTCATCCTTGGGCCACTCTCCGTCTGCCACCCTGTCTATCTCACCCCTGATCGAGATCATCGCTCGACAGAACCTGTCGAGTTCCTCCAGCGACTCAGACTCGGTAGGTTCGATCATCAGGGTCCCCGCCACCGGGAAGGCGACAGTCGGCGCATGAAAGCCGTAGTCGGCCAATCGCTTGGCCACGTCCTCAGCGGTGATACCACTCTCCTGGGTGATCCCGCGCAGGTCGATGATGCACTCGTGGGCGACCCGGCCGCCGGGTCCGGTGTAGAGCACGGGGTAGTGCTCGGCCAGGCGGGTCGCCAGATAGTTGGCCGCCACGATGGCCATCTCCGTGGCGTGGCGGAGGCCGGCACCCCCCATCAGACGAATGTATGTCCAGGGAATCGGCAGTATCCCCGCCGAGCCCCAGGGAGCCGAGGCCACCGGTCCGATCCCGGTCTCCGGACCTGCTTCCGGCACCAGAGGATGGTTGGGGAGGAACGGAAGAAGATGGGCACGAGCGCCGACCGGCCCCACCCCGGGACCGCCGCCCCCGTGGGGAATCGTGAAGGTCTTATGGAGGTTGAGGTGCCCGATATCAGCTCCGAAGTCACCCGGCCGTGCCAGGCCGACGAGGGCGTTCAGATTGGCGCCATCGACATACACCTGGCCTCCCCGGTCGTGAACGATCTGGCACAGCTTGTCGATACCCCGCTCGAACACGCCGTGAGTGGACGGATAGGTCACCATCACCGCTCCCAGGCGGTCGTGATGGGCATCCGCCTTGGCCTCGAGGTCGGCGAGATCCACGTTGCCCGCCTCATCTGTCGCAACCACCACGACTTCCATGCCCGCCATTACGGCCGAGGCGGCGTTGGTCCCGTGAGCAGACTCGGGGATGAGACACACCACGCGTTGATCGTCGCCCCGGCCGCGGTGATATGCCCGGATGGCGAGCAGACCGGCCAGTTCTCCCTGGGCGCCGGCGTTGGGCTGGAGGGAGACGCCGTCATAGCCGGTCATCTCGGCCAGATAGTCGGCCAGTTCGGAGATCAGACGACGGTATCCGGCCGCCTGTTCGAGGGGCGCAAACGGATGGATATCGGCGAACTCAGGCCACGTCATCGGGATCATCTCGGTGGTGGCGTTCAACTTCATCGTGCACGATCCCAGGGGGATCATGGTCCGATCGAGCGCCAGATCGCGGTCGGCCAACCGGCGCAGATACCGAAGCAGTTCGTGTTCCGAGTGGTACTTGGAGAAGACCGGATGCTGAAGGGGATCGCCCTTCCGACTCAGTTCGCGGGGGAACCCCGTCCTCTCACCGGGAGCGGAGAGCGATCCCGGGTCGCCGCCGAAGGCCCCCACCACTCGAGCCAGGATCTGCTCGGTTGTCGTCTCATCGAGGGAAACCCCAACCGTGGAGTCATCGATTCGCCGCAGGTTGATTCCCGCCTCGAGGGCAGCGGTGATCACGGCGGCGGCTTCGGCCCGGACCGTGAGGGTGTCGAAGTAGAAGTCGTTGACCACCGCTACCCCGGGCAGTCCGTGTAACGCTTCGGCGAGGCGGGCGGCGGCGTCCGTCACCTTGCCGGCGATGGCCGCTAGCCCGTCGGGTCCATGCCACACCGCATACATGCCGGCCACGACCGCCAGCAGGACCTGGGCGGTGCAGACATTCGAGGTTGCCTTTTGGCGACGGATGTGCTGTTCGCGGGTCTGAAGGGCCAGGCGATAGCCGATCCGACCCGCCGCATCGGTCGATACTCCCACGAGGCGACCCGGGAGTGCCCGGACGTGCTCCTCACGGATGGCGATGAAACCGGCATGGGGACCGCCAAAACCCACCGGTACCCCGAAGCGTTGGGCCGAACCGACGGCGATGTCAGCTCCCAGCGCGCCGACCGGCTCCAGGATCACCGAGGCCAGGAGGTCGGTAGCCGCCACCAGAATTGCCCCAGCGGCGTGGACCGCTTGGGCGATGGCCGAAACGTCGCCGAGCCGCCCGCTAGAACCCGGATACTGGATGAGGACGGAGACCACGTCGGCCATCTCCTCGACGTCGTCTACGACGCGGGCGACGTCCACCACCGCCGTAGCCACGCCGACCGCCTCCGCCCGGGTCTGAACGACCGCGATGGTCTGGGGGTGGCAGTCTGCATCGATGAGAAACCGGCCTCGACGGTGGGTGATGCGCGGACCCATGGCCAGAGCCTCGGCCGCAGCCGTTCCCTCGTCCAGCAGAGAGGCGTTGGCTATCTCGAGACCCGTGAGGTCGGCGACCATGGTCTGAAAGTTGAGCAGAGCCTCGAGACGGCCCTGGGAAATCTCCGCCTGATAAGAGGTGTAGGCGGTGTACCAGGCGGGCGATTCCAAGATGTTGCGCAGTATCACCGGCGGGGTAACGGTCCCGTAGTAGCCCAGCCCGATGAGTGAGATCAGGCGTTCGTTCTCTGCCGCGATCCCGGCCAGGGTCTCCAGAACGGCGGTTTCGCCGAGCGGGGCGGGCAGATCGAGCGATCGCCGCTCGAGGATCCGGTCGGGCACTGCCTGGTCGATCAGTTCATCCACCGACTCGACGCCGAGCGTGTCAAGCGTGGTGGCGACTTCTTTAGGGCTCAAACCGATGTGTCGGTTCAGGAAGGGGGCCGGCTGAGGCGACATGTGGATCTCCGGGCGGTGACTATGGCTTGCGCTGTCACCGCTGTCGGTTCGCTCCAGCGGTGCCTCCATCGGACGGTCCTGGGTGCCTGAGAGTTTCCGCCTTCGCGTTGCCCCTTCGGCGTCCTAACGGGATCTCTCCCGCCCGACATCATCAGCGACCTCCAGCGTAGCCGCTCCCGCCAATCGACACGGGACGGGCCGCTCACCCCCGTAGAGTCTCACTCATGCGCGTGGCAGTAATCGGAGCAGGCTCGTGGGGAACAGCAGTGGCCTCGCTCATGGCCACCCGGACGTCCACTGTTCTTTGGGCCCGCCGTCCCGAGTTGGCCGAGGCGATAAACCGCACAGCCGAGAACCCTGATTATCTGGCGGGTACCCGACTCCCCTATGGATTGCGGGCGACTTCGAGCCTGGCGGAGGCGACCGGGAGCGACGTCATCGTGATGGCAGTGCCGTCCCACGGCTTCCGGGCAGTGCTGTCCGAGATGGAGATAGCCCGCGACCGGCCAATCGTCTCGCTCACCAAGGGGATCGAACAAGACACCCTCTTGCGGATGACGGAGATCGTCGCAGAAATCCTCCCCGGGCATGACGCTTCGAGGGTCGGGGTCCTCACCGGCCCCAACCTGGCCCAGGAGGTAGTGGAGGGCTGGCCGGCGGCGGCCGTGGTAGCAATGCCGGACCTCGCCCAGGCGGCCTCCATCCAGGAGCTGTTGATGGGTCCAACTTTCCGGGTCTACACGAACACCGACCTGATCGGCTGCGAGACGGCTGGTGCCCTCAAGAACGTGATGGCCATCGCGGCGGGGATGTCGGCGGGCTTGGGGTTCGGCGAAAACACACGCGCCACTCTCATCACCCGAGCCCTGGCCGAACTCACCCGGCTCGGTGTGTCCATGGGCGGACGGGAGTCGACCTTCGCCGGATTGGCCGGAATGGGCGACCTGATAGCCACCTGCGTGTCGGCCCAGAGCCGCAACCACAGGATCGGCCGGAGCCTGGCCGAAGGGCGCCGGCTGGACGAAATCACCGCTGAGATGAGGATGGTCGCCGAGGGGGTGAAGACGACCGAGGCGGTCCTCTCACTCGCCGAGCGTCATGGGGTCGAAATGCCCATCGCCACCCAGGTCGGGCGAGTGCTCTACGAAGGCGCCCACCCCCGCGAGGCGGTGCTCGATCTCATGACCCGCTCTGCCAAGAGCGAGTAGAGACGTACCCGCGACAGGTGGTCGCTCGGGAGTACGCGGCCGGCGGGCGAGGCCGCCATAGTGGCTTGGGTTGGACGTTCTCAGGGCGCCAGACATCGGTCAGCGAGGGGGTCAGGGGGCCTAAGTTCGAGCGTCCCGCTAGTCGGGGTCACAGAACACCGGCCAGACCGGCCTCGATGTCCTCCACCGGGCGATAACCGGCGGCGAGAAGATGGAGTCGCCCGCCCTGTCGCAGGAGGAGAGTCGGGAATCCGGTGATACCCCAGCGACGAGCCTGGGCGAAGTCAGCCCAGGCCCGTTTCTTGACGTCATCCGCTGCCAGCCGGTCCACGAACTCGGCCGGGTCGACGTCGAAGCCGCCGACCAGTTCCGGGTAGACGCCGGGGTCGGTCACATCGATACGCTCGGCGTAGAAGGCCCGCTGCAGTCGGCCGAACAAGCGCCATGTCTCGTTGGGGGACTGACGCCTCATCTCGACTACCGCCATCGCCGGAGTCTCGGTGTCGTACGACCAGGAACTCCCGAGATCCTCGAGGATGGCGACATCGAATGGCTGACCAGTCCGTTGGGCGATCATCGCCCATTCGCGGCGGAGAAATTCTTCCATCCGCTCGTTCAGAGGCTGGGCCGCCGGGCCAGGGCGGAGGCCACCCACGACGACATCGATGCCCAGCCCGTGGTTCGAAGCGATCCGATCGATCACCGGGGCGAACCCCCAGCACCACGAGCACATCGGGTCGCCGACATAGACGAGGCCGGGCTGTCCGTCACTGGTCATGCCATCATCAACGGCTGGGGCCGACATCTGATTCCGAGGCCCTCACACAGCCCGCGACATGCGTCGAGCGGGAGGTCCAGCCAGCGCCTCCGCCACTTCGCCGGCTTGTCGCTCATCGATCTGGGAGATGGTCACCCGCACACCCGGGCGGCTCCGGTGGCGAAAACGACTTCCCGCCCGAATGGCGTATCCCCGCTCACGCACCGCTCGCACGGCTGCTTCCTCGTCGTCCACAGGAACCCACAGATTCAGGCCCGAATCCCCTCCCACCGGCAGGCCGTTCCCGTCGAGGGCATCGGCGAGAAACCGGCGCCGCTCGGCATAGGCGGCCGTCGCCTTTTCCTGGCCGGCGACGACCGTAGGCGAGTCGAGCAGACCGGCCACAGCCCGTTGCAGGATGTGGCTCACCCAGCCGGGACCGACCATCTGACGGCACAACAGTTGGTCGAGAGTCGTATCGTCACCCGTCACCACCGCGGTCCTCAGGTCCGGCCCGAGCGACTTGGAGAAGGAGCGGATGTAGGCCCATCGCTCCATCCCGGGTCCTATGACTGCCAAGGGCGGCCCGGCCATCGGTCCGATGTGGTCGTCCTCGATCACCAGGACTTCAGGACGGGCGGCTAGAACCTCTGTCAGTTCGGCCGCTCGTGACGGCGACCGCCAGGCTCCGGTCGGGTTCTGGGCTCTGGGGGTGAGCACCACGGCCCCCACCCGGCCCAGGACCTGCACGAGGCGATCGGGGACGATCCCGTGAGAATCGATCGCCACCGGGACCGGGACCAGTCCCATCGCCCGCACCAGGTCGGCGATCGCGAACCAGCCAGGATCCTCGACGGCCACGGCGTCCCCCGGCCGCAGCCAGGCGCCGAGGGCACGCTCGATCCCGTCCACGGCGCCTCCGGTCACCGCCAGCAGGCGGCTTTCCACCCCCTCGGCGGCCATGATCTGGCGGGCCGCCGCCTCGAGTCCGGGATTCACCGACGGATCACCGTATGTGGCGGTCGAACCATCCAGGGCGGCGAGGATGGGGGCCAGGTCGGGTAGCAGAGCGGGATCCGGCTCTCCCGACGCCAGGTCCACCAGCCCGGGAGGGACCTCTGGAATCGATTCGGATGTCGGACGAAGCCTCGCCTCCACAAAGGTCCCCAACCGACCCCGGGCGACGACGAGTCCCCGTTCGGCCAGCGAGCGGTAGGCGGCCGCCACCGTATTCGGTGCCAACCCGAGCCGGTCAGACGCGGCTCGCACCGGCTCCAGACGCGAGCCCGGGACGAGCTCTCCACCTGTGATGCGCCGCTCTAACGAAGCGGCCAGATCCGCTGCTCCAGCCAGCTTCATCCCTGGTAACCTTTGCGCTGGTACATTGCCTTGATTGTAGCAATACATTAACCCGTCCCAACACGGAACGGATGCCATGACCCTCACTGAATTCAAACGGCTGCCAGAGCGGGGCACCAATGACCCCGACACCGTCAACGCCATTCTCGATTCGGCCCTCGTCGGGCATGTAGGCTTCTTGCGGGCCGGCCACCCGGCGGTCATCCCCACGCTCGTCGTTAGGCGGGGTGACCAGGCCTACATCCATGGCTCACCCGCCTCAGCCCTGATCCGCGCCGGCAAGGCCGGTGCCGAAATCTGCCTCACCGTGACACTCATCGACGGCCTGGTACTTGCACGCTCCGCATTCCACCATTCGGCCAACTACCGCTCGGCCGTCGTCTACGGACAGGGACGCTGGGTTGAGGGCGAGGAGAAGGTCGACGTGTTCGAAGCCCTAGTCGAGAAGATCGTCCCAGGACGATTGCCCCACCTGCGGCCGTTGACCCGCAAGGAAATGGCCGCCACAGGGGTGGTGGCGTTGGGGCTCGACCAGGCAACGGCCAAGATCCGCACCGGACCTCCGGCCGACGAGGAGGCTGACTACGACCTGGCGATCTGGGCCGGTGTCGTGCCGATCGAGACGGTTTTCGCCGACCCCGTCCCCGACCCGCGCAACCAGCCTGGTCTCTCGGTTCCCGATCATGTCGGTCGCCTCGAGCCGTGACCGCCCGCCTCCTCACCACGGCCCACGGAACCAATCGCGCCGCCTTCTCCCTCGCCGACTGGGGCATCTTCTTGTCGCTTGTCCTCATCTGGGGCGCCTCGTTCCTGTTCATCGCCATTGGGATCGACCACTTCCACCCCGGTCTCGTGACCCTGTTGCGGATCGGCTTCGGAGCGGCGACCGTCGCTCTGGTTCCTCACGCCCGCCGGACCCCGATCGAGCGCCAGGACTGGCCCCGCATCGCCTTCCTGGGCGTGATCTGGATCGCCCTACCACTGACCTTCTTCCCCATCGCCCAACAGTGGATCAACTCGGCGGTGGCCGGGATGCTCAACGGCGCCATGCCGATCTTCACAGCTCTGGTGGCGACCGTCCTGCTCCGCGAGTTGCCGGGCCGACTGCAGTCCCTGGGATTGCTCATCGGCTTCGCGGGGGTGGGGGCCATCTCGATCCCCGCCGCCGAATCCGGCGGAACAGCCCTCCTCGGTGTGGCGCTCGTCCTAGCCGCCACGGTTTGCTACGCCATCTCAACGAACATCGTCGCTCCGCTCCAGCAGAAGTACGGCTCTCTCGCCGTCCTCGCTCGTGTCCAGTGGGTGGCCGTGGTCTTTGCCGTCCCCTACGGACTGGTGGGGCTGCCCGCCTCAGAGTTCGCCTGGTCCTCGCTCTTCGCCACGGCCGCCGTGGGTGTTCTCGGAACCGGCCTCGCCTTCGTCTTGATGGGCACGCTCTCGGGGCGGGTGGGACCCACCCGGGCGTCGTTCATCACCTACTTGATTCCGGTCGTCGCCTTGGTGCTGGGTGTCGTCTTCCGTGACGAACAGGTGGCCGGCGTCGCCGTCGTGGGTGTCGTGCTGGTCATCGCCGGGGCGTTCCTCGCCTCGCGCCGCGAGGTGTAGGCGCATCAGGCGTTCGCCAGGCGGCGATGGAGGGGGCTGGGAAAACGGGGCATGACCACCTTGCCTCCCAGCCAATCGGTCAGCTCCGCTGCTCGCTGGTCGAGCTCCTCCGCCGAGGGGCGTGCGATTTCCTCGGCCAGGTCGTAAACCACCGAGCCGTCGGAAGCTTGGGCCCAGCCACCCACGACCCTCCCGTCGACGACGACGACGGGACCCGAATTCCCGTTGGTGTCGAACATTATCGGTCCGTGAGGTCCCAGGTACCAGCCCCTCTCCTTCCAGCCCATGATGGTCGAGTCCAGCCCGGGCAAGAGGGCGACCCACCGCCCCGGGTCGCCCAACTCCCCGACATCGTCGGGCAGGAGAAATCCCTTTCCCGCCTGGAGGTCCACCTCCACCGGGTCAACCGCGGCCAGTGTTGCCCGGACCGTCGACTTCGTCCACCCGGTCCACCACACGACATCGTTCTCTGTGACCGGACCGAACCGTTCGAGATATACCTTCAGCAGACCGGCACGGGCGGCGTCGGCTGAAGGCTCGGGCGGCGGCTTGATCCAATCCTCGGTTCGGCACCAGCGCCACTGGCTCGAAAGCCAGGTCCCCCGCGGCCGGCCGCGTACGATCTTGCCCTCGGTGGCGAGCAGAAAGGCGATCCGGGTGGACATCGCCACGTCGGCCGCCCACTTGCCCGCTCCCATGGCGATCCTTTCCCCCAGTTCGGGGACATCGCCCGCCAGTTCGCTGGCCGTTGCCTCGCCACGCGCCTCCAATGCCGCCAGAGTGGCAGCCTCCACTCTCCGTAACCACCTGGCCGGGTCCGACGCTATCCCCTGTTCGCCGAGCAGCCTCACCAGTCGCCTCCGCTCCCGACCGGCCAAATCCCGGGCAGCCCCCTTATCGACGAGGGGAAACGTGTCAACGGTGACGACGAACAGTGTGCGACGCATGCCCATCACCCGGATGACGGAACGGTCCTCGTAGAGCGCCTCCTCGATGTCGTCTTGCGTCACCCCGTCGAGACGAGCCCAGGTGGACAGAAAGACCGTGGTTGGGTCCGTGGCATGGATCGCCCCGACCGAGGCGGCGACCTCGCCTATCGATGACGCTCGGGTCTTGGGAGCCAGGCAGTGGCGGATGGCCATGCGGAAGCGACGCTGCTCGTTGGATACCTCAACCACGGCCTGACGGTAGTCGGCACTGGGGCGGTCACGGGTAGGCCCCTTCCAGGGCCGCCGCCCGGTCGATCAGACGTTCGCCCCGAAGGGGGAAATGGCAGGCGACGTGATGACCGGGCGACAGCTCAGTCAGTTCGGGTGTCGCGGTCGCGCACACCTCCCGCCGGACCGGAGGACGTCGGTGACCTGGTCGGCGAGTGCTTCCTCATCGCCCTTCAGGCCGCCGATCGTTATCGCCCCGAGACCGAGACGGCCCTCCCCTGGCTTTTCGGGATCGCCCGCCGCCTGGTTGCCCGCCAACGACGCCACTATGCCAGCGGTCGTCGCTTGTTCCTCAAAGCCTCGAACGTGTTCCCCCGGTTTACCGAATCCGAAGCCGACGCCGTAGCCAGCGCCCTGGACGCGGCCCGTCAGAGACCGGCCCTCGAGGCGGCTCTGGCCCGCCTGTCACCCTCGGAGCGGGAGGTCCTCGAAATCGTCGCCTACGACGGGCTGTCGCCCACCGAAGCCGCCATCACCTTGGGTATCACACCCAATGCCGCCCGGCTTCGCCTCTCCCGCGCCCGCAAGACGGTCAAGTTCGCCCTGGCCGCCGACGCCGCCATCGCCATCGACACCGAGGCCACGTATGCACTCTGAGATGCGTCGTCCGCCGACGCCGGCCCTGAGCGACTGGGAAGACGCTTTGGATAGCCAGCTACGCGACCAGGTCCAGACCCGGCACCGCTCGAGTCCGAATGCTCGCCGGGCTCCCCATGTGTTCGACCCCGTACTGAGAGTGGCGCGCAGTCTGGCCCGTCCGCTCGCCCACGGAGGAGCCGCCGTCGCCGCTGCCGTGGTGGTCTTCACTGCCATGTCCACCTCTCATCCCGGACCGGCAACGAACTCGGCCGCGATGGAGGAGGCCATCGCCGATGTCGCCGTCGTCGCAAGCGAGGCGACTTCCTCATTCCCGGTCGTCCTCCTCACGGCCACCCGGGCTCCGGATGTCGCCCTCCTGCCGATCGAGGATGCCCGCATGCTGGCGGCAGCCGACATAACCAGGCGCCAAGATGGATTAACGGGTGCGCCGCGGAGCAATGCTCCTGCGGTCCCCACACCCGACGGCGGAGGGGAGGCGACGGCCACCCTCCGCCCCAGGGTCCGCTGACGCCTCGCCAGGCGCCGGCGCCGAAGCCCCCTCAGCGAAGAACTTCATGCGATGCCTGGACGGGCGACGCCGCCCGCCGGAGGGCGCGGTACATCAGATGCTGGTCGCCTAGGCGGCGCCGCAGTTCGCGTTCGAGGCCGGCGATCGGGTAGAGGTTCTCCGGCGCCCGCGGATCCTTGTGGGGAGCCGAGGCAAAACGGGGCAGGGTGGCAGAGATCCGATCGGCGAGGCGTACGGCTGTTGCCAGATCCATATCGGCCGCCACCTCGCATCGGACCAGGCCCTCGGCGGCCGACGACCCCCGGGCCAGGCGGAGGTACCAGGAGTAGCGTGACCACACATTCGAGGTGAGGAAGAGCGGCGAGCGGCGTGCCACCGCCAGCCCGTACTTGACATCCCACAACTCGGCAGGCAGATACTCCACGTGCTCACGCTTGATATAGCCCACGGCCCCCTCGACGTGGCGGCGGTGGGAGAGAGGCCCGTCCACCACTACCAACGACGCTCCGATGTTGGCGGCGGCCACCGACCCTTCCAGCTCACCCATCCGCTGCTGGATACCCAACCACAGCTCCTCCGGAGACTGGCCGGTCGTCGCCCGCACCCCATACGTCCCGCACCGGGTGACGACATCGGCCGCGCCGTTCACCGATGTGAACAGGCCACGGTCCACGGAGGCGGCCACTACCTCGGCGTGGCCGTTCGAGCGCACCGCCCCGGCCGCATAGGTGGCGGCCAGACCCAGGGCGGGGCGTCCCTCGGGCTGGTCGATCCAGAGTGTGGCGTCGACCCGTCGCACGCCGTCGACGAACAGCACATCGTCTACCGGTTCGACATCGGGCAAGATCCCCCGCCACTCCCCCAGCGGCATCTCCACGGCGGCGTCCACCTCGGTACTGGCATCCTCCAACTCCGGATCGGCCGGCATCCCATACTCCGGCGACCATTGCGCCACGGAGAATCTCATGGCGCCCCGTCCACCCGTTCGATGGTGCTGCCCCCCGGCCCGGGACGGACGACGAAGCGAACCGGGACCTGATCGCCCAACTCCCTGACGTGGGTGACGAGCCCCACTACCCGGCCCTGGGAGGCGAGTTCGGTGACCACGGCCGTCACGGTATCGAGCGTCTCGGCATCGAGTGACCCGAACCCCTCGTCGAGAAAGATCGCATCGAGGCGGGCTCCTCCCCGCTCGGACAGGTTGACGAGTTGCTCCCCGAGCGACAAGGCGAGCGCCAGGGAAACGAGGAACGTTTCCCCGCCCGACAGGCTGCGCACCGAGCGGTGTTCATCGGCATTGCGGTGGTCGACGACCTCGATCTTGCCGTTCTGGAGGATGAGGGAGTAGGCACCGCGGGACAGATCGGCCAGCAGTCCGTTGGCCCCGCTGACGAGTGACGCCAGCGCCTCCGCCAGCAGCCAGCCCTCGAAGTTGTTCGCCCGCATGTGGACCGCCAGCCCCCGGGCCAACCCGGCAGCGTCTTCGAACTCCACCAGGTCGGACTCCACTGCTTCGCGTTCGACCCGGCGCTCCTGAGCCTTGGCATGGTCGGCCCGAGCCGTGGCCACTGCCCCCGCCAGACGGGCCGTGGGACTCCCCTCGCCCACCACACCGGCGGCTGCCAGCGTCTCACTCACCTGGTCTTCGGCGGCAGATTGGGCGGCCATCGCCTCGTCGGCTTCGGCGACCAGCGCTTCGAGCGCCTCTCGTTGGCGCCCGGCCTCGTCGGCGGCCCAATCGACCAGTCGGCTCCATGCCGCCAACAGATCTGAACCACTGGCAGGAGGGGGAGCCAGTCGAGCCGCCTGGTCACGGCGGGCCTGGAATGTCTCCCACGCCGACTGCTCATCGCCCTCCAGTCGGGCGACTTCGGTCGTAGAAACCGCGGCCGCCGCCTTGGCCAAATCTTCGGTCTGTCGGGCGGCAGCCAGCACCTCGTCGATCGTGAGCCGGGCCGCCAACAACGTCCGGAGCTCTTCGGCCGCGGGCATCTCGCCACGTTGCTCTTCGAGCGTACTGAGGTTGCGCTGTTCGGCCTCCCTGGTGGCCTGAGCGCGGGTGAGGACACCCTGGGCTTCCGTGAGAAGACGGTTCGACTCCGCCACGTCGATCTCGGACTCGTCGACGCCGCCCGCGGCTGCGTGGAGGTCGGCAGGCCCGTCGTCGGGCTCTGTTTCGAGGGGACGGTGGCAGACCGGGCATGCGTCGCCCACGCCAAGCCCGGCCGCCAGAGCGTGGGCGGCGTGCTCGGAACGGGCTGCCTCGAGACGGGCCACGGCTTCG
>Ga0299907_10001636_pt1 | contig 13023 bp, 16 predicted proteins | sample RVTome_16_FD_198680 | JGI IMG/M metagenome (GOLD analysis project Ga0299907, IMG submission 198680) | Soil microbial communities from uranium-contaminated site in the Upper Colorado River Basin, Wyoming, United States - RVT152D67 (version 2) ... | reverse complement strand
TGAGTAACGGATTCCGATATTCAAAAGAGAGAATAATATACCGCATATAAGATAGTTAACTGTTGTACTTACCCAGATAGGTTACATTTCTGATTACCTACATGGGTTACACTTTGCTGCTTAGTTCCTTTATCTATAGTGGATGTAATTAACCTTTGTAGAAACATCTCTGATGGAGTAAGACCATTGATTCCGCCATGTTCCCTAGCTTCATTGTATGCTCTTACAAACATATCATACCTTAGTTTACCATCATCTATGTTTGGAATATCTTCTAATGCTAGAAATTCATTCTTTACTATCTTGTTATATGCTTCTATTTTCCCCTGCAGCTGCGGATAGGAATTTGGAATTCGTTTATCCTTGATATGATTGTGTACAAGGAAATGTTTGAAGATTCTAGATGTAAACTGCTTTCCATTATCATGCATTATCCTATCAGGCTTGCCATTGTTTATTATCCAATCCTCCAACACATTGAGAACATCTACCGACCTCTTCCGTTCGGACCATCTGCTTGCTACTTTTCTGGAGCAATCGTCTAGACAGCTAATGATGTAATTCCTTTCACTGGAATTACTCAAGTAGAAAGGGCCAAGGATATCCATTTGTACCATATCATTGGGATGTTTCATTGCAAACCGTTTGTAGGTCTTTCTTATTCTAGCTTGACACTTGAGGATGTTAAGACCATGTCTCTTTAGCGTCTTGTAAATAGTTCGGGTACTTAATGAGATTCCAACAATCCTTCTCAATCTAAACCTGATCCTATTACATCCAAATCTTTTGGTTAGTCGTAGATCAAGTATTGTTTCCAGTATTTCAGATGTTAACTTCTTGTACTTGATATTATGAGGTCTTTTAGAGACATCCGATAGTCCATCTATTCCTTTCTGCTTGTATCTATTATTCCACTTATAGTAAGTCTTTCTGGAAACACCATATCTTTTACAAATAATAGATACAGTGTGACCAGTCCAATCCTTTTCATGTATTAGATTAAACCTTGTTCTGATTTCTATATGGATACACTTCCTGACAGCAGAAGTGTAACCCATGTCTGTAAGCTATATTGTCACCTATGTCTGGAAGTACAACACTTAATAAATACGAAGAGAATTAAAGTAATTAGAAGATTTTTTCTGTTCATTATATAGCTTATTTGCTTTTCCCATGTTACAACTCCTAAACTCGATGAGTTTATGATTAGATTGATGCTTATTGAAGAATGGTAGTATATCAAAGCCTACCTGAATATTGCGTCTCTGATTCTCTATTAGCTGAAACCCTTTGTTAAACAGCCAATTCTCTCATGTCACGTCTGCAGTTGTTATCTTCTCTTTATTCTTCTCAGTATCCAAAGATGCACCAGCACCAACGTCACTAAGACTTCTTGTGTCATGTAGTTTATCAAAGTTAGCCTCATATCCTGCACAACAACCATGAGGAGCGATTACGTCTGATACCTTTCCAAGTACATCTGGACCTTCGTCTTCGACGAGCATACATTTCCCACCTGATGTATTTATCCAATATATACAGTTATAACAGAAATATCCCTCATGAAGGTTCGAATCAGAGAATCTATCATATTCTACATAGGAAGCCTTTAACTTACTGAACTTTTTGAATTTACTAATGTTATCAGCTGCTCCCATTGCCTCTTTTATCTTCTGGGTAATTTTGGTCATTTTATATTTTCATTGCTCTCCAGTTTTCATTCTTTGTGTGTGTGATGATCATCTTACCTCCCGCTCGTTAGGATGCCAGAGAGTACAAACACCATAAGGAGCTATAATCTCAGACTTTGTACCATTTACGTCAGGACCAGAGTCCTGAACTACAGCACAATGCGTATCCTTAATGAAATATGTGCAATTGTAGCAAAAGTACCCTGTATGCAAGTCTGCATGTTTGAAGTGTTCAACCTCCAGGTATCCGGAAGTGGCTTTTGATAGTTTAGGATATGATTTGTCAGTTGGAATATTTCCGTTACGATTGGTATCACTTTCCAATTCTATTGACTGCTCTATTTTAGGGATTATACTATTTAATGGTGATAGCATACCGGTAATTATTACCTGAATATCAAATTTAGAGCCTATAGACTCATACTCATACTCACCTATGTACGTAAGTACAACAATTAGATATGAGGTTACGAATTGTCAATTAATGGATGTAAATCCAATAAATAAAAGAAGATTTATCGAAGAGCAAGTTTATGACGAACTATTCTCAACTAATCTGTCAGAGGAGATTGGTTATGATTATGAATGCAAGAATTTTAAAATAGATGAAATTATTTTTGTAAGAAAGTCGAAGAATTCGCTTTCTATCTGTACTAAATGCTTGTTCCTTATATCTTGTATTTTGATATCTTCACTAAGTTAAAAAAAAGTTAATCTGAGGGGCTCTAACTGCGCATGGTAACTCGGTCCTCTGTTCTATATGAAGACTTTTGCAATGTGAGTGAATTTGCGAGCGAAGATCGGGTAACGAAATACGGCTGTTAAGTTAGTCATGTTTTACTTCATAACGCGTGAAACGGGATCCCAAAAACATATGTCTCGTGCAGTATGCGTCATAATAGAAGTTAAGACGCACACTTATCTAACCAGTCATTGTATTAAAGAAATCATAACGATTCTTTCTGAACATACCATGTAACTGAGTAGACTTTATTGGACTCCGATAAAGGGATAGATCTTTTTTATACTTTATTGTGCAAAAGCAGCCGCAGTACACGGAAGACTGTAATCGACGAGAGGTGAAAGATTGCATATCCCCTAACGTGAGACCATTCTGGCACACGCGTAGGTAGGAGCAAGTCACCAGGTTTGGTCTGCCTGGTTCCTACCTTTTCTAACGCCTTTTTATAGTATTTTGTGAAAAAGGCGGCTGCAATACTCATAAGGTATTCCCTATTCAAACAGGAAAGCAAAGCACTATAGTATAGGTAGGCGACCAACACTTACGCCTTCTGGCATGGTCTTTCATGGTCGTCTGCCTTTGGTTTAGACTAAAATTTTTAAATCAGTTGTTGTAATATTATTACAGACTATATAGACCAACATACGATTGGGGTAATGGCGACTCGTTCTAACAGGTTCTCGGGTCATACTACCTTTCCTGATAAACCATTTTTATACTATGTTGTGCTAGCAGCCGCCGCAGTTCAATGACTGCGCGGATACAACAACACGCGCATTGTATTGGGTAGGGCGACCAATTATTTTGTCTTGAGCAAAAGGTCCAACCTGGGTCGCTCCTACCTATCATAATCCTACAATCTAGTGATTGTGTTATACGCGTAACATTAGCTAATGAGAAAAATCATTTCTTAATAGACATTTGGTATAAAAATTACAATATTTATTACTTTATTAATATATGTAAGTTTAATTTCCTTTGCTGGTTTAAAGTGCACTTTTTTATAGTATTTATTCCTATTATTAGCCATGATGGGTATAGAGCATGTTATAAGGCAAATAACAAATGCGAAACAGATAAAGGAAAAAGAAAAACATGATAATAAACAAGATAAGTCACGAACAAAAGAAGACCTAAAAATACCCGCTGGTTTTGAATGCTTTGTGTGTGGTACTAAATTTGTGACAAATGAAGAAAGGAAGCATCATCTAAAAAAGGGTACCCATGGTCATTTGTATGATACCATATCTCCTCAGGAACAGGAAGAAGTTAGATCGTCTGAAGATGAGTAATTCATAGTCTTCTAAATAATCGTATCATTTGGAATTCGCGTTGTCTGGCGAGTGATTCAGAAAGAAACCATTAGTTTATTGCAATACACATAGAAGACTTATCCAAGTACAAACTTGATCAACAACAGCATAACGCTCAGATTAAGTAACATTTTAAATAGTTTTCCAATATAATATAAGATGTATTGAGATGTTATCAGTTCGATCGATAACGTTTTAATCATAATTTAATCTTGATTTCGCAGTTCTAATCAAGTCATCAATACTTATTGGTTTTCTAATAAACCAATCTGTTTTCTCTCTGTATTAGATATGCGATAGTAACTCTTAATCATATTGTGTACATTGCAGCTATGGCACCAGTTGTGCTCCTAATTCTTGGAAAGAGCCAGCCATTTTTACCATACTGACTTGTAAATCATCTCTCTCCCTCAAGTAGAATATTTATAGTATCGGCCATTGAGAATTCTTGATTTGCAATCGAGTGTTTTACATCAATACTACTATATAGCTTTGATACTTTTTATGGAATGCCCTCCTATCAATCCCAATATTAATAGGAGGATTATAGCCTGCTTGTTTAAATGCATCTATTAATGAGGTTATTGCATCTAAAAGTATGCTTGTATCAACAAAGTTCTCTTCATTTAGCCCTCCTTTTCCTGAAAACATTTTGTAGCTCTGCAACTAATAAAGACTCTATTGGTTTTAGCCTCTTTACAACCTTCCTAACGCACACAACACTATATCACTTTAATTAGAAACTTTAGGATTTGCATTTTTAATATCCTACACTTTTAGATGAGATGTGAAATAATGAATGGATACTTTCTGTACTTATATACCCAGGATTAATTCAAATTTACATTGTCAATGATCTGAACAGAATTTCTGTACCAAGTGTTTTTGCTATGAAGAAAATCCTTCCATCCCATCTAAAACCATAGAATGATCAATTTCCGTGCAACAGTTGCAATTAGCATCTATACAGTCTAATGCAATTGCATGATTACAAGACTTACATGTACAAACACTATCAGCAAATTGTATTTTTCTCAGTATCATCTATTCTCAATTTAATCCTATACCTAATAATTGGACTTTATAAGATTTAACAGTTCTAAGCCTACATACCACTCGCAATTTTCATTTGGAGAAACTAATTAGTTGATTAATTATAATCCTATACCTCATTTCGTGTATCTGCAGCTCTTAAACCGTCTTCCATTTCTGCGAATAACTGCAAGTAACGTTCCAGGTGTTATTTCATAGTGTTGAGCTGGCTCTTTATCAAACGGGATCAGCAATTCACGGCTGATTAGGAAGTCCCTATAGTATGTGAACCGTGGCCAGTTTAGTTGACTCTCGTACGCTAATTCAAATTGTTTGCAACCTTCCACCTTCGAATTTGCAGTCTGAAGTAACTGTTGGATAATTTCGTATTGCTCTCGATGGGGTTGCTGTAAAATCCTACTTAATATAGAAATTATCAGTTAACCAAAGCCAATTTACTAACTATATGTATTTAGGTTTCTAGAAATTAGTTTTTTATATACTCTCTAAGAGTTGTAGGTTGTCCTCAATCTAGCCGAATAACTGCAGATAATAAATGCCTTTGTCAGCGATTTCATAGTATGAACCAAGCTAACTAATCTCGAAATGAATTCCATTCCTCAAACCAATCATTGCTGTCCTCATCTTTATTCATCTCCTTCTGGTTCTTCTGTTGGTGGTCCATGAGGATTAGGAGGATTACCAGGACATCCTAGAGCTGCACAGTTAACGACATCATCATTCGATTGTTCTCCCGGTATTGGTGCTGGTTCTGAACTAGGTTCAGTTCTGTTGCCATTAGCGGGCAATTCAGGAATTACTGTTTGGGATTTGACAGTCTGATTATCTGTACCATCTTTTGGACTAGCCACTATCAACTGCTGCTGAAACATGATTGCAACAAGAAGTATTATCATGATAGTATAACCAATAACTTGGTCAATCATTTGTCTCTATTTGCACCACATTCTAAAAAAGTATATCAGGAGATCTTAAGTTTTTATGATTTTAAATACATATTATTAATACCTACTGACGAACAAACGACAAGGCTAGTTATTATCCAAAACCATTTATTTAGTTCTACCTTCGTTTCGGAGCTAGTGCATTGATTGATTTTGAGGTGCTAGCTCTTCCGCCACCATTTCAGTGAAACTATGAAATAGAAATCAGTACAACTTTTAGCCACATTTTGATCAGAATAGATTTTCCAAATTGATATTGCTATCTTTTATTAACTATATTGAAATAGTCTCGATATATGATTGGTTTGAAAATCGTATCTGTGTTGTTTGTGAATATTTTTGTTGTGGCGGTATCGAATTATGCCTTGCCTACAGAAAGCGCAATGGCTTCTAATGGATCTGAAGAGGATAAGAGCGAGATTAATCTCGCTGAAGTCAGCTCTTAAATCATTCTCTAACTCACCGAATAACTGCAGATATCGACGACCATTCTTAGTGATTTCGTAATATGAATATGGTTTGAACTCAGTCAAAACAAGTAGTCATAAGTCTATTAACTCCTTAAGATACTTGACAGTTTGTGGATGAGTCAAGTTAGCATCATAACTTATCCTTGTCTGGTTCATCTGGTTGCGATAGAGACTTAGTATCATAGACTATCTCAAGGATGTCTTTGTCATACTTGTCGCGCTGAGGCATCTTATATCATGTTATTACTAGCCTGTCAGCCATTCAAACTTTAAATCGTTCTCAATCCCTGCGAATGCTTGCACCTGTACACTGAGTGTACAACTGATTTCAACCACTGTTAAGATTGAAGATACATACGAAATCCGTTAAGAGATTTGGGCCCTTCATAAAAAGCTTATATAGTATTTTTATACCTAGCTGAAATGGTATAATGTCTTCTTCAACCACTGCTCAAATTCCTAACTGGAATATGAAATCAGACTACGTTGAAACATGTAACTGTGATTATGGTTGCCCTTGTAACTTTAATGGCTTTCCCACCTACGGATCATGTCAAGCTATTATATTATATCATATCAGGTCTGGGACTTATGGAGATACTAAGCTTGACGGTCTTGATTTTATCACTGCAGTGTATTGGCCAAAGGCGATTCATGAAGGAAACGGCACTGCACAGCTATTCATTACCAATAAAGCTACTGAAGAACAACGACAGGCAATCATGAGCATTGTTTCGGGTCAAGCAAAGGGAGACGGCCCTTTTGCATTATTCGCTGGGACATTCAAATATTTCCTTGAACCACAGCTCGTTGATATCAAAGTTAATTTGAATGGGAAAAAGAGTAGTTTTTCAGTACCTGGTGTTATGGATGTACAGACTGAAAGTTTCACAAACCCTGTAACTGGAGAAGAACAAGATACGAAGATACAGCTACAAAAAGGGTTCATTTGGAAACTTGCGGAGGCGGCGAAGTCAAAGATTATGCGTATTACAACTCAAAGTCTAAATTTTGACCACTCGGGAAAGAATGCCTTTTATGCTGTAGTAGATTTCAAAGGGCCGTAACAGGTCTTAAATCGTCCTCTATTTCTGCGAATACCTAACTGACTCTTTGCTGAATGCTACAGGAATAACGAAAATACTCTTGTAGAAACTGTAAGTCGTAGACTGAAGCATATTGGTTTTTTAGATATGTGATAAGGTATTCATAGCTTATATCTTCATCTAGCCTTTCCTTTAGGCTGCGTAGGAATGAGGGATTAGCGCGCTCTCTATTTTTCATTTTTCATTTTCGAGACAAATATAAAAAGTAACAACATATCGACCACTGCTATAGTATGTCTAAAGAAACGACACCTGAAGAGGTGCTTAATTCAATAGTTGAAGGTATCAACACAGGAGATCTAGATTCCCTCATGACGCTCTATGAGCCTGATGCGTGTTTTGTATCGCAGCCAGGACAACTTGCAAAGGGTCCAGAATCTGTACGCCAAAGTCTACGTAGTTTCATCGACTTGAAAGGCAAGTTGGATCTAAAAGTAAAGAGGGTACTTCAAGCAAGCGATCTTGCTCTTGTAACTAGTGAATGGTCATTCAGCGGAACTGGACCCAATGGTACTCCTGTTAATATGGCTGCCAAAGCAGCAGATGTTCTGCGCCGTCAGGCCGATGGGACCTGGCGATTTGTCATAGATAATCCTTGGGGAACAGACTAATAGGAGGCAAACCCCATCAAGGGGCTACTGACCTATTAGTGCCAAAACTGTAGCGATAACCTAAATGCATTAAAGAGGTCATGATGACAAGTTGCTTCCTTGTCTAATGTCAGTTTCCCCTTTTTCTACTGCAGTCCTTAATGCAGTGATTAACTCCGTGTATTTAGGGTGTATGGCAATATGTCCAATCTGACTTCAGCATCTCTTTGCGGTGTGCTACTGATGGTTGGTGACCATTCAATCCTAAATAAGTCACATATTTCTTCCAAGGAATATTCCCGATTTATTAATTTAGAGGGAGTCTGACCGAGACGCTCAGGACTTTGTTACCCTATAACTAGTAACAAATAAAGGTAGACGATCAATGAGCGGCATGTCAGACGCGTAATGATCGCCTACCGGTTGATTGACAGTGAGACTTTAGGAGTGATTTAAAGACCCCAACTGCCAGCAGCGTACTGCACACATATTATAAAAAAGATCTGTTTTTACCATTAGGAGATCGAATACCTACTCAAGAATTCGCTGCTATGAGGATACGCAATATATTTTAATGGTATTCTGCCGAATATCATTATGGAATGTAAATTCCTGTTGAAATCTTTGGCCAGTAACTGGACTAGAAGGAGATGGCTCGATTTCAGAAATGGTCATAGTATTTATCTAATCTTTTTGATGTCATTTGCAAATTTTGTTACGATACAGTATGGCCTTCTAATTGACCGGGTACCTTTTTTAAGTAACTTATTTGAAAGCATTTGGGTTTTCGCTATTATTTATGTTTGTTTATATGTACCGATAGCAATGGTTATCGGGTATTGGCACCGCAAAACGCAATGGAGAGTTGAACAGCATGCCTTATTCAAAGAGAATGAAATAGGGGCGACAATGTGGCTGTTCGTCATAGATCTTATCGACGGTAAGGTTTCCGAAGAGGAAAAGCAACAGATGAGGAATATGCTATACAAGATCGTACGAAAGCCACCTAGGCCGACGGCAAACGGCGTAAAGCTTAGACCGACAGAGTAACATAGATACCTTAGTAGGGAATGGATGGGTTGACGATCTTGGAGGAGAAGAATACCAAATAAGCGACACCGGCATAGTATGGAAAGAAAGAAGGACTTGGTTGATTCGGCTATGGTAGTACTAGTCTTTATATGGTTAGGAATAAATGTAGATACTAGAATATACCAAGATTGGCTATCTTCTACTGCCAAGTTGATAGTTGCTAGATTTCTTTGTCATCTTTAGTCTGTTTGCTGCCATACAGATCTGACATTCCCATACATCCCAGTCCGATCTGGGAAACTTGTTTCCCATTTTTTTCTAGCATTCTTATCTTCAAACAGAGGTCTCCATGAATATTTTCGTAATACGATCGCTATGATGTAACCGTTTTGATAAGATTGGATGATGATGATGCAAACCATAATCTCAGTATTAATTATGAGACCAGATAGTGTAAGCGTGGCCGATAATATGCATAAATGCTAAAACCAATAATGCCTAAGAGATAATGTTTGCATGCCTTCGTTGACATCATTTCTTACCGATTCTTCAACTTTGACACACGTCCCATCTTAGAGTCTGTCTGGTATCATTCGGGTTGTATTTCAACAATGACAATTCTAGTATATCATGGGGTAAGAACATAACAAGAACTAGATCACATCTTTAGACAAATTAAGTTCCTCCATCTCTGGTTAATAATTTGAAAGCAATATTTGGTCCCATTTGCCGGGTATATGCAAGCTGAATCCACAGTAGAGCCAAATACTCTAACGCTCGTGCGTTAATAAGAGGACCCGTGTCCACGGTATCAAAACCAATCTCTGTAGCCAGTTTCTTGACCACTGTTTTTGACATGAAATCGTCTCCACAAATAAAAGCATCAGCTCTGACTGAGTCAAATTGTAAATTATTTAATGCTTTTGCACCTATAGAATTAAAAGCCTTAACAACCTTAGAACCTTTGGCCCATTTTGCAATCTCTTCAGCAGCAGAGGTTGAGGATTCAATGATTAAACCAGTTATGTCAGCGTTAATCGGATTTGTGGGGTCTATCAGAATCTTTTCAGAGAGATCCCCTGCGCTTTTAATTGCTTCCTCAACGGCCATCCACGGTATCGCAAGAAGTATTACGTCTGCAAAAGAGGCTGCCTCACTAATGGTTCCTACCTTAACACCGGAGTCTGTAGATCTAATTAGATTCCGAACGTTGTGACTCTGAGGATTTCTAACACCAAACATTATCTGATGTCCTTTTTTAATCCATAATCTCCCTAATGTGCCTCCTACATCTCCTGCTCCAATAATAGCAATTTCCATATCTCTATAGTGCCCTTCTATTATTTCAGTTCTTATTTTTAATATTTTCAGAAAAGCGGAAATGAATTGCTTATAAAATAGATTTCTTATTTTATGAGTTCAACAGAACTCGGTTACATAGAAACCTTTCTAAGCAACTAAAACGATAATATCCTAAGACAATTTCAATGGATATGTCTGTTTCATGCTGCAACTGCGGTAAAAAAATTCAAGATTATCCAGTATATTGTTACATGTGTGACGATTATTTTTGTTCAGACCAGTGTCATATGAACGAACATAATAAACAGTGGCAGAAATTTTGATAGTTGATTAGAGAAATTCTTTCTATTCTATTTAGTGATGATCTCACTCAATTCCAGATAATCCATATTAGATTTGAGAGCTATTTATGTACAGCCACATTCAGTTATTTAAGCAACTATCTTTACTTCCTTTAGAAATGATTCTGCTTGTGAGAGATGTACATAATTAGTATTGAGGAGTGGAGCGCTATTATATAAGGATAAAGTTTACTTCATGATGCGTAGTATTATATAAAGTGAGATGTTAGTATTAAAAGTTTACATCACGTAGTTAAAAATTCTAAAATCATTAGAAAGGATTTGTCATAAACATAAATAAATCATACCACATAACAGGCACAATATTCACAAAGTAATAAATACCTTTTTTGAGTAATTCATTTTGGACGTTCATTATGATCACTTTCTATAAATCTTCTATTCCTACGGATGGTGGGCATTCTAACTTACTATCAGAGTCAACATATTTTACGTGTGATAATTATGCAACTACAAATGGACAAATAGGTAAAAGAAGGAATGTAGAACCGCAATCTTATCAAACAAGAACAGTCACGGATTATGAATCAGGAGAGATTATTTGTAGTACTTGTGGAATAGTAATTTCTGATAAAATCCAGTCCAATGGTCCAGAATTGCGTAATTATGGCCAAAGTGGAACAATAATCGGGAGTAGTGCTGAGTCTAACGCTCCTAGAAAACGCCCTAGTTCCACTTTTTCTCTTGCTCGTTACGATAAAGGACTATATACAGTTATAGGAGAAAAAGATAATGATGCATATGGAAGACAACTTGATCCATTAGTTCGTTATTCTATGCACAAGATTAGGATGTACGATGTAAGAACTCAATTGAATAAACGCAGTCATCGAAATCTCAAGAAAGCATTCCTCGAACTTGATAAGTTAAGGAGTAAATTAGGTCTTTCAGATTCTGTAATTGAGAAAACAGCATACCTCTACAGAAAGGCGCAGGCAAAAGGAGTAGTAACTGGTAGAACCACTCCCACAATGGTAGCTGCCTCATTATATATAGCCTGTAGAGAAATGACAGTCCCAAAGACATTAAAGGAAATAGCCAAAGCAAATGATCTTAGGCTAAAAACTTTATCCAAGGATTATCGAATATTGATAACTGAACTCGATCTTAAGATTCCGAACAATGATCCGAGGCATTGCATTTTCAAAGTTGGAAACACTATTCCTACGAGTGAAAAAACTAAGAGGAGAGCAGTAGAGCTGATAGATATTATCAGCAAAAAAGATAAAAATACATATACTTCTGGAAAAGATCCGATGGGTCTTGCAGCATTCGCTCTATATATAGCATGTGCTAATAACGATGAAAAGATGAGTCAGAGAGAAATTGCAAATGCAGCTGGGATGACGGCTGTCACGATAAGAAGCAGACTAAAGGAGCTTAGAAAATATCTTGATTCCTTTGACTTTGAAAAAAGGAAATATGCAAGAAAATAAGGTAACAATTCATCTGAAAGGCTCAGAGAAGAATAAGAAATGATAGACGATGGAGATATCCCTCCCAAACTAATAAGCGATCTAATACAATATGAGCAATTGAAGGATGAGATGAGTGGCCTATTTCTTTCCTCGCCTGGAGTGGATCAAGACGTTATGTCACAATCAGAAGTAGACGAAATATTTGAGTGGTTAAAAAAGACAGAAACTAACCATGAGAAGACACGGCGATTTAAACTCTTGGAACATTACATTATAACTTTTGAACAAAAACCTGGTTGGAAAATGGACGCATATCAGTTTGATACCGCTGCTGGACAAACCCGTTTTATCTGCAGAGTATTTAGGCCTGATGGAAAGCATTATAGTAGCTTCTCAGTTATGGGAATAATATGGAATAGATTGCTAGGACTTGTAGATCATGAGCAGCGCAGAGGTAAATATTGTCATTGTATTGATTGCAATAGGTTACTTTATGATGGTATACTATTACAAAGAACAATGAACTAAAAGAGTAACATATTTTATATGTTCGTTGATATATGATTTCGTCTAATAAAATATACAGCAAAGAATAAAGATCTGGCCTAGAACTGGTATATAAAATGCATCCCATTGAGTTGTTATTATTTTTAGTCTCCTAGAATGCTTTTCGGTGAAATAAGATGCCATAAGGGGTTGCAAAAATGTATAAGGAGTTATCGACTACGTAGGTTAGTATGCCTCCTGCCGATAATGACGCTTTAAATCTGGAATTAAAAATACTTGAAGCCTATAGTAGAGATGTTGGTAGAGGAATTGCCCGCATCGACTACGACTCTATGGATCTACTGAATGCTTCTACTGGAGATGTTATAGAGATAAGAGGCGGTCAAAAAGTAAGGTACCAATTTTAGGTACATTTCCTGAGCATGAACACTTACAGGTCCAAACGATGAAATGGAAAAAAATAGGTTTAGTTACATTCACTACTTGTGAATAT
>Ga0299907_10001635_pt1 | contig 13028 bp, 11 predicted proteins | sample RVTome_16_FD_198680 | JGI IMG/M metagenome (GOLD analysis project Ga0299907, IMG submission 198680) | Soil microbial communities from uranium-contaminated site in the Upper Colorado River Basin, Wyoming, United States - RVT152D67 (version 2) ... | reverse complement strand
CCGGCTCGCCGTCGAGCCGCAGCGGGAGCCTGCGCCACCGATAGCCGACCCGCACCGGAGCGTCTGGGCCCATCACGAAGAGGATCGGGCGTCGGGGCGCGAATTCGAGGCCGCCTCCCAGATCGAGCGCGTCTCCGACGTCGGTCGTCGCGCCGTCCAAGTCGTCGTCGAGCGTCCGCTCCCAGCCGGCCCAGCGCGCGGCCGCGCCCGCGGCGAACCCGTCCGAGACGCGCACCGAAGCCTCCACGAGGAGCTCGTCGGGGAGCCGGATCTCGGCCTCACGGCCGATCAGGTCCGGGTCCATCGCCCGCGTCACCTCCGTGTTCAGGTCGGGGCGCAGCCGGTAGGCGACCCCCACGCGGGCGCTCCGCCCCAGATCCCGTGCGACCCCGAACGCGACGCCGACGCCTCCGAAGTCGCGGGCCAGGGTGTCGCGCGTCCCGATCGGCTCGGGCACCGAGATGGAGCGCACCACCTCCCGGGACCCGAGGTAGACATCCAGCGCGAGGCCGGCGCTGGTCCGCTCGTCCAGGCGCAGGGAGAGCGACGGGGAGAGCACGCCGACCCCGCCCTCGGATTCGAGTCCGGCCGGTACGGTATCGCCCTCGAAGACGAGGCTGGATTCGATCCCGGCGTCGAAGTCGAGGTATTGCGCGTAGCCCACGCCGATCACCGCTCCGAAGGCGGGGACGGCCGCCTGTCCCATCGGGAAGACGACGTCCTCGAACTCCCCGGAGGCATCGACGTCTTTGGCCGTCGTCTGCTGGCCCAGGAGCGACAGATAGAGACCGGCGCGCTCGAAGTCGGCGATCCACGCCGGATTGTCGAGCGAGAAGCTCTCGCCGGGAAGGCCGGCAGTCACGCCGCCCATCCCACGACTCCGAACGCTCTCGCCGGTTGTGGGGAGACCCGGCAGGGGCAGGTTGAACACGCTTTCCTGGGCGAACGCGGGCGAGCCCCCGAGGGCGGCCGCGAGGACCAGAACCGCCACGAACGCGGGGCCCGGAAGTCGCCGGCTCACGAGCGCTCGGGCGGGAGGATCAGGAGACGAAGGTGCGGCCGGCGCTCCGGGGCCGCGTCGGGGCCGGGGAACCCGACGGCCCCAAACTGCGCCGTCTCGTTGACCAGCATCACGAACAGCCCGCGGTTGGTCTCGGGGTCCCTCAACCAGGTCCGGACCATGCGCGTGAGGAAAGGACCTTCGAAAACCAGCGAGTCGATCGGCAGGCTGTCCTTCACGACCGGGGCGAGGCCGTAGAAATCCGACCCCGCGGGGGCGGCGAGAATCGTCTTGTCGCCCAGGAACTCGCTCGCCACCCGGCCGGCCACGAAGGCGATGGAGTCTCCCGGGAGGCTCACGCCTTCGACGGGCAGGACGAGCTGGGCCCGGGCGACGACGGTACCGACCGGCAGGGACTCGAGGTCGGGGACGAGCACCAGCCGTCGGACATCGGCCCCACCGCCCACGACCAGGTCACCGGCCGGCAGCTCGCCGCCGTCGGCCAGGAAAGTGTCCTCTCGCGCCAGGATGGAGATCTCGGCAGCGGGGCTTCCCGGCGCGGACAGCTCGACAACGAACTCGAGCCGCGGCCCGTTGGTGTTGATGCCCCCGGCTCCGCGCGACACGAACTCGACCTGGACGCCCGGCGTCTCCTGGATGAGGACGAGGCCTTGGTTCCCGGTTTCTTCGCCCAGCCAGCCGACCACCAGGTCGGTCGGGAGCGGGATGCTGATCGAGTCGACGACCGCTGAGTCCTGTTCTCCTCGGCCCGGGATCGTGAACTCGACGAGCGGGACGGGATCGAAGTCGCCGCCTGGCTGGCCCCACGGCACGCCCAGGTCGCGACGCTCCCAGGTGGCCGCCTCCTCGGTCCAGGCGGCGGTCACCCGGTGGACGGCCAGGTCCACGGGCTCCTCCACGGACTGGAGCAGGAGCCGAAGCGAGGCGTCTACGATTTCGCTGTCGTCGGGGAAGCTGTCGACCCCGGTCAGCGAGAACCGGATCAGCGGCCGGCCTTCGAAGCCGCCGGGGTCCGGCCACTCGTGGGCCATGACGAGTCGATCCACCTGGGCGCGATCGGCGGGAAAGATCGAGACGTCCTCGGCCAGCTCGAACTCGGAGACCGTCACGATCTCGAGGTCGCCGCCCAGCGCACCGCCCGGCAGCAGATCGTCTCCGACCGGGCTTCCGCCGTCTCCCGTACAGGCCGCCGCCCACAACGTCACGAGCGCGACCAGGCTCCGCGTCACGTGCGGATGACCCCGGCGCCGACGTCGTATTCGTCGACGATGGCCATGATGACCGCGTCCACCGGCCGGCCATCGGTTAGCCCCGTCTGACGGGCGGAGCTGCCCGTGGCGTAGAGCACCACCTCTCCCGCCCCCGCTCCGACCGCATCGACGGCCACCACATACCCCTTCTCGAGCGCCAGATCCATATCCAGGTCCGTCACCAGAAGGAGCTTGAGTCCCTCCAGCTTCTCGTCCTTCCGGGTCGCCACGACGCTGCCGACCACGCGTCCCATCTTCATGACCGTCCCGACTCCATGCGGAAGGGTTTTGGCAGGAGCTCGCCGAGGGTAAACTCGTGGCGCTCTCCGCTGTCGGTGACGACCGTGATCGGCAGGTCGTCCGGGGCGAGCTCGCTCAGGGCCTGCCGGCAGGCCCCACAGGGGTACGGAGTCCGGCCCCCGGCCGAGACGACCAGACGCCGGAAGCCCCGGGCGCCCGCCGCGACCGCGCTGAAGAGGGCGACTCGCTCCGCGCAGCAGGTGACCGAGTACGAGGCGTTCTCCACGTTGCACCCGTCGAACACGCGTCCGTCCTGGGTCTCCAGGGCGGCTCCCACCCGGTAGCCGGAGTACGGGACGTACGCGCGCCGACGCGCGGCGATCGCGCGCTCCTCCAGGGAATCGGCGCTCACGTCAGCTCCAGATAGCGGGTCCGAAGATCCGTGATGACACCGTCGAGCGCCCGCGCCGCCTCCGGGGACAGGTCGTTCCGGAGCAGATCGCGGAGCGTCGACAGGAGGTCGATGTACTGCTTCGCCTCGACCAGCAGGACCCGCCGCTCGCCGGTTTCGTCGAGCGGGATCTCGCCCAGACACTGGCTCGACCTGAGGACGATGTACTGGACGACGTCGAAGAAGGGAGCTTCCGGAACCTTCCGCCCCGGAGCCGTGTCGGCCGGGACGGGCTCCGAAGGCGCAACTGGAGAGGCGGGGGCCTGGGCGCCGGACGCGCGCCCCGTGACGATGCCGCTGTCCCGGCCCGGAACGTCCCCTTGCTCCCGGACAGGCGGAGCCTCGGGTGCCGGCGCGGGGCGCAACTCCTCCTCCGTCGCATGGGCCGACCGGCGCTCGCGGAACCTGCCCTCAGCCTCCGACATCCTGGTCTCCCTTCCGATAACGGCGGGGCACCCGCGCGGTGATCCCCGTGAACACGGCATAGCTCGAGAGCCCGCTCTCGCCGGCGACCTCCACGACCGAGCGGGTCGCGGGGCCCTGGCGGCCGATCAGGGTCGCCACTTCTCCCGGCTTCAGGTCCGGGAACGGGGTCGCGTCCACGATCGTCACGTCCATGCAGACCGCGCCGCGAACGGCGACCGGGCGACCGCGGAGGAGCGCGTGTCCGCGGTTCGAGAGCCCCAGCGGCCAACCATCTCCATACCCCACCGCCAGAAGCGCGATCCTCTCTTCTCCGCGTGCCGCGTAGAGCCGGTGATAGCTCACCGTCTCCCCTTCGGGAAGCCGCTTCACGGCCACCACCCGGGCATGCCAGCTCAGCGCGGGGACGAAATCGGCCGTGTCGAACCCCGCTCCCTCGTCGCCCGGATCGGTCGCGATCTCATCGACCGAGCCGTAGACCGCGATCCCCGGCCGCACCAGCGTCCGACTCGCTCCACGGAACCGGAGCGCCGCGGCGCTGTTGGCGACGTGAACATGGCGGGGATGGAACCCGCGCTCGGCCAGGGCCAAGAGCACGGCGTCGAAGCGCGCGAGCTGGCGGTCGGTGTGATCCCGCTCGGCCTCGTCGGCGCTTGAGAAGTGAGTGAACATACCCTCGACCTCCAGGCCCGGCAATTCGCGGAGCGCTTCCACGAACGCCACCGAATCGGCATCCCAGACCCCGCACCGACCCATCCCGGTGTCGACCTCGACGTGGACGGTCGCGATACGGCCGGCCCCGCGCGCGGCTGCCGCCACGGCCTCGGCCTGCGCACGCTCGGTGATCGCCGGGACGACGCCCAGCTCGAGCGCCCGGGCCGCCTCGCCGGGAAGGATCGGCATCAACCCCACCAGGCGGGTGAGGATTCCGGCGCCGCGCAGCGCCGCCGCCTCGTCCAGCGTGGCGATCCCGAGACCCCAAACCCCCGCCGCCTCGAGCGCCCGTGCGACCGGAACGAGCCCGTGACCGTACGCGTCGGCTTTGACCGGCACGAGCAGGTCCGTGGTCGCCGGGAGCCGCGACCGGAGGACGCCGACGTTGTCCGCGATACGCTGCAGATCCACGTCCACCCAGGTGCGGGCCGTGCCCGGGTCGATAGGAGGGGCGGGCTTCACGGGGGCCGAACGATAGGGAACGGGTCGAACCCCAGCAAGCCGCCTCCCTCGACGGGAGGGCGTGCGTCTGCACGTACCCGGAGGGTCCTGCTAACTTCGCCCCATGTCCGGCAAGGAACTTTACTCGAGCGACTTCGAGGGGATCCTCGCCCTGCTCCGCCGCCTGCGCGGGCCGGATGGGTGCCCCTGGGACCGCGAGCAGACCCCGCGCACGCTCGTTCCCCACCTCCTCGAGGAGGCCCACGAGGCGGCCGAGGCGATCGAGGCCGGCGATCGGGCGAGGACCGTCGACGAGCTCGGCGATCTCATGCTCCACCTCGCCTTCCAGATCGTGATCGCGGAGGAGGCGGGGGCCTTCGACGAGCCGGCGATCGCCGGGGCCCTCATCGAGAAGATGGTCCGTCGCCATCCGCACGTCTTCGGCGAGGCCGAGTACGCCGGGGAGGGCCACCAGGCGATGTGGGAGCGACTCAAGCGCGAGGAGCGCCCTGAAGAGGACGGCGGGACCGGGGTGATCGGCGAGCTTCCCGAAAGCCTCCCCGCCCTGGTCCGCGCCTACCGGATCCAGCAGAAGGTGGCGACCGTCGGTTTCGACTGGCAGGAGCCGGAGGGGGCGCGCGAGAAGCTCGAGGAGGAGATCGCCGAGACCTGGACCGCGGCCGGGGACGAAGCTCCCGAGCGGCTGGAAGAGGAGTACGGGGACCTCCTCTTCGCCGCCGTCAACTGGGGCCGCCTCCTCGGCGTCCATCCCCACACCGCCCTCCAGCGCGCCAACCGCAAGTTCGAATCGCGATTCCGCCGACTCGAGGCGCTGGCCACCGAGCGCGGGCTGGTGCTGGAGGAGCAGGGGTTGGACGGGCTGGATGAGCTGTGGGAGGAGGTCAAGGCCGCCGAAGCCGGAGGGGGTTGAGAATGACTGCCCTCTTTTTTTTGATCAACAAACGTCCTTGTGGAACTCACGGTTCGAGGCGGTTGATGAGACGTGGGAAGGGGACCGCCTCCCGCAGGTGCGGGAGCCCGCAGATCCATGCCACCGTCCGCTCGAGGCCCATGCCGAACCCCGAGTGCGGCACCGAACCATAGCGGCGGAGGTCCAGGTACCAGCCGTACGCGTCCTCGGGAAGCCCTTCCTCCCGGATCCGCGCCACCATCCGGTCGTAGTCGTCCTCGCGCTGCGAGCCGCCGATGATCTCACCGTACCCCTCCGGGGCGAAGAGGTCGTTGGAGAAGACGACGTCGGGTCGCCGGGGGTCCTCCTTCATGTAGAACGCCTTCGCCTTCTTGGGGAACGAGTGGACGAAGACCGGTCGGTCCGATGCCTCGGTGAGGAGGGTCTGGTCCTCCCCCCCGAAGTCCTCTCCCCACTCGATGGACGAGCCCCGTTCGCGGAGGCTCTCGACCGCCTCGTCGTACGACAGCCGCGGGAAGGGCGACCGGATCGCCTCCAGCCGGGCGAGGTCCCGCTCGAGGGCCTCCAGGTCGGCACGACGCTCGTCGAGGACACGCTCCACGATGCGGACGACGAGGTCCTCCTGGAGGTCCATGTTGTCCTTCCAGTCGAACCACGCCATCTCGGGCTCGACCATCCAGAACTCGGTCAGGTGCCGGCGGGTCTTGGACTTCTCGGCACGGAAGGTGGGGCCGAAGCAGTAGATGCGACCGAACGCCATCGCCCCGGCCTCGCCGTAGAGCTGGCCGGTCTGGGCGAGCGAGGCCATGCCGAGGTCGAAGTACTCGGTCTCGAAGAGCGATCCCGCCTCCTCGCCGATGGCGCGAGTCAGGATCGGCGTGTCGAGGAGGAGAAAGCCCCGCTCGTGCAGGAAGTCGCGGATCGCCCGGATGACGGTGTCGCGAACCCGGAGCACTTGCCAGGGACGGCTCGACCGGAGCCACAGGTGGCGGTGGTCGAGCAGGAATCCGGAGCCGTGCTCCTTGGGGCCGATCGGATAGTCCGAAGCGATCTGGACGGGCAGGACGGAGCGCAGCGACAGCTCGACTCCGCCGGGCGCGCGGGCGTCCTCGCGAACCGTTCCGATGACGATCAGCGAGGATTCCTGGGTCAGCCGCTCGGAGGCCGCCCAGCTCTCGGGATCGGCCTCGGCGCGGACCAGGACACCCTGAACGACTCCGGTCCCGTCACGAACCAGCAGAAACGAGATCTTCCCGCTCGAGCGCTTGTTGTACAACCATCCCCGAAGCTCGACCGTTTCTCCCACGTGGTCGGCCAGCTCCGAGATCCGAACGTATCTTGGTCCGCTCACGCGGCCCGCAAAGTAGCCCGGAGGTCCGGCTTGTCAAACCCCTCGCCCACCCGTCTCTCCCCGCTGGTCATGGCGGCGGTAGCGATGGCGCTGATCGCCCTCGCTCCACGGGCGGCGGCCCAGGAGCCCCTCCCGGCTTCACCCCAGGTGGTGGAGCCTGCGCCTTCGATTCCGACCGTCCACCGGCGCTCGCCGCTCCCCTCGGCGTGGTCGGAGTCCCTGCGGATGGAGATCTCCCGCGGCGGCTCGGCGCCCCTCGTCTGGTTCGACTCGAGGATCCTGGTGGCGAGCCTCGACCGGAACGTCCACCTGGTCAGCTTGGACGGCCCGCGGATCGTGTGGAAGGAGAACTACCGGGGCGGCTTCGAGGCCGAGCCGGTCGTGACGGAGGATCGGATCTACCTATCCGAGACGCGCCGGGGCGCCCGGCTCCTGGCCCTCGACCGGGGCTCGCAGCGGACGCTCTGGACCGCCGATGCCGGGGATCTCATGTCGCCGCCGATCCTGGCCGACGAGCGCCTCTATACGGTCTCGTCGATCGGCGAGGTGAGGGCGTTCGACCGGGCGGGGGTTCGGCAGTGGTCGACCGAGCTGGGCACGCGCGTCCAGGCCGGCCCGGCCCTCCTCGACGGCATCCTCGTGATCGCGGCCTCGAACGGACACCTCTACGCGGTTGACGCGAGAGACGGCGCGGTCCGCGACTCGACCGACCCCGGAGTGGGCTTCGTGTGGGGGAACCCTCTGCTCCGGCCGGCCCTCGGAACGGCCGTCTTCGCCACCCTCGACGGTCTCCTGGTCGAGGTAGGCCCCGACCTGGAGGTGATCCAGCAGCGCTCCTTCCCCAGCCGCTTCACGGTCGGCCCCGAGGACGTCGGCGGCGATCTTCTGTTGATCGGCCACGAGGGGACGGTCTGGCGGTACGACTGGACCGGGGCGAGCGTCGTCTGGCACCGGGAGCTTCCGGCCACCCTGCGCTCGGCGCCACGGGTCTCGAGCGAGGTGGTCGCCCTGGGGAGCCTCGAGGGGACGCTCTATCTGCTCGACCTGGCGACCGGCAACACGCTCTGGGAGACCCGCCTCGACGGGGCGATCACCTCGCGCCCGCTGGCCCGCGAGCTCGAGTTCTTCGTCTTCACCGAGGGGGGCACCCTGTACGGCTTCCGCCCCGCCGGCTCCGCGCGTTAAGGAAGTTTCCCGCTCTTCGGCGGATGGTTCGGAGGTGCGGTCAAGGGCCGGCGGGGTCCCCCTCGGGAGCCGTCCTACGTGCGGGAGCGAGCGGAGACCCGAGCGCCTTTTGCGAGGGGCTCCGCGAAGCGGAGCGCCGGCTACCCGAGGGGGATCCTGCCGGTCCCCGCCACAGACCTAGTAGTCGTACCCGACGAAGAAGGAGAAGTGGACGTCCTCCTGTTCGCCCGGGAACAGGTTGCGGACGTCGTTGATGTCGAAGCGCCGCGCCCAGTCGAAGCGCAGGATGAGTGGACCGATCAGCGGGTATTTGATCGTCGCCCCGTAGGCCCCGAGCAGGCCCGGCCAGTCGACGCTCTCGAGCTCCCCCTCGGAGTTCGGGGCCCGCGTGTCCTCGACCCAGGCGTTGCCCAGGTCCACGAAGAAGGCGCCCCAGATGCCGTTGGCCAGCAGGACCGCCGGGCCGCTCCGGAAGCGGTCGGGTGGCAGGATCGGGAACCGCCACTCCTGGTTGACCAGCACCGTCCGGCTGCCGCTCAGGGTATAGCGTGGATAGCCCCGCAGCGAGAGGGGACCGCCCAGGTAGTAGAAGGTCGGGATGTCGCCGTGGGAGAGGCGTCCACGGGCGCGGATCGCCAGCGTCGTGTGTTGAGAGGTGCGGAAGTACTTCCTGGCGTCCAGGAGGACGTCCAGGGTCTCGACCCCGCCCTCGCTCACGTTCGTGACCGGCGAGACCGTGACGTTCAACCGCCCACCATCGATCGGGCCCGCCGGCCCCCACAGCGCATTGTCGAACACGTAACCGAGCGAGGGGATCGCCAGCCAGGCGTCACGGAAGAAGTCGCCGCTGTCGGACGACTCGTCGATCGAGTTCCGCTCGACCGTGAACTCGGCCTCGATCCGCTGGAACTTCGAGAACGGGTACATCAGGATCCCGGTCGCGCCCCAGCGCTCCTCGAAGAAGTCGCTGCGGAAGCCAACCCCCTCGTTCCCGAACTGCCCGCGGCTGCCGAACTCATCGCCCAGGAGCGACTGGAAGTACGACTTCAGCCGGTATCCGCTGACCCCCCAGTTGAGCCGGTTCTTGAGGTTGACATAGGTGAAGACTCCGGTGAAGCCCGAGAACAGGTTGGTCCGCCCCTGCTGGGAGTTCACCTGGCCGATCATGACATGGTCGCCGAGCAGGTCGCTGAAGAAGACCTGCGCGCCCTCGCCGCGGCTGCCGTCCTCGGCGAAGGCGAGCGCGGCGCTCGCGAAGTCCAGTCCGAACTCCTTCTCATACTCGCGCTGGACGTAGGATCCGTCGTCCGGGATCTCCCACGCCCACTGCTGGACGTCGGGATCCACGGCCAGCGAGAACGTCGTCGGCATGTCGGCGGGAAGCTCCGCCCGGTAGATCCCGTACGACAGGTTCTCGTAGGCCGTGAAGACCGCATAGTCTTTCCCGTCGGCGCGGAACCACCTGGGATGCATGATGCCCGACGCCAGCGAGGTCGCGCGGGATCCGTTTCCTTCCCTGTCCAGCACGTAGAGGTCGAGCGTGCCGGCCCGATCGGACGAGAAGAGGATCCGGCGGCCGTCCGGCGACCAGTCGGGGTCGCGGTCCACCCAGCGCCCGAACGTCAGCGACCGGACCTTCCGGCTCCGCGCGTCGATCAGAAAGAGGTTCCGGGCGCCGTCGGCACCGAAGGGGGTGCGGTCGCTGGAGAAGACGATCGCGTCGCCGTCGGGTGACCAACTCGGGGTGGTCTCCAGGTAGCGGTCGTCCGTGAGCCGCTCTCGACGGCCGGTCTCGGTGTTCCAGACGTACAGGTCGGAGAAGCCGGTCTCGGAGAGGCCCACGAAGGCGATCTGGCGTCCGTCCGGGGACCAGGTTGGCGAGGACAGGACGGCCAGGTCGTCCCACGAGGCCTGCCGCTCGCGATCGCCCGATTCCAGGTCGTAGACATAGACGGCGTCGCGCGGACCCGACTTCGCCACGAAGGTCAACCAGCCGCCGTCGCTGACGTCGATCATGCTCTGCAGGGGATGCAGAGACTCCATGTCCCCCGAACGGCCCGCCGTGACGACGGTATCGATGTGTCGATTGGGGCGCATCAGGTCGGCGGTGTTGATCGTCGTGTAGCCGCTCTCGAGCGACAGGAACGCGATTCCGGTCTCCTTCCCGTCACGTGCTTCCGCCGGTAGGACGGCGGGCGTGAAGTTCAGCCGCCCTCGGGTCACCACCGGCTCGGCGACCGTGGAGACCGAACGTTCGGCGGCCAGCGTCGGGAAGTAACGCTGCATGAGATGGCGGTGCCAGCGCTCGGTCAGCTCGTCGACGGTGATTCCGTAGACGCGGCGGAAGGCCGTCGAGAAGTTCCGATACTTCCATTCGCTCTCCATGAGCTCGACGACGCGTTCCTCGCCGAACTCCTGGCCCAGGAACTCGAACAGGTTCTGACCCAGCTTGTAGGCCGCGAACGAACCGGCGTATTGGTCCAGCTTCGAGACGTGCGGGACCCGGCCGTTCAGGAGCAGGTCGCGCGCCACCAGGTCGCCCTCGGCGCCCCACGGCCCCGACCAGTACTCGGCCAGCCCCTCGGAGAACCAGAACGGGGAGTTCCATTCGTAGCCGCCCGGGTGGAGCCGTTTCATGTGGGCGCCCTTGCGGGACTGGAAGACGTGCACCAGCTCGTGCCGTATCACTCGCCGGAAGTCGGCGTAGGAGCCGTTGAAGGGGAGCGCCACTCGCCCCTTCAGGAACTCCGTGAATCCGGCCACCCCCTCGGGGATGAAGAACGGGACGATGTTGGTCTGTTCGAAATGGTGGTGGCTCGCGTACACGACCAACGGGATCCGATCCTTCGGGCTGTAGGAGAACTTCTGCTCGAGGAACTGGAAGGACTCTTCGGCATAGGCCAGCGCCACCAGGGCCAGCTCGCGCTCTTCCGGATAGTAATACAGATCGACGTGATCCCCGGTCAGGATCTCCCACTGGAAGTCATCGTACTGGACCTTGTTCTTTCCGAAGCGCGAGTACTGGGCCGAGAGCGGGGCCGCCGCCAGCAGGAAAAGGAGCGTAGCAAGGAGGACGCGCGGGCGGCTCGCGAGATCGGGTCGGCGATGTGCCATCGTTGAGGTGTCGGCTCCCGGGAGAGTGGTCGTCGTCGGCCTGCGATCCCGCTGCCCAGGCGAAGGATGTGCAGGTTTCGCGTCGGGGGCAACCCGTCGAGGGGAAACCTCTCCCGGCGCGCCCGGGTTTAGCCGGCCACCGCCCGCCGGAGCGCGCCCCCGACCTCGGCCGGGATCCGGCACGGTCTCCGGTCCTTCCCGAGAGCCACGAGCCGGGTCTCCCCCTGCGCCACCCTGCGACCCTCGGCGGTCATCTCGTACCCGAAGACGACGGTCCGGCTCCGGAGCTCGGTCACCCGGGTCGTGATCTCGACCCGGTCGGCGTAGCGCGCGGGATCCAGGTAGCGGCAGCTCGCCTCCACGACGGAGAACAGCACCCCTTCTTCCTCCAGGCGCCGGTACGGGAAGCCGAGGGCCTCCAGGTACGCGGTCCGCCCGACCTCCATCCACACCAGGTAGTGGGCGTGGTAGGCGACCCCCTGTTGGTCGGTCTCGGCGTACCGGACCTGGACGGCTGTGCGGTGGACGGCTCCTGTGCCCGGCCCCGGATCACCCATCGGGCCGGCCGTCCAGGCCCGCCAGCAAGTCCTCGACGAGGTCGCTCCGGTCCCACTCCCTCGCCACCGCTCGGGCCCCCGCCTCGAGGACGGGCAGAGCGACGCCGGCGTGAAGGGCGCCTTGCAGGTGGGACGCGAGCTGGCGTCCCTCCCCGAGCGCGATCAGGGCGCCGACCGCGGACATCTCGCGCACGTCCGGGCCGGGGCCATGGCGGCTGAGAACCTTGCCGTACCCGTCGATCAGCGTCCATTCGGCGAGGGCCGGGTGCAGTCGCCCGAGTCGGATCTGGAGGGCCTCGTAGTTCTTCCCGTAGACGAGCCGGCAGAGGACCTCGCCGCGCTCTCTCCAAAGCTCCGGCCGCACGGCCTCGACCCGCGGGTCGCCGCGGCCGCCCCGCCGCGCAGCCCATCCCTGCCAGGCCACGAACGCGTTGATCGTCCGCGGGAAGCCGGCGAACAGGACGGTCTGTAGGAGGAGCTCCTCCACGTCGGAGGTCGACAGGAACTCCGTGCTCCGCTCGAGGATCGCCCGCAGTCGGTCGGGGTCGCCCCCGGCCGCCGCGGCCCCCAGCAGGCCGATCACCATGGCCTCGACCGGAGTCATCGGGGCGCCTCCAGGGGAAGTCGGGCGTCGACCCGGCCAACAACGCGACCGGCGTGGTTCCGGATGTCCGGGCGCCGGTGCCCGACGAGCCCGGCGGCTGTCGGCTCGTCGAGCGCGCCCGCCTCCACGAGCAGCTCGATCAGGGCCACGTCCTGGGCCCGCTTCGCGCCGTCGGCGACCTTCAGGGCGAGCCCGAGGCCCGGCTCTCGCAGGGCCGCGCAGAAGACCCCTTCCGCGCCCGTCTTGACGACCACGCGGCCGCCGATCCGCGCCATCAGGTCGGTGTCGACCCGGCCCGTGCCCGCGACGTGCTCGGGATATGCGGCCATCGCATCCAGCACGAGCCCGATCGCCCGTGCGCGATCGGTGTCGCGTTCCCGATCGGCCCGGGCCAGTCGGGCGAACGCGGTCGCCATCGCCGACACGGGGAGGAAGAAGGTGGGGGCGCCGCAGCCGTCCACGGCGCGTGGTACGTCCGAGAGCGGGAGACCTGCGAGTTCGGCCACGGTTCGGTGGATCCGATCCTGAAGGGGGTGGTCCGGCTCCAGGTACGTCTCGAGCGGCCACCCCATGCCCCGGCAAGCAGCCAGCATTCCAGCGTGCTTCCCGCTGCAGTTGTTGTGGATCCGGTCGGGCTCCCTCCCGCTTCGTCGCAGCTCGGCCGCCGCCTCGTCGTCGAGGGGCATGTGGGGGCCGCACTGGAGGAGCCCGGGATCGAGATCCGCCCTCCCGAGCACGCTCCGGAC
>Ga0299907_10001634_pt1 | contig 13033 bp, 14 predicted proteins | sample RVTome_16_FD_198680 | JGI IMG/M metagenome (GOLD analysis project Ga0299907, IMG submission 198680) | Soil microbial communities from uranium-contaminated site in the Upper Colorado River Basin, Wyoming, United States - RVT152D67 (version 2) ... | reverse complement strand
CGACCGAAGGCGGCGCCGCCGTCTGGTGAGCCGCTGCCGGTCCGGCCGCGGGCGCCACCCCGGCTTTTCGGACGCGCACCTTCAGCCCATCACGCTCGAGCTCGAACTCCGCCAGCTCATGCTCGCGAACGAGCTCGAGGATCTCCCGGATATCGTCGAGTTTCATATGGTCAAACAACCAACAGGTCGCGCGGCGCGTCCGTGAGCAGCTCGCGACCGCTCGTGGTCACGAGCACGTCGTCCTCGATGCGGGCGCCCCCGAGGCCTTCCAGGTACGCTCCCGGCTCGATGGTGCAGACCATGCCAGCCTGCAGTATCTCCGCGCGATCGGCGTTGGGCCCGAGCCGCGGCGCCTCATGGACCTCGAGGCCCAGCCCATGGCCGGTGCCGTGCAGAAAAGCCCCGGCCAGCCCCCGGAGCTCCAGCGCCTCTCGCGCCGCCCGGTCCACGTCGGCGGCCGCGACGCCCGGACTCACCGCCGCGATGGCCGCGTCCTGCGCCGCCCGGACGGCATCGACCAGCCCGGCCGCGCGCGCCTCGACGACGCCGATCGCGGCCATCCGAGTCAAATCGACGCAGTATCCGTCCAAGACACCGCCAAAGTCCAGCACGACGAGGTCGCCGGACGCCAGCCGCCGTTCGCCCGGCGTGGCGTGAGGATGCGCGCTGTGGGGTCCTGACGCGACGATCGTGTCGAACGCCGGGCGCTCGAATCCCGCCCGATCCAGCGCCTGGTCGATCGACCGGGCCACCTCCCGCTCCGCGTGTCCCGCGCGCACGATCTCTCGGAGCGATCGGGCCACGCCCGAAAGCAGCCCGGCCGCCCGCCGGAGCACATCGATCTCGCGCGCGTCCTTCACGGCGCGCAAGCGCTCGACGAGCCCCTCGGTCGGCACCCAGTTCACGTCGGGCGCGGCCCGCGCCCACGCCCCGGCCGTGGCCACCGTGACCGATGCCGCCTCGAAGCCGACGCGGCGCTCCGCGGCGCGGGCCAGCGTCGCGCCGAGCGCCAGGTCGTACCGTTGCGGCACGGGCTCGACGGTCACGTCAGCCATCCGGCCGCCCTCGATGGCCGCTCGCGCCCTGGCCTGGTAACGGCCGTCGACGAGCAGGCGCGCGGCGGCTGCGGACACGACGAGCAGGCCGGCCGAGCCGGCGAACCCGGTCAAGTAGCGCAGGTTGGGAGCGGCTGAGACGACGAGCGCCTCCAGGTGGTCCTGATCGAGGCGCGCGCGCACACGCTGGAGCCGGCCGGACCAGTCCGGCGGCGGCGGCGGCGACGGCATCTGCTCTTTAGGCTACTGATTCGGCGGCGATGCGCAAGCGGCGTGTCCGCACGCGGCGAAGCAGCGTCTCGAGCCGGACGATTCGCCGGCGAGTCGCGGCCACCGCCTCGTCCGGTTCGGCGCGGCCGATCTCGTCGGCACCGACCTGTTCCGGCGCGGCGGACCGGCTCGCGGGCATCGCGACGACCACCGCGTCTGCCGGCTCCGTCCGCCCGAAGTCGGGCGCGGCCCCGGCCGGCCGCGGCTGTTCGTCGTTGGCCTCGGCTGCCGCGGGCGACGGATCGAGGGCCGGCGGCGCCCAGTCGGCCCCAGCCAGCGGCTGGCTCATCGCGGCATGCATCGCCCGCGCGTCGGCGCCGTCGCGTCCATCGCCGAGCGCGTCCGCCTCGTCGAGAGCCGAGAAGGCGGCAATCTCGTCGGCCAGGCCTCGGGCGTCGTCGCCGGCGCTCTCGGCCGCGGCAAACGCACCCTCGAGCTCCCGGTCGTGGTCCCGGCCCGAGAGGCCCGACCCGTGTCCCGTCGCGAGGTCGGCGTCATCGACCTCGTCCGGCAGCGCCGACTCGAACTGCGCGAAGACCGAGGCATCCGACCCGTGCTCGGGCGTCAGCGAGATCATGTCGGGCTCGGGCTGGTCGCCCGTGGACTCGTCGGGCGCGTGCAGTGCCGCGGCGACCGCCTCCAGGTCCGACACGTCACCGGCCTCCAGGAACGGGCTGTCCAGATCGGCCAGCGGCACGTCATCGGCGAAGGCGACGTCGGCGCCCGGGGAGTCTTCCGCGACGTCCGGCGCCACGGGCACCGCCGACCGGTCCGTGACCGCCGCAAACGCGGCGATGTCATCGGCGAGGTCCGAGACCGCTGCGCGGGCATCGACCAGCGCCGCGGCATTCTCCAGGCCGCTGTCGGCGGCGTCCTCCGCCGGCAGGCTCGGCGCCGGCGTCGACGCCATCGACGCGGCGGCCTCGAGCGCGGCCTGCTGCGAGTGCGCCTCGCTCTCGGCCTCCTCGAACGCGGCCACGGCGTCGGCGAGGTCCTCCGGCGCAGAAGCCGGCATGACGGCCTCCGCCGACGGCCCGGCCGCGGCGGCGGCCGGCATCTCGCCCGGGAGCGGGTCGGGCCGGTTGCCCGCGCCGACCGAGGCGGTCATCGCCTCGAGGTCCGCGCGGTCGTCGGCTTCCCGGGACGGGACGTCTTCGAAGTCGCCAAACGCGAGGGCCGCGACGTCACTGGTGTCCGACTCGCCCACCGCGTGCTGCACGAGCTCGGCGGCTTCCAGCGCGGCGGCCTCGGCCGCTGCGCGCTCGGCCTCGAGGGCGGCCTGCCGGGCCTCCTCCTCAGCCGTCGGATCGGCGGCCTTCACGGCCCCTTGGACGGTCTCGGTCGTCGCCGCGGGCGCGGGCACTGCCGCCGGTCTCTCCGGCTCGACGGGCGCGCTAGCCGCGTCGACCTCCCGCTCGAGCCCCGCCAGGGCGGTCGACAGCTCGGCGTCGGCAGGCTCGTCAATCGACGCACGGTCGCCGGCGTCGCTAGTCGTCGCGGGCTCGGCGCGGGCGCCGCCCATGGCGGCCTGCGTGGTGGTGACGAGCTCGGGGACGACCGGATCGACCTCGAGCGGGCCGGTCTCGACGAGGGCGGCAATGGCGGCGTCTGCGTCGGCGTCTTCTGCGGCAGTGGCGGTGTCGGCCGGCGCGTGGTCGGCCGGCGCGGCCGGGTGGGTCGGCTGGTCGCTCTGCCAGCCCTCCGGCATCTCCATCTCGAGGAGCGAGCTTTCCGAGCGGTCGTGCAGCTCGGCCAGGCCCCGGATGGCGGCCAGGTTGTCGGGCGCGCGCCGGAGCACCTGCTCCAGCTCGGCGCGCGCCTCGTCGTATCGACCCAGGTCCAGCAGGGCCCAGCCGAGCGTCACGCGCCCGGACAGGTGCTCGGGAAACGCGGCCAGGCCGGCCTGGCAGACCTCCACGGCCTTGTCGGCGTCGCCCTTGCGGCGATAGCGCTCGGCGGTCTGTGCGAATGCCGCCTTGTCCCGCCTGCCCCTGGCCAGCCCCGTGCCCATCAGTGACTCCTGATTCCCACCCGGTCGTACGACGAGCCCCTCATGGACCCCGCGAGTACCGCGATCACGCCCTCCTCGGCGTGGCCAGCTACGGCGCGACGGTCACCGTCTTGGTCGTCGTGTGGCTCAACCCGAAGTTGTCCGTGACACGCAGCACGACCGTATACGTGCCGGCCGAGGCATAGAAATGGCTGGCCACCTCACCGGAGGCAAACGAGCCGTCGCCGAAGTCCCACTCCCACGACACGATCTGATGCTCGGGCGCCGCGGTCGAGAGCTGAGCGTTGAAGAAGACCGTGTCGCCGAGCACCGGGGACGACGGGGAGAACGTGAAGTCGGCCACGGGGAGCTCCACCACGCCCACGGCGATGTCCACCGGCGCCGAGGTGGCCTTCAGGCCGCGGTCGTCGGTGACGGTCAGCGTGGCCTTGTAGGTGCCGGCCAGGTCGTAGGAATGCTCGATCGTCGAGCCGCTACCGCTGTCGCCGTCGCCGAACGCCCACTCATAGGAGACGATCGTGCCGTCGACGTCGAACGAGGTGCGGCCGTCGAAGAACACCTTGTCGCCGACGCGCGCCGTGGTCGGCGAGGCGATGAAGCTGGCGACCGGCGTGCCGTTGGGCGGCAGCACCACGCCGGGCGGCGTCAGGCGCAGATCGACGGAGCGGGGCTGCGCGTTGGCGTGGTTGGTCCCCACCGGCGTCAGGACGACCGTCACCAGCGCGCCGCCGGAGCTGCCGACGGGCGTGGGCGGCGCGGTGTAGGTGAGGGTGGCGCGCCCGTCGGCGCCGGTCGCAATGGACCGGGTCGAGAGCGTGCCGAAATCGACGGCGAGGCCGCCGGCCACCAGGTCGACGCGGATGCCGACGCCGGCGAGCGGCTGGCTGTTGGCGTCGCGCGCGACGATCTGGATGACGGACTGCGACGCGCCGTCCTGCGTGATGATGTCCGGCGTCGCGGTGATCGCAAGCGACAGCGCGAGCTCGGACGGCCCCGTCAGCGACGGCGCCCCCTGGTTGTCGAGGGCGCAGCCCGCGAAGGCCAGCACGGTCGCAAGAGCGAAGAATCGTCGAGTCACGTCAGCACCCCAGCTGCAAAGTGAAGTATCCGAACATTGTCCGCGGCGCCCGCCCTAGTTGGGGTCGCCCCAGTCGGCGAAGTGGACGCCGATCTGCCCGGTCACGCTGACGGCGCGGCCGGCCTGGTCGTGCCCGTAGAAGGTGACGGTGGCGATCGTCGCGATGGCGATGGCGCCGCCGTTGTTGGCGAGGGCCGCGAGCGGCGCCTCGCGCTTGGCCTGCTGCCGGACGATCGAGACGTTCGCGATGCCGCCGCCGGCGCCCACCGACACGGTGGCGGCGCCGTCGAAGCCGTAGGGCACGTCCACGCCGGGCGTGTTGCGGCCGTCGGCCCGCGCGAAGTCCACGCGGTAGCGCGTGATCGTGATCACGTTGGCCGAGGTCGGCACGGTCGGCGACTGCGAGGAGCCCGGGTCCTTGAGCGCGAGCGAGAAATTGGCCTCGAGGGTGTCCTCGAAGATCGTCGGCGCGACGAGCGGGTTGCCGTCGGCGTCGGTCACGCCGGTGTCGACCAGCGTCAGCACATCCGAGAACAGGATGCCGCCCAGCGCGTCGGGCTCGGCGCCCGACGCAGCGTTGAGCGAGTTGATGATGAGATACGCCGGCGACTCGCCCTCGGTCTGCATACTCGTGCAGCTCGCGAGCGGCGCCAGCAGGCCCGCGACGACGGCCGCGCGGGCCAGGGTGCGCACGGGATGTGACGGAATCCAGCGGGTACGGTTGCTCATGATCGCCTCAACGGATGATCCGGGGAGTAATGAAGACCATTAGCTCTTGGCTCTCCGAGGTCTCCTGCTCGCGCTTGAACAGCCACCCGAGCAGCGGAATCCGGCTGACGCCGGGCGTGCGGTCGTTGGCCGTCGTCTCGCGCGACTGCTCGATGCCGCCGATGACGGTCGTCACGCCGTCGGGCACCTGCACCTGCGTCGCCGCGCGCTGCGTGTTGATCGACGGGTTGCCGTTGACTGCGCGGCTGAAGTCCGGGAACCCGTTCTCGAGCACGATCTGCATCACGACGGTGTCGGCGGCCGTGATCTGCGGCGTCACCTCGAGGCGCAGCGCGGCGTCGCGATAGGTCACCGTCACGGTGTTATTGGCGACCACCTGAATGGGAATCTCGAAGCCCTGCAGAATCTCGGCCATCCGGTTGTTCTGAGTCGTGACCTTTGGCGCCGAGATGATGTCGAGCGTGCCTTCCCGCTGGAGCGCCGACAGGGCGATGTCGAGGTTGAACGCGCCGTTGACGGCGCCCATCGACAGGCCGATCGCCGACGTCGCGCCCGGCACCGCGAGGTTGACGCCCGTGCCCGTCGCGTCGAGGGCCGTGGCGCGCGGGTCGTTCGGCGCCTGCTGCACGAGCCCCTGCTCGGTCACCCGGCCCGACAGCGAGCCGCTGTTCGGGAACGCCAGGTCGGTGGTGTTGCCCAGCTCGGGCGATACGCGGCCGTTGAAGCCCCACTGCACGCCCAGGGCCCGCGCGGTGTCGCGATTGGTCTGGACGATGCGGGCCTCGATCTCCACCTGCGGCTCCGGACGGTCGAGCTCCGTCACGAGCTGCCGGATCTCGGCGATGTTGGCCGGCAGGTCCTTGATAATCAGGATGTTCGTCCGCTCATCGACCTCGACCGTGCCGCGCTCGGACACCAGACGCGCGTCCTCGAGCAGCGCCTTCACGCCGGCCGCGGGCGAGTAGTTCAGGCGGATGCGGGCGGTGTCCAGGTCGGGCGCCTGCTGGCTCGCCAGCTTCTGGCGGGTCGCCGCCTCGAGCTCGGCCGTCCGCGCCTCCATCGTCATCACCCGGAGCACGACGCCGTCGATCTGCGACGTCAGGCCGCTCGTCTTGAGGATGACGTCCATGACCTGATCCCACGGCACCTGCGTCAGCTTGAGGTCTACCGACGCGGCCGTCGGCACGCTCGGGTCGATGACCAGGTTGATCCCGCCGATCTCCGACAACTGCCGCAGCACGGTCCGGAGGTTCGCCGTCTGATAGTCGACGTCGATCGGCGCGCCGGAGAACTGGCGGAGCGCCTGCGCGTTGGTCTGGGTCGCCGTCCCGTTCACCCCCGCCTGCTGGGCCCCCGGTGCCACCGGGACGAGCGTCAGCGCGAGGACAATCGTCGCGGTCCAGAGACGTGAGTAACTCATCGGATGACCTCCGCTGCCGAACGCAGCGCCTTGCGGATCTCCACCGGGTTGGCGCCGTCAGGCCGCACCACGAACACGACCCCCAGCGGATCGATTGACTTCACCGTCGCGTCAGCCAGCTTGGCGTCTGGCTCCGCGTTGAACGACTGCTTGTCGGGTCCCTCGAGGATCGCCATGATCCGGTCGCCGGCCTTGAGCACGCCGCGCACGTTGACGTCGGCGAGCGAGAGCGCGGCCAGGCCGGTGCGCGGGCGCGTCGGCGCGGCGGACCGCGCGGGGCCCACGACCGGACGGCGCGGCGCCACGAGCGTCAGGAACGGGTCGCGGCGGCTGGCCGTCTCGTACCCGCCGACGTTGCCGACGGTCGTCGTGGGCGGCGCGGTCTGGGCCGCCGCCGGCAGCACGGCCAGCGACAGCAGCACGAGGGCAAGGGCTCCGGTTCTCATGGTCTGTCTCCCGACGTGACGGGGGTGGCCGGCGCGTCCTTGCGGAACACGAACGTCGTGGCCACGCAGGTAGCCGTGACGCTGCCGCGGGCGTTGGGCCGCTGGCGCGTCTTGATCGTCAGGTCCGACACCGACATCAGCCGCGACATGCCCGCGATCCGATCGAAGAAGACGCCGAGGTCGTGATAGCCGCCCTCGAAGCTCAGCTCGATCGGCCACTCGGAGTACTGCGGCTTGGCCACGACCGGCTTGGGCGTGAACTTCGCGATGTCGAGGAGTGACTGGCTGGCCAGCTCGTGCAGGTGGCGCAGCACGTCCTGCGGATCCTTCTCGTCCGGGATGACCGCGGTCGTCTCCGTCAGCGCCTGCTCGAGCGAGGCCACTTCCTGCTGGACGGCCGGCAGCCGCCCGGCGACGGCGCGGGCGCTCGTCACCTGCGCGTCGAGCGCGGCGAGCTGCTCGCGCTGCGCGGCCAGGTCGACCCGCGTGGGCGACAGCAGCACCTGCCAGGCGCCGCCGATGGCGAACGCGCACAGCAGCACGAAGACGATCAGCTGGGCGCGGGGGGACAGATCGTTGAAGCTCTTGGCCATGGCTACGCTCCCGGCTCCGACGGCGGCAGGCCGGCGCTTGGCGTGGTGGTCGAGGCCGCCGGCGAGGACGGCGCGGTCGCGGAACCGACCGTCGCGGCGGCGACGCTCGGCGTCAGGGTCTCGGCCCGCACCGAGAAGCGAACGACCGGCGTCTCCTCCACCACCTCGATCGTGGTGGCCAGAATCTCCACCGGTCGCTGGAAGAACCCGGAGTTCTGCAGCCGCTCGGCGAAGTCGGTGACCGAGGTCAGCGACAGCGCCCGGCCGTCCACCTGCACGCTCGGGCCCTGCTGTTTCATCTCGAGCAGCCACAGCCCCTCAGGCAGGCTGTTGCTCACCGTCTGGAGCAGCGTGACCGGACCGCGCTTGGCGGCGCGCAGCCGGTCGATGAGCGTGAGCCGCTCGGTCAGCTCGGCCTTGCGCGCGTTGGCCTGGTCGACCAGCTCGGACGCGCGCTTGAGCTGCGCCAGCTCGGCCTCGGCTTCGCCGATGCGCGCCTGCACGGCGGCACGGTCCGCGCTCAGGTACCACCAGTAGCCGCCGAGGCCCGCGGCCGTCACGATGAGCATCCCGAAGCCGAGCACGGCCGAACGCTGCGCCGGCGGCAGGAAGGCGCGCTGCGCCTTCTTCTCGGTGGGCGACGCCTGCAGCAGATTGACGCGGATCATCGGTCTCCCTCCTGCCGCATCGCCAGGCCCACGGCGACGGCGTAGGCGGGACCCGCGACATCCCCGCCGAGCGTCCGGCTCGTGCGGGTCACCTTGCGGAACGGATCGAACACGTCCACCGGCGCGCCGAACTCGCTGGCCAGCAGATCGACCAGCCCGACCGCCTGCCAGGCGCCGCCCGACAGCACGATGCGGCTCAGCCGCTCGATGGGCGCGGTGGCGCGGAAGAAGTCGATGGTCTTGCGCACCTCGAGCACGAGCTGCGCGCTGGCGTCGCGCAGCACGCCGGCCACCTGCTCGGGGCTGACGTCGTCCGGATACTGGCCCGCGAGGATGCGGCGGGCCGCCGTCTCGTCCACCCCCGTCGCCCCCAGGTCGCGCAGCAGCCCGTCGAGGTGCACCTGGCCGCCGATCGAGATGTCGCGCGTGAAGACGGGCTCGCCGCGCTCGAGCAGACAGACGATCGTCACGCTCCGGCCCACGTGCAGGAGCGCCGTCAGCGGGTCGGTGCGCTCCGGGTAATTCATCTGGTAGGCGTTGGCCAGCGCGAAGGCCTCGATGTCGAGCACCACCGGCTTGCGACCCGCCTGCTCGATGACGCCCGCCCGGTCGTCGATGCGGTCTTTCTTGGCCGCCACCAGCAGCACGTCCACGGTCGATTGGGCTGCGTCGGCCGGCGGGCTGACGATCTGGTAGTCGAGCTGCACCTCGCTCAGGTCGAACGGGATGTACTGCTCGGCCTCCCAGGGAATGGCCTCGTTCAGCTCCTCGTCGGTCATCACCGGCAGCGACAGGCGCTTGACGATGACCGCGTGGCCGGAGAGCGCGGCGGCGACGCGCGCGCGGCGCTGCTTGAGCGAGCCGAGCAGCTGCTCGACCGCGCCCGAGACCGCCGTGGGCTCCGGGGCGCCGGTCTCCTCGTGGCCGTCGGCCAGCGGCGTCTCGCCGGCGGCGACCAGCGACCAGCCGCCGCGTTGCTTGCGAAGGACGACGGCCTTCACGGCGCTGGTGCCGATGTCGAGGCCGACTGTGGGAGCGCGAAAGGCGGAGCCAAGGTCCATAACGGCTGACGGTGGAGGCAAGGGTGATGCCAAGAGTGTGGCCGGGAGCGGGATCGGAGAACTGGCGGATTCGCGGGCCGCAAGCCCGACGGCCGAACCGGGCGGAACGCTTGGGAATGGAGGAAGCGGGACAATCCTGTAATCGCGCTGACGATTCGCCGCGAGGCTGGCAAGCGCCCGGGTTCGGGCCGGTTTCGAGGCCCGAAGATTGACAATTCTTCAACCCCTCCCTATCATCAAGGTTTGCCGTTCCTTGGATCCGGCAGAAAGGGCAGCATGCGTTTGCGGACCGCCGCGGGCAGCACGACCGACCGCCAGTGGCACATCCTTGACGCCGAGGGCAAGGTCCTCGGGCGGGTGGCGACCCGCGCGGCACACTTGCTCCAGGGCAAGCACAAGCCGAGCTGGACGCCGTACCTCGACGTGGGCGACCACGTCATCGTCATCAATGCCGCGGGCGTGAAGCTCACCGGCCGCAAGGAAGAGCAGAAGCTCTATCGCCGCCACAGCGGGTACGAGGGCGGGCTCCGGGAGGAGCGCGCGAAGATCGTGCGGCAGAAGCAGCCGGTGCGGCTCGTCGAGGAAGCCGTGCGCGGCATGCTGCCGAAGACCAAGCTGGGCAACGCGATGTACCGCAAGCTGAAGGTCTACGCCAGGGGCGATCATCCGCACGCGGCGCAGAAACCCACCATGCTCGAGGTCGCCTGAGGTGGCTACGACGCAGTATTACGGCACCGGGCGGCGGAAGACGTCCACCGCTCGCGTGTTCCTCCGCCCGGGTTCGGGCACCGTCACCATCAACCGCAAGCCCATCGACGTCAGCTTCCCCACCGAGACGCTGCGCCTGGTCATCCGCCAGCCGCTGGTCGTCACCGAGACGGGCGAACGCTTCGACGTGCTGGCGACGACAGCCGGCGGCGGCATCGCCGGCCAGGCCGGGGCGCTGCGGCTGGGCATCGCACGCGCCCTGCTGGCCTACGACGTCGAACTGCGCGGGCCGCTGCGCAAGGCCGGCCTGCTGACGCGCGACCCGCGAGCCAAGGAACGCAAGAAGTACGGGATGGCGGGAGCGCGTAAACGCTTCCAGTTCAGCAAGCGTTAGCACATCGAGGAGCAGAAGCAGCTTGAGCGCGATCGAGATGAAGGACCTGCTGGAGGCCGGCGTCCACTTCGGCCACCAGACGAAGCGATGGAATCCGAAGATGAAGCCCTACATCTTCGGTGAGCGCAACGGCATCTACATCATCGACCTCGGTCGGACGGCGAAGCTGTATCGGGAAGCCTCTGAGTTCATCTCCGGCGTGGCCGGCCAGGGCGGCACGGTGCTCTTCGTGGGCACCAAGCGCCAGGCCCAGGACGCGATCGCGGAGGAAGCCCAGCGCTGCGGCATGTTCTTCGTCAATCAGCGGTGGCTGGGCGGCCTGCTCACGAACTTCACGACCATCCAGCGCAGCCTGGCGCGGCTGCGCGAGCTCGAGGCCCTCTCGATCGAGGGGCGCTCGAAGAAGGAAGTCGCCCGGCTCGACAAGGAGCGCCGCAAGCTGGCGCGCAACCTCGACGGGATCCGCGGCATGACGCGCCTGCCCGACGCCGTGTTCGTCATCGACACCCGGCACGAGCAGATCGCCGTCGACGAGGCGCGCAAGCTCCGGATTCCCGTCATCGGCGTCGTGGACACCAACTGCGACCCGGACGAAGTGGACTACGTCATTCCGGGCAACGACGACGCGCTGCGGTCGATCCGCCTGTTCGCCGGGGGCATTGCCGAGGCGGTCCTGGCCGGGCGCGGCATGGCCGAATCGGCGCAGGCCTCCGAAGGCGCCGAGGCCAAGGCGCCGCAGCCGGCCGGTACGTCCGCCTGAGCGGCCGCCGCCCGGCGCCCTCGACAGCTTCCCGACCGTGCCGACCGTCCGGGACGCCCGTTCGCGCCCGGGCCCGGCAGCCGGTCTCATGACCTGAGGAACCATGTCCACGCCGATCTCCGCCGCACTCGTCAAACAGCTCCGCGACCGCACCGCCGCCGGCATGATGGAATGCAAGGCCGCCTTGCAGGCAGCCAACGGCGACCTCGACGAGGCCACCACGATCCTCCGCAAGCGCGGGCTGGCGCAGGCGGCCAAGAAAGCGGGCCGCGCCACCAGCGAGGGCCTCGTCGGGGCCTACATCCACCTGGGCGGTCGGATCGGCGTGCTCGTCGAGCTCAACTGCGAGTCCGACTTCGTGGCCAAGACCGAGGACTTCCAGACGCTGCTCAAGGAGCTCGGCATGCAGATCGCCGCGGCCAACCCGCAGTACGTGCGCCGCGAGGACGTCCCGGCCGAGGTGCTGGACCGCGAGCGCGAGGTGTACCGCGCCCAGATGGAGGGCTCCGGCAAGCCGGCGAACGTGATCGACAAGATCGTCGAGGGCAAGCTGAAGTCGTTCTACGAGCAGGCGTGTCTGCTCGACCAGCCCTACATCCGCGAGCCGAAGACCACGATCGACCAGATGCTGCAGGCCACGATCGCCAAACTCGGCGAGAACATCGGCGTGGCCCGGTTCGTGCGGTACCAGGTCGGCGGCAACTGATCCCGGCCATTCGGTCAGCGCGTAGACGCGTTGACATCCGGGAGGGACCGGCTTCAGCCGGCCCGGCGCGATCTGCATGTGACGCCCCTTTCCGGCGACGCCTGCGCCGGCACGACGGCGGCAGATATAATCACCCCCCGGTGTCGAGACCCGCCTACTCCCGCGTCCTCCTGAAACTCTCGGGCGAGGCCCTGATGGGCGACGAGCCCTACGGCGTCGATCCCACCGTGACGGCACAGGTCGCGCAGGAGATCGGCGAGATCCAGCAGCTCGGCGTGCAGGTGGGCGTCGTCATCGGCGGCGGCAACCTGTTCCGGGGGCTGGCCGCGAGCGCGCGAGGCATGGACCGCGCGACGGCCGACTACATGGGCATGCTGGCCACCGTGATCAACGCACTGGCCCTCCAGGACGCGCTCGAGCGGGCCGGTGTCACCACCCGGGTGCTGACCGCCATCGAAATGCGGGCCGTCGCCGAGCCGTTCATCCGGCGGCGCGCAGTGCGCCACCTCGAGAAGGGCCGCGTCGTCGTCTTCGCGGCCGGCACGGGCAACCCCTACTTCACGACCGACACGGCGGCGGCGCTGCGCGCGATGGAGATGCGCGCCGAGGTGATCCTCAAGGGCACCAAGGTGGACGGCATCTACACGGCCGATCCGATGCTGCACGCCGACGCCAGCAAGTACGACACGATCTCCTACATCGAGGTGCTCGAGCGGGAGCTCAAGGTGATGGACGCCACGGCCATCTCCCTCTGCATGGACAACAAGCTGCCAATCGTCGTCTTCAACCTGCGGGCCCCCGGCAACCTCCGGCGCGTCGTCATGGGCGAGCCGGTCGGGACCCGGGTGACGCCGGCACGCGCCGAGAAGGCCCCACGCTGAATCGAAGGACCGCGCCATGGACGTCAAAGACCTGAAAGCCCTCAACGCCGAGGTGGCGCGCCGCATGGACGGCGCCATCGAACACGTCCGCAAGGAGATCGCCGGCCTGCGCACCGGCCGGGCGTCGACTGCCCTCCTCGAGTCGGTGCACGTCGAAGCCTATGGCGCCGAAGTGCCCTTGAACCAGGTGGCGGCCCTCTCGGTGCCCGAACCGACGCTCATCGTCGTCCAGCCGTTCGACCCGTCGCTGCTC
>Ga0299907_10001633_pt1 | contig 13034 bp, 14 predicted proteins | sample RVTome_16_FD_198680 | JGI IMG/M metagenome (GOLD analysis project Ga0299907, IMG submission 198680) | Soil microbial communities from uranium-contaminated site in the Upper Colorado River Basin, Wyoming, United States - RVT152D67 (version 2) ... | reverse complement strand
GCGGCCATGAGACCGACCACATCCAGTGGGTTCGACGGTGCCACCACTTTCAGACCGGGGATCATCATGCACCAGTTCTCCACCGACTGTGAGTGTTGGGCCCCGAATCGGGAGCCACCCCCGTTGGCGGTACGCACCACCAGCGGAAAGCTCACCTGACCGTCGGTCATATAGCGGCTCTTGGCGATCTCGTTGGCCAGCATGTCGAAGCAGACCGCGATGAAATCGGAGAACATGATCTCGGCGATCACCGGAACCCCGGTCATCGCCGCACCCATCGCAGCACCGAGAATGGCCTGCTCAGAGATCGGTGTGTCCCGGATCCGTTCGGGTCCGAATTGGTCGATCAGACCGACCGTGGTCTTGAAGACACCTCCGGCCGCGGCGATGTCCTCACCCAACATGACGAGACCGGGGTCGCGCCGCATCTCCTGAGCGATCCCGTAGGCGACGGCGTCGCGGTAGCTCAGTTCCGCCATCGCGAGCCCCCATCCGCATACACCTCGGTGAGCAGGGACTCCTCTCCCGGTATCTGACCCGCTTTGGCGAATTCGGTGGCGGCATCCACCGCCTCCGCAACCTCGCGCTCGATGGTGCTGAGGGTGGCTTCAGGAGTCCCCAGAGAGAGCAGCCGGTCGTGATACATCGGGATCGGGTCACGGGCCTTCCACGCCTCGACCTCGTCGGGCGGGCGATATTTGCCGGGGTCGGCCCGGGAGTGGCCTCCAGAGCGGTAGGTGACCGCCTCGATGAGCGAGGGACCGCCACCGTCCCGTGCCCTGGACAACGCCTTGCTGGCGGTCAGGTAGACGGCATCGGGATCGTTACCGTCGATGACGATCGACTCCAGGCCATAGCCGGGTGCCCTGTCTCCCGCTGGATTGTCCACTGCGGTGATCAGGTCGATCGGGGTGTACTCCATGTAGAGGTTGTTCTCACACACGAAGACGACGGGGAGACTCCAGATCTTGGCCATGTTGAGCGCTTCGTGGAAAGCACCGATGTTGGTGGTGCCGTCGCCGAAGAAGGCCACCGCGACCTGGTCCGTTCCCCGCATTTGGGCCGACCAAGCGGCACCGTTGGCAACGCACAAGTGGGCACCGATGATGGCGTACGAGCCCATCATCCCCTTGCTGGCATCGGTGAGGTGCATCGAACCGCCCTTGCCACCGAGCACACCGTTGGAGCGTCCGAGCAGTTCGGCCATTGCCGGGCCCATCTCCATCCCTCTGGCTAGCGAGTGGGCGTGACCTCGATAGGTGGCGAACGTGTAGTCGTCGGGTCGCATCGCCTGCCCAAACCCGGCAGCGATCGCCTCCATGCCGAGGGAGAGATGGCTCGTTCCCTTGACAAGGTTCTGCAAGAAGAGGTCGTGGGCACGCTTTTCGAACTGTCTGAGCTCGTGGAGTTTGCGGTACATGCCGATTCGGGTGTCCGAATCGATGTCGGCTTGGGCCAACGACTCGTCCACCGGCTTGGGGAGACGGGGCTCCCGCAGTGCGTAGTCGATGAGGGGATCAGTAGGCATTGGCCACCATGAGCTCTTCGCAGGGGAACAGAGTGATGACCTTGCACCCATCCGCGGTGACGACCAGTTCCTCCTCGATGCGGGCGGCAGAGCGGCCGTCGGCCGCGGGGGCGTAGGTCTCCAGGGCGAACAGCATCCCCTCCTGGATCTCAACCGGCGTCTCCAGCGAGTTCAGCCGGCTGATGATCGGCCGTTCGTGCAGGCCGACTCCGACCCCATGTCCGAACTGGAGGCCGAAGGCGTCCATCTCATCCTCGAAGCCGAACTCGTGGGCTTCCGGCCACACCTTGGCGATCTGGTCGGTGGTCGTGCCTGGTTTCACCAGCTCGATGGCGGCGTCCATCCATTCCCGGGACTGCTTGAAGGCGTCACGCTGGGCCTGAGTGGCGCGTCCGACGACAAAGGTCCGGTAGTAACAGGTCCGATAGCCGTTGAAGACGTGGATGATGTCGAAATACGCCTGGTCTCCGGGGCGGATCAGCCGGTCGCTGAAAACATGGGGGTGAGGGCTGCACCGCTCTCCGGCGATCGAGTTGACCGCCTCGACAAACTCGGAGCCCATCTCGAAGAGACGGGCATGGGCCATGCCCACGACATCGGACTCGCGAACGCCGGGTTTGAGCATCTCGAAGATGTCCTGATACACCCCGTCGACCATGGCGCACGCCTGGGTGAGGAGAACGATCTCGTCGTCACTTTTGATCTCCCGGGCACGCATCATCGCCTGCTGTCCGTCGACGACGTCGATGCCAGCACCTTGAAGCGCGAGCAGCACTGCCGTCTCTGCCATGTCGACGCCAAGCTTCTCTTCAGCGACACCGGCATCCTCCAAGAATCCCTTGATCTCACGGACTGCCCGGGCGTGCAAACCGGTCTCGGGGCCGATTGCCCCCTGGAGTCCGGTGTTGCCGCCCACCGAGTTCTCGGTGTCGTAGAGGTTGGGCAGTTGGAGACGGTGCGCCTTTGCTGCCGAGCCGAAGTCCCATACCTTGGGACGTCCCTCTCGGGTCACCACAGCCCATCGTTCCCCCTTGTTGAACGCCCAGTAGCCGATCTGGGTGGCGGTGGCATAGCGGATGTTTGAGGTCTCGAACAACAACACGGCTCCGAGGTCGAACTCATCGAGCATCCGGCGGACACGTCCCAGCCGATGTTCACGCAGTCGGTCGAAGTCGACGCGGTTCTCCCAATCGACCCCCATCACTCCGGGCGAAAAACTCGTGGCTACGGGAAATTCGGCCATGTGTTGCTCCTTGTCTTCATTGCGGACGATGCCCTGTCTCGTTGGCGAGGGCGTTCTCCAAGTATGTCCAATCACGGGCGAATCGGTACGAGTGACGAGGCGGCGGCTGAGGTGCCTGGGTCTCTAGCCATCGGACGACCCCATCGCCGATGTTGCGAAACTCGTGGACACATCCGACCCCAGCCCAGGCCACATCACCCGTCTCCAGTTGGTAACTCGCTCCGTCGAACTTGGCCTCGACCTCCCCTTCGAGAACCTGATATGCCTCCTCCAGCGGATGGTCGTGAGCCCCGGCGAACCCGCCCTGCTGGTACTGCACCATGAACATCGTGGACAGGTCGGCTCCCAGGTCGGAGTCGACCATCATCTTCACACTTATCCCGCTGTAGACGAGTAGAGCCGTCCTCATGCTGGCGCTGAGGGCGAGTCGATCCTGGGTCTGCATTGCCGGGTCCATGTTCTCCGGCTCGATGTGCCCGAAGTATCGGTTGCGGGGGTCACGGACGTCGATGAGAACCGGGTCGGAGCCTGCGACGGCTGTTGGGAACTGGGTATCGAACTGGAACCGCTCCCGGGGCAGCGGAGCCTTCATCTCGGAGAAGGTCACCACATCTGATGTGGTGTTGCGGAAGGCATGGGTCATGCCCACCGGGATCAGGCCATAGTCACCGGCGACAAGCTGAAAGCTGGCTTCGGGGGTGTCAACAGTGAGCGCCCCCTCGACGACGTAGAGAGACTCCTCGAAGGAATGGACATGGCCGTCGACCTGTCCGCCCGATTCCAGCTGGGCAACCGCGAATCCCATCTGCACCGATCCACCGGGTTCGTCGACGACGTTGTCACGGCTGTAACCGCGGCTCCGGCCGTTGAACTCCGAGGGCACGTCGAAGGAGACCTCGCCAACTTTTCTGACGATGTGGTTGGCCATCAGTCCCCGGATCCCCTCAGGTACACGGCGATCGCACTGAGGTCGTGGCCTCCCATGCCAGCTGCGATCGCCTTCTTCACGATCTCGAGACCGGTATTCGCCTGCTTCATCGAGGCTCCGACCTTCTCCCCCAGGCCTGTGATCAGCTCCAGATCCTTGGCCACCAGGTCGAGAGTGAAGGCGACATCGGCATTCTCCGGATGCTCATACGCCTCCCGCTTGTAGTGCACGAATGGGGCCCCACCGGCGCCGCCGACGAAGACTTCATATGCTTTCTCCCTGCTCACCCCGGCCTTCTCCGCCAGCACAAGTGCCTCGGAGAGGGCCACATTCAGACCGTGGACCAAGCCGTTGACCGCCAACTTGCACGCCGCCCCTGCCCCAATGTCGCCGACTCGGATCACTTCTTTGGAGATCGACGCCAGCAGCGGCTCGACTTCGGCGATCACATGGGGATCGCCACCGGCCATGATGGTCAAGGTCCCGGCCTCGACGGACGAGACGCTTCCGGAGACCGGACAGTCGGCGAAACGCGCGCCTTTGGCATCCACCGCCTTCCCGACTTCGACGCTCGACTCGGGGTCGACCGTGCTGGTGTCGACGGCAATGGAACCGGAGTGGATGCCGGCGACCACGCCTTCGTCCCCGAGGTATACATCGCGCAGGGCGTCATCATCGGCGAGACTCGACACCACGACACCGGCATCGGCGGCGGCCCCGGCGGGACTGTCTGCGACCTTGGCACTGGTGTCAGCAGCCACCGCCTCCGCTTTGGATCGGTCCCGATTCCACAGCACGAGGTCGTAGCCGGCCTCGTGGAATCGACGGGTCATCGCGCTTCCCATTCGGCCCAGACCGACCACCGCCACCACAGGTCTCATCTCACTCCTCACTGATAAGTGACACTACACAAATTTGGGGTCCGTCAGCGACGCAGAAGGGGAGCGACCTGGTCTGCGATGTAACGGCCGATGGCGATCGACGCCGTCGCTCCCGGCGAGGGAGCGTTGAGGACATGGACCGATCGGCCCAGGACCTCGATAACGAAGTCGTCGACGAGGTTGCCTCGGGCGTCAACGGCCTGCGCCCTCACTCCCGCACCTCCCGACTGCAAGTGTTCCCGTCTCAACGCGGGTACGAGTCGGCGCGCCAACCGCGCATACAGACGTGCTGAACGCGAATTGAGCATCTCCGCCGCACCAGAGCGCCAATGTTTGGCAGCGAGCTTGCGGAACCCGGGGTAGGCCAGGATCGATCTCAGCTCACGCCAGTCCGGTCGCGCTCCCCGATAGTGCTCACGGCCGAATGCGAGGATGGCGTTCGGCCCAACCTCCACGGTCCCATCGATGCGCCTGGTGAAATGAACCCCGAGGAAGGGGAACCTCGGGTCGGGCACCGGGTAGATGAGGGTGCGTACCAGTGACGTCGCCTCCTCGGTCAACTGGTAGTACTCGCCGCGGAAGGGGACGATCCTCACCTCCGGTCGGATCCCGGCCAGCGCGGCCACGTCATCAGAATGCAGACCGGCGCAATTGACCAATACCCGTGCGGAGAAACGCCGGTCACCTGCCACCGCCACAACCTCATCGCCATGCTGGGTGATGGCATCCACCTCGGTATCGGTCTCGATCTTCGCGCCCAATTTCTCCAGCAGCAGAGCATGGTGGACCGCGACAGCCGGGAAGTCGACGACGCCGGCTTCCGGAACATGGAGCGCGTCGAGCCCGATTGCCTCCGGTTCGATCTCTGCGATCTCCTCGGGACCGAGTCGCCGTAAGCCAACCAGCCCGTTGGCGGTTCCCCGGCGCTCCAGTTCATCGAGGGCCGGGATCTCCGTTGGCGTCGTCGCGATCACCAGCTTCCCCGACCGATCGCAGGCGATGCCCTCGCTCTCACACATCTCGTAGATCGCCCGCCGACCCTCGACACAGAGTCGAGCCTTCAGAGAGCCCGGCTTGTAGTAGAGGCCGGAATGGACCACGCCCGAGTTGTGGCTGCTCTGGTGTCTCGCCACGTCGTTCTCCTTTTCCAACACGGCGAGAGAGAGACCGTCGAACTGGTCCACCATCGCCCGGGCAACGGCCAGACCGATGAGCCCACCACCTACCACGCACACGTCGAACCGGCTGGTCGCGTTCACCTCATCATCTCCACATTCCGGACATTGTGATCAGCCTCACTGCACATCGGGCGATTCTGAGGTATATCCTCGCCATTGTTCTAAGAAGGAGCGAGTCCGATGGCCAACGGGTCCGTATTGATCGTGGGTGGCACTGCCGGGTTGGGGCGGGAGATAGCCAACCACTACCAAGCCGAGGGCACGCCGGTGATCATCACCGGCCGAGACCAGGAGCGCACTGAGAAGATCGCCACCGACCTCGGCGAGGGTGTCAGGGGAATTGGGGTCGACCTGACCGAGCCGGAGACGATCGGCGACGCCTTCTCGGATGTGGGGCCCATATCACGCCTGGTGATCACCGCAGTCGTACGCGACCACAACCCGATCAGGGAATACAACATCTCCACAGCCAACGACCTGATCATCATGAAGATGATCGGCTACACCGAGACCATCCACACTCTCGTCCCCCTATTCATCGAGGACGCCTCTGTGGTGCTGTTCGGCGGGCTGGCCAAAGAGCGTCCCTACCCGGGGGCCGTGACGATTGCCACCGTCAATGGTGGCATCTCAACGATGATCAACGATCTCGTGGTCGAGTTGGCGCCGACGAGGTTCAACGCAATCCACCCGGGGATCGTCGGCGACAGCCCCTTCTGGGAGGGCAAAGACCTCGACGCCTACGTGGCGAGGACGCCCACGGGCAAGTTGGCAACGATGGCCAATGTCGTCGACGCTACCGTGTTCCTCTTGGAGAACCCAGCGGTCAACGGCGTAAACCTCTACATCGACGGCGGTTGGATGCGCATGTGAGTGATATCGAAAGAAGTGCGGACTACGACGAGACTCTCGATGGTATTGGCGACCGACTCCGTGAGGAGCGGGTCAAAGCCGGAATAAGCCAACGGGAATTGGCCCGACGTCTCGGACTGTCGGCCAGCATGATCTCCCAGTTGGAGAGTGGTCTCTCCAAGCCCTCGGTGGGGACTCTCTATGCGATCGTGACGGAGCTGAATCTCTCACTCGATCGTGTGATCCGTGGTGAGGACTTCGACGAATCAGCACCCAAGGGTCCCGCTGTCGATCACCCGGTCAGCCCTCTTGTCCATCCCGAGGACCGCCAGGTGATCGACCTTGCCTCCGGTGTCACCTGGGAAGAGTTGAGCCCGTCGTCGGGAGCGGGCGTTGACTTTCTCCATGCCACGTACGAGGTGGGTGGCGCATCAACTCCCGACCGGTCCTTGATGCGACATCATGGTCGGGAGTACGGATACGTGATGACCGGAACCCTCGGCATCCAGATCGGGTTCCAGGAGTACGAGTTGAATCCGGGTGACTCGATCGCCTTCGACTCCACCCGACCCCATCGGCTGTGGAACAAAGGCGACGAGCCGGTACACGCCGTCTGGTTCGTCGTCGGTCGGGAGGCCGACGAGCGGGTTCAGCCAGACTGATCGCGGTCCCCGAAACCCTAGGACCGCTCCTTCCAGGCCGTGATCTGGCGCTGGACGTTGGCGGCGTCGAACCAGGCGTTCTCGTAGCAGATCAACCCGTCTCTGAGCTCGAAGACGTGGAGGATGCGGACCTCGACTGGCGCACCACCACCGGTCATCCCCGCCCACTCCCCGTGCACATGACCGCTGATGGTCGACTCGTCGACGACAAACCTCCCATCCTCGCCGGAGAACCGCTTCACCGATTCCAATTTGACGTCGGGAATGGCGTCGATGATCGACGAATAGACCTTCCCTACCTCCTCCTTCCCCCGGAAAGGGGCGTCGGGATGGGTCACATCGTCCCAGACGATGTCCTCGGTGTATGTCGCCAGGGTGGCGGTCACGTCGTGTGCGTTCTCCGCGGCAAAATGTCGATCGATGACGTCCAACGGTTCTCCTCAGTCTCGGTGGAGCCAGGTTAAATTTCGGGCCACGCTCTCACGACGTCTGGGGCGTCCCCTTTCGAGTCCAGGCGAAGACTTGTTCGGGTGGCTCCCGATGAGCCGGCTCTTGGGTCATGTTGACGCCGTTGACGTCGTGGATGAAGCCCAGCCACCAGGCGTCGTAAGGTGAGTCCGGATTCCATTGACGTGTCCCCATCAGACGAAGACCATCTTCGGATATGTCATAGACGCTGACCCCTATGTCTATACCGTCCCGGGCGTGGCTGATCCAATAGGAGTGACGGCGAACACCGAAACGATCGTTGAGAGTTTCGTACTCGGCATGGTGCGGCTCCAACTCGACGGCGAGACCGCGGTATCGGTCCGTTCGGCCCGAAACGATCGGCGTTGCACTTGCGAATAGCATCGGGCGACCTTTCTCTGCGAGTCTTCGATCCTATGCACCCGGCCAAGCACAACCACCTCCCGTGAGCTCAGTCGAGCTGCTGATCACTTCGGCCCGGCTATGGGATGGGGGACCCCGGGATGCCGAGGCGATGGCAATCGGTCATGGGCGTGTTGTCGCCCTGGGAACCAACCGGGAGTTGATGGAACTGGCAGACGACCGGACAGCGATTGTCGACGTTGGGCGAAGAAGGGTCATCCCGGGGCTGATCGACTCTCATCTACACCTGGTGCGGGCCGGTCGGACCTGGGACAAGGAGGTGCGTTGGGACGATCTCGAGACACTCGACGAAGCCCTGTCTGCGATTCGGGACAAGGCCGACGAGATCGGTCCGGGCCACTGGGTTGGTGTGATCGGAGGCTGGCATCCCAACCAATTCGGTTCGAGAACTGCACCCGCCCGCGACGATCTCGATGCCGTCGTGCCCGCCAACCCGGTGTTCGTGCAACGTGCGTATGCCGAAACCCTGGTGAACAGCCGGGCAATCTCGGAGATGGGTTGGGGTGAGCGAGAAGCACCGGAAGGCAGGGTCACTGCGTCTGAAGGTATGGCCGCTCTACGCGCTCGGCTCGCTGTAGCCGATGTCGACGAGGCCATGTCCGGGACCCGGAGTCTGCTCCGACAGTTGAACCGTCTCGGGCTCACCGGCGCCATCGACGCTTCCGGCTTCGGGATCACTGCCGACTCGTACGACGCCTTCTTCAAACTCTTCACGGACGGCGAGCGAGGTTTCCGTGCACGTCTTCTTCTCGGGGCTGCCAACCCCGGCAGAGAGATGGCGGACATCGAGGAACGGATCGAGTCGATCGACCTCGAAGCTGACGATGCCTTTGTGAGATATCTGGGAGCGGGTGAGGTCCTGGACTACGCCGCGCATGACATGGAGGGTCTCGCTCCCAAGGAGATCATCACCAGGGCGAAGGCTCTCCACGAGATCTCGAGCTTTCTCGCCAACAGGCGGGTGCCGGTTCACCTCCATTCCATCCTCGACTCCTCGGTCGGAGTCCTGCTCGACGCCTGGGAGAAGATCGACGTCGACCTAGCCAAACTACGTTGGGCGATCTGTCACGCCGACCAGATCGGCGAAAAGAACCTGGAACGGGTTCGTGACCTTGGTGTCGGGATCACCATCCAGAACGGGATGTCGATGCGGGGAATCGACTGTGCTCCGACCTGGAGCCCGGAGGTGCTGGCTCAGGCACCGCCAATGCGCACCATGCTCGACCTGGGCATCCCGATTGCTGCTGGCACCGACGGCACGGTTGCCTGTGCCTACAACCCGTGGCGCTGCATCTCCTGGATGGTCACCGGCGAGTCGGTCGACGGCGCTCCGCCACGGCTCGATTCGGAGCTGCTCACCATCGATGAGGCGCTTGGTCTCTACACGTCGGCTGGGGCCTGGTTCTCCTTCGAAGAAGACACCAGGGGAAACCTCAGACCAGGAAGCCATGCCGACCTGGCGGTGCTCTCCGCCGACCCCCTATCGGTGGCGGAAAGTGAAATCGCCGGCATCGAGTCCGTGCTCACCATCGTGGGCGGTGAGTTGGTGCACGATTCGCGTTCCTAATGCTATAGGGACCAAATACGGTCCCTACAGCGCTTCATTAGGCGAAGGACCGGATGCTTGACCCGATCAAATCTGGCATGGTGATCTGATGAGAGAGACGATGAACCCGCCTTCACTGCCGTCGCCTGCTGGCTACTCCCAGGTGGTCCGTGTCACCGCTGGTACCACGATCCACATCGCCGGGCAGGTCGCATGGGACAAGGACGGCACCCCCGTCGGCAGCGGCGATTTCGAGGCGCAGACCCGCCAGGTGTTCACCAACCTCAGGGAGGCACTGGCGGCGGTGGAGTGCGGCTTTGGTGACCTGGTGAGAATCGGCATCTATGTCGTCGACCACAACGAGGCGAAGCTCCGGGTGATCCGTCAAGTGCGAGACGAGTTCTTCGGTGACATCACCCCACCGGCCAGCACGCTGCTCGGTGTGGCGGGGCTTGCCGTCCCTGGGTTGATGATCGAGGTCGACGGCATCGCCGTCCTCTAACGACATCGGATGCTCACACTTGGTCGCTACATGCCCAGGTAGGCCTTGCGCAGTCTCTCGTCGTTGAGAAGGGCGTCCGAGGTGTCCTCTCCGACGATCCGCCCTTCCTCGAGGACGTAGCCACGTCCGGCAAGATCGAGGGCCTCGACTGCGTTCTGCTCGACCAGGAGTATTGAGACACCCGTGCTGTTGATCTCGGCGAGGACCTCGAAGATGTCTTGCACGATGATCGGAGCCAGACCGAGCGAAGGCTCGTCGAGGAGGAGGAGTTTCGGCTTCGACATCAGGGCGCGCCCGATCGCCAGCATCTGCTGCTCGCCTCCGCTGAGCGTCCCCGCCTCCTGGCTGCGTCGCTCGGCGAGACGAGGGAAGATCTCATGCACCCAGGCGAGATTGGTGTCCCGCGCCGGTCGGGCGACCATGGCGTATGCGCCCAGATCCAGGTTCTCGGCCACCGTCATCTTCGGGAATATGCGACGGCCTTCCGGTACCAGGGCGACGCCATGGGCGCTGATCTCGTGTGGGGCGATCGCTGTCAGATCCGAACCGTCGAGGACAACCGACCCTCCCATGGGCTGGAGAACACGTGCGATCGAGTTGACCAATGTGGTCTTGCCGGCGCCATTGGGACCCAAGATGGCGACGATCTCTCCGGTCTCGACCTTGAGCGAGACGTCGTGGAGGGCAGTCGCCTTTCCGTAGCCCGCGACGAGTCCCGTCACTTCAAGCACGGCGGCCCCGATCACCGAGATAGGCGGTGACAACTGCCGGGTTGGACATCACAGCTTCGGGCTCACCCTCGGCGATGACCGCACCTTGATTGAGTACCACCAGCCTGTCGGACAGCGCGGTCACCGCACGCACGACGTGCTCGACGATGAGGATGGTGATGCCCTGGGCATGGATCCTGCGGATCATCTCCACAGACTCATTGATCTCGCTCGGGTTCAGGCCGGCGAGCACTTCGTCGAGTAGCAAGAGATTTGGCTGGGTGGCGAGGGCGCGAGCGAGTTCGAGAAACTTGAGCTGATGGAGGGTCAACTCCTCGATCCCGATGTCAGCCACGCCGGCGAGCCCGGTGAAATCGAGCCACTCTTGGGCGGCATCCCGCGCGCCCTCCAGGCTGTGGCGGCTGTGGCCGAACATATAGCTGACGGCGATGTTCTCCCGCGGGGTCATCGTGCCGAAGGGGCGAGGGATCTGATAGGTGCGGGCAATCCCCAGCGCCGCCAATTTGTGGGCAGGAGCCCCGGTCGTGTCGTCGCCCCCGAAGACCACCGTGCCCCGATCGGTCGGGTAGAAGCCACTCAGCACGTTGATCAATGTCGACTTCCCCGATCCGTTCGGGCCAACCAGCCCGAGGATCTCACCCTCGCTCATCTCCATGCTGACCCCGTCGAGAGCGACGACGCCGCCGAAACGTTTGGAAACGTCCGACACTGTGAGGAGACTCATGGCCCTGACCCCGTCACGGCCTCCATCCCCACCGGAGGCCCCTCCTCGCGATCAGGGCCACCCCGTCCACGGATCCGTTCCCAGAGACGATCTGGCACCATTAGGACCACCACCGTCGTCACCATGGCGATCGCAAAGTCGCTGATCAGCGAACCGGTCAGATCGAAGATCGCTGTGACAACCATGACGCCGAAGAATGTGATGAGGGTGGTCAGCCAGCGATCACGCATCCTGCCGTAGATGCCCTCTTTGACCGCCAGAGCGAGAACAACAAGCAACGAGCCGATGATGATCTGGTTTACGTCGGTTAGCCCGGCGCTGTTGAGACGGTCGGACAGGGTGAAGATGATCACCGCGCCGACCACAGGGCCCATCCAGTGACCGAGACCACCGAGAACACTCATCAGGATCACAAACAGAGGGACCCGTATGTTGAACACTTCGTCCACCGTCACGAATCCGATCCGAAGAGACCAAACCCCTCCCATGAGACCGGCAAAGAACGCGTTGATGCCAAGGGCGACCATCTTGTAGCGGAACACCGGGATGCCAAGACCACCGGCGACAGACTCGTCGTCCCGGATCGAGAACAGACCCCAACCGAGTCTGGAGGAATAGGTCAAATAGGAGGCGAGTACGGCCAGCAGCATGATGGTGAGGGTCATCCGATACATGGCCGTGTTGAACTCGCCGAGGAACTCGGGTATCGGGGTCCCGGTCATGAAGATCCCGGTCCCGCCGTCAATCGCCGGGACCAACCGGGCCAGGGCGGCGAGAACGAAGGCAATAGCCAGGGTCGTCAGAGCGAAGATCTCCCCGGTGAGTCGTCGTAGCCGAAATACGACGAGGCCCAAGCCGAGCCCGGCGACCAGAGCGAGAAGCCCGGCCATGGGAAGGGCGGCGATGAACGACCATCCGTGTTTGCCGGTGAGAACGGCAACTGCATAGACCCCGATCCCGAACCACGCACCCTGACCGAAACTGAAGTAGCCCGAGAACCCGGTGAGGACATTCCAGCTCGATGCCTGAGCAACCCAGAAAAATACGCTGAAAAGGAAGATCACGAAGAAGGTAGGCATGTCCGCCGCCTCCACGAGGGCCGGTGTCAAGAACAGGGCGATCGCCACAACGACGAACCCGGTGATTGCCCGAGCCCTCGAGGTCACGCCACACTCCTCGAGGTGAGCAGACCGTGAGGACGGAAGAGGAGAGCCGCGATCAGGATGAGGAACGTGACCAGTGGCGCCGCCAGTGGTGCCCACATCACCGCGGCCACGCCATAGGCGACGCCGACGATCACCCCGGCGGTGAGAGTGCCGACCGTGTGGCCGAGCCCACCCAAAATGACCACCGGGAACACGATCCCGA
>Ga0299907_10001632_pt1 | contig 13038 bp, 10 predicted proteins | sample RVTome_16_FD_198680 | JGI IMG/M metagenome (GOLD analysis project Ga0299907, IMG submission 198680) | Soil microbial communities from uranium-contaminated site in the Upper Colorado River Basin, Wyoming, United States - RVT152D67 (version 2) ... | reverse complement strand
CCTCGAAGCCCTGGTTGCCCCTGGTCGGGCCGTCGAAGCCGCCGGTGCGCAGCCCGCCGCCGGGGATGCGCCGCACGTTCGTCCCTCCGCCGGCTCCGGGCTGTGATCCCGGTCCTGGCTGGCTTCCTGGCTGGCCGCCCGGTTGTCCGCCGGGCTGACCACCCGGTTGCCCGCCGGGCTGTCCGCCCGGCTGACCGGATGCGCCGGGCTGGCCACCCGGCTGTCCCGACGACCCGGGCTGTCCGCCCGGCTGACCGGACGCGCCGGGCTGGCCCGACGCACCGGGCTGGCCGGACGCACCGGTTGGCTGACCGGCGCGAGCCACCTGGCGGGCGCCGTCCTGGAGCGCCGACTGCGATCGGGCGACGTCTCGCTGGAGCTGTCGGTCCCGCCCGGCTTCGCGAAGCGCATCCGCGGCCCGGTCGAGCCCCTGCTGCGCGGCGCGCCGGTCTTCATCGCTCCCGGACCGGGCGGCCGCGTCGAGCGCATCCGCCGCCTCGACCAGCGCACGGGATGTCTGTGGCTGAGACGCGGCGCCGGCCTGCGCGGCCTGGCGCAGCGAATCGGCACGCGCGGCCGCCGCCTGCTCGCTCATCTCCGCCGCCTGCTCGCCGAGCTCCTCGAGGTCGCGGGCCGCCTCCTCGGGATCGCCGTCCGGGTTCGCCTCGTCCTCGTCCGTTGCCGCCCTGGAGGCGGATCGGGCCAGCTGGGTGAGGCCGGCGTCACGCTCCGCCGCCTGCGGATCGGTCATCCGCGAGAGCGCCTCCTGGACCGAGCCGATACGGGCAAGCGTCGCCTCCCGGTCGGCGCCCTGCTCGCGCAGCTGACGGGCGAGATCGCGCAGCTCGCGCTCGAGCTCTTCGCGCCGGGGGTCGGGGTTCTCGACGTTCTCCTCGCCGATCTCGTCGGCGATGTCCTCGACGCGTTCGGCCACCCGCTCGGCAGCCTCGCGTGCCGCGCGGCGCTGATCGATGACCTCGTCCTGCGGATTCGGCCAGGCGACGAGCAGCAGGGTCATCGCCAGCCCGACGCCGGCGATCGCCAGCGGACGGCGCGCGAGCGACGGCCTGAACGCGCGGCGAAGGTCGACCGCGTGGAGGCGAGCCCGGGCATCGGCCAGCTGGCGGGCCTCGAGCGGATCGTCGGTCTCGTGGCGCGCGAGCTCGAGCGCGGTCCCCAGCCGTTGACGGAGATCGAGCTCTTCGTCGGCGCGACGCGCTGCGTCGACGAGCGACGGTCGTTGCCGAAGGACGACCACCAGCCAGGCGGCCACCGTCACAGCACCGACCCCGGCGCGGATCCATGGCGCCGCCTCGAGCGGGAAGGCGCGGGCGAGCAGCTGGACGATGGCCATGCCGACGGCTGCAATCGACAGGGCCACGAGGCCGGACCGCACGGCTCGTCGCAGCCAGAGTCGCCGCCGAAGGCTGCGCAGCCGACCGAGCGCGTCGGTGCCAAGGCGGTCTCGGACGGCATCGGCCAACAGGCGGTCGTTCATCGGTCGGACGCCGGCTGCGGCCGTGGGCGCCACGGCGGTGACCAGCGCATGCCGGTCGGCACGACGAGGCGCATCGACACCAGGGTCAGGAGGGCAGCCACGGTCAGGAAGGAGATGGCGACGCGCGGCCACCAGTACCCCGTCTGGCGCGTATCGAGGATCGGGACGCCGGGAAGTGGTTCGTCAGGTCCCACGCCGACATCCTCGTTCGTCATCCCCACGCCGACGTCGAGCCCGAAGATCCGGTACAGCGGCCGGGAGAACGTCGAGCCACCGGCCGGCTCGACCTCCGACACGACGTCGAGCATGGCGACCATGGGATTCAGGAAGCGGAGCTGCTCCGGGGCGCCGCCGTTGGCGCGGAGCCCAAACGGGTCGTCCCGCTGGCCGATCGTCTGCCAGAAGCCGAAGAGCATCGCGCTCCCGAGGATGCAGGCGATGACGACCGAGTAGGCGAGCACGGTGGCGGCCTGCGTTCGCTTCAGCAGCGCGGACGCGAAGATGCCGATGGCACCGAAGCCAATGGCGGTGGTGAGCAGCACGAGCTGCTGCTTGACGATGTTCGGGACCTCCGCACCGCCGTACATGAGGACGATCGCGCTGATCGGCACGGCTGCCACGATCATGAGCACCACGAACGCCAGCGCGGTGGCGAGCTTGCCCACCACGATCGCACCGGGGCGAAGCGGCGTGCTGATCAACAGGTCGAGGGTCTGCTTCTCGCGCTCGAGGCTGATCTGGCCGGCGGTGAAGGCGGGCGCGATCACGCAGACGAGCACGATCTGCAGGACCGAGAGCACCGTGAAGATGGATCGGCCGATGAAGGCCGACGCATTGGCCTGCTCGAAGCCGTCGCCGAAGCCGGCGGCGTCCTGGGCGACCGGCGCGACGACGAGGTAGGCGCCGTAGGCGACGAAGGCCAGGAGACCGAGGTAGGCGGTCAGCACAATGAACGCCCGCCGCCCCCGCATCCGAGAGCGCAGCTCCTTCACCATGATCGTGGCGACGGCGCCGAGGAACTCGCCCGCAGCGGAGCGACGCCGGCCGCCCATGCTCGACGCGGCAGCGCTCATGCCACCGCCTCCTCTGCCTGCTGTCCGGTCACCTTCAGGAAGATCTCCTCGAGGTCGGTCGTCGCCTGGCGGAACCCGACCACCCGGTGTCCCGCGTCGATCATCGTGCGCAGGAGGTCCGCCTGCGCGTCCGGAGGCCCGTCGAAGGACACCTCGAGGCTGGTTGGCTGGCCGAACCCCATGGTCTCGGCCGGCAGGACGTCGGTGACGCGCGGGTCGTTCCCGAGCCAGGCCGAGGCGGCGAGGATCGCATCGGCGTCGCCGAGCAGGTCGATCCGTAGCAGGGCCGTTGCGCGCAGGGAGCGCTCGATCTCGGCGATCGAGCCGGATCGCAGGACGCGTCCGTGATCGATGATCGCGACCCCCGTGCACATCTCGCCCAGCTCGGGAAGGATGTGGCTGCTGACGAGGATCGTCTTTCCCATGCTCCGCAGCTCACGAAGGATCTCCCGCATCTCGACGCGGGCGCGCGGATCCAGGCCGGATGCGGGCTCGTCGAGGATGAGGAGGGCGGGGTCGTGGACGAGCGTGTGGGCCAGGCACAGGCGCTGCCGCATGCCGCGGCTGAGGCTCTCGACGTACGCCCCGCGCTTGTCGGTCAGCGCGACGATCTCCAGCAGCTCGTCGACCATCCGCGCCCGCCGCGCGGCCGGGATTCCGTAGCAGCGGCCGAAGAAGTCGAGGTACTCCCAGACTCGCAGGTCGTCGTACACGCCGTAGAAGTCGGGCATGTAGCCGATGCGGCGGCGGACCTCGATCGGGTCGGCCGTCACCGGAATGCCGGTCACGTACGCTTCGCCGGCCGTCGGCGCCAGGAGGGTGGCGAGGATCCGCATCGTGGTCGTCTTGCCCGCGCCGTTGGGGCCGACCAGGCCATAGATCTCGCCGGGGCCGACGAGGAGATCGATGCCCGCCACGGCGAGGTCTTCGTCGTAGCGCTTCACCAGGCCGCGCGTCTCGATCACCGGCGTCATCCGTCGATCACCCCGGTCACGTTGGCGCTGACGAAGACCGATGGCTGACCGACGTTCGGGTCTGGTGGCCCTTCGAAGCTGATCCGCACCTCGATTCGCCCGGTGGCGGAGACGGCCGAGGCGGGATCGTCGATCGTGTATTGATGCGACTCGGAGAGGTCGCCGAGGGCCCTCCACTCCCCAGATGCAGGATCCCGCAGCTCAACGATCGTGCCACGAGGCCAAAGGCCGCCGAAGCCACCCGGATCCTGAACGACGCTGGTCGGCTCCGGGCCGATGATGATCTCGACCTCGGAAACCGTCATGTTGCTCGCCGCGAGCGGAAGGCTGATTCCGTATGTCGCCGAGCCGGTCGTGATCGATGCGGTCCCCGGGCCCAGCATCGTCACGTCGCCCTCGGTTTCGACGGAGATACCCATCTGGCCCGCGCCGATGACGACCTCGCCGCCGCCGAGCTCAGGCTGGATGCTCACCACCTCTGCGATCTCCGCGTAGCGTTGGGTCTCGGCGTCCTCGACGAGGATCGGCATCGGGCCCTCCCCGGAGTGCCAGCCGATGACAAACGGGCCGCGCCGCCCTGCACCACCGAGGTCGGGCCCGCTGGGTGCCCAGCCTGCGTACCCGACCAGTGCGTCGATCACCCCGCGCCGCGCCACGATCCTGCGGCGATCCGGATCGGACAGATCGAACCCGCCGAAGCCATACACCTGGTCCGATGCGGACGATTGGTTCAGGCCCGCGGACTCGGCCACGAACGTCCCCGACTCGCCCGGCTCGAGCGCCCCGACCATCTCGCCGCCGGCGACGCTGATGTAGGCGACGTCGTCGAGCGCAACGTCGCCGATGTTCGTGACGGTGCCGACGATGCTGCCGTCCTCGTGCGCCCAGCTGACCTGCAGGACGGGTTCGTGCTCGACCACGCCATCCGCCCGAAGGAACTCGTACCCACCGGCCGTGACCGCGAGCTGTCTGAGCCGGGCCGGATCGCCCTGTTCGGCGGCGACCGTTGGGGCGGAGCCCGGCACCAACGTCTCACGCCCGTCCGCTCCGCGCAGCTGGGCGAAGAGCGCATCGGCCTCGACGAGCAGGTCGAAGGTTCCGCGTGTCGGGGAGAAGACGCCCGCATAGGTCTCCACCGTGGCCGCGGTTCCGGCCGCGCTCGACTTCAGGATCGCGAGCTGGTTGACGATCACCTCGCTGCCCTTGAGGGACACCCCGATCCCATACGAGCAGGCGGTGAACACGACCACGAGCACCGGCGCGGTGACCCATGCCAGCTCCCGCCGGTCCAACCGTCGAAGCACCAGGTAGCTGACCGGACCGATGAGCAGGATGTAGCCGACGATCACGGCCAGCAGCAGCTCGGCCGGCGGCACGTCGAGCGAGGGCAGCGTGTTGAGCGCCTGCTGCATCGAGCTGGCCATCTGCTCGCGATCCGGCATTCCGCCGCCGAATGCCGATTCGAACAGTGCCTCCGTCGGCAGCATGCGCGCCCACAGGGACGCCGACCCGTCCCAGCCGCGGAAGGCATCGGCGGAGACGTCCGGCCCGACGAGAATCACCTGGCCCGCGCCGAACGGCCGCAACGACAGCAATGGCGTGCCGTCGTCCGCCGCGACCAGGTTCCGGGCATCGGCCCGGAGGGAGCCGGAAGCCACGGTCGCCCGCTCGACCGGTGGGGCCTCGCTGCCCGCCCACACCGCCATCTCGGCCTGGCTCACGCCGTCCACGGCTGCGATGCCCTCGACCGGGAGGAGCGCGACGAACGCGGCGGTCCGCGCCTGCCAGTCGGGGCCGGCCACGACGATCAGGCGGCCACCCTCCGCCGTCCATCGCTCGAGTGCCTGGCGCTGACCGTCGCCGAGCGTGCCGCTGTCCGCTGCCCACACGATCGTCCCAAGCCCCGACAGCGCCTCCGGCCGATCCGGGATGTCGGCGGCACCGAGGCTCACCGGTTCGGGGGCCTCGGCGAACAGGCCGCCCGCGAGCTGCGCCCGCAGCGACCCGCTGCCGTCGCCGACGATTGCGACCTGGTCGCGGAACTGCTCGAAGACGCTGACCTCGGCGGTGGTCCGGACGGTGCCGTTGGGCTCCTCGTAGCGCACCTCCACCTGACGCTGGAATCCGCTGGGCTGCACGTAGAGGGTCACGCCCTTCCGCGATCCGGCCGGCATCTCCACGAAGCGCCGAACGGTGCCGGCATCCGTGTCGATGGCCAGCCAGCCCTCGGTCGGCGTCGCATCGTTGACCAGCGTCACCTCGATGGCCGCCCATCCTCCGGCCTCGTAGCGGCCGGCGAGCAGGGCACGAGCCTCGATCTCCACCGCGCTCGCCGCGCGCGCCGGGAACGGCGCGATCGCCGCCAGCAGGAGAGCCAGGGTGAACGCGCCGCGCAGGACGTGGAGGTGGGTGCGCCGCTTGGTGATCATCGGCCTCGGGCTGTTCGGATGGGGCCGGCGCGCCGTGGCCGGTTCGACGTGCCCGGTTAGACGCCTTGCGGCGGGGTCGAGTTTCACGCCGGACCGGCGCCGGGCGCCGGGCCGCCCGCCCGACCGATGCTAGAGTGCAGGCGCTGCGCATGGAAGAGTCGCCCGACGGTCCGCGCGAGCTCGAGCGTCATCTCGAGCAGCAGATGCGCGTCCAGGAGCGTCAGCTCGCCTGGGCGCGGCTCGGGATGGCCGTCCTCGCCGGGATCCTGCTCGTGGCGCTGGCGCCGAACCTGCGCGGCCTCGGCGTGCTGCTCGGTGTGCTGGCCGGCATCGCGCTCCTCAGCCTGGTGACTCCGTTCCTCCTGCGCCGATTTCCCGCGCGTGAGGTCGGGATCGTCAGCACCGTGGCCGAGATGGCCGCCGTCACCGTGGCCGTGTACGTCGCCTCCGACGCGCTGGACGCCTACCTCTTCTACGGCCTCGTCATCCTCGGCGTGGCCCTGCGATTCGGCCTGGCCGCCTCGATCTGGGCCTCGCTCGTCATGAGCGGGCTGTACGTGGCCGTGGTGCTGGCCGGCAGCGGAGCGAGCGAGGCGGTTCGCCAGCTCCTTCCGGCGCGCCTCGCGTACCTCATCGGCTTCGGCGTGGCCTCCGGCCTCTTCAGCCGGATCGTGCTCGGACGGGCGAGCGAGAACGCCCGCCTCCAGGCCCGGCTGGCCGAGGAGGATCGCGAGCGGGATCGACGCCGGGAGTCGGAGCTCATCAGCCAGCTCGGGCGGGACTTCGGCTCCTCGCTCGACCGCGACGCGACCATGCGGACGATCGCCAGCGGCGCCTCCTCCCTGCTCGGCGACGCGACGATGGTCCTCACCGTGGACGACGCCGAGCGCCGCCTGGCACCGGCGGCGACCGACGGAGCGGATCCGGGGATCGTCGAGCGCTGGCACGCGTTCGTCGATGGGCGTCGTCCCCGCCTCGGCGAGGGCATCCTGGGCATGGTGGCCGCCACCGCGACCGAGCGGTCCGGGACCGCCGACTCGATCGAGACCGGCGACCCGGACGGCCTTCGGGCGCTCGGAGTCGAGTGGGTGCTCGCCGTGCCGATCCTGGCCGGCGGCCGCCTGCTCGGCGTGCTGGCCAGCGCCGGGGCCCGTGGCCGGCCGCTCGACGAGCGGATGCGACGGCTGGCGGCGAGCGTCGCGGACCGCGCCGGCCCCGCGCTCCAGAACGCGCAGCTGTGGTCCGACCTGCAGGATCGGATGGCGCGGGAGCAGGCGGCGCAGCGGATCAAGGACGACTTCCTCTCGATCGTCAGCCACGAGCTGCGGACGCCGCTGACCAGCATCCAGGGCTACTCGCAGCTGCTCGAGGGACGGCTGCGCGGGGAGCTGGCCGGCGAGAGCAAGGAGATGGCGCATCTGCGGGTCATCCGTTCCCAAGTCAGCCGCATGCGGCGGCTGGTGGACGACCTGCTCGACGTCAGCCGTATCGACCGACGCGGCGGTGTGAGCATCGAACCGATCGACTTCGACCTGGCCGAGGAGGTCCGTGGAGCCGCCGTCCGCATCGGCCGCGAGCATGCCGATCGCCCCATCCAGGTGGCGGTGCCCGAGCGGATCGACGTCCACGCCGATCGAGACCGCCTGGACCAGGTGCTCACGAACCTCATCGAGAACGCCGTGAAATACTCGCCGGACGGCGGTCCCATCCGGGTCGTCGCCGAGCGGCGCGGTGGCGAGGTGGAGGTCCGCGTCTCGGACGCCGGGATCGGCATCCCGCCGGAGCACCGCGATCACGTCTTCGAGCGCTTTTACCAGGCCGATGGCGACGCCGGCCGGCGTCGCTTCGGTGGCCTCGGGCTGGGGCTGTACATCAGCCGCGCGATCATCGATGCGCACGGCGGACGAATCTGGGCGGCGCCGAACGTCGAGGACGGCACCGGCTCGGTGTTCGGCTTCAGGATCCCGCGGGTGGCGATGCCGCTGGCCCCGGCCAGGTTCGCCCCGACCGGAGAGCCCCCGGCCTTCGTCACCCGACGCCGAGAGGGCTGATGCGCGCCCGCCTGGCGGAGATGGCCGCCCGGCACGGGCTGGAGCTGGTCGGCGTGACCGATGCGTCTCCTCTGCCGGACGCCCGGGCTCGGATGGAGGCCAGCGTGGCCGCCGGCCGGATGGCACGAATGGAGTGGATGGGCGGGCAACGGCCGGCGCGCGCGACCGATCCGCGGGCCCACGACCCCGCCGCGCGGTCTGTCGTCGTCCTGGCCGCACCGTACGCGGGCTCGGACCGGGCCGCATGGGATCCCGAGCCGGGTGGGCTGCGCCGCGCGCTGGCACCGGTGCTCGAGGGGTCGCCGGCCGAGCCTGCCGGCCGCGTCGCCCGGTACGCGCTGGGAACCGACTACCACGCCGCCCTCCGCAGCCGCCTGGAGGCGCTGGCAGCCGACCTCCGATCCTCCGGGTTGCCCGCCGGAGAGATCGCCTACGTCGACGACCGGCCGCTGGCCGAGCGGGCGCTGGCCGCCCGGGCCGGGCTCGGGTGGATCGGCAAGAACACGAACCTGCTGACCCATGCCCGCGCCGGCTCCTGGGTGTTCCTCGGTGCTATCCTCAGCTCGGCCGAGCTGCCCACCGATGACCCGGTCCGCACCACCTGCGGTGGCTGCACCCGATGCCTGGCCGGCTGTCCGACGGGCGCCCTGGTCGCCCCCCAGACGATCGATGCACGCCGCTGCATCAGCTACCTGACGATCGAGCATCCAGGCGTCCTCGACGAGTGGGAAGCATCGGCGTTGGGCGACTGGATCTTCGGCTGCGACGTCTGCCAGGAGGTCTGCCCCGTGAACGCCGACGCGGACGATGCCGGTCCGCTGCGCGTGCCGCTCCTGCCCCTCGTCGAATGGCTGCTGCCGCTCGGCGCGCGCGCATTCGACCGCGCGGTGGGGGAGTCGGCCCTGCGGCGGGCCGGACGGCATCGGCTGCTCCGCAACGCGATCGCGGCACTCGGCAACGCCGGACCGCTGCCGGTGGACGCGGTCGTGCTCCTCGAGCGGGCCACGCTCGACGCGCGGGCAGAGGTGCGGGAACAGGCCAGCGCCGTTCTTGCGCGATAGACCGGTCAAACCGCGCCGGAGCGGAAGCTCGGGCAGGGAATGCACGATGTATCGGTCACCGGCGCGCCGGCAGACGCCTCCGGGGTGCAGCCAGGCGTGCAGATGGCCGATGGATCAGTCGGACCGCGCCTGAGCGGTCTCCTGGGCGCGATCTGACCGATACGTCACGATCAGCTGCGCCCCGGCGGCCCGGCCCCGCATTTCCTAGACTGGCGGCATGCCCCGTGTCTCGGCCCTCCCGGGCATCCACTATGCCGTTGAGCAATTCGGATCGGCGGCAGTCCCGGATCGGGTCCGCCTTGCCGATGACGCCGACGCGCCCCCGACCGCCGTCGTCGACCTGACCGACCTCGCCTGCCCACCGTACGACGTCATCAGCGACGAAGATCGAGCGGAGTTCCTTGCGCGGCACGAGCGCAACGCGGTCCGCCTCGAATTCAGTGCGGAGCCCGATCCGCACGCCGCGGCCGCCGCCATGCTTGAGGCCTGGTTGGCGGATGGCACGCTAAGCCGGCGAGCGGAGCCAGCGGCCTACTACTACCGCCACGGGACCCCATCGGCGCCGACGGAGCTCACCGTCGAGGGCGTCGTCGTGCGGGTCCTGCTGGAGCCGTGGGGCGACGGCATCCGTCGTCACGAGCACACCATGCCGGGCCCGAAGCAGGACCGCCTCGGCCTGCTGCGCGCGACCCGCACGCAGCTCAGCCCGATCCTGTCGATCTACTTCGACCGTTCCGAGCGGTACCGGCACGTCATGAGCCGCGCCTGGACGGATGAGTGGCGAGCGCGCGACGCCGATGGCATCCTCCACCAGCTGACGGCCGTCGAGGCCGACGACCGCCTCCTCAACTACCTGGGGCGGCAGGCGCTCTACGTCGCCGACGGCCACCATCGGTACGAGACGGCGCTGGCCTACCAGGCGGAGGTCCGCGCCGACCCGCGCTGGGCGGATGCACCACCGGGGTCGCTGGCGGCCGACTGGATCATGATGATGCTTGCCAACGCGGAGCTCACCGAGCTCGAGATCCGGCCGACCCACCGGCTCCTGCTGGACGCCGACGCCGATGCGCTGCGCGCGCTGCTCACCGACGACACCCTGTTCGAGGCGGTGGCCATGGCCCCGTCGGAGCTCGCCGGAGCCCTGGAGGAGCATCGGTTCGACGATGCGCCCGTGTTCGGCGTCGTGATGCCGGGTGACGAAGGCTTCCTGCTGGTCGGCGATCCGGACGGCCTGTCGGATCGGCTGCGACGGGAACGCATGAGCCCCGCGGTGCGAGCCCTGGACCTGGCGGCCCTGCACGTCGCCGTGCTCGGTGATCGGCTGGGCATCTCGGAAGCCGATGTCGCCGCCGGCACCCGCCTCGCCTACACTAGGGACGAGGCCGACGCCCGCGAGCGCGTGGCGCGCGGCGAGGCCGCGGCCGCCATCCTCGTGCGTCCGACACCGCTGGATCAGCTGGCCGAGGTGGCCGGCGCCGGGGACGTGATGCCGCAGAAGTCGACCTACTTCTATCCCAAGCTGCTGACCGGCATGGTCTTCAACCCCCTGGAGGATTGACGAGCCCGATGGTGCAGGCGATCAAGCGCGACGAGGCGTTCATCGAGCCCGAGGGCATCCACGTCGAGACCCACCAGCCGGAGCGCCGTTCCCGCAAGCCACCCCTGCTCCTCATCCACGGCGCGCTCACCGGCTCGTGGCTGTGGACCGAGTTCGCCGCCTTCCTGGCCGAGCGTGGCTGGGAGGCGCACGCCATGAACCTGCGCGGACACTTCACCAGCGACCTCGCCGAGCTGGACGAGACGACGATGCGCGACTACGCCGACGACGTCGGCGTGGCGATGCGCCACCTCGGCCGGCCCGCCGTGCTGGTGGGGTGGGGAATTGGCGCGCTCGCCGCCCTCATGCACGCGGAGCGACACCCGGTGCTCGGGCTCGTGCTCCTCGCCCCGTCGCCGCCGGCGGCGGCCCTGCCGCGGAGTCCGGACGAGCATGAGCTGCGGGCCGTTCCGGCGACCTACGACGCCGCGTGGTGGGGCTGGACCGGCACGCCGGAGCAGCTGCGAGAGCGCATGCCGGACCTCGACGCGCTGGACATCGAGAAGATGACCGAGCTGATGGACGGGGCCCGCGAGTCGGGCCGCGCGCGCCGCGAGCGGATGCAGGGCATCCCGGTCGAGATGGGCCGCCTGGCGGAGCTGCCCAGCCTCGTCATCGGCGCCGGCCTCGACGACGTCATCCACCCTGCCGAGGCTCGACGCACGGCCGACCTGCTCGGCGCCGACTACGAGTACTTCCCCTCGGCCAGCCACTTCGGGCTCGTGATGGGCGAGCACACCTGGCCGGACGTCGCGCAGAGCGTGCTTGGCTGGCTGGAGGAGCGCCGGCATGCCATGGCGGCCGCGGCAGCGGCGATCACACCGGTCGGTGCCCGCCGCTGAGCCCGCGGCTCAGCGGTCGAGGTTCTCCTGCAGCCATGGCGCGATCTCGAGGTCGGCTGGCCGGTCGAGCGTGCTGACGATCCCGCCCACCACGATGACGATCAGGAAGATCACGAACGCGCCGAGAACCCACCACGCTGTATTCCCGCTGGAGCCTGCGGCCGCGGGCGCACGAGGCGCGGGAGGCGGATAGGCCCACTCCGTCCAGGTCGCGGGCCGAGGTGCCACTCCGCCCGGCGCGATGCCATGTCCGCGGTCCCAGGCGGCTCGGGAGGGCGCATCGGCGAGCAGTGTCCAGGCCGCGTTGATCCGGCCCATCTCGGCAGCAGCCGCGTCCCCCGCGGCAAGGTCAGGGTGATGGAGCTTCGCCAATTGGCGCCGGGCCCGCGCGATGTCGAGCAGCGACGCGGATGGCTCCACGCCCAGGACGCGGTACGGGTCGAGCTCGTCGTTCATCGAATTGCTTGCCCTCCTCGTGATCATGAGGAGAACGCAATGGGGGCGGTGGTGTTGCAAACCGCAACGCCGACCCCGGTTGCGCGTTCTCCATGATGATGCCTGCCTCCCCGACTCTGCGGAAGGCGTCGCCGGATCCTGGTCCCGAGTTGGTCGTGGACCGAACGATCCTGGTCCTGGACGCCTATGAGCGACACGCAGGCGAGCTGCTCGGGTTCCTCGTGCGCGCCACGCGGGACCGACAGCTCGCCGAGGACGTGCTCCAGGAGACCTATCTCCGGTTGGTGCGAGAGGCAAGGTCCGGCCGCTCGCCGGCCGATCCACGGGCATGGCTGTTCCGCGTCGCCGCCAACCAGGTGATCAGCGCCGCGCGTCGACGGGCCACGGCCGCGAAGTGGGCACCATTTCTGGGGTCGCGGAGCTCAGGGGAAGGGTCGAGCCTCGACATCGTGCTCGCGCGCGAGGCTCGTGATCGCGTGGAGGGGGCGCTCGTCGTCCTCTCCCCGGATGCGCGGACGGCCATTCTGCTCGCCGCCCACGGCGTGGGGACGGCGGCCGTGGCCGCGGCCATCGGCCGCACCGAGCTCGCCACCCGCTCGCTGCTGTGCCGGGCCCGGCTGCGCGTCCGGGCGCACCTCGCGCAGGAGGAGGACCGATGATCGACATCCATCCGCGGCCGGCCGAGCTGATCGCCGGATCGCTTGACCGACCGCTCACCGCGAGCGAGCGACAGGAGGTCGAGCGTCACGTCACGGGTTGCGGCGCCTGCCGGCGGCTCGAGCACCAGCTTCGCGCCGATGCCGCCGCTCTGTCGGTGCCCCTCCGGATCACGCCCCCGCACGCCCTCCAGGCCGAGATCGAGCGCCAGGTCGCGACTCCGTCGGTCGACCCGAGCCTGCTGCGCGTCATCCGGCTCGCGGTGGTCGGCGCGCTCCTGATGCTCGTGCTCGTCGTCCTCGCCATCGGCCTCGCGCTCCTTCAGCCACGCCCCACCACCCCGGAGCAGACCCGGGCGCCGGAGCCAGCTGGTTTGCACCTGTCGGAAGGGACTTGGTAG
>Ga0299907_10001631_pt1 | contig 13039 bp, 12 predicted proteins | sample RVTome_16_FD_198680 | JGI IMG/M metagenome (GOLD analysis project Ga0299907, IMG submission 198680) | Soil microbial communities from uranium-contaminated site in the Upper Colorado River Basin, Wyoming, United States - RVT152D67 (version 2) ... | reverse complement strand
CCTTCGGGCGGCGGGCCGTCCTGCAGCATTGTCGGGCTCCAGACCGGAACCCCGGGATCGAGGACCTCCCGGAGCTCCGCCGGCAGACCGGCGAGCGCCTGCGCGCGGGCGAGCTCCGTGCCCCACCCGGAGAGATCGAGCGCCATGATCTTCTCGATCGCGATCGAGGCCCGGGCGGACCAGGGCTGGGGCTCGATCCCGAGCACCAGGAACTCGATCGGCCACGGGCCTCGCCACGTGTCGATGCGGGCGTTGACCCCCGCCGCGTACGCCTCGAGCAGTGCGCGCTCGCGCGTGGAGAGCGCGTCGAGCGTCTCGCCCGCGGCGCCCCACAGATCGAGCGTCCGCACGAACCGATCGGTATCGACGGCGGGCGCTCCGAACACCTCTGCGAGCCTGCCGCGCGCGATGCGCTGGAAGAGCTCCAGCTGCCACAGCCGCTCGGATGCGTGCAGGAACCCCTGGGCGCGGTAGAGGTCGGGCTCGTTGCGGGCGACCACGGTCGGGATCGCCCATTCGTCGAAGCTGACCACGACGGTCTCGGCGAGTCCCGGCAGCGGCTGCTCCCCGCGCCGGGGCTGGATGGAGCGCTCGAGATGGAAGTAGACGCCCGAGACCAGCGCGCCCGCGATGACGATCACCGCGGCGAGGACCGCGGAGAGACGTCGCGGACCGGTCACCCAGCGCCACCCCGGCGCGCGTCCTCGAGCGCCCGTCCGAACGACACGTACCGATCGCCGTCCCGGATGACGAGGCGCCTCGCGTCGAGCTCCGCGAGCAGACCGAACGCGGCCGCCTCCGACACATCCAGCCGCGTCGCGAGCGCCGCGGCCCCCACCAGCCCCGCGGCCCAGATCTCCCGCCACGCGGTCTCCACTACCCGTTCGATGCTTCCGATGAGCATGGGATCGCCCGTCACGCTCTCGCCCGCGGCGGCGAGACCCTGGCGGGACAGGGCGCACTCGATCGGCTCGAGGTGGTGCTCGGCGATCCCGCGGAAGAGGAAGAAGCGCCGCGGCCCGGGTCCCGGCTCCGGCCCGTGGACGACGAGCTTGGCGACGACCTCGTCGGCGCAGGAGAAGTCGATGACCGGAACGTGCCGCATGTCGAGGACGGCGAGCACGGCGCGATCGAACTTCGCGAGCTCGCGCTCGATGCCCGAGCGGACCGCCCGCCCGGTGTGCCGGGTGACCAGGTAGCTGAACAGCTCCGTGTGCGCGACGGCAGGAGACCTCACCCGCCCCCCCCGGAATGCTCGGGCAGCACGATGAGCACCTGCGCCCCCGGGAACCACGGAAGCCCGGACTGGAGCTCCGGCGTGTCGTCCCAGTCCGGAACGCGGGCGATCATCGCGTCACCGCTCCGGATGCGGACGGCCCCGTTCCACTTGATGACCTGCCGACGGATCGCCTGGAGGCCCTGACCGCGGCCGGGGTCGCGGAAGCGCGATTCGCCGTTCAGGAAGGCGGCCTCCAGCGCGGCCGAGGCGGACCACGACTCCCCGTACCGGCGGGCGTGCTCCGCCCCCAGCGAGCCCTCGAAGCCGATGCCCACGTCCATCACCGCCAGCACCACGACGTCCTTCCCCAGCCTCCGCTTCCAGTGGTAGCGCTGCGCGCACACCCACCCGATCGAATCGGCATGCTCCAAGATATTCTGACAGACCTCGGAGAGCATCACCGAGAAGTGGATGACCGACGGGCGCGGGTACTGGAGACGGTTGATGAGGATCCGCTGCGCGCGGTCCTTCACGTGCTCCACCACGCGGTGGACGTCCTCGTGGGAGCGGATCGACGTCACCTCCAGGAGCTTGTCGACCTCTCCGTGACGGCGCGTGGACGGCGCCTCCATCTCGAAGATGTCGGCCGCCGCCGTCCAGAAGTCCATGCGGTCGATGTAGGAGCGCACCTCGGAGTCGTCGGGGGGCTCGATCAGTGGCGCGAGACCCGTCCGCTGCCGGGCCGCCTGACCGATCGCCAAGAGCCCGATGAGCCCGTAGGGGGACACCCAGGAGACCTGGCGCGCGTCGAGCAGGAGCCGCGGTCCGCCTTCCCCGAGATCGCCCGCCCGCACCGCCTCGACCAGCGTCTCGAAGCCCGTCTCGTCGAGCGTCGCCGGCACTTCGATCACGCGACTCACCCTGGGGCGCGTCCTTTCCGTTCGTCCGCTCCACCCGTGACCAGCCCGGTCGGCGAGCGCAGGTATTCGCTGAGGCCGCTCGCGCCGCGGTACGCGGCGTTCCGGCCGGCCGCCGCGTTCGCGCGGCGCATCGCCCCTTCCAGCCCGGCGCCGCCGAGCAGGACGGAGAAGCACGTCGCGCCCCACACATCGCCGCAGCCCGTCGGATCGGGAGCCTCGACCGTGGCCTCCCCCTCCACCTTGCCGCTGAGGAGCGGCCCCCCGGTCGTCCGGAGCGCCCCGGTCCGGCGCCGTGCGGGGACGGGGTCGTCCCGGAACGCCCGAGTGGCGACCCACGCCGCGCCGCGCTCGCCCAGCGTGACCACGATGGCGCCGGGGCGGTCCCCGAGGGCGCCGGCCACGATCGCCAGGGGGTCGTCCCGCCCCCCGGCGAGCATGCCGAGCTCGTCCTCGTTGAGCTGCACGATGTCGAAGCACGCGAGCCATGCCCGCCAATCGTCGAGCGGCCTCAGGACGCGGACCCCGTCGGGGCCCACGCCGAGGAGGAGCGAATGGACGTCGCAGTAGAGCGGTCCGTCGAACGCGGCGCCGAGGGCGACCGAGGCGGCGAGATCGAGCTCCCAGCCGGCGATGAAGTTGACGTACAGCGCGTCACAGGATCGGGCGAGGGGAAGGAGCTCCTCCGCGGTCCACCGGGGCACGCCGCCCGTGAGCTTCTCGCAGCGGCGCTCCGAGCGCTGATAGAATAGCTCGACCCGGTTGTTCGGCTCGGGGACCGAGCGCACGCCGTCGAGGCTCCCGATCCGGGCGAGGGAGCCGAAGAACGCGTTCGCGCGCTCGCGCAGATCGCGGCCGACCTTGATGATGGGGAAGATGGACCACTCGTCGCCGAGCGCGGCGTCCGCCGCCGCGAGCGCGTAGGCGATCCCGCCCCATTCCTCGACGGGGGCCTCGCGGCCGACGTCGCGGGCGTGGATGGTGTCCCACACCATCGTGCCGAGGATGCCGAGCCTCGGCACGGTCAGAGCGGACCGAAGCGGACGATGCGGTACGTGGCCGCGGCGCCGATCACGCCGGCCATGTCCCCGAGCTCGCTCGACACGATCCGGCAACGTTCGGCCGCGCCCCGGAAGGCGCGGCGTCGGACCTCGGCGCGCAGCGGCTCGAACAGGTGGTCACCGGCGCGGGTGACACCGCCCGAGATGACGATCATCTCGGGGTTGATCACGTTGATGAGGTTGGCCACGCCGGTGCCGAGGAACTTGGCCGTCTCCCGCATCACCTCGGTCGCGTACACATCACCGGCCACGATGGCCTCGTATACGGTCTCCGCGGTCACGCGCTCGAGGTCGCCGCCCACCATGTCCGGCAGCAGGCTGGAGGAGCCGGCGCGCAGCCCTTCCACGGCGCGGGCCGCGATCGCCGGGCCGGACGCGTAGGCCTCGAGACACCCGTAGTTGCCGCATTTGCACTTCCGGCCGGTGGAATCGATCGTCATGTGTCCGATCTCGGCCGCGGCGTCCGACACGCCGTGGTAGATGCGGCCGTCGATGAGGATCCCGCCCCCGATCCCCGTTCCGAGGGTCACGCCCACGAGCGTCTGCACGCCGCGCCCGGCGCCCAGCCACCACTCGCCGAGCGTGGCGGCGTTCGCGTCGTTGTCCAGCTCGGCCTCGAGCCCGATGGCGTTCGAGATGAGGTCGCGGAGCGGGAAGTTCCGCCAGCCGAGGTTCGGGGTCTCGATCACGGTGCCGGTGGCGCGGTCGAGCGGACCCGGCGAGCCGACCCCCACCCCGATGAAGGCGTCTCCTTCGAGCCCCCCCTCCCGGGCGGCATCCCGCATCGTCTCTCGAATCATGCGCACCATTCGGTCCACCACCGCCTTCGGCCCCCGATGGGGCTCGGTGGGCAGCGAGCGCATCCCGAGCACGGTACCGCCATGGAACGGGACCGCGCCCACGTTGATCGACGTTCCGCCGAGGTCTACGCCGATGATGTAGCGGCCGTCATCCACCAGGTCTCAACGCTTTCTCCGAATTCGCGCGACGACAGCGGGACCCCGCGTCCGGAGGAGGGACCCGCCGGGAGCCCGGGCTCGCGGGCCGGGCTCGCGGCTGACCGAATGATAGACGCGGCGTGGCGCGCGGCAAGCTCGGCCGCCGTTCTTGTCGGTGCCCGTCGCCGCGGCCGGTCCTACCTTGTCGGCTGTGGCGGAGCCGCCCGGGCGCGGAGCGGCGGGATCAGCGGGACGAGCGAGGGCATGACAGGCGCAGCGCGCAAAGGGATCAGCGAGCCGAAGCGCACGGACTACCGCTACAAGAAGCGCTTCTACCGTGACGACGACGTCGCGGCCCATTACGATCGGGAGCGCTTCGCGGGACCGTTCAAGCGGCGCCGGAATCGGCGGAAGTGGCGGGCCATCCGACGCGGGCTCGCCTCGCTGGGCCGGCCGGTCAGGACCCTGGCCGACCTCCCCTGCGGCACGGGTCGCTTCACCGCCGACCTCGCGGCGCTCGGCATCGACGTGGTCGGCTGCGACATCTCGGTCGAGATGATACGCGAGGCCGCCAGCGCCACCGCGCGAGCCGGCCGCGTGCGCGGCTTCGTGCAGACCGACGCGGAGTCCCTCCCGTTCCGCGACGACGCCTTCGACGCCGTCGTGTCCATCCGCTTCATGTTCCACGTCGACCCGCCCACGCGCGTGACGATCCTGCGCGAGCTCGGACGCGTCGCCCGCCACCAGGTCATCGACTACCGCCATCGCTACAGCTACCGCTACGCGAAGTGGCGCGTCCTGAGGACGCTCGGTCTCACGCGGCGCCCGCTCGAGCGGGTCTCCCGCGCGGATCTCGAGCGGGAGTTCGCGGCCGCGGGGCTCGCGACGCGGGCGATCATCCCCGTGGCGCGGGTGTTCTCGGACAAGTGGATCGTGGTCTCGGAGCGCGCGTGACCCGGGCCGGCGGGTGCCGGGAGCGGGCGGAGACGGGCGATCGCGCGTGGGCGGACGAGCGCGCCGGGCGGCTCGCGGGCGTGCGGCCGCTCGCCGTCCCCGCCGGATCGGCCACCGGCGTCCTCGAGGAGCGGGGCCCCATCGAGCCGGGACCGCGGCTCGCGCGTGGTCTCGTGACCACGGTGTACCGCGCGAGGCTCGACGGGCGCCCGGCGGCGCTCAAGGTCTTCCGGCCGCGCTCTGTCGCCCGCCATGCCGACCGGAGCGAGCTCGACATCGCCGAGTTCGAGTACCGCCGGAACCTGGCGTTCCACCTGGTCCCGGGGCTCACGCGCTACATCGCGGAGCCACTCGGGTTCATCAGCCTGCCGGGCGTGTCCGCGGTGGTGCAGGAGCTGCTCGCGGGGGAGTCCTACTACGCCGCCACGCGGCGCCGGGGCTCCCCCCCGCCGGGGGTCTTCCCGCACATCGAGCGGATCGTGGAGCGGGCCCACGCCGCGGGTCTCTACGACCTCGACCTGCACGCGCTCAACGTGCTGGTGGTCGAGGACGGCGGCGAGGAGATCCCGCGGCTGTTCGACTTCAATCGCATCCCGTTCCACGAGTGGCCGCGGAATCCGCTCGAGTCGCTCGCGCTGGCGCTCGGCATCCTCGATCGCGGATCGCGGGATCGACGGAAGCTCAGGCAGTTCCACGATTTCGACCGGCTCGACGACCGCATCGCGGACGGCGGCACGCCCTGAAGGGCCCGTCCGCCTACTCCTCGCCGACCTGGAGCACGGCGAGGAACGCCTCCTGCGGGATCTCGACGTTTCCCACCTGCTTCATGCGGCGCTTCCCCTCCTTCTGCTTCTCGAGGAGCTTCCGCTTCCGCGTGATGTCTCCCCCGTAGCACTTCGCCGTGACGTTCTTTCGCAGCGCCTTGACGGTCGTGCGCGCGATCACGTCCCGGCCGATCGCCGCCTGGATCGCGACCTCGAACAGCTGGCGCGGAATGAGCTCCTTGAGCTTCCGGGCCACCTTCCGTCCGTAGTCGTACGCGCGGTCGCGGTGGACGATGACCGAGAGGGCGTCGACGGGATCGCCGTTCAGGAGGAGGTCGAGCTTCACGAGGTCGGAGGCCCGGCGTCCCGCGACCTCGTAGTCGAGCGAGGCGTAGCCGCGGGACACGGACTTGAGCCGGTCGTAGAAGTCGAGCACGATCTCGGCGAGCGGGATCTCGTACACGATCTCCACGCGCTGCGGATCGAGGTAGTGCATGTTCACGTATTCGCCGCGCCGGTCGTGACACAGCCGCTGCACCCCGCCGATGTAGTCCGCGGGGCTCACGATGCGGATCCGGACGTACGGCTCCCGGATCTCCTCGATGCGCCCCCGGTCGGGCATCTTGCTCGGGTTCTCGACCCGGATCTCCTCTCCGTTGGTCAGGCGCACGACGTACTCGACGTTCGGGAGCGTCGTGATCAGGTCGAGGTCGAACTCGCGCTCGAGCCGCTCCTGCACGATCTCCATGTGGAGGAGACCCAGGAAGCCGCACCGGAACCCGAAGCCGAGCGCTGCCGAGGTCTCCGGCTCGTAGTGGAGGCTCGCGTCGTTGAGCTGCAGCTTCTCGAGGGCATCGCGGAGCTCCTCGAAATAATCCGACTCGGTCGGATAGAGCCCGGCGAAGACCATCGGCTTCGCCTCCTGGTATCCCGGGAGCAGCGCCGCGGCCCGGTCGTCGGCGTCGAGCAGCGTGTCGCCGACCTTCGTGTGACCCACGGTCTTGATCTGGGCCGTGAGGTACCCGACCTCGCCGGTCTCGAGGGCGCCCGTGCCCTGGAAGCCCAGCCGCATGAACCCCACCTCGTCCACCTCGTACACGGCGGTGTGGCGGCCGAACCCGATCCGCATGCCAGTCGCCACGCGACCATCGACGATCCGGATCATGGGGACGACCCCGCGATAGCGGTCGTACTGCGAGTCGAAGATGAGCGCCCGGAGGGGGGCCTCCGGATCGCCCCGCGGGGGGGGCACGCGCGCGACGACCGCCTCGAGCACGTCCTCGATGCCCCTTCCCTCCTTCGCGGAAGCGAAGATCACGTCGTCCACGTCGCCGCCGATGAGCTCCGCGACCTCCGCGGCCACGCCCTCGGGGTCGGCGGCCGGGAGGTCGATCTTGTTGACCACGGGGATCACATCGAGCCCGGCGTCGATCGCGAGGAACAGGTTCGCGATCGTCTGCGCCTCGATCCCCTGCGACGCATCCACGATCAGGAGCGCGCCCTCGCAGGCCGCCAGGCTCCGGCTCACCTCGTAGGTGAAGTCCACGTGGCCCGGCGTGTCGATGAGGTTGAGCTGGTAGGTCTCGCCGTCGCGCGCGCGATACGCCATGCGGATGGCGTTGAGCTTGATCGTGATCCCGCGCTCGCGCTCCAGGTCCATCGAGTCGAGCACCTGCTCCTTCATCTTGCGGGCCTCGACCGCGCCGGTGCGCTCGAGGAGCCGATCCGCGAGGGTCGACTTCCCGTGGTCGATGTGCGCGATGATGGAGAAGTTGCGTATGTGCCGGGTGCCCAAGAAGCCGCCTGTCGGGTGCGCGCGTAGGTCGCGGGTCGCCGGCGCCCCGTGCGTGAGCCGCCGAGTCGGCCGCGATTATACCGCCGGGCGGGTGCGTCGATCCAGCCGGGGGGACGGGTCACACCTCGATCGCGAGCCCGTCGTAGGCCGCGAACGCGCCCTCCGGGAGCCGCGCCTCGATCTCGGCGTGCGTGGCCCGGTGCGCGAGGTGCGTGAGGTACGTGCGCTCGGCTCCGAGGCGCCTGCCGGTATCGACGGCCTCCTCGATGCTGAAGTGCCCCGGGTGGGGATCGCCGAACCACAGGGCGTTGATGACGAGGACCCGGGCGTCGCGAAGCAACGCCTCGGCGTCGGGGGGAACGGACTTCGCGTCCACGATGACGGCGAGACCGCCGGTCCGGAAGCCGAAGCTCCGATACACGCCGTGCGGAAACGCGATCGGCGTGATCTCGAGCCCGGCGGCCTCGATCGCCTCCCGATCGTCGAAGGGCCGGATCTCGAGCCGCGGGACCACCGACCCGGGCTGCGACATCGTCGTCTTTCCCCACACGTAGGAGAAGCGGGAGGTAAGCTCCTCCACGAACTCCCGCGCCACGAGGAACGGGAGCGCGCGGCCCATCCGCACCGTGAAGATGCGGAGGTCGTCGATCCCGTGCGTGTGATCGGCGTGCTGGTGCGACAGGAAGACGGCGTCGATGCGCTCGACGCGCTCGCGCACGAGCTGGAGCCGGAGCTCGGGCGGCGTGTCGACGAGGAGGCGGCGCTCCCCTTCCTCGATCAGCAGCCCGTGCCGGGTGCGCGCATCCCGGGGGTCGGCGGACCGACACACCCGACACGAGCAGCCGATGACCGGGACCCCGAACGAGGTGCCGGTCCCGAGGAACCGGACGCGCACACTACCGCTCCTCGATCGGCATCAGAGCTCCCCGGGGCGCATCAGAGCTCCTCGATCCGCATCATGTTCGTCGTGCCGGGGACGTGGAACGGCACGCCCGCCGTGACGACGAAGCGCTGCCCCGGCTCGCCGAGCCCGAGCTCGAGCGCCGCCGTCCGGGCCCGGTCGAGCATGTTGCGGTAGTTCACGTCGCCCCGGAAGAGCACCGGCTGGACGCCCCACACGAGCGCCATCTGGTTGAAGGTGCGCCACTGGTCGCTCAGGGCGAGGATCGGGACCGACGGCCGCTGGGCCGACACGATGCGGGCGGTGAAGCCGCTGCGCGTGAACGTGACGATGAACGGCGAGTCCAGCCGCTCGACGGCCTGCATCGACGCCGCCGCCACGGCGCCGGACGTCGTCTGCTGGACCTCGGTGACGCCGCGCGGGCGCTTTCCGGCGCGACCGAAGCGGTCGATGCGTTCGTGCTCGATGCGCCGGATGATCCGATCCATCGTGCGGACGGCCTCGACGGGATACTCGCCCACGGCCGTCTCCGCCGAGAGCATCACCGCGTCGGTGCCGTCGAGGAGGGCGTTGGCGACGTCCGACACCTCGGCGCGCGTGGGACGCGGGCTCTGGATCATCGATTCGAGCATCTGCGTGGCCGTGATCGCCGGCCGTGCGCGCTCCTGCGCGAGCCGGATGATCCGCTTCTGGATCATCGGCACCTCTTCGTACGGCAGCTCGACGCCCAGGTCGCCGCGGGCCACCATCACGCCGTCGCTCTCGTCCAGGATCTCGGACAACGCGTCGAGCGCCTGCGACTTCTCGATCTTGGCGATGAGGAGCGAGCCCCGGTCCATCGCCTGTCGCACCTCGCGCAGGTCCTCCGGACGACGCACGAAGCTCAGGGCGAGGAAGTCGAGCCCGTGCCGCTTCGCGAACTCGATGTCCTCGAGATCCTTCTCGGTCAGGCTGGGCGCACCGACACGCACGCCGGGCAGGTTGATGCCCTTGTTCGCCTTGAGGACGCCCGTACTATAGGCCCGTGCGGTGACGCAGTCCTCCGCGATGCGCTCGACGAGGAACTCGAACCGTCCATCGTCGAGGAGGATGCGGTTGCCGGGCTCCACTTCGTCGGAGAGCTCCGGGTAGGTCGTCGGGATCCGGTGCGCCGCGTCGGTGAACGCGGGCGGATCGGCCTCTTGGAAGAAGAAGCAGTACTCGCTCTCGGGCCGGATCTCGAGAGGCGCGGGTAGGTCGCCCACGCGGATCTTCGGGCCGGCGAGGTCGCCGATCGTGGCGAGAGGGCGACCCGTCTCGCGAACGACGTCCTTGGCGAGCTCCGCGATCTCTCGTGCGCGCTCGTGCGAGGCGTGGGAGAAATTGATCCGCACGGCGTCCGCGCCCGCCTGGACCAGCTCGCGGAATACACCGGGCTCCCAGGTGGAAGGCCCGATCGTGCAGACGATCTTGGCTCGTCGAAATCCCGCGCTCATTCGTGGCTCAGGCGAACCCCGGCCGGCCACGACGACGTCATACGTAGGGGCGCGCGGCCTCCGAGAGATCCGGTCGGTGTGCAGCGATCCACTGGTGCATGGTCTGAAGCTGCCCGAGAGGTAGGGCCTCCAGAGACTTCACCTGCAAGCCGGGGATGATACAGGCGGCCGCGCGTCGGAGAAAGTACGCGCGCTGCAGCGCGCGCTGCTCCGAGTTGAGGCTCGTACCGCCCGGAACGTCCGGAATGGGCTCCATCAGGCGGTGGTAGCTGTAGACTTCCCGGGCGGAGAACTCGGTGGGAATGAAGTAGGGATGCCCCTCGATCTCGAAGGACCCATCCCCGGCGATGGCGATCCCGACTGCCATTTCGCAACTCCTCGATCAGGAGCCAAGGGACTTCGACCGCCGGGACGATAGTGAGGGTCGGACCGCCCGCACGGTGGAGCGTATCACGAGCGGAGTATAGGCGCCGGGATGCCCGGAGCGCAAACAAGTCCGTGTTGCCCCGGGACGACCGGCATGTCAAGATCGTACGGCGTCGAAGGGCGGATGCGGGAACACATGATCACGGGGTCCAGGGCCCGTCATCGGTCGTCTCGGTGGGGTCCTTTTTTCGGTTGTGAGCGAGGTCTCGGAGGGGCGTATGTCGAAGGAGAACGGTCGGGTGAAGTGGTTCTCGAGCGAGAAGGGATACGGGTTCATCGAGCGCGACGGCGGCGAGGACGTGTTCGTGCATCACTCCCAGATCTCCATGGAGGGCTTCCGCACGCTCGAGGCGGGCCAGCGGGTGGAGTTCGAGATCGTGCCTGGCGATCGCGGGCCCAAGGCCCAGAACGTCCGGCGCCTCGATGCGGAGGCGGCCGGCGGTCGGTCGGACGAGGGCGGCGCACGCGGCCGCTCGAGCTCGAACAGCGGCGCGGACGGTTCGGCCGCGGTGGGGGATGAAGGCCCGCGGACCCTCGTCGAGCAGATCCGGCGGAAGCTGGGCGGGCGGTTCTTCGACGGGGCCTGAGACCGCGCTCGGGAGCCCCGCGCGACGGGCCGGACCGGTGCCCGGGAGCGGTTTGACGGACCGACCGATCCTCCGGTATCTTTTCGGGCTCAACCTGACTCCTGGGGAGGGAGCCCACTTGCAGTATACGCTACGCGACAACGAGGAGCTGGATCGCGCGCTCAGGAAGTTCCGACGCAAGGTGCAGCGCGCCGGGATCTTCAGGGACATCAAGAAGCACCGCTTCTACGAGAAGCCGAGCGAGGCCCGCCGCCGGAAGATGAAGGCCGCGGAGCGACGCCGGCGTCGTCGTCGTCGCCGGCAGGCGGCCAAGAAGTAGCGGTTCGCCCGCCGGCCGCTCGCCTCACCCATCAGGCGCGACAGGCCGCCACGCCGGCCATCGCCGTGTAGACCCGCGGAGGATCGGCGTCTCCGACGAACATCGCGCACTCCACCGATCCGGCCGACGCGATCGCGGAGAATCCCGAAGCGTTCGCCTCGAGCACCGCGAGGCTCACCCCCGTCGACCCCTCTACGCCCAGGGCGATGAGGTCGTAGCTGTAGGCGCCCGTCTCAGCGTGGTGGTCCGACTGCGCGCGGCGGAGCTCATCGAGGTCCGAGAGCGCCGCCGCCTCGAGCTGACGCCTCGCTTCGGCTCCGCCCCGCGGGTCCGACTCCACCACCGCCTGACGTCCCCCGCAGCCCGCGAGGAGGGCGCACGCGGCCCCCAGGGCGAGGACGCCCCCGGCCCGCCGCGGCCTCCGTTCGCACGCTCCCGCCCGCACCCGTCTCGTCCTCATCTCGCATCTCCGATCCTCGAGTCGCCCGGCACCGCGCGCCTCACTCGGGCGCCGTCGCTTCGGCCATCGAGGCCGCACCGTAGCGCGCCTCCACGTACCGGTCCAGGAGCTCGAGGAAGTCCGTCACGATCCCCTCGCCCCTGAGCGTCGTGTGGTGCGCCCCATCGATGTACACGGGCGCGCTCGGCTCCTCGAAGGTGCCCGGCAGCGAGATCCCGATGTCCGCGTGCTTGGACTCGCCCGGGCCGTTGACCACGCACCCCATCACCGCCACCGACAGGTCCTCGACACCCGGATACACCGATCGCCACCGCGCGAGCCGGTCGGCGATGTGCCGCTCCACCTCGAGCGCCAGTTCCTGGAAGTACATGCTCGTGGTCCGCCCGCAGCCGGGGCACGCCGTCACCTGAGGCTGGAAGCTCCTCAGCTCGAGCGACTGGAGGATCTGCTGGGCGATCCGGACCTCCTCCGCGCGATCCGCGCCGGGCGCGGGGGTGAGCGACACCCGGATCGTGTCGCCGATCCCCTCCGAGAGGAGGATGGCGAGCGCGGCGGCCGAGGCCACGGTCCCCTTCCGCCCCATGCCGGCCTCGGTGAGGCCGAGGTGCAGCGGATAGTCCGAGCGGCTCGCGATCTCCCGGTACACACGCGCCAGATCCGGCACGCGGGACACCTTGGCGCTCAGGATGACGCGGTCGCGGGCGAGCCCCAGGCGCTCGGCGAACTCGGCCGACGCGAGCGCGCTCGCGACGATCGCCTCGAGCGTCACGGTGTGGGCGTCGAGCGGATCGTCGCGCCTCGCGTTCTCGTCCATGAGCCGCGTGAGGAGCACCTGGTCGAGCGAGCCCCAGTTGACCCCGATCCGCACGGGGCGGTCGTGCTCGATGGCGCAGTGGACGATCGCGGCGAAGTGCTCATCCCAGCGCTTCTTCCCGACGTTCCCCGGGTTGATGCGGTACTTCGCGAGCGCCGCGGCGCACTCCGGGTGCGCCGGGAGCAGGAGGTGCCCGTTGAAATGGAAGTCGCCGATGAGCGGCGCGTCGACGCCGCGGTCGCGGAGCGTGGCCGCGATCCGCGGGACCGCCTCCGCCGCCCCCGACGTGTTGACCGTGACGCGGACGAGCTCCGAGCCGGCGCGCCACAGTTCCTCGACCTGCCGCGCCGTGGCCTCGACGTCCGCCGTGTCCGTGTTCGTCATTGATTGGATGACGATCGGGTGGCCG
>Ga0299907_10001630_pt1 | contig 13040 bp, 13 predicted proteins | sample RVTome_16_FD_198680 | JGI IMG/M metagenome (GOLD analysis project Ga0299907, IMG submission 198680) | Soil microbial communities from uranium-contaminated site in the Upper Colorado River Basin, Wyoming, United States - RVT152D67 (version 2) ... | reverse complement strand
GCACACCTCGAGGCTATCGGCGCCTCGTCGTTTCGACGGACGCTGTCGGTCCCTTCCTCGTGCGCCGTATCCCGTTCGCGGCGGCGAACGCCAACAGGCCCACGATCACTCCGGCCGCGGCGGCTGAGGCGATCCACGGGCTCGCCCCACTCGACGTAGAGTCCGCCCTCCCGCCGGCCAGCTCCGCGGCGATCACCGGCCCATCGGCCGTCGTTGTCTCGATCGCCCCCCTTGCGCCCTCGCCGACGACGACCACACCGACCATCCCCACGTGCCACGTGCACACGTACGGGTACACGCCGGGCTCGGCGAACTCGTACGTCCCTTCGACGTTCCGCTTCAACGCGTCGTAGCTCCCCCAGATCCCGTTCGCGCCGAGCACCGTATGCGGCGACCTGTCGAGGTTCGTGAACGTGATCGTGTCGCCCGGCTCCGTTCGAAGGATCGTCGGCGTGAAACAGAACTCCTTGATCTCGACCTCCATTCCGGCCTCGTCGGTGACCGGTCCGCCACAGCCGCCACCGCCGCTCGCACCGGCAACACCCGGCACGAGCGCGAATCCGGCGACGACGCCGAACACGAACGCCAAGGACACGGCTCGGCGGGACGTGCGTGCTCGCATGGGCAACCTCCCTCTTCCGTACCGAGGAGATGACCTTCCGAGGTGATGACCGGACCGAGCCGCCGATGGTTCCGGACGCTTATGACTAGTCGGTCGGTGCGAAGTGGCGCCGGCACCGCGCCTGGTACTTCTCGCTCCCGCCGACGTGCTCGGCGACGAGATCGGTGTCGCCCGCGACGACGCCTCCCACGCGTTGATGGAACACGGCGTCCGCTCCGCACACCGTGCAGATCGCCGTGAGCTTGTCGACGCTCTCCGCCACGGCCATGAGCGACGGCAGCGGCTCGAACGGCTGGCCGGCGAACGTCACGTCCAGGCCGGCGATCACCACGACGATGCCCCGTCGAGCGAGCTCGTCCGCGACGGGAACCAGTTCGGCTCCGAAGAAGTGAGCCTCGTCGATCGCGACGAGGTCGACGGCGGCGTCGGCCTCGCGTCCGATCGCAGACGCCGAGGAGACCGCTTGCGACGGGAAGTCGAGGCCCGCGTGCGACGCGATCCGGCCCTTCCCACGCGTATCGAGCTCATGAGTGAACACCTCGACCCGGCGACCGGCGATCACGGCGCGCCGAACGCGACGAAGCAGCTCCTCCGTCTTGCCGGCGAACATCGGACCGGCGATCACCTCGAGCCGACCTGTCCGTTCCTCCACCTGTGCATCATGCCTCTCTCCATGCGCGCCGACCCGGTTCGAGCACCCTTCCGCCGCGCTCGGGTCGCCGTCACGACGACATTCGCCGTGCACGCCGTCGTCGCCGGCAGCCTCGGGCCGTGGATCCCGCGGCTGAAGGCGCGATCCGATCTCGACGCGGCCGGCCTCGGCCTCGCCCTCACCGGGTTCGCCGCAGGACTCGTCGTCGGAACGCGATTGGCCGCGCCCGCGATGCGCCGCGTCGGCGGTCGGACCACCGTTCGCGCCGGCGTTCCGTTGCTCGCGGCTGCGTTCGCGGTGCTTCCCTTTGCGCGGGGCCTCCCCTCGCTCTTCGCCGCGTTCTCGGCGCTCGGACTGGTCAGTGGCCTGCTCGACGTGGCCATGAACGCGGAGGCCGTCGATGTCGAGCGTCGGTACGGACGACGCGTGATGTCGGCGATGCACGGCACGTGGAGCGTGTCGATGCTCGGCGGCGCCGCGCTGGCTTCGGTGTCCGTCGCCGCGGGACTCGACATCGTCGTGTACTTCGCGGCCGTGGCCGTCCTCCTCGTCGGGGCGAGCCTCCCGATCCTTCGATGGCTCCTGTCGCCGCTCGAGGTACGCGATGAGCCCGGCGCCGACGAGCTCACCCCCGATCGAGCCGGGCGCGTCCCCCGCGTCGTGCTGCTGTGCTTGATCGCGTTCGTCGCGTTCATGACCGAGGGCATCGCTGCCGAGTGGAGCGCCGTCTACCTGAACGAGTCCGTCGGCACCACCGTGGGCACGGCCGGACTCGGCGTGGTCTCGTTCGCCGCGGGAATGGCCATCTCGCGGTTCGTCATCGACAGAGCTCTCGATCGGTTCGATGCGTCGGTGGTGGTTCGGCTCGGCGAGGGCGTCGGCGCCATTGCACTCGGAACGGCTCTGGTCGTGAACACCGCCTGGGTGTCGATCCCCGCGTTCTTCCTGCTCGGGCTCGGCATTGGGCCGGCGGTGCCGCTCGCCTTTCGCGCCGCGGGGCGACTGAGCCTCGACGGCGCTCGAAGCGCGCTCGGCATCGTCCTGACGACCGCGTACGTCGGTTCCATCCTCGGACCGATCGCCGTCGGGTTCACCGCGGACCGCGTCGGCTACCGGGCCGCGTTCGTCATCCCGGTGTTCGCGTGCGTCATCGTCGCCGCCGGGGCCGGCGCTGTCCGGGAGGGCGGTCGAACCGCCCCGACGACTAGGCCTGCGTGATCGGCGACGGTGGCGGAGGCGGCGGGGCCGCGGGCTCGTACACCACCGCCGCCGACGATCTACGCGCTGCGACGGCCAGGATGCCCAGTCCCACGACCGACGCGACGAGCCACGTCACCCCACCGAGGATCGGCACGAACGCGATCAATCGAAGGATCCCCAGTCCCGCCAGGAACGCCGGAAGCGCCGACTTCGACCGCTTCACGAGCATCCGCCCCAGCGCATGCGCGCCTACGACGTAGCCGACGGTATAGAGGAGCGCCAGCGCGAGCAGCACGAACAACCCGAGTGGAATCCCGACGACCGTCACCAGCAACAGCACCGCGACGATCGGGATGAGGAAGAACAGAGCGATCCCGAAACCGATCGAAGCACCCCGCCGGTCCCTGAACGCTCCGACGATGGCGTCGTCGAGGCGCGGCGCGAACAGGAACAGGATCAACCCGAGGACGAGCGTCGAGACCGTGTACCCGATCCACCACGCGATCCGACCGGGGAACCAGGTGTCCTCGAAATCGAACTTCGTCGGCACGGCGCCGACCTCGCCGCGAACCGTGGCACCGTCCTCGACCACGGCGTCACTGCGGCTGAAGAGGTCGCCGCCCACCTCCGCGCCGGATCGGACGGTGACGCGCCCGTTGAACACGACGACGTCCTCGTTCACGGTTCCGGAGATCTCGGTTCGCCCGTTGAAGACGACGAGGGACTCGGAGACCGTACCCTCGATCGACACCGGCCCGTTGAACACGACGGCCGTCTTCACGGTCTCCCCGGCCGGAACCACGAGACCACCCGTGATCACCACGTGATCCTTGCCGTCGTCTTCCTGCGCGAGCGCGGGCGCGCCGAACGCGAGAAGAATGGATGCGCAGAAGAAGCTGAGGATCAGCGAACGGACGAGCGTCGACACGGCAGCCCCTCCTCCGAGTCTGGGAGCGTTCACCCTATCGCGCCCGGAGTGGTGCTCTCCCTACGCCGCGTTCACCGGTCTTCACGAGCACTCCTTCCGAGCGTTGTCGTGGTCAACCGGCGCCGATCGGAGGGCATTCCGTTCCAAGGGAACATCCCGGGAACGGCGCGCCGCCGTATCCAGACGCAAGGAAGGGAGGTCCTCATGTCGTTCGACGTGCTCGGCGACGTCAACTACTTGGCGGTTCTCGTCGCCACGATCGCTTGGTTCGTGCTCGGGGCGATCTGGTATGCCCCGCCCGTCCTCGGCCGGCCGTGGCAGCGCTCGCTCGGCATCGAGATGCCCGAGGGCTTCCGACCGAACCCACTGATCTTCGTCGTGACGTTCGTCGTCTACTTCGTGACGGCCCTTGCCCTTGCGGCGCTCGCCCGCGCCACGGGATCGCAGACCGTCGGCGAGGGCACGGTGCTCGGGGTGGTGACCGGGGTCGGTCTCGCGCTGATGATCCTCGCGGGAGGAGCCCTCTACGAGCGCAGGCCCGAGCCCGGCGTGTGGTTCGCCATCAACGGCATCTTCAACGTGATCGCGTACCTGCTCGTCTCGGTGATCGTGACCGTCTGGGACTAGGCCTCTGCACGCATAGCTGGAGAGGTCAGCCGGCGAGGTTCGGGTCGCTCCGGAGGAGCTGTGCGTTGAGCGCCACGACCACCGTGCTCACCGACATCAACAGCGCTCCGACGGCCGGCGCGAGCAGGATCCCGAATGGGGCGAGCACGCCCGCGGCGAGCGGGATGGCGACGACGTTGTAGCCGGTGGCCCAGCCGAGGTTCTGAAGGATCTTGCGGTAGCTCGTCTTCGACAGGCCGACGACCCGCGTCGCATCGCGCGGGTCGCTCCGGACGAGCACGACGTCCGCGGTCTCGATGGCCACGTCCGTTCCCGCGCCGATCGCGATCCCCACGTCCGCCTGAGCGAGCGCCGGGGCGTCGTTCACGCCGTCGCCGACCATAGCCACGCGGAGACCCTTGCGCTGCAGCTCCTTCACGCGCTCGGCCTTGTGCTCGGGCAACACCTGCGCGAAATACTCGTCCAGGCCGAGCTCGCCGGCGACGCTCTTCGCGACGTCCTCGGAGTCCCCCGTGATCATGGCGACCCGGATCCCCATGTCCTTCAGGCGCCGAACTGCCTCGCGCGACTCCGGGCGGATCACGTCCGCCAGCGCGACGGCCCCGATCACGCGACCGTCCTCGACCACGTGCACGACGGTCCTTCCTTCCGATGCCCACTTCCGCGCGCGGGCGTCGAGATCGCCGTCGGCCGCGATGCCGAGGCCTTCGAGCAGGTGGGGACCGCCGACGTACGCGTCGTGGCCGTCGACGATGGCACTCACTCCTCGGCCCTTCAGCGACTCGAAGTTCGAGACCATCGCCGGCTTCACGCCGCGTCTCGACGCCTCCTCGACGATCGCTCGCCCCAGCGGATGCTCGCTCCCTTGCTCCAGACCGGCCGCCAGGGCGAGGACGCGCTCATCGGAGCCCGCGCCGTCCGACGCGATGCCGACCACGCCGATCTCGCCGCGCGTGAGCGTTCCCGTCTTGTCGAACACCATGACGTCGAGCTCACGCGCGTTCTCGAGGGCCAGGCGGTTTCGAACGAGCAGCCCGCTCCGCGCGGCGAGCGTCGTGGAGATGGCGATGACCAGGGGAACGGCCAGACCGAGCGCGTGGGGACACGCGATGACGACGACGGTGACGGCGCGCTCGGCGACGAAGTCGCCGCTTCGATCGGCGAGGAGCCACGCGACGGTCGTGATGAGGCCGGCGCCGATGGCCACGTACGTGAGGACCATTGCGGCGCGGTCGGCGATGTCCTGCGCTCGCGACTTCGACGCCTGCGCCTCCTCGACGAGCCGCACGATGCCGGCCAGCGCCGTCTCCTCGCCGACGCGCGTGACGCGGATCCGAAGCGCTCCCGAACCGTTGACCGTGCCGGCGATCGCCTCGGCGCCCGGACGCTTCCCCACCGGCCTCGACTCTCCCGTGAACGAGGACTCATCCACATCGGACTCGCCCTCGACGACCTCACCGTCGGCGGGGATGCGGCCGCCCGGTCGCACGAGCACGACATCGCCCTGTCGGAGCTCGGAGACGGGGACCTCCTCGGTCCGGTCACCGGTGATGCGTTCGGCCGTGTCGGGCAAGAGCTTCGCCAGCTCCGACAGCGCGCCCTCCGCACGCCCGACCGCGCGCATCTCGATCCAGTGACCGAGCAGCATGATGTCCACGAGCGTCGCGAGCTCCCAGTAGAAGCCCTCGCCCTCGACCCAAAACGTCGTCGCGACGCTGTAGAGGTAGGCCGCGGTGATGCCCACCGAGACGAGCGTCATCATGCCGGGAAGCCGCGCCTGGATCTCGTGTGTTGCGGAGCGGAGGAAGACCGAGCCGCCGTAGAGGTAGATCGCCGTCGCCAGGACGAACGACACGACCTCGCCGCCGGGAAGGTCCGGCGCCGTCAGGCCGAACAGGTCCCACAGGCCCTCCGCATACAGAAGGACCGGGATCGTCAGGACGAGGCAGACCCAGAACCGGGTCCGGAACATCTCGATGGAGTGACCGGCGTGGCGGTCGTGCCCGCCGTGGCCGGCGTGCGGGCCCCCTTCCATCGCGTGCTCGGCGTCCTGGCGGGCGTGCATCTCGTGGCCGGAGTGCTCGTCGTGACCCGCGTGCTCGACATCGGCGGTTGTGGGCACGTGCGCAGCGTGGTCGTCGTGGTCGGTGCTGTGATCCGGCGCCGGGTGGTGCTCGTGATCTCGGCCCATGCTCCTCCGAACCTAGCGCAGTCGTCCCGTGTTCCTCATCACGGGGCCGTCGAGCCTCACGTGCTACCGTTACGGGTGAGGGCACCGATCGCGGTTTTCCAGCTACGAGCAGTCCCTCAGCCGGCCGTCACGCCGGTGCCGCGAAGGGCAGGACGTAGGCCCGGACGGCGAAAGGAAGGAGGGATCGCACGTGGCAACAGGTACCGTGAAGTGGTTCAGCCCCGAGAAGGGGTTCGGCTTCATCACTCCGGAAGATGGCAGCGCGGATGTGTTCGTTCATTTCAGCGCGATCACCGGAGAGGGCTACCGAAACCTCGAGGAGAACCAGCGGGTCGAGTACGACGTGACTGCAGGGCAGAAGGGCCCGCAGGCCGCAAACGTCCGAGCCGTCTGAAATCTTCACCGATGAATACATGAAGGGTCCGGCGCGAAGCGCCGGACCCTTCACTCTGTTGTCGCTCTCGACGACCGAAAGGGGACGCATGACGAGTCGCGGTAGCACGGCGCCATGGTGAGGCAATCGTCCCGCACGAGCTTTGGACCGCCGACCGGAACCAGGGACTCTCCCGCCCAAGGCGGACGGGGGCGTGCCTGCGCCCATGAGGGATGCACGACGATCCTGTCGGTGTACAACACCGCCACCTCGTGCTGGCTTCACACGCAGCCCTCCATGCGCCCGCCCCTCTCGCGAACCTAGACGGGAACGCCGCCCGGGAACGTCCTCGTTACGCTTGTGCCGTGACGTTCGCACCGAACGACCTCGCGTTCATCGCCGATCCGTACCCCACGTACGCCGAGCTCCGAGACACCGCCCCGGTCCTGTACGACCAGGCGACGGACCACTGGCTCGTCTCGAGGTATGAGGACGTCAACGCCCTCCTTCGCGACCGACGATTCGGCCGGACCTATCACCACATCGCCACGCACGCCGAAATGGGGCGGCCGGGCGAGCCCGAATGGCACGGGCCGTTCTGGAACCTGATCCGCGCGGGCATCCTCGACATGGAGCCGCCCGACCACACACGGGTTCGGCGCCTCGTCGCCAAGGCGTTCACGCCTCGCTACGTCGAGGGCCTCCGACCGATGGTTCAACGTGTAATGGATTCGCTCGTGGACGGCGTCGACGGCACGGACGAGTTCGACATGCTGCCGACCATCGCCGAGCCGCTGCCGGTGACGGTCATCGCGGAGATGCTCGGCGTGCCCGAGGCGGACCGGCACCACCTTCGCCCCTGGTCGGCGGACATCTGCAAGATGTACGAGCTCAATCCGCCACTCGAGTCACAACGCGACGCAGTGCGGGCGAGCACCGAGTTCTCCGGCTATCTCCGCGATCTGTCACGTCTCCGAAGGCGCGAACCGCGCGACGATCTCATCTCCGCGTTGACGCAGGTCGTGGACGAGGGCGAGAAGCTCACCGAGGACGAGCTGATTGGTACGTGCGTCCTCATCCTGAACGCCGGACACGAGGCGACGGTGAACTCGACGTTGATCGGCTGGTGGTCGCTGTTTCGTCATCCCGAGCGGTTGAAAGAGCTCCGCGAGGATCGCTCGTTGCTCCCCACCGCTGTCGAGGAGCTCCTGCGGTTCGACACGCCGCTGCAGATGTTCGAGCGCTGGGTGCTCGAACCGTTCGAGCTCCACGGCCACGAGATCCCCCGCGGCGCGGAGCTCGGCCTCCTGTTCGGTTCGGCGAACCGCGATCCGACCGTGTTCGATCAGCCCGACGAGCTCGACCTGGCCCGCGAACCGAACCCGCACGTCACGTTCGGGAACGGCATCCACTTCTGCCTCGGGGCGCCGCTCGGCCGGCTGGAGCTTCAGATCTCGTTCGCCACGCTGATGGATCGGTTCCCCGACCTCGAGCTCGTCGAGGAACCGGCGTGGAAGCCGAACTACATCATCCGCGGGCTCGCCGGCCTTCGGGTTCGTCCGTAGCGTCAACCGTCGCCGAACCGCTTGCGATGTCCCGCGGTTCGAACGCCCGAGCCGAGGCCGCGGCGACGACAGGGATCGAAATGGCTCCGGCACCGGTCAACCTCCTGAAGCGATTGCGCATAGCATGACGGCCGTCGCGCCGGCGGGGGGTCGGTTGCTCGCGCTCACGACCTACACGTTCTTCAAGTTCCTGCACGTGCTGCTGGCGATCATCGCCGTCGGGTTCAACGCGTCGTACGGAATCTGGCTCGCGCGCGCGGCGAGAGAACCGGAGCATCAGGCGCACGTGCTGCGCGGGATCAAGGTGCTCGACGACCGGTTCGCGAACCCCGCGTACGCACTCCTGCTCGTGACCGGGCTGGTCATGGTTTGGGTAGGCGATCTCGAGCTGACGCAGTTCTGGCTCGCGGGCGGTCTGACGCTGTACGTGGTGGCCGTCGTGCTCGGTCTGTTCGTGTACACCCCGACGCTGCGGCGACAGATCCAGGCACTCCAAACCGGGGATGCCGCGGAGCTGCAGCGTCTGTCCGCTCGGGGGACCGCAGTCGGGGCCGCGCTCTCCGTGGACGTGGTCGTCATCGTCTTCCTGATGGTCACCAAGCCCACGCTGTAGGCGCGACTGTCAGTGCACACTGTGCGCACGCCGGTTCGGATGCGGACCCGACGGGTAGGCTTTCTAGCGGTCGTTGTTCAGGGGAGGAGGCAGATATGAGCGTGGGAACCACGGTGAAGTGGGTAGGCAAGAACGCCCGCGATCGCGCAGAGGTCGTGGGTCATCAGCTGAAGGATCGCGCGCTCGAGAAACGGCTGGAGCGCTCGCACGACGAGGCCGAGCGACTCCGCCGCGAGAACGACGTGCTTCGCGACGAGGTCGCGGAGTCCCGGACCGAGCACAAGAAGATGTTTGACCTGCTCGATCGGAGGCTCGACGTGCTCGAGGACGTCGAGGTCGAAAAGAAGAAGAAGTCACACAAGGGCCGGTGGTTCTTGTTCCTCATCACCCTCGGCGGCGGCGCATACGCGTGGATGCGCATGCGCGCGACCGGCAGCGGCGCCGGCGAGTGGAGCGGAACGACCACGTACCCGGCCGCGACGGAGACGAGCGCCTCGACCCCGTAGCAATCCGGATCGGTCACCGAGCGGCCCTTCGCCTCCTCGATCGTCGGAGCACCAGGCCGGCGAGTCGGTAGCGAGGGGCCGTTCGCTATCCTCGCCCCGTGCCCTTGTACCGGCTCCGCGACGTCGATGAGCCCCTCGAGTCTCCGGTGATCGTGGCGGCGTTCGACGGCTGGATCGACGCCGGTGGCGCGTCGACGGCGGCCGCGGACCACATCGCGGGGAAGAACGAACCGATCGTGACGTTCTCGTCCGATCTTCTCTACGACTACCGCTCCCGACGGCCCGTCCTCGACATCGTTGACGGGACGCTCACCCAGCTCACCTGGCCGGACCTGACGATGAAGCGCGTGCATGTCGACGATCGCGACGTGTTGATCCTCACCGGCCCCGAGCCCGATTTCCGGTGGCGCGAGCTCGGTGCGGACATCCTCGAGGTCGCCACGAGGCTCGGCGTCGTGGAGTGGGTGAGCATCGGCGCGATCCCAGCGGCGGTTCCGCACACCCGTCCCGTCCCGATCCTGGCGACGGCGTCCAAGCCCGGACTTCTGCGTGACAACGAACGGCAGGGCCCCGACGGCCTGCTTCGCGTCCCGTCCGCGGCGCTGTCGACCATCGAGATGGCGGTGACCGGCGGGGGGATCTCGGCAGTCGGGTTCTACGCGCAGGTCCCCCACTACGTGGGCGGAACGTACCCAGCCGCAACGATCGCGATCCTGGAGTACGCCCAGCGTCACCTCGGGGTGGCCGTCCCGCTCGGTGGCCTCACCGACGAGGCACTCTCGCAGCGGCAACGTCTCGACCAAGCCGTCGCGGCCGACGAGGACTCCACGACCTACGTTGCTCGGCTCGAGAGTGTCGTCGACAACGAGGAGCTCCCGACCGGCGACGAGCTGGTGAGTGAGATCGAACGGTTCCTGCAGCAGCGCGACGGCGGGGCCGGTCAGCCTCCGCTCGGCTAGGTGATCGACCCCGAAGCGCCGCGCCCGAGCCTGCGCCGCAACGTTCGGGAGTTGCCGCGCTCGGCGTGGGTGCTGTTCGCCGGGACGCTCGTCAACCGGCTCGGAACGTTCGTCCTTCCGTTCATCACGCTGTACCTGACGGAGAACGGGTTCTCCGCGCCGCAGGCCGGTCTCGCGATCGGCGCATACGGGTTCGGCGGGCTCATCGCGCAGATCGTCGGCGGTTTGCTCGCCGATCGGATCGGCCGTCGCAACGCCATCGCGCTGTCGATGTTCTCGACGGGAGGGCTAACGCTCGCGCTGTGGCAGGCGGAGTCGCTCGCGCTGATCGTCGTGTTGATGTGCGCGATCGGCACGATGGGTGAGCTGCATCGCCCAGCGGCCGGTGCGCTGATCGCCGATCTCGTGCCGAGCGAACAGCGCGTAGCGGCGTTCACCTTCTTTCGGCTGGCGATCAACGTCGGCTGGGCCGGCGGTCTTGCCCTCGGCGGTCTTCTCGCGGAGCGTTCGTTCGACCTGGTGTTCGTCGGCGACGCCGCGACGTCGATCGTGTTCGGCGTGATCTCGCTCGTCCTGTTGCCGCACGGAACTCGAACGAAACGGCACGAGGAGACGCACCTGACGAGCGCTCGCGCATCGATCCTCGCGGACCGAGGGTTCCTGCTGTTCCTCGCTGCCGTGCTCGTCACAGCGGCCGTGTACTCGCAGAACGTGTCGACGCTGCCGCTCCACATCCGCGAGGCCGGGTTCTCGCCGTCGACCTACGGGCTGTTGCAGTCGCTGAACGGGATCATCATCGTCCTGTTCGAGCTGCCGGTCATCTCGTGGACACAACGACACGATCGGTTCCGCGTCGTGGCTCTCGGCGAGTTGCTGATCGGGGTGGCATTCGCCACGCTGTTGTTCGCGAACACGCTGCCGCTGCTCGTCGCCATGGTCGTGCTGTGGACCGTGGGCGAGATGATCGAGTCACCGGTCGCCTCGGCCATCGTCGCCGATCGTGCACCAGTGCATGCTCGGGGCCGGTATCAATCCGCGTTCGGCTCGATGTTCGGTCTCGCGTGGATCGTCGGACCGGTGCTCGGCACGTACGCCTACTCGCTGAACGAGGCGATCCCGTGGGCAGCGTGCGGTGTGCTCGGGATTGCGGCCGCCGCGTTCTCGATCGCCGCCGGCCGCCACCCCGCCCCGGTCCCACGGGGAACGACCGGCGTGCCGGTCGCCTAGCGAGTTTGACGACCCTGCGGATCAAGGGTAGATATATCGAACCGATATATCGAATCGCAACGACGGCGGCGGATCCCGCCCGTCGGCAGGGAGGTCATTCGGCGTGCTGGAGCTGGCGATCCTAGGACTCCTCAAGGAGCGATCGATGCACGGGTACCAGCTCTCGAAACGCCTCACCGATACGCTCGGGGGCTTCTGGCGTGTCTCGTACGGCTCGCTGTACCCCTCGCTCAAACGCCTCGAGCGCCAGGGCGCCGTCGAGCAGGTCTTCGACGTCCAGGAGGTCGGGCGCCGGAAGAACGTCTACCGCATCACCCAGCTGGGCGAGAAGATGTTCCGCCGGCTCCTCGAGGAGGCCGGTTCGGATGCGACCGGAGAGGACAACCGATTCCGGGTACGCCTCGCGTTCTTCAAGTACCTCGCTCCGGACTCCCGCATCCGGCTGCTCGAACGCCGCCGCGCGTTCCTCGAGGAGCGCCTCGACGCGATCACGGCGTCGCTCCCGACGCAGCGCGACACGTACACCCTGTCGCTCGTGCAGCACGGGCGCGAGACGACCGAACAGGACATCGCCTGGCTGAACGGTCTCATCGCGGCCGAACGCCGAGCGACCGAAACGACCACGGGGCGAACGAAGCGCCGTTCCACCCGCACGGCTCGACGGAAGGAGCGCACGACATGAGCACGGTCAGGCTGGCCATCGTGGGCGTGGGCAACTGCGCCTCGTCGCTCGTCCAGGGAATCCACTACTACAAGGACGCCGAGTCCGACTCCACGGTCCCCGGCCTGATGCACGTGGACCTTGGCGGATACCACGTCGGTGGCGTGGAGGTCGTCGCGGCGTTCGACGTGGACGGGAAGAAAGTCGGCCGCGACGTCTCCGAGGCGATCTACTCCGAACCGAACAACACGATCCGCTTCGCCGACGTCCCACCCACGGGCGTGACCGTTCAGCGCGGGCCGACACTCGACGGGCTCGGCCACTACTACCGCGAGACGATCGAGGAGTCCGACGCCGCTCCGGTCGACATCGCGAACGCGCTCCGCCGCGCCGAGGCCGACGTCGTCGTGTGCTACCTGCCGGTCGGCTCCGAGGAGGCGGCAAAGCACTACGCCCAGGCCGCGCTCGACGCGGGCGTCGCCTTCGTGAACTGCCTCCCCGTGTTCATCGCATCCGACCGAACATGGGCGAAGCGGTTTGTGACCGCAGGCGTTCCCATCGTCGGCGACGACATCAAGAGCCAGGTCGGCGCGACGATCGTCCACCGCGTCTTGACCAAGCTGTTCGAGGACCGCGGTGTGAAGCTGAACCGGACCTACCAGCTCAACTTCGGCGGCAACATGGACTTCATGAACATGCTCGAGCGCGAACGGCTGGTATCGAAGAAGCTGTCGAAGACGCAGTCGGTGCAGTCGCAGATGCGCAAGCAGCTCGACAAGCACGACATCCACATCGGCCCGTCGGACCACGTGCCGTGGCTCGAGGACAGGAAGTGGGCGCAGATCCGTCTGGAGGGCCAGGCGTTCGGCGACGTGCCGCTGAACATCGAGCTCAAGCTCGAGGTGTGGGACAGCCC
>Ga0299907_10001629_pt1 | contig 13041 bp, 12 predicted proteins | sample RVTome_16_FD_198680 | JGI IMG/M metagenome (GOLD analysis project Ga0299907, IMG submission 198680) | Soil microbial communities from uranium-contaminated site in the Upper Colorado River Basin, Wyoming, United States - RVT152D67 (version 2) ... | reverse complement strand
CGCAGTCCATGTGTCCTCGAACTGCGAGAAGCCGGGGATGGACTTGGCCGACAGCGTGCGCAGCGGGCCGGCCGCCACCAGGTTGACGCGCACGCCCAGCGGACCGAGGTCGCGCGCGAGGTACCGGCAGGTGGACTCGAGCGCGGCCTTGGCCACGCCCATCCAGTCGTACACGGGCCACGCCACCCGCGAGTTGTCGAAGTCGAGCCCCACGATCGAGCCGCCGCCCGCGGTCTTCATCAGAGGCAGCGCGAGCTCGGCGAGGACCTTCAGCGAGAACGCGGAGACGTGCAGCGCGGCGCCGACGTCCTCCCAGCGGGCCTTCATGATGTCGCCGCCGAGGCACGTCTCCGGGTTGGCGTTGGCGATGGCGTGCAAGACGCCGTCGAGGCGCCCCCAACGCGACGACAGCTCGTCGCCCAGCGCGGCCACGTGGTCGGGCGACGTGACGTTGAGCTCGAGCACGTCGGGCGTCACCGGCAGTTTCCTCGCCACCCGCTCGGTGATGCGCATCACGCGGCCGAAGGACGTGAGCGCGATCTCCGCTCCCTGCTCCTGCGCGATGCGGGCGACGGTGAACGCGATCGAGTCGTCGTTCAGCACGCCGGTGACCAACAGCTTCTTGCCTTCGAGCAACCCAGCCATCTGCCTTCCTTTACAGGGGCGTGTTCGAGTGACGCCGCTGCGGTGTCGTCTCCCGCTTGTGCGCGAGCGCGTCCAATGCGCCGGCCACCACCAGCCGCGTCGTGAGCGGATCGATCACGTCGTCGACGTACCCGCGTGACGCCGCGAGCGCTGGTGTCATGAACTGCTCGGCGTACTCGGCTTCGAGCGCGGCCCGCTCGGACGCGGCTGCGGACTCGTCGCCGCCGGCAGCAATGGCCGCCAAGCGCTTGCCGTGCAGGATCTGCACCGCACCCGACGCGCCCATCACCGCGATCTCGGCCGACGGCCACGACACGCACAGGTCGGCACCGAGGAGCTTCGAGTCCATGACGATGTACGCGCCGCCGTACGCCTTGCGCAGGATCACCGAGACGCGTGGCACCCGCGCTGCCGCGTAGGCGAAGACCAGCTCGGCACCGTGGCGGATCATGCCGCGCCACTCGATGTCCTTGCCCGGTTGGAAGCCCGGCGTGTCCACGAGCGATACCAGCGCGATGCCGAACGCGTCGCACCACTGCACGAACCGCGCGCCCTTCTGCGACGCCTCGATGTCGAGCGTGCCCGCCAGCGAGGACGGCTGGTTGGCCACGAACCCGACGGGATGACCGCCGACGCGACCGAGCGCGGTGACGAGGTTGGCGGCGTGGTGCGGCCTCAGCTCGACGTACCAGCCGTCGTCGGCCACGTCCTCGATCACCTTGCGCACGTCGTACGACGCGGTGGGGGAGGCGGGCACCATGTCGACGGACTGCCGGCACGGCCGGTCGAGCGGGTCGTCGCACGCGTGCACCGGTGCGACCGACGCGTTGTTCGGCGGGAGGAACGAGAGCAGGTCGGCGACCACGTGCAACGCATCGTCCTCGTCGTTGGCGACGACGGAAGCCACACCGCTGCGCAGGTCGTGCACGTGCGCGCCGCCGAGAGACGCGTGCGTGACCGGGACGCCGGTGAAGCCCTCGACCGCAGCGGGACCGCTCACGTAGGCGAACGCGTCCGGCGTCATCACCACGACGTCGGCCAGCCCGAGCAGCAGCGCCGGCCCCGACACGCACGGCCCGACCACGACGAGCACGACGGGTACGACGCCTGACGCGCACGCCAGCTCGCGAGCAACGCGCCCCCACGCGTGCAACGACGCAACGCCCTGGTGCACGTCCGCGCCCGACGTCGACAGCACGCCGACCACCGGCACGCCCGCGTCGACCGAGGTGCGCACGAGGCGCGCGATCGTGTCGCCTTCCGCCACACCGATGGCGCCGCGGTGCTTGCCGCCTTCGAGGCGGAACCAGCCGACCAGCGGCCCGCCGTCGTCCAGCGGGCGGAGCGCGGCGTCGACCGCGGAACCGCGCTGGGCGGCGACGGGCAGCACGACGGCTACGCGGCCGGGATGCCTAGGACGAGCGAGGCGTTGTGGCCACCGAACCCGAACGAGTTCGACAGCGCCACGCCCTCGCCGATCGGGCGGGGCGAACCCACGACGACGTCGGCCGTGATCTCGGGATCGGGCGTCTCGAAGTTGGCCACTGGCGGTACGAGGCCGTTGCGCAGCGACAGCAGCGACGCCACCGCCTCGGCTGCGCCCGCCGCGCCGATGAGGTGTCCGGTGACACCCTTGATCGAGGTGACCGGCGGCGTCGTGCCTCCGAACACCTTCGAGATCGCTTCGGACTCGGCCGCGTCGTTCAGCGGCGTCGACGTGCCGTGGGCGTTGACGTGGTTGACGCGTGACGGCTCGACGCCTGCGTCCTCCAACGCGGCCTGCATGCAGGCCACTGCCCCGGCGCCGCCGGGCGACGGCGCGGTGATGTGGTGGGCGTCGCAGTTGCGCCCGTAGCCGAGCAGTTCGCCGTGGATCACGGCGCCGCGCGCGACGGCGCGGTCCCAGCGCTCGAGCACGAGGAACGCCGCGCCCTCGCCCATCACGAACCCGTCGCGGCCCGCGTCGAACGGGCGGCTGGCGCGCGCGGGGTCGTCGTTGCGCGTCGACAGCGCGCCCATGCGCGCAAAGGCAGAGATCGCGGTGGGGGTGATCGACGACTCGGCGCCGCCCGCCATCACGACGTCGGCCGAGCCCTCGCGGATGAGACGCGCCGCCTCACCGATGGCGTTGGCGCCGGCCGCGCACGCGGTGGTGATGCACAGCGACGGGCCCGTCCAGCCGAACTGGATCGAGATCAGGCCTGCAGTCGCGTTCGCCATCATCATCGGCACGAGGAACGGGCTCACGCGCTCCGCTCCCTTGTCGAGGTAGACGCCGATCTGGGATTCGAGCGTCGCGAGACCGCCGATGCCGGTGCCGACCACGACGGCGCAACGCGCCGGGTCGGCGCCGATCTCACCGGCGCCCCGTGACGCGTCGACCGCGGCGGCGAAACCGAGCTGCGCGGTGCGGTCCTGGCGGCGCGACTCCTTCGGGCCGAGGTAGTCGACCGGATCGAAGTCGCGCACCTCGCAGCCGAAGCGCACGGGCAGCGGCGACGCGTCGATGAGCGTGTACCCCGCGGCGCGCGACTCGGCGGTGGCGAGCGTCGACCAGAAGGAGTCGAGGTCGTTGCCGGCCGGCGTCTTCACGCCGAGGCCGGTGATGGCGACGCGATGCCGCGTCACGCTCGTCATCGGCTCAGTCATGCCGGTCATGCGCCCGCCGACACCTTGCCGGCGATCAGGTCGAGCGCTTGGCCAACGGTGTCGATGCCCTCGAGCTCTTCCTCCGGCACGGAGATGTCGAGGCGCTCCTCCAGCGCCATCACGAGCTCTACGAGGTCGAGGCTGTCGGCGTCGAGGTCGTCCTTGAAGCGAGCGCCTTCGGTGACCTGGGCCTCGTCCACGCCGAGCACTTCGGCGGCGGCGGACTTCAGGGTCTCGAAGACGGTTTCGCGGGTGGTCATGTTGTCGAGGTCTCCTTGATCAATGCCCCATGGCGAGGCCCCCGTCCACGGGGACCACGGCGCCGGTGACGTAGCCGGCGAGATCGGACGCGAGAAAAGCGACGGTAGCTGCCACCTCGTCGACCGTGCCGAATCGGCCGAGCGGCACCTGCTGGGCCAGCTCGGTGCGGCGGCCCTCGGCAAGGGCGTCGGTCATGGCGGTGGTGATGGGCCCCGGCGTCACGACGTTGCACGTGATGCCGCGGCTCGCCAGCTCGCGCGCGGTGGCTCGGGCCAGGCCGATGAGGCCGGCCTTGGCCGCCGAGTAGTTGGCCTGCCCGGCGCCGCCCGCCACGCCCGCGACCGAGCCGATGTTGACGATGCGGCCGAAGCGGGCCCGCATCATCTTCGGCGTCGCCCGGCGGATGCAGCGGAACGCGCCGTCGAGGTTCGTGCGCAGCACCGCGTCCCACTGGTCGTCGCCCATGCGCATGAGCAGGCCGTCGCGCGTGATGCCCGCGTTGTTCACGAGGATCTCGACGGTGCCGAGCTGCTCCTCGATCGCCGCGAACGCGGCCTCCACCGACGCCGTGTCGGTGACGTCGACGTGTACGACCATCGCGCCGTCGCCGCACTCCTTGACGGTGAGGTGCGCGCCTTCCTCGTTGCCGCTGTAGCCAATCGCGACGCGATGGCCAACGGCTGCGAGCGCGACCGCGCAGGCGCGACCGATGCCGCCGCCGGCACCCGTCACGAAGGCGACGCGCGAGGCAGACGTCGCGCTCACGACCGGCCCCAGCGCAGAAGCGCGCTGGCCCACGTCATGCCTGCGCCGAACCCGGCCAGCAGCACGAGGTCGCCGTCGGAGATGCGGCCGTCGGCGATCGCTTCGCCCAGCGCCAGCGGGATCGAAGCTGCGCTGGTGTTGCCGTAGCGGTCGATGTTGACGACGGTCTTGTCCATCGGGATGCCGAGCCGGCTGCACGCGGCTTCGATGATGCGGACGTTGGCCTGGTGCGGCACGAACACGTCCACCTCGTCCGCGCTCACGCCGGCACCGGCCAACGTCGTCTGCGCCGAGTCGACCACGGCGCGCACCGCGCGACGGAACACCTCGTTGCCCTGCATGTGGATGAGGTGGTCGGACGCGTTCACGTTGTCGGGGCGCGCCGGCCTGCGGCTGCCCCCGACGGGGATCTGGATCAAGGGAGCGGCCGACCCGTCGCAGCCGAGGTCCCACGACAGCAGCTGTGCGTCGCCGCTGGACGGCGTGAGCACCGCGGCGCCTGCGCCGTCGCCGAACAGGATCGCGGTGCCGCGGTCGTCCCAGTTGACGAAGCGCGACAGCGTCTCCGCGCCGATCACGAGCACGTGCTGCGCGCCGGTGCCGACGAGCGAGGCGCCGACGACCAGCGCGTACGCGAAGCCAGCACACGCGGCGTTGACGTCGAACGACCCGCAGCGCAGCCCGAGCGCGTCGCTCACGAACGGCGAGCACGCGGGCACGATCTGGTCGGGCGTCGTCGTCGCCATCACCACGAGGTCGACGTCGTCGGGGGTGATGCCCGCGTCCTTGATCGCTTCGGTCGCGGCGGCGATGGCCATCGTCGACGTCGTCTCGTCGTCGGCCGCGATGCGGCGCTCACGGATGCCGGTGCGCTCGACGATCCACTGGTCGTTGGTGTCGAGGGTCTTCTCGAGCTCCGCGTTGGTCATCGCCCGCTCGGGGGCGTAGGTGCCGAACCCGGCGACGGCGACAGGGACCGGGCGCGTCCTCACGCCGCGATCACCCGCAGCCACGCGACCGGTTCGCCTTCACGGACGCGCTCGCCTTCGCTGGCGAGCAGCCCCATGAGGAAGCCGGTGAACGGGCTGCGGACGGGCGTCGGTACGCCCGAACACTCGATGACGCCGATGGTTTGGCCTTCGCGTACGAGCTCGCCTTCGGCGGTGACGGTCTCGGGCGGGGCCGGTGAGAACACGCCGAGGGCGGGCGCGACGATGACGCGTTCGAGCACGGCCAGCTTCTCGCCGGGTTCGTGCTCGTCGGGGACGGTGGCGAGCAGGGTTTCAAGCATGGGGGGACTCCAGGGGGAGGGGGAGCGGGAGGTCGGCAGGGGTCGCGACGTTGCGCAAGGCCGCGTCGGGTACTGCACGCTTGGCCATGCTGGTGAGGGTGGTGCCGGGGCCGATCTCGACGAACGTGTCGGCGCCCAGCGCGGTGAGTGTGGGCATGGTGGCGGCCCAGCGGACGGGCCGGACGAGCTGATCGGAGAGGCGGGCGGGCCAGCCGGCGGCGTCGGTGTAGGGGCGGCCGTCGGTGTTCGACAGCACCGGCGTGGTGGTGTCGCGGAACGCGCCGGCGTCCGCTGCGGCGGCAAGGTCGTTGGCGAACGCGTCGGCGGCCGGCTGCATGAGCGGCGTGTGGAACGCGCCGCCGACGTTCAACCGGATCACCTTCTTCACGCCGATGGCCTTCGCGTGGGCGGTGGCTGCGTCGAGGCCGTCGGGCGTGCCGCCGATCACGATCTGGCCGGGCGCGTTGTCGTTGGCGATCCAGCACGCGTCGGGGGCCGCGTTGCATGCCGCCTCGGCTTGCTCGGGCGTGGCGCCGAGGAGTGCGGCGAGGCGACCGGGCCGGGCGTCGGCCGCGTCCTGCGTGTGGCGGGCGCGGCGGGCGGCGAGGCGGCAGCCCTCGTCGAAGTCGATGGCGCCGGCGGCCACGAGCGCGGTCACCTGGCCGAGGCTGTGGCCGGCGAACGCGACGATCTCGACGCCGGCCTCCCGGAGGGCGGGCTCGGCCGCCTCCCACGCCAGCAGGCTGGCGAGGAAGACCACGAGCTGGGCCTCGCGCGTGCGGGCCAGGTCGTCGTTGGGCGCATCCAGGAGCAAGGGCGCGAGGGACTCGCCCGTCGCCTTCTCGGCGCGCTCGACGAGGGCCCACTCCGGTCTGCCCGCCCAGGGGGTCCCCAGCTGGGGCGCTTGTGCGCCCTGTCCGGGGAAGATGGCGGCGATCCTCACGTGTCAGTGCCTCCAGGTGGTAGCGCTGCGCACGGGGCCTTCCGACCCCGCCCCCCGTCCCATGGTTACACAGGACGGTCGCACCTTTGTATTTCGGCGTGTAAAGATTGGATGAAGCAATGGTTGAGTACCGGGTCGACGAGTTGGCGGGCGAGGCGGGCGTCTCGGTCGAGGTGCTGCGGTCGTACCAGTCGAAGGGTCTGCTGCCCCCGCCTCGCCACGAGGGCCGCGTCGCCTACTACGACAGTCGGCACCTTTCACGGCTCCGTGAGATCCTCGACCTGAAGCATCAGGGGTACTCGCTCAGGATGATCGGACACCTGCTCGGAGCAGGGGTTTCCGGTGCTGCCGGGGTCGCTGCTGCCCCCGCGACCTCCGTCCTGGCCGACACGTTCGGTGACGCCGACGAGGAACCGCTCACGTTGCGTGAGGTCGCGGACCGCGTGCGAGTGCATCCCGGGGTGCTGCGGTCGCTCGAAGCGTCGGGTGTGCTGATCCCGTCGACGGCGGCGGCGGGCGACGAGCGCCGCTACTCGCTGTCGGACGTGCGGGCGGTGCGCATGCTGCTGTCGCTGATCTCGGGCGGCCTGCCCATCGAGGAGTTCATGCGTGTGGCGCGCACGCAGATCGAGGCGTCGGACGCGGTGGCCCAGGGCGCCATCGACCTGTTCCTCCACTACGTGCGCGACCCGATGATCGAGGCCGGCGTCGACGAGGACCAGGAGGCCGAGCAGCTCGTCGCTGCCCTCGCGTCGATGCTGCAGGCGACGACGACGCTGATCTCGTACAACTTCCAGCGGCGCGTCCTCAACGGCGTGATGGCCGAGCTCGAACGGCGCGGCGCGACGAAGGAGCTCGACGTGCTGCGGCGCGAGGCGCGGCGTCGCCGCGTGGAAGTCTTGCCGGTGTGACCGCTGGTTCCGGTTCTCGTCCCGACCTCGATCTCGTCGGCTTGCTGCCACATCGGCCGCCGTTCCGCTTCGTCGACACCGTGGACGAGTGCGTTCCGGGCGAACGCGTTGTCGCGCGTTACCGCGTGACCGGAGACGAGGCGTTCCTAGCCGGCCACTTTCCCGGCAACCCGATCTTCCCCGGCATGATCCAAGTGGAGGCGCTGGCGCAGGCGGGTGCCATCGGCGTGTTGAGCCACGAGCGCTACGCGGGGTCGCTCCCGCTGTTCGGTGGCTTGGAGAAGGTGCGCTTTCGCCGGCAGGTGGTGCCGGGCGACGAGCTCGTGCTGTCGGTGTCGCTCGACCAGCTCGGCGCGCGCGGCGGTTGGGGCGAGGGCGTCGCGACGGTCGGCGGCAAGAAGGCGTGCGAGGCGCGCCTGTTCTTCGTCATCGCACCATCGCCTTCGTAACGCGAGCGGGTCCGTACGATCCGCCCGTATGGAATACGTGAGGAAACGGCGGCGCGTCTTCTTCGCGATTGCGGCGGTCGCGCTCGTGCTGATCGTCGTGGTCTCGCAGGGGAAGTACGGCGGGCTGCAGATGGCGAAGGACGCCACCGTGTTTCATTCGCTGGCGTCGACGGACACGTGGCGTTACGTCGCGGCGGGGCTGATCGACCTCGTGTTCGCCGCGGCCTACGGGCTCGCTGCGCTGGGCATGCCATCGACGCCGCGCGCGTCGCGCGTCGGCGCGTGGCTCGTGGCGCTGGGTGCGGTCGCCGACGAGGCCGAGAACGTCACGCTGCTCGTCGGCGTGAGCCAGCGCGCGTCGATCACCAACGGCGCGGTCGACCTGATGCGCGCGTTCGGCACGGCGAAGTTGGGTGCGATCCTCCTCGGTCTGCTGTTGCTCTACGCCGGGCTGGTGCAGCGGCGGTGGGCGCGGATCGAGGCATGGGTGGAGATGTCGTGGAAGTGGTACGCCGCGTTCGTCGGCGTACTCGCCATGATGGTGGTGCTCGCCTCGCTCCGCCTGCATGGACGCTCGCTCTGGGTGATGGTGCTTTCCCTCCTGGCCCTCGCGTACGTCGGGAGCAGGCTCAACGGCGTCGTACGCGACGACCGCGCCAACCCGCCTCCCGGCGGTGACCACGGCTTCGCTCGCGCCATCCTCGCCACCGGACAGCTGGGGATCGGCGCCGTGCTCGCAGTCGCCGGCTACCGGTCGCAGGGTCCCGTGGCCGACATGGCCTTCTTCCTCGGGCTGGCGTTCGTGGTCATGTCGATCGGCGCGTACGTGTCGGAGCTGCGGTGGACCTCGCTGCTCCGTCCCGCGCGCGGCGTGTTGCTCGTGCTCGGGAGCTTGGGTGTGCTCGCCATCGCGGCGATGAGCGGGCGCAGTTCCGCGCTGACGCTCGTGATCGTGGGCGTCGTCGCCGGCCAGATCGGTACCGAGTTGCTGAGCGCGGACTTCCTGCGCTGGAGCCCGCCCTTCCCGAACTGGGTGGTAGGTGCGTTCGGCGGGTTGGTGTTGCTCGTCGGCGCGTCGTTGTTCGTGGCTGCGGGTGTGGATCCCGGCCACGCCGTGCCGGTGATCGCCGCGCTCGCGGTGATCGTGTTCTTCGCGTCGGCCGACGGTGACGCGCTCATCATCGTGTTCCTCATCGCGTACGCGCTCGTGTGGGCGACATCGCCGGTCGACGCGAAGATCGACGACGCGCGGCAGCCGAAGGCCGGAGAGCAGTACTTCGTCGTGTTCGGCGACTCGTACATCTCCGGTGAGGGCGCCGAGACCTTCATCGAAGGGACGAACGAGAAGGTCCACGATGCCGAGCCCGATGCGACGCACGAGAACGAATGCCGGCGGGCGACGACCGCGTGGCCGTTCGTGGTGGCCGAGACCGCGGCCGAGAAGAAGAGCACGACGATCCCGAGCCGCGTGCTGTTCCTCGGCTGTTCGGGCGCGATCACCGAGAACATCCACACGCTGCCGCGCAAGGACTCGAAGGGCACCCAGCACGGCCCGGCGGAGCTCGACCGGTTCCTCGACGAGAAGAAGGCACTCGGGCTCGGCGATCCTGCGTTCGTGCTCTTGTCGATCGGCGGCAACGATGCCGGCTTCGGCGACATCGGAAAGACGTGCGTCGCTCCGGGCAACTGCGCCGAGGTGGGCGAGCAGTTCCTCGTGGGCAGGGAGGCGGACGAGAAGCAAGAGGTCGATGGCGAGCCCGGCATGGGCCACGCCGAGTCGTTGGCCGACATTCGCGACGACTTGGACGCGACCTACAAGCGCGTGAGGGCTGCGGTGGGCGACGACATACCCGTCGTGGTCGCGCCGTACCCGATCCCGCTGACCGAGTCGGGTCGCTGCCGCGGCGTGCTGCTCGACGCAGACGAGCGCCGCTTCATCCGTGGCTTCGTGCCACAGCTCAACGGGGTGATTCGCGACATGGCGACGCGCAACGGCTTCCATGTCCTCGAGCCGATGCAGGATGCCCTGCGCGGCACGGGCGCGCAGCTGTGCAGCAAGGTCGGCGGCAAGGCCGGGTTGAACTTCCTCGCGCTCAACCCCACGTCCGGCTCGCTCGCCGACAGCATCTCGCCGAAGAACTGGGTGCACAACAGCCTGCACCCGAACGCCGCCGGGCACGACGCGATCGCGGCGCGCGCCTACGACTGGCTGTCGAAGAACCTGTCGAACGATCCACCGGAACACGTGGCCCACCCCATCGCGCCGATCGGTGAGGTGCTCGATGGCGCCTTCGTGACGCAGTGCAAACCGGCCGACCGCGCCACCTGCGTCGTCGACCGCGGCGTGTGGGTGGGCGAGCAGGTGTACGACTTCTTCGCGAGGAGCCTGTTCCCGCTCGCCGTCGTGATGTTCGGGCTCTGGTTGTGCATCAACCCGATGCTGCGCTGGGGCGGATCGCGGACGCCGCCCGTCAGCGTCGCGTGGCTCCTGTGGCCAGGCGCTCGGTACGTGGGAGAGAAGGCATGGGGGGCCGTCCAATGGTTGCGGGGCGGCCCGTGACGCGCGCGAGGCTCACGCTCCATATGAGCGAGATGAGCGAGGACAGCGGCGACGGGGTGGGCACGAGCGCGGAGCTGCTGGCGTTCGACTGCCCGCGCTGCCACGAGCCCGTGCAGGAGCGCTACTGGGGCCCGTGCACCGCATGCCGGGCGACGTTGCGGGCCGAGCAGGCGGGGGAGCAGCGCGACGTCGAGGTCGCCGCCTACGAGCCGAAGATGAACGTGACGCCCAACCAGGTGGCCACGAAGGACTGACCGCCTCGTTTTGTCCCTTGGAACGTGGCACATAGAGCCACGTTCCAAGGGACAAAACGATCAGGCGGCGGGGCCGGCCAACACCTCGGCCACGTCCGATCGGCCGTCGCACGCGAGCTCGACCGCGGCGCGCCCCGCGAGCACGCCGACGATGTTGCCGGTGCCGCTATACGCGCCGCAGGCGACGACGCCCGGCCGCACCTCCTCGATGACCGGCAACCGGTCGTCGGTGTAGGCGACGCGACCGGCCCAGCGCGCCACCACCGGAACGTCGGCGGGGACGCCGAGCACGCTGCGCAGCAGCATCGACTCGATACACGCCTGCACCTCGTCCGATGGCACCGCCGGCGCGCCCCACTCCGAAGAGGCGAACCGGTCGCGGCAGCCGCCCACGACCACGGAGCCGTCGGCCCTCTGCTGCCAGTAGTCGTAGCCGTACCGCCGGTACACGGGCCGGGGGAAGCGCACCGCGTCGGTCGGCGCGGTGGCGAGCACTTGCAGCCGCGTCGTTCGCACGCGGCCGGCGAGCTCGGGCAGCGCTTCCTCCAAGCCGCCGTCGACGGCCACGATCGTGCGCGCCGCCCGCACGCCTGCCACCCCGACGTCCGCCCGCCACGCGGTGCCCACGAACAGCCGCGCGCCCCGCGCTACAGCGCCGCTGGCCAAGGACCGGCAGCGCGCCACCGGGTGGATCACGCCGTCGGTGGGCAGCAACAGCCCGGCGCCCTCGGGCCCCTCGTACCACTCGACCGGGAAGCCGTCCGCCCGCAGTGCGTGCAGTTGCAGCCGGCAGTCGGCCGCCTCGCGCTCGTCGGCCGCGATGCGCAATGAGCCGATCCGTCCCAGCGACGGCGTGCGGTCGAGCTCGTCGAGCGTCAGTTGGTACGCGGCGACGGCGCGCTCACGCCCCAACCGCTCGACCGCGTCGTGGTGGAACTCGGCCAGCCCCGCGAGCGCGAAGCCCGCGTTCCGGCCGGCGGCGCCGGCGGCGACACCGGCGGCGTCGACGCCCACGACCGAGAGACCGCGGTCGAGCGCGGCGTGCACGGCGGCGAGCCCAGACGCGCCGAGGCCGACCACGCAGAGGTCGGCCTCGACCGTCTCGGCACCGACACGGAGCGACGGCAGCGACGGCGACGGGTCGCCGTCTTCGCGGTCGCCGTCGACGTCGTCGTCGCCGTACCAGATGGAGCCGGTCAACCCATGCCGACGATGGGTTGGTTCAACCGGATGTTGCCGGTCGAGCCGCAGAACTCGGCGTCGCCGAAGGCGAAGATGCCGCCGTCGGTCGCCACGAACCAGTAGCCGTTGCCCGTCGGCGTGGCCACCATCCCCACCACCGGCTGGTTGAGCCGGATCGCGCCGGTCGAGCCGAGGAACATCGCGTCGCCGAAGGAGAAGATGCCGCCGTCGCTCGCCACGAACCAGTAGCCGTTGCCGGTGGGCGACGACGCCATGCCCACGATCGGTTGGTTGAGCCGGATGTCGCCCGTGGAGCCGTAGAACGTGGCGTCGCCGAAGGCGAAGATGCCGCCGTCACGCGCCACCAGCCAGTAGCCGTTGCCGGATGGCGTCGCGGCCATGCCCACGATCGGGTGGTTCAACCGGATGGCGCCTGTCGAGCCAAGGAACGAGGCGCCGCCGAAGGAGAAGATGCCGCCGTCGCTGGCGACGAGCCAGTAGCCGTCGCCCTGGGGTCGCGCCGCCATGCCCACGATCGGTTGGTTGAGGCGCATCGCCCCCGTCGACCCGAAGAAGCCGGCGCCGCCGTAGGTGAAGATGCCGCCGTCGCTGGCCACGAACCAGTAGCCCGTGCGGTCCGATCGCGCCGTCATGCCCACGATCGGCTGGTTCAGCTGGATGTTGCCGGCCGAGCCGAAGAACGGTGCCTTGGGGCCGAAGGAGAAGATGCCGCCGTCGCGCGCCACCAGCCAGTAGCCGCTGTTGCACGTGATGGGCGCCGTGTCGGTGGGGTCGCCGCCGAGGCGCCTGGCGTTCTTCTGGAACATCGGCCACGGCGTGCCGGCCGCGCCGGGCTCGGGGATGGCGAACGCGCCGATCTTGCCGTCGTGGTTCGTGGGGTCGAAGCCCGCGGTCACGATGCTCCAGCCACCGCCGACGTTGCCGACCGCAACCGCGCTCTTGTGCGCCCAGTTGCCCGCGGCGGTGCCCTGGTCGAGCACGCCGCCGTCGGGCCCGTTGAGCACCCAGAGCTGGCCGAGCGTGCCGACGATCACCTCGGGAGTGCCGCCGCCGTTCACGTCGGCGATGATCGGCGGCGAGGTGACCTCGTCGGGCGACGGCGGCCGGAAC
>Ga0299907_10001628_pt1 | contig 13042 bp, 13 predicted proteins | sample RVTome_16_FD_198680 | JGI IMG/M metagenome (GOLD analysis project Ga0299907, IMG submission 198680) | Soil microbial communities from uranium-contaminated site in the Upper Colorado River Basin, Wyoming, United States - RVT152D67 (version 2) ... | reverse complement strand
ATCGGGTTTGAGTTGTACTCGGCCCCCCAATGCAACGAAACGACCACAAACTCGGCTCCGACCTTTCGCAAACGGGCGGCGTCGATGAGAATCCGGTCGGGATCGATCACGTTCGCCAGCCAGGGTTGCTCGCCCGGCACCGAGAAACCGTTGAAGCCGTAGCTATAAGAAGCGTGGCCAACGACCAGGCCATCGACCACATAGAGAATCCCGTTGACAGTTCCGGAATCCATGGCGGTGCCGGTATGGGCAAGTCCTACGTGGTCGAGGGCGGCAATGGTGGAGTGGACTCCCACAACCCCGAAGTCGAGGGAATGGTTGGAAGCGGTCGAGCATGCATCGAAGCCGGCTGCCGCCAGACCGAGCGCGACTGCGGCCGGTGCGGCGATGAGTGGAAAGGGCGACGACACCACCCCGGGCACTCCGATCGCCACCTCGAGATGACAGACGGCCCAGTCGACGGCGGCGATGGCTGGTGCCACCTCAGAGAAGATCGGCGCGAAGTCGTGTGTATTCCCGCTTGCCCGGCCATAGCGGGCGGCGCTCCGGGTGACGGGCGTATGCGGGAGGACATCACCCGTGAAAAGAAGCGTCGCCTCCGCTGCCGGGGTAGGAACGTCGGAATCAAGCGCGGCCGCAGGAGAGGTCATGAAAGCGGCCACAACGCCAAGACAGGCCACGAGCGAACCACTCTCTCGGCGACGGAACGGCATCAGGTCAATTCTGGCGGATGAGGCAGGCTGGCAAAGGGATAAATGCCGACATCAGTGAGCCTGCTGGGATCGACCGTCTAATGGTGGCCGTCCCGTAACCTCGTTGGGCGATGAGCGGACGACGCACCAACCTCGCCCTTGGTTTGTTGTTGGTCCTGGCCGTCTTATCCGGTCTCGCCTCCAACACCATCGGGGTGGACTGGCCGCTCGATCTGGCCACCGTTCACGGCGTGGTCGCGCTGGGCATCCTCCTCCTGGGGCCCTGGAAATCGCTGGTCATCCAGCGGGGTCTGCGACACCGGCGAAAGGGAAACTGGACCTCGCTGGTTCTCCTGGGTTTCACCCTGACCGCACTGCTCAGTGGGGTCGTCCACTCGACCGGTCTGACAACTCACATCGGGCCCTTGACGGTGATGCATGTCCATGTTGGAGCCGCCGTGATCGCCCTGGTCATGGCGATCCAACACTTTCTGCGCCACCCGGTCCCTCCACGCGCCACCGACCTTGATCGCCGCGCTCTGCTCAGAGGCACCGTTCTGATTTCAGGAGGCGCTATAACGTGGCTCGGCTGGCAGCAGGCTTTGGTTGCGTTGGGTTGGCCGGGCGCCAACCGACGTTTCACCGGTTCGCACGAACGGGGATCGGGTGATCCGCAAGCCCTCCCGGTTACCTCGTGGTTCGACGACCGGGTGCCCAGCATTGATGAAGTCTCCTGGCGGGTGGACATCGCCGGTGCGGAGATGGACCTGAGGGCCATCAACCGCCTGCCCCATCAAGAATTCGATGCGGTGCTCGACTGCACCGGAGGTTGGTATTCGAGGCAGACCTGGGAAGGGGTGAGGCTCGATCACCTCCTGTCGGCCGAGGACTGGCGCAGCTTCGAAGTGCGGTCAGCGACGGGTTATGCCCGCCGTTTTCCGATGCAGGACGTTGGTGAGGTTTATCTGGTGACGGCCGTGGGTGGGGAGCTGCTGAGTCACGGTCATGGATACCCGGTCCGGATCGTCGCACCGGGCAGACGTGGCTTCTGGTGGGTCAAGTGGGTGGTGTCGATCCAGCCATCGATGCGCCCCTGGTGGGTGCAATCGCCATTCCCCCTCACCTGACCCTCAGCGGCTGGCGGCCTTCTTCTACCGGTTCACTGCCAACGGGATGAAGACCAGCAGAATCAAGAGTATGTAGATGATCGAGGCCAGCACCGAGTTCTGCAGTGGTCGACTCAACCCGGAAGGGGGGAACCCGATTCCCGGTACCATCCTTTGCAATGTCGGAGAGATCCGGTGCACCGCCTGCGGTCGTGGCCGAAACCGTCTGGACCAGGATTCGCGACCTCGACCTGAAGATCATTCGTTTTCTCGGTCGACGAAGTGTTGCACTCCTCCGGGTATCACTCGGGGTGGTCTTTGTCTGGTTTGGCGCCCTGAAGGTGGCCGGGGTGACCCCGGTGGCCGATCTGGTGGCTTCCGTGGTTTATTGGGTCGACCCGAGTTGGTTCGTTCCGGTCCTGGGAGGATTCGAGATCCTGGTCGGGCTCGGGCTCATATCGCGAAGGATGATGCGCCTGGTCCTTCTCCTGTTCGCCCTCCAGATGATCGGCACTTTTCTAGTGCTGATCCTGCGCCCCGACATCGCTTTCCAGGACGGCAACCCGCTGCTCTTGACGGTCGAAGGTGAGTTCGTCATCAAGAACCTCGTCCTCTTATCGGCCGGGCTGGTCGTTGGGGCCGGTGTGAGGGCATTGCCCCAATGGGACAGCCGTCACTCCCCGGAGGCCTGAACCGGGTCCGTCTTTTGGAGCCGCTTATCCCGCTGGCGCAGCCACCCGAAGATGACCAGACCCAAAGCGAGCGCGCCAAATCCGATCTGCCACCAACCAACCGGGTTTGAGGGTTCGGCCACAGCGGCCAGATAGATCGAGTCTTCAGGAGCCACCAGGACACCGGATCGCCCCGGGTCATTCGAGTCGTATTTCACTTTGGGGTGGCCGGCCTCGGTCGTGTAGTGAGGCCAGGGGAGGTTTTCGTTGAACACGACTTCATCTCCACTCACCGCGACCGTCACAGTCCACAGAGCTGATGTTGGATAACGCACCGTCGCCAGGAATACACCTCCATGTCCAGGCGTGAGTTTTACCGACGCCATTGGCTCGGACGAGTCCGAGGTGAAGCTCAGCGACACCCCGGACCCGTCAGGCTGATCTCCCGTCGCCACCGCATACGACACCAGCAGCGGGTCGTCGGCCTCGGCTACGAACGCCTCAACCACGAGTTCCGGAACGGTTCCAGAACCCGATAAGAAGATGGCCACGAGGCTTAAGGCAACTGATCCCACGGGGAAATGAGCGATGGCGGACCGCGGTCAGGCCACGGTCAGTTCGCAACCCACAACAGCCACGGCGCCATCGGCAAAGAGCCCGGGCGAATCGATGGTCTCGTCCGGCGGGAAGAACTCGTAGACACCGTTCCCATTCATGTCGATGTGGACCATCGGGAACACCATGTCAGTGGCCGTGAGCGGCAGGTCGAGAGTGACCACCACATCCGTGGAAGTGCCCGCAGGGAGCAACTCCGAATTGCCGATCACCGGGCCTGGGGCTCCGTCGGCGTTGCCGTGGATTGCAATGAACCCAGGCGACGGGAGAGTCACCGATGCCACCGTCACGGTGGTGCCGTCTGAACTCTGATCGTCGGCGACGATGTCCGACGGTGAGGTGGCCGGAGCCGCCGCCCCATCGGTTGTCGTCGTGTCACCTGCTGCGGTGGTAGTCGTTTCCCCTGCTGCGGTGGTGGTCGTTTCGCCGGTGTCGCCCCCACAGGCGGCCATGAGCGTCAGCGCGGCCAAAATGGCCAGTAGTCGTTTCACTTTTAGTCTCCTCTGTCTTTTCGACGGTCCTCCGATCAGGACCCGTTTAGGAGAATACGAGTGATCCCGAGCTATGGGTTCACAGGGGGCACGGCGAGGTCGCCAATAGGGCGGTCAACGGGTTCGATACACCTGAGAAATCCGGAAGCGAGGGGCGTTGCCTCCTAGCCGGTCACCGTCACCGAGCCTGCCATGGTCGGGTGAATCTCGCAGAAAAACGGGTATTCACCGGCAGCGTCAAAGGTGTGGGTGTGGTCGTCGCCGGGGCTGATGTTGGAGGAGTTGAAGGAGAAGTCCACGGCCGTCCAGGTGTGAGAGACCGTGTCGGCGTTGCGAATTGTGAGCGCCTCCCCCACCGCCACCGAGACCGGCGCACCAAAACTCAACCCTTCGATGGTGATAGTGGCGGTGGGCGCCCGGTCCTCGCCAGCGCAGCCGGCAAGCAGGGCCGCAAGGACCACCAACATCAGATAAGTCTTTCGCATTTGGAACCTTCCTTGTTTTCGACAGAATCGTTTACGGGAGGAGTCGCGCCCTTGGTTCGCGGTTGGGGTCGGTTCAGGGTCATCACCGATTGTCATAGGTAGGCCGTCCTCGTAGGTTGGGTCAGTGATCGAAGCGGTCGTCGAATTCCTTGAGAGCCTTGCTGCTACACCATGGTTTATGGTGGTGGTTTTCGCGATCGCCCTGCTCGATTCGGTCATCCCGGTGGTCCCCAGCGAGACCGCACTGATCACCGGCGGCGTCGCAGCCGGGTTTGGCGACCTTCCCCTGGTCGGGGTGATTGCCGCCGGAGCCTGCGGCGCCATCCTCGGAGACCTTCTCGCCTATCAACTCGGGACCACCTTCGGCTCTGTGCTCGAGCGGAAGGCGCCGGAACGCTGGCTGGACCGCATCGCCTGGGCTCGCAAAGCTCTGGGCCGTCGGGCCGGGATCTTCCTCGTCTTCGGACGATTCATTCCCCTGGGCAGGACCGCTATCACAATGACGAGCGGAATCACCCGGTTGCCCCGGACCCATTTTCTCGGATACATCGCCATCGCCGGGGTCATCTGGGCGACGTATGCCGCCGGTCTTGGCTTCCTCTTTGGCCGGCGATTCCAGGACAACCACGCCGTCGCTTTCACGTGGGCGTTCGCAACCGCGGTGGGAATCCTGGTCGCGGTCGAATTGACCCGTCGGGCGCTAGATCGGCGCAAGGCGCGGGTCTGAGCATCTTGCGGCTGATAACTGCCGACGAACGCCGGGCCCGGCTCGGTCTCCGCCATGGACTGGCGAAAGAAGCTCGCACGGGGACCGTGGCGGAGATCGCCGGAGATCTCGTTGGTCTCCATTCATCCGATCCCGCCACCGTCTACCTGTCGATCCGGGCCCGAAGCCGGCCTCTGTCGGTGCCCGAAATCGAACATGCCCTGTATGAAGAGCGATCGGTCATCCGGGTGCTGGGAATGCGGCGCACCATCTTCGTCGTCCCCCTTGACCTGGCTCCCCTGGTGGTGGCCGGTTGTGCCGAGCCGATGGCGCCCGCCGAGACCCGCCGTTTGGCAAAGATGCTTTCTGAGTCAGGGATCACAAACGAACCGGGTCCCTGGCTGAATCAGGTGATCGATGAGACCCTCGCCGCCATCCGCGAGCGTGGCCAGGCACCGGCAACCGAGCTGTCGAAGGCCGTGCCTGCACTCGCCAATCAGATGAGCTTTGGCGAAGGGAGGAAGTGGGCCGGGAAGGTGGGTGTTTCCACCCGGGTCCTGTTCCTGCTCGCCACTGACGCCCGGATCGTCCGCACCCGGCCCCGGGGAAGCTGGATCTCCGGTCAATACCGCTGGTCTGCCACCGAAGACTGGTTGGGTCAGGCGCTCCCGCGGATCGATCTTGACGAGGCCCGGGCGGAGCTCGCCAGACGGTGGCTGCGCGCATACGGGCCCGGGACCATCACCGATCTCAAGTGGTGGACCGGGTGGCCCGTCACCGCAGTTAGGAAAGCTGTCGAAAAGATCGGCGCGATTCAGGTCCAGTTGTCGGAAGCACCCGGATACGTGTTGCCGAACGACAACGAGCCGATCGCCGAACCCGAGCCCTGGGCAGCATTTCTGCCAGGCCTGGATTCCACCGTCATGGGTTGGAAGGAACGCAGCTGGTACCTCGGTGATCACGGTCCCCGGTTGTTTGATACCAGTGGCAATGCCGGACCAACGGTGTGGTGGCAGGGACGAGTGGTAGGTGGATGGGGCCAGCGAGCCACCGGCGAGATTGCTTATCAGTTTCTGGAGGACGTCGGAGAGGATGGGAGGACCCAGATTGAAACCGAGGCAGCAGCGTTGCAGGGTTGGATGGGAAAAACGACAGTCACTCCCCGGTTCCGCACACCCCTAGAGACTGAAATCGGCCGCTGATCTCTCGCCGTTAGATTCGCTCGATGCAAACCGGTCGGCGCTCCGCTCTCGTCGTTCTGCTGGTTGTCGCTTGTGGCGGGGGGGCAACGACCACCACGGTTACAACCGCACCTTCAACAACCTCAACCACTTCATCACCGAGTACGACTACCACCGCGCTGCCCGAAAGTACCTACGTGCTGCCTGTGGCCGCGGCGGCGATGCCCAATACTTGGTCCGAGGTTTTGTTGATTCCCTATGGCGAGACCCCTGACACCCTCGGCACCTCACTGGCGGGAGACGGGGAGGGGTCCTTACTCGGTCCCGACTACGGAGCTCAAGGTCCAGATGGGACCTGGTGGTTCCTCGACGGCGCCAAACAACGGATAGCCCACTTCGGTGGTGACGGCGACTACATCGACGCCGTGGAGGTACCAATAGAGCTCCTGGTCGACGAGACCTATTTCCAGTTTCAACTTCCCCGAATCCTCGACGACGGGTCCCTGATCGCCAACCGGCTTGGTGTTGGCACCACGATCCTTCGGCTCTTAGACGGCGAGTTCGAAACGACCCTCCTCGACCGGCAGTTCATCCCCCGCACCGATGACGGCGTGTTGCTCTACGGGTTCGATATTGCAGACACCTCGACTCCACTCGAAGTCGACCCGGCCGCAGGTATCGCATCCGAAACGGAGTGGTTCAAGGCGAGGAACGGCAACCGCTTTCATATTGCAGCGGCTCCCGGCCAGCTGACCATCTCCCTGCCTGACGCGTCTCCCCAGGTCGAACACATCCTCACTTTCGAAGCGGACGAGGTGGGTGGTAGCGCCTTCCTCGCCTTAGAGGTGGCGTCGGGTGAGGATGGAACGCTCCATCTATTCATTCTGGGCTTCCCGGAGAGAGACGAATCGCTCCAGCTCGCCGGCTATATGACCATCGCCAGCGACGGCGCCCTGGGAGCCCTGGAACCCATGCGCGACCCGTTCACCACGGCCGATCCCGGCAGCCCTTCCCACCTTGGAGTCCGCCCGGGGGCCAGCGACCCTTGGATCATGTTCATCGACGAAGACGGTGTGCGGGTGTTTGGTCGGTCCTGATCCACACGAGTCGTCAAGGACCCCCTCTTGACAGCCGAAATCATCCGGGAATGGACACCGTGGCTGCCACCCGTAACAGGGTCCTTGCCGCCGAGTCGGAACAGGACCGGCTTGAGGGGCTGATTCAACTGGCCTCGGCCTTGTACGAGTTCGACGCCAGCGAGGCCGTCAGCATCGCCGACGAGGCCATCTCCCTGGCGGAGGTTCGATCGGACCGGTTGTCCATGGCGTGGGCCCGCCATCATCGGGCCTGGGCCCTCAGTTCGCTCGGCCGGTTGCACGAGGCCCTGACCGAGCAGATGGAAGTCCTCGCCGAGTTCGAACGGCACTCCGATGTAAGGGGGGTGGGTCATGCGCTGATGGCCATCGGCGACCTGCATGGAGACGCCGGCGATACCTCGACGGCCCTCGACTATCTGGAACGTGCCTTCGGGCCCATGGAGGCGGCGGGGGACGAAGTGGGGCGGGGAGTCGTGTTGAACCTGACAGGAATCGCCCTGAGCCACGAGCAACGCCATGGCGAGGCCGCCTTCGTGTTCGAACAGGCAGAACAGGTCTTTGAGAGGTTGGACGACCCGGTTCGGGTTCCGATGACAAAGATCAACCGAGGTTTTGAGCTGTTGGCCATGGCCGCATCCACCAACGATGCGACCCACCTGGTGTCCGAGGCCGAGAAACTGGCGGCCGAGGCGATCGCGCGCGGCTTGGACCTGGGAGACGACGGCCGCAACACCGTGGCGTACGGTCGGTCGCTACTGGCACGAGCCTACGCATCCTCCGAGCGACGCGGCCAGGCCCTGATCGAAGCCGAAGTGGCGCAGGAGGTGGCGCTGGCCGGCGGTTTTGATTGGCTGGCGATCGAGATTGGGCTCGACCGCACTGCCTGGCTGACACAGGACGGTCGTCTCGAAGAATCTCGCGATCTACTCGAGAAAATGGCGGCGGTGAGTTTGGAGAGCGACAACCGCCGGGCGACCGCCCGGGTCGCCGAGCTCAGAGCTGACATCCTGGAGGAGTTGGGCGACTACGTAGGCGCGCTGGCCGCATATCGCGAGTTCCATCGCCTCGATGGCACATTGCACACCCATGCTGCCGACCGCAGGGCCCGGCTCACATCCGCCCGTCTGCAATTGGAAGGGGCCCGTCGCGAGACCGAGCTCGCCCAGCTCCGGGTGGCCCAGTTGGAGGCACTAGACAACGACAAACGGGACTTCCTGGCGAGCGTGAGTCACGAGTTGCGGACCCCGTTGGCAGCGGTTCTGGGTTTTGCCACCGAACTGGCCGATGCCTGGGATCGATTCGATGAGACAGAGGCGCGGGCAATCGTCGGACTGATCGCCAGGCAATCGGCCGACATTTCCAGCATCGTCGACGATCTCTTGACGATCACCCGGGTCGAAGCCGGCACGATGTTCGTGTACCCGGCGTCGATCGACGCGGTAGAGAACCTGGCGGGAACGTTGTACACACTGGGTCTGGAGGCAGGGCGCGAGGTTCCTCTCAACGGAAATGCAACGGTGTGGGCCGATCCCACCCGCCTCCGCCAGATCGTCCGCAATCTCGTCACCAATGCCTTCAGATACGGGGGATCCCGGATCCACACAGAGGTCGTTGACGAATCGGAGACGGTGTCGATCGAGATCCGCGACTCTGGCGGTCCGATTCTCCCGTCAAGGGTGGCAACAATGTTCGAACCCTTTGACCACGCCGACGATGGCGGGCGCACGCCCAACTCGGTGGGTTTGGGCCTGGCCGTTGCCCGCAGCCTTGCCCGGATGATGGGCGGCGACCTTGTCTACACCTACGAAGACTCGGAGTCGGTCTTCCGACTCATCCTGAACAAGCCCCCGGAACCGTTCTTGTGACGGTTGGCACGTCATATACGTGCCAACCGTCACAAGAACGGTCGGTCGGTCGGTCGGTCGGTCAAAAACGCCACTAGCCGGCCAGCTCCCGCAACCGGCGTTGGAGATACCGTCTTTCAGCTTCGTTCTGGGGGAGTTGGAGGGCTTCCAGGTAGGCGGCGGTCGCCTCTTCTCGACGATCAAGCCGCCGCAGGAGATCCGCTCTGACTGAGTGCAGCAGGTGGTGACTGCTCAAACGGGGATCCCCCGACAACCGCTCAACTTCCTCGAGCCCGCGCAGGGGTCCGTCTCGCATTGCTAACGCCACCGCCCGGTTGAGGGCCACGACCGGCGACGGAGTCACTCTCAGCAAGAGATCGAACCACCCGATCGCCCCATCCCAATCAGTCTCCGCAAACGAAACCCCTTCGGCGTGAGTTGCAGCAATCGCTGCCTGAATGACATACGGCCCCAACAGCGACTGTTGCAACGCCGCCCGGACGTGACGGGCGCCCTCGGAGATTTCGCCGGCGTCCCACAACGTCCGATCCTGATCCTCCAGCAAGATCAGATCGCCGACGGCGTCGACCCGGGCAGCCCGCCGTGAGTTGTGCAACAACATGAGTGCCAGGAGACCTCGCGGCTCCGCCTCGTCGGGCATGAGTTCGACTACCACTCGACCCAGCCGGATCGCCTCGGTGCAGAGTTCCGTCCGGATCAGTGCATCTCCAGATGAGGCTGCGTAGCCCTCGGTGAAGATGAGATAGATGATCGCCAGTATCGAATTGAGGCGATCGGTGAGGGCGTGGTCCGGGGGTACATCGAATGGGATCCCGGCGATCTTGATCTTCCGTTTGGCCCTCACCAGCCGTTGCGCCATCGTCACCTCGGGCACCAGGAAGGCGGCAGCGATCTCCGGGGTGGTCAGCCCGCCCAGGGTCCTCAGCGTCAACGCCACCCGCGCCTCCGTGGCCAGGGCCGGATGACAGCAGGCGAACATCAAGCGGAGCCTGTCGTCGGTCAGGGCCGAGTCGGGCAATTGTTCGAAGGGGTCGGGACTCATGGTGGGGTCGGCCAGCAGGTGCTGCTTAGTCTCGAACGTCCGCTGGCGCCGCAAACGATCGATGGCCTTGTTGCGGGCTGCGGTGAGGAGCCAGGCCAGGGGGTCGCGGGGAAACCCGTCGGTCCGCCAGCGAGCGAGGGCGATAAGCCATGCGTCTTGTAAAGCGTCCTCGACAGCATCGAGATCACGAAGCTGGCGGACCAACGAGGCAACGGCCCGGCCCCAAATCTCGCGGTAGAGCCGGGCCGCCTCGTCGTCGAAGGTGTCGGTGTCTAACGGCGTTTCAGGTCCCGGCGAGCCCGGCACGCTCCAACACCGCCTGCTGGTATTCCTCCCCGAGGGCCAGGATCGGCCGCAACTCGATGGAACCGGTCTTAGACGCCGGGCAGGCAGCGGCTATTGCAATCGCCTCATCGAGGTCCTTGACCTTGAGGACGTAGTAGCCGCCCAGGACCTCGGCGGTCTCGGCGAATGGTCCGTCCGTCGTCAAAACCTCACCCCCACGAAGACGAACCGTCGTGGCGGTCTCGGTTCCCTCGAGGGCTTCGCCAGCCTCCATAACACCCCGTTTTAGGAGGTCGGCGGTGTATTCGGTCCACTCAGCCATCGACGCCGCGCGAGCCTCCTCGCTCACCTGGGAGGGGTCGATTTCCTCCGTGTAGATCAACAGCAGATAACGCATGTCGCTTCCTTCTTTCTGATCCCTCCCCGAACGGATCATGTCGGGGATATCTTCATCACAAGGACGAACCATGACACGAGAATTCGACATAGTCCAACAGGCACCGGTCGGTATGGTGGGGGCGGCGTGGAACCATCGGTTTTCGTGACGGGAGGGTCCGGCTTCGTCGGAGGAGCCGTCATCCGGTCGCTTGTCGCTGATCATTCGGTGAAGGCAATGGCACGCTCGCCGGCGGCAGCCGAAAAGGTGGCCAGTTTGGGAGCCGAGCCGGTGCGCTGTTCTCTCGGCAACGTGGGCCCGGAGCATGTAGGGGGTTGTGGAACCGTTGTTCACTGTGCTGCCGAAACCGGAGAGTGGGCGCCGCCGGGCCAGTTCTACGAGACCAACGTCTTGGGCACGACCAGGCTGCTGGAGGCGGCCCGCGGGGGCGGAGTCCACAAGTTCGTCCACATCAGCACCGACTCCGTGCTCCTCGAGGGCCACCCCTTGCGGGCGGTCGACGAATCGTCCCCTTTGCCCGGTCGCACCCCCCATGCCTACGCCGCCACCAAAGCCGCCGGCGAACGAGCCGTGATCGCCGCCAACGACCCCCCTTCCTTTAGTACGGTCGCCGTCCGGCCGTGTCTGGTTTGGGGACCTGGTGACACGACGGTCCTGCCCGAGATCAAGACCATGGTCAACAAGGGCCAATTCCTGTGGTTGAGTGGTGGGCACCAGACCATCAGCACCACCAATGTCGAGAATCTGGCCCTGGGGGTCAGGCTGGTGATGACCCACGAATGCCCTGGCGAGGTGTTCTACATCACCGACGAAGACCCGTTGGAGATGCGGACCTTCCTCACCGGGTACGTCGGCGCCAGCGGCATCGAGCTCCCCGACCGGTCGGTACCGGCTCCGTTGGCCGCGCTGGCTGCCCGTGTGGTCGAGGCCGTGTGGCGGGTCTTTCGTCCTCGACACAAGCCACCCCTCACTCGATTCGCGGTTGAGCTGCTTTCGAAAGACCATTACATCCACACCGACAAGGCCCGGCGCCTGCTTGGCTACCGGCCGGCTGTGAGCATCGCGGCCGGATTCGAGGCGATCAGGTCAGGAGCTGCCTGAGGGGGACTTACCTTGATGGGCCCGTTCACCGCGAGCAGCCATGGTGGCGGTCTCATTCACTCGACGGGATCGGGTCTCCTCCTTCTTGGCCCGAACGATCCATTCCAAGATCGACCTCTTGACCGACCTTGGAAAAGCCTCCCAATACGCGGAGGAACCGGGATTGGCGGCAAAGGCAGCCTTCAGATCATCAGGGATGATGAGATCCTCCACCGCATCGAGGAGTTGCCAGGTGCCGTCGGCCTTGGCCGCTTCGACCACCTTGCGGCCGGCGGGAGCCATCCGACCTTCCCTTTCAAGCATGTCGATTCGCAGTTTGTTGGGCCGTGCCCAGCCACTACCACGACGACGCGGCGAGAACCACAACATCGAGCGGTCATCGTCCAGCCGACTCCCCTTGCTGTCGACCCATCCAAAGCGGAGGGCCTCGATGACCGCATCCTCGTAGCCGATTGAGGGCTTGCCGGTGGTCCGCTTCCAAGAGACCAGCCAGACACCGAGGTCGCGGCCATGATTGGCTTCGAGCCAGTCGGCCCATTGGTCAACAGTCTCGATCAGGACCCGCTCCCCCTTGGGTCCGACACCATCCGAAGATAAATTCATGATGTAGACCCGAACCTACCTGTCAGACGCGATCAGGGCCGTCAGTAGGTTCGACGCCGATCTCGGTTGCCTTGATCGACACCCAGACAGGTGTTTCTGGAATCAGGCCCATCGTTCGGGCTGCGTCGCTGGTTATCTCAGCGGTGAGTGCCAGCGGCGGGCCTAACTGCACCCGCGATCTGTCGCCCAGATTCTCGACCAACCCGATCACCGTCTGCCAGGAGTTGCGCGGACTTCCCTCCGGCCTAGCGTTGTGAAGGGCGATGGCCCGCGGGTGAATCGTCACCAAAACCTTTCCCTCCAACCCGCGATCGGCAATTTGAATGGTGGCCCCGTCCACGTCTACCAACCCCCTCGAAGCTAGGCCCTGCAGAAGATTGGCACCTGCCAAATCGGCAACGTAAGCGGTGCGAGGCCGGAGCCGAATCTGATCGGCGGTGCCGACCTGGCTAACCACACCGTTCTCAATCACGTGGATGACGTCAGCCAAAAGAAAAGCTTCGGTCGCATCGTGGGTGATCAGCAATCGGGGACCGGCAAAGTCGGCAAGATGGCCGGCCAGAAGCCGGCGGGTTTGACCTCGGCCCGTCACGTCCAACGCTGACAACGGCTCATCGAGAAGGAGCAGGCGTGGTCGTGAGGCAAGAGCCCGTGCCATCGCCACTCGCTGGGCCTGTCCACCCGACAGACCAGAGGGTCGGCGAT